>Ga0074044_10004511_pt1 | contig 11520 bp, 10 predicted proteins | sample BogForMeECP23OM1_FD_94443 | JGI IMG/M metagenome (GOLD analysis project Ga0074044, IMG submission 94443) | Bog forest soil microbial communities from Calvert Island, British Columbia, Canada - Bog Forest MetaG ECP23OM1 | ecosystem: Environmental > Terrestrial > Soil > Wetlands ...
AGACTAACGCGAGAGGCGACGATCGCGATAAGCCCCTCTCCCGCAAGCGGGAGAGGGAGGGGCCCGCGGCCGTTAGGCCGTGGGAGGGTGAGGGACGGCACCGACATCCGGCATTCCCTCACCCTTCCCATCCCTTTGGGATGGGCCCCTTCGTCGATCCGCTTTGCGGCTCGACCCCGCAAGCGGGAGAGGGATTTCTTATCTTCTCCCGCTTGCGCGGGAATGACGGCGGAGGGTGAAGAGAACACATTCATTTTCGGGTTAGCCGCCTCAGCCGGCCGTGCCGAACGCCTTGGCGATCTCGCGCAGGCGGAACTTCTGGATCTTGCCGCTCGGCGTGCGGGGGAGCGCCGACACCAGCTCGAGCCGTTCCGGGAGATAGTGGCGGGAGACTTTGCGCTCCTCGAGGAAGGCGATCAGCTCGGCGAGCGTGAGCGAGCTCTTCGGCCGCGCCACGACGAAGGCGCAGGCGCGCTCGCCGAGCCGCGGATCGGGCATCGCCACGATCGCGGTCTCGAGCACGGCCGGATGCTGGTAGATGAGGCCCTCGATCTCGACGACGGGGATGTTCTCGCCGCCGCGGATGATGACGTCCTTGGTGCGGCCGGTGATGCGCACATAGCCGTCGGCGTCGATGCGCGCGAGATCGCCGGTCTCGAACCAGCCCTCTTTGTCCGTCGCATGCCACTCCGGGCGCTTGAGATAGCCGACGAAGTTGCTGCAGCCGCGGCATTGGAGGCGTCCCTCGCGGTCGGGCGGAAGCGCTTTCCCGTCTTCACCGACCGTGCGGATTTCCATGCCCGGCTGTGCGCAACCGTCCGTCTCGAAGACCTTCTCCGGCGGATCGTCGAGCCGCGTCGTGGTGACCGCCCCGTTCTCGGTCATGCCCCAGGCGGAGACGATGTGGGCGCCGAGATGCTCGGCGGCGCGGCGCGCCAAGGCGCGCGGGATGGGCGCTCCCGCCGAGAGGAAGATGCGCAGGCTGCGGAAGTCCGCGGGCCGCCGCTCGGCCGCGTTGGTGAGATCGGCGAGGAAAGGGGTCGAGGCCATGGTGAAGCTGACGCCTTCCGCCGCGATCAGATCGGCCGCGCGGTCGGCACTCCAAATATCCTGCAGCACCGCCGTGCCGCCGAGATGGATCGGCATCATCAGGCCGTACATGAAGCCCGTCTGGTGCGCGAGCGGCGAGGCCATCAGCACGACGTCGGAGGCACCCAGGCCGAGCCGCTCGGCATAGGGCTCGAGATTGCTGAAGAGCGTATTCGAGGTATGCATGACCCCTTTGGCCTCGCCGGTCGTGCCCGAGGTGTAGAGGATCTCGATCACGTCGTCGGCCTTCGGCCGGCGCTCGGCGAAGAGCAAGCTTGCGTCCTCGGAGCGGGCCTCGAGCAGGCTCTCGAAGGCGGCCTCGCCCTCGCCGCCCAGCACCAGAACGCGGCTCAAGGCCGGCAGCTTCGGGCGCAGCCCCTCCGCCATGGCGGCGTAGTCGAAGTCCCGGAAGCGGCGGGGTACCACGAAGAGCTTCGTCTCGGCCAGGCGCAGCATGAACTCGAGTTCGCGCTCGCGGAAGATCGGCATCAGCGGGTTGGAGATGACGCCAAGGCGCATGGCGGCAAGGTGAAGGGCGGTGAACTGCCACCAATTCGGCAGCTGGTAGGAGAGCACGTCGCCGCGCCCGAGGCCCAGCCGGGCGAGGCCGAGGGCGATCCGCTCGACCCGCCGGCCGAGCTCGGCGTAGCTCAAGACGGTGCGCTCGCCCGTCATGCTGTTGTCGTCGATGATGGCGACGCGCTCCGGCGAGCCGGCGATGCGGTCGTCGAGGTAGTCGATGATCGTGCGGCCGCGCCAATAGCCGGCTTGCTTCATGGCACGGAGCCGAGCCTCGGGCAGGATCGGATCGGTCTTGAGCGGCAAGGCTTCCTCGCTTGATCGCCGGCGGTCCCGGCTTTTTCCAACGCTTATGGCGGCTTGGGGCGGCGTTGCTCCCTCGATCGAACGCTAAAGCTTCGAGTCCGGCGCGAAGCGGGGACGGCGCTTCTCGCGGTGCGAGGCGAGCCCTTCGCGCACGTCCGGCGAGCTGAAGCCGAGGAACTCGAGTGCTAAGGAGGCGTCGAAGGTCGGCCCCGCCATGCGCAGCCAATTGTTGAGCGCATACTTGGTCCAGCGTAGCGCATGAGGGGCGCCCTCCGCCAGCCGCGTCGCGATCTCGACCGCCTTGTCGTCGAGCTCGGCATCCTCGACCGCTAACGAGATAAGACCGATCCTCTCGGCCTCGGCACCGGAAATCGGCTCGCAGAGCAGAAGATAGTATTTTGCCTTGGCCATGCCGCAGAGGAGCGGCCAGACGATCGCGGCGTGATCGCCCGCCGCGACGCCGAGGCGCGTGTGTCCGTCGACGATACGGGCGTCCTTTGCGGCGATCGAGATGTCGGCGAGCAGCCCGCAGACAAGGCCGGCGCCGACCGCCGGGCCGCGCATGGCGCTGACGATGGGCTTCGAGCAGTTGATCAGGTTGTAGACGAGGTCCCGCGCCTCCTTCCAGTTGCCCGCGCGGGTGTGGAAGTCGTCGATGATGCGCTCGATCATGTCGAAGTCGCCGCCGGCGGAGAACGCCTTGCCGGCACCCCGCAGCACGGCCGCGGACACGCTCTCGTCCGCGTCGATGTCGCGCCACACCGACTTGAGCTCGCCGTGCATCTTCTGGTCGGTGGCGTTCAGCCGGCCCGGGCTCGACATCGTGACGCGGAGCACGCGGGGATGCGGCCGGTCGAACACAAGACGCTGATAGTGGGCGTAACGATCGGACATGGGGCTCTCCCGGGATGCAAAAGCGGCGGATCACGGGGCCGCCCCGCGATCCGGGGGAACGCTCGGTCATTCACCCGCCATGTTGCTCCGTCGCGAGAGAAAAATCCACGGCATAGAACTGCGTCTTTTCATCGCATCAGGGCTGCGATGCTTCCGTCTTGAAGCCCTCGAAGCGGCTCGGGATGCGGTGTATCGCGTCCACGAGCCTGAGCGCGGTCTTGCGGTCGCTGCCGGCCGGGATATCGATCGTCACCGTGTCGACGACGCCGCCGAAGCGGCGCTCGATCGCCGCGGGAAGCTGGTCATAGGTGCCGGAGGCGACGAAGAGCTCGAGCACCTCGTCGGAGACGAGCGGCGCCATCTGGCCGAACTCGCCGCGCCGCGACATCTCGAAGAGACGCTGGCCGAGCTCGCCCAGGCCGTGCGCGTCGAGGACCGGACGATAGGCAGGGGTCGAGGCATAGAACGCCACCCGATGGCGCGTGCGCTCGAGCGAAGCCGCCACCGCCCGAGCGTCGGGACCGCTCACCACGAAGCCGCCGCCGCTCACCTCGAAATTCTCCCTCGCCATGCCGCGGCCGTCGAGCTCGGCGCCGAGGATGGCTGCCGCCGTCTCCTCGATGTACTTGCGCGTGGCGAAGAGGTGGAGGCGCACGCCGTCGCAGAGGCGCGCCGCGGTCTTCAGCATGAGCGGGCCGACCGCGGCGATGGTGACGGGCACCATGGGCAGATGATTGGGGCCGGGCGAGAATTCCTCGTTCATCAAGCTGAAGCGGTAGTGCTTGCCCTGATAGTCGAGCTTGGCACCCGTCTCCCAGCTGCGCCAGATGGCGCGCAGCGATTCGACATATTCGCCCATGCGCGCCGCGGGTGCCACCCACGGCACGCTGAAGCGCCGCTCGTTGTGTCCCTTGACTTGGCTGCCGAGGCCAAGGGTGAAGCGCCCGCGCGTCTGGCGCTGCAGGTCCCAGGCCTGGTTGGCGACGATCATGGGGCTGCGCGGAAACGCGATCGCGACCGAGGTCGCGAGCGAGATGCGTTCCGTCGCCAGCCCGGCTATGGCGAGGGGAGCGAAGGGATCGTGCTTGGTCTCATTGCATTGCACCACGTCGACGCCGAGCGCCTCGGCGTCTTGCGCGGCAGTCGCGCATTGGCGCCAGTCGTCGAGCGGAAGCACGAGGGCGACGCGCATGGGTCCTATCCTTGCATGGCGTTGATCGAATGGGGGGCGCATTCGATGGCGCCTGCACTGGCGAGCGCCTCGATCTCCGCGCGCGTGTAGCCGCCGAGGCGGGCCAGCACTTGGGCGGTGTCGGCACCGATTGCGGGCGCCTCGCGCTCGATCGCGAGCGGGGCGCGCTCGAGCTGGAACGGAAAGCCCTTCACGGCGACGCCGGCCGCGGTCTCGGCGATGGCGATCCGCCAAAGCCGCCCGCGCTCCTCTAGCGCCTGCTTGCCGTCGAGGACGGGGGCCGCGGCGATCCCGGCGGACGCCAGTGCCGCGGTTGCCGCCGCGAGAGGACGCTCCCCGAGCCAGCGCGCGAGCGCCGTGCCGAGCTCGACAGCACTTGCCGCTTTCCCGCTTTCGCCGATGAGGGTGCGAAGGGCGGAGAGCTCCTCCGGCGCCACGGTCACGGCGAGCCAGTCTCCGCCCGCGACGCGGAAGCAGTCCTGCAGCGCGAAGGGGGCTTGCGCATTGCCGTTGCGGGGTGCTGTGACATCGCCCGCGACGAAGGCCTCGCCCACGAGAAAGCTGGTGAGCTCGCGCTGCGAGAGATCGAGGTGGGCGCCCGCTCCGGTCTTGGCGCGCGCGAGCCACGCGGTCACCACCATGCCCGCGGCGAAGATCGCCACCACTTGGTCGGGATAATTGATGTCGCGGCCGCTCACCACCGGTCCGCCGTCCGCGTAGCCGGTGAGCCACGCCAGCCCGCCCATCGCGTCGAGCGTGCTGCCGAAGGAGACGTAATTGGCGTCCGGCCCGGCCTCGCCCTGGCTCGAGATCGAGGCGAGGATGATGCGCGGATTGACCGCGCGGAGTGCGGCATAGTCGATGCCGAGCCGCGCCATCACGCCGCGGCGGAAATTCTCGAGCACCACGTCGGACTCGGCGGCGAGGCGCAGGAAGAGCGCGCGCCCCTGTGGGCGCTTGAGATCGAGGCTGATGGCGCGCTTGTTGCGGTTGGTGAAGCGGAAGAAGGGCGGCCCGTCCCTGGGCTGCGGCCCGTCCGCGGACCAGTTGCGGAAGGGATCGCGATAGCTCGGCGATTCGACCTTGACGACCTCCGCCCCGAGATCGGCGAGGAGGGCCGAGGTGGCGGCACCGGCGGTGATGATGCCGAGGTCGAGCACGCGACAGCCGCTCAACGGGCGCTTCATGTCGGCACCGGGGAAGGCCGGCGCGCAAGCGCGGGCACGGGGCCGGGCGCGAAATGCGTGCCGCTCCACACGACCGGCAGGCGCGGCATGGCGATGCTCGTCTCCGCGTCGAGGGAAACGCGCGCCAGGAAATCGCGGGCGAGATAATGCGGATCGCGGGCGAGCTCCTCAGGACTCGAGACCGGGCCGAGCGGAAGCTTCTCGGCAAGTGCCGTCTCGTGGATCTGCCGGCGCGTGAGCTTGAGGAAGCACTCCTCGAGGATGTCCGCGAGCGCGCGCAAATGCCGGAGCCGGCCGTCGCGCTCGGCGAAGCGCGGATCGGCCAGGCGCGCGTCGCCCGCAAGCCGGCAGAGGGCCGGCCAGTCGACCTCCTGATAGACGAGTGCGACCCAGCCGTCGGCGCAGCGCAGCACCTGCCACTCCGCCGCGCGTCCCGCGCGCGTGGGCGCAACACCCGACCATGAGGCGGTGGCAAGGCTCTTCCAATTGAGCCACAGCACCGTCTCCAGCATGCTGACGCGGACGATCTCGGGCTCGGCACCCGTGCCGCAAAGCCCGGCTACGAGGCCGGTATAGGCGGCGAGGCCCGCCGCATAGGCTGCCTGGTGTCCGCCGAGGCGGAGCGGGGCGCGCTCCGCTTCGCCCACGAGATCGAGCATGCCGCCGAGTGCGAGCACGGTGAACTCGCTCGCCTTGAGCTCGGGCGGGGCCGGCGGAGCGAGGAGCGAGAGGATGGCGGCCACGCGCCGCGCCCGCGCCGGCAGCCGCGCCCCGAGCGCGCTTTCGAGCTCGCAGGTGCCTGCGAGTGCTGCGTCGGCGATGACGGCGTGCGCCGCCGCGAGCAGCTGGCCGAACGCCGCCTTGCCGCCGGCGGTCCCGGACGGCAGCACCACCGAGCGCTTGCCGGCATTGAGAAAGACGAAGAGGGCGCTCTCGCCATTACCGAGCAAGGGGGGCACGCGCCGCACCGGATCGCCCTCGGGCGGCTCGATCTTGACGACCTCGGCGCCCAGGTCCGCCGCGATGCGGCCGGCAAGGGCGATCGCCAGCCTGATGCCGAGCGCGCAATCCTCGGCACTGGCCTCGAGGATCGTGAAGCCCTCGAGCGGCCGCATCACCGCTTGGCGCCCTGGCCGGGATTGTGCTCGCCCTTGGCGAAGCGCGCGAGCCCTTCGCCTTGGGCGGCGGTCTTGGCGCGGATCGTGGCATTGACCGCAGTACCGTAATCGAAGGCGCTCGGCCAGTCGGCGATGCGCGCGGGAATGGCCTCGAGCGCGCGCTTGCTCTCGGCAAGCGCGGTCGCGTCGAACTGGGCGATGTGACGCGCGAGCGCGTCCGCCTCGCGCTCGAGCTCGCTCAACGGCACGCTTAGATTGACGAGACCCCAGCGCTCGGCGGTGGCGCCGTCGAGGCGGCGCGCGGTCAGCACCATCCAAGCCGCGCGCTTGCGCGGCAGCATGAGCTGGGTCGAGGGCCCCGCCATGCCGGGATAGGTGCTGAAGCCCATCTCGGGCATGCCGATCTCGGCCTCGTTGGCGGCGATGGCGAGATCGGCGACGTTGATGAGCGAGATGCCGCCGCCGAGCGCGAAGCCGTTGACCGCGGCGATGAAGATGGCGGGATGGCGCCGGATCGCGAGGAGCGCGTCGATCCATTCGCGCGCGCCGAGCTCGCGCTCGCGCGCGCTCTTGGCCGCCCCCATCTCCTTGAGATCGATGCCGCTGCAGAAGCTGGCACCCGTGCCGGTGATGACGGCGACCTTGTGGACGCCGTGTATTTCCTCGAGCCGCGCGCCGAGCGCCTTGCGCGCAGCACTGCTCATCGCGTTGCGCTTGTCGGGCCGGTTGATGCGGAGGTAGGCGTAGGCGCCGCGATCCTCGAGTATGACGAGATCGGCGTTTTCCGTCTTGTTCACGTGCCGCCCTCCGCGATGGGTTGGAAGAGCGGGATGGCGATGCGGTCGTCGACGTCGCGAAAGGTGACGCCGACGCGCATGCCGATGCGGAGCTTGTCGTTCGTCGTGTTGACGATGTTGGTCATGATGCGGGGACCCTCGTCGAGCTCGACGGTGGCGACGTTGTAGGGCATCTCGCTCTCGAAGCCGTCGTAATATTTCTGGTGGAAGACCACCCAGGACCATACCGTTCCCCGTCCCGAGAGATCGACCCAGCGCCAATCGCTCGAGCGGTTGGTGGGGCAGACGGGCCCCGGCGGAAACCATACGTGGCCGGAGCGGTTGTCCTTCTGGGCGATGAAGCGATGCTCGCGGCAGGCGTCCCAGAAGGGCTTGTTCCAGACGTCGATGGTGGGAAGGGGCTTGCGATAGGCCGTTGGGCTCGCCATCGTCTATCTCCGGAAAATGATCGAGGTGGCGCAGTTGGTGGCGCAGATGTATTGTACGACGTCGCAATCGGGGATCTGGCGCTCCCCGCATTCGTCCCGGCGCAGCTGGCGCACCGCCTCGGCGATCAGCGCCCAGCCCTGCATGTAGGATTCGGAATGATGGCCGCCGCTGGTGTTGGTCGGCAAGCGGCCGCGGCCGAGCTCGAGCGTGCCGTCGCGGACGAACTCTCCGCCCTGGCCGCGCGGGCAGAAGCCCATGCCCTCGAGCGAGAAGACGACCGTGGGCGTGAAATTGTCGTAGATCATCAGCCCGTCGACGGCGTCGCGCGCGATGCCGGCGCGGTCGTAGACCTGTGCTGCCACGCGCTGCAGCGCCGGATACCAGAGCTCGGGGTCGGGGGTCGAGCTCTCCACCAGCGTGTCCTGGCGCGCGAAGCCGCTCAAGTAGACGGGCGGGCGCCTGAGGTCCTTGGCGCGCTCGGCCGTGGTCATGATCCAGGCCACGGCGCCGTCGTTGACGAGGCAGTAGTCGAAAAGGTGCAGCGGCTCGCAGATGAAGCGCGAGGCCTGGTGCTCCGCGATGGTGATGGGCTTGCGCATCACCGCGTTGGGGTTGAGCCCTGCATGCTTGCGGAAGGCGACGGCGATGTGGGCGAGCTGCTCCGAGGTGCTGCCGTAGAGATGCATGTGGCGGCGGTACATCATGGCGTGGATGGCACCGGGGGAGGTCATGCCCCAGGGCGCCCAGGTGCCGGCACCGCCGCCGTACATCATGCGCTGCGAGCGGCCGTTGTTGCCGTAGACGAGGGCGATGGTGCTCGCCTCGCCGGCGGCCAGCACCTGGGCCGCGATCATCAGCGAGATGGCGGAGAAGCGCCCGGGCGTCTCCGTCAGCAGCGTGAAGCGCGGATTGAGCCCGACGATCTCGGCGAAGCGGTCATAGGAAGGGATGCGGTTGACGATGAGGCCGTCGATGTCGTCGTAGGTGAGGCCGGCGTCCGCCACCGCCTTACCTAACGCTTCCGCCCCGAGACCGTAGGAATCGGTCTCGGGGAAGGAGCCGTAGGCGGTGGTGCCGATGCCGACCATGCAGATCTTGTCGCGAAGCGGCCAATCGGCCATGGCGATCTCCTTGCGCTGCGTAAACTCGATCAGGCGCGCGAGCGCCGCTCGGTGGATGTTTATGCCTTGTCCGGCACCTGATCGTACTCGACGGCGATGTCGCGCAGGCGGCCCTCCTTCAAGGTCAGGGCCGCGATCACGCTGATCACCGAGCAGAGGGCAAGGTAGCAGGCGATCAGATAGCCGCTCTGGTCTTTGATCAGGAGCACCCCTGCGATCACCGGCGTGGGACCGCCGCCGAGAAGGGAGGCGAGCTGATAGCCGATCGAGGAGCCGCTGTAGCGCAGCCGGGCGGTGAAGCTCTCGGTGATGAGGGCGGCCTCCGAGCCGTATTGCAGCCCGTGCGGGATGAGGGAGAGGGCTATGACGATGAAGATGATCGTCGTCGAGCCGCTGCCCAGCCCGGCGTAATAGATGAAGCTGTAGATGCCGGCCGCCACGGCGCCGATCATGAACATGCGCTTGCGGCCGATGCGATCGGAGAGCGCGCCCGCGATCGGCACCGAGACGCATTCGATCGCGAGTCCGGCGAGAAGGGCCATGAGAATGAAATCGCGGCTCAAGTGCAGCGTCTGCACTCCGATGGTGAAGACCAGGACCGTGAAGACGATGAAGACGCTCAGCTCCGAGATGCGCAGGAACGCGACCGAGATGATCTGGCGATAATTGCGGCGCAACGCCTCCAGCACTGGCAGCCGCTCGATGCGGTTCTCCTCCGCCATGCGGCGGAAGACCGGAGTCTCCGCGATGCCGAGCCGGATGTAGACGCCGATGACGACGAGGAAGATGCTGAGCGCGAAGGGGATGCGCCAGCCCCAGGTCATGAAGGCGCTGCCGGCGGCGAAACTCGCCCCGCCGAAGAGGAGGTTCGCAAGCAGCGTGCCCATCGGCACGCCCATCTGCGGCAGGCTGGCATAGAGGCCGCGCCGGCCGGGGCCGCCCCATTCCATGGCGACGAGGATGGCGCCGCCCCATTCGCCGCCCACCCCCATGCCCTGGAGGAAGCGGAGCACGGAGAGGATGACCGCACCCCAGAGCCCGATCTCGTTGTAGGTGGGCACCAAGGCCACGATGAAGGTGCCGATGCCCATGAGGAGCATGGTGGCCACGAGCGCGCCCTTGCGGCCCAGGCGATCGCCGAAATGGCCGAAGACGAGGGCGCCCACCGGGCGGGCGATGTAGCCGACCGCGAACACCAGGAAGGAGTTGAGCGCGCCGACGAGCGGATCGAAAGTGGGGAAGAAGAGGCTCGGGAACACCAGGCCGGCGGCGATGCTGTAGAGACCGAAATCGTACCACTCGATGACGGTGCCGATGGTGCTCGCGATCACCGCGCGGCGGCTTTGCCGCCGTTCCTCATCGCTCGCCGGCGGCGAATCGCCGGTCTTGCCACGGATGGCTGTCGTCATGGGTCTTTCCCCCTCTGTTTGCCGTTTTTCCTTTTTGTGCGCTTAAGTGGAATGGCGACATTCGCCGGCGCGCGCCCGGCTTCGTCCTCGAAGCTGTCGAGCGCATAGAGGGCCGCGTTCTGCACATGCAGAAGGCAGCAACTCCACGCCTGCTGCGCATCGTGGCCGAGGGCGGCATCCAGGATCGCCTTCATCTCGCGGTAGGATTCCTCCTTGCGGCCCGGCATGGCGAAGCTGCGCGCGCGCAGGAGATGGATGCGACCGCTGAGTGGGCGCAGAGTGGCGGGGATCACCGCGTTGCGCGCGCCGGCGAAGAGCACGCTGTAGAAACGCGAGGTTTCGCGCAACGAGGCCGCGGAATCGTGAGCGGCATGCGCGCGCTCGAGCCCGGCGAAGGCCTCGGCGAGGCGTCGGCGGTCCGCCGCCGTCGCCCGCTCGACGAAAAGCCGCCCGGCGAGCGCCTCGAGCACGCCGCGCACCTCATAGATGCCCTTGACGGTCGCGCGGTCGAGCCGCGCCACCGAGGGGCCGCGATGCGGGATGATGGTGACGAGGCCTTCGGCCTCGAGCTGGCGCAGCGCCTCGCGCACGAGCGTGCGGCTCACCCCCAGCATCTCGCAGAGCTGACGCTCGACGAGCCGGGAGCCCTCGGGCAGGAGCTGCTCCCGGATGGCGACGCGCAGGCGCTCCACCACGCGGTTGCGCAGCGGTACCGGAAGGCGGGTGATGAGGAGGCCGGATGCGCGCATGACCCCTCTCGACGGTGAAGCAGTATACCATCATACAATATGACAAGTCAATTCGATGGGGAGTGGAAAAGCATCAGGAGAGTCAAGGCGCTCTCCAGCCCTTCCCTCTCGCGAGCGGGGCTGGGAAGAATAAGGGAAAGCGCGGTTATTCGGCGGCGACGGGGAGGGCACCCTCGCGGCTCAAGCGCGCCGCGGCGATCGCCGCTTTGAGGCGCTCGATCTCGGCCGCACCGAGCTTGGCGAGCGGCGGTCGCACCACCGCCTTGGGCAGCCGGCCGAGGAGGACGAGCGTCTCCTTCATGCGGTTGTGCATGTCGAGGAAGGGCGGGGCGTAGAAGGCCTGCGCGAGCGGATAGATGCGGTCGTTGATCGCTCGGGCGCGCGCGAGGTCGCCGGCACCGACCGCCTCGAAGAGCGCCACCTGGAGATCGGCGATGACGCTTCCCGCGCCCGAGAGGAGGCCTTTGCAGCCGGTGACGAGCGAGCTCAATAGCCAGGCGCTGTGCGTCGAGAGCACGTTGACCGGACGACGCAGGCTCTGAAAGGTGCGCACGTGGCGCTCGTGGAGCATCGCATCGTTGCACCAATCCTTGATCGCTCTGATCTGCGGAACCTCCTCGAAGAGGCGCAGAAGCGTCTCGAAAGGATAGCCCAGGCCGCCCGCAAGCGGATATTGGAAGAGAATGATCGGGAGATCGGTAGCGGCCGCG
>Ga0074044_10004512_pt1 | contig 11519 bp, 7 predicted proteins | sample BogForMeECP23OM1_FD_94443 | JGI IMG/M metagenome (GOLD analysis project Ga0074044, IMG submission 94443) | Bog forest soil microbial communities from Calvert Island, British Columbia, Canada - Bog Forest MetaG ECP23OM1 | ecosystem: Environmental > Terrestrial > Soil > Wetlands ...
TCCGGGGACACGAACGCGCTGACTTTTGGCGGCGGTGTGGCGGTCCGCCGTGACCGCTAACGCGAGTCGGCCTCGTGTGGTCATGGTGGTCGCAGGCAATTGCTCGCTGAGCAACTCCTCCTAGTCGTCTGTTCGGACTTCGTAACGGCGTGTGACGGAAGAAGTCACCCGAACAATCCGGTAAAACCAACAAATCACAGTTATCTTCGACCATTGTTCGGATTTCGTAAAGAAAAGAAATCCACAATGAAGACTACGGAAGTTTCAATTAAAAGCTGTTATTTCTTTTTCAGAACGACCTCGGCGCGGTGTAATTGTGTTTCGGTGAGCACGGAACGTCAATATAGAGCTAACTGTGTCGCCTAAATGTCGCTTCAAACGCTGATTGGAAGTTACTGAACACTGTGGTCTCCATTAGGGAGGATTCGATGCGTAGCCGTGTTCATTGCAGTTTTCTCCTGTCCTGAACTGCCGGACGGAAGCAAATACCTGTTTACTTACGAGGCAACTCCCGGCACTTCATGCACGCCCCTGCAGGGCACCACGAGCTGTGTGACTGCGAGAATCTCCTCAGTCACGCTGCCCACGGGCGGAGAAATTACGTATACATATAGCGGCGGGAACAACGGAATCGAGAGTGACGGCAGCACCGCAGGTCTTACACGCACCCTCACACCTGGAGGCGAATGGCAATACTCACGAGTGCCTCAGGGATCAACAGCGCCCGGGCCGGGCTCGCAGTGGATCAACACTGTTGTAGACCCAAACGGCAACAACACTGTCATCAATTTTTCCGAAGACAGCGCTACGAACAGTGGCACGACTACTGCGACGTATAACTTGTACGACACTCAGCGGCAGATATACCAAGGGAGCGTTTCGACGAATTCCTGTTCGAGTACCGTAACGAGCAATTGTCTACTGTTAACGACTCTCAAATGTTACAACGGCAAGTTCGGCGGCGGCTTCAACGGTCCCTGCGCCACTGCTGCTGTCAGTTCACCAATCACCCAGACTGACGCTTTTAGTGAACTTCCCAACGGCAGTACGCGACTGTCAGAGGTGTTGTACAACCCTAATGGATTGGTTTCCGATGACAAGGAATATAACTATGGAGTCACGTTGGGCGTCAAGCCTTCTTCGACGTATCTTGTCCGCGAAACCGCTATTGCATATGCGAGTCTGGGCAATAACATCTACAATAAGCCGTCGTCTGTAACTGTCTACGACTGGACCAGCGGCTCACAAGTGACTTTGGCATCTTCGACCTACACCTACGACCAAGGAACACCTACGGCCACATCGGGCACGCCGCAGCACGTATCAATCACGGGCTCGCGCGGGAACTTGACCACAGCCACCACCTCAACCAGCAGTTCGGCCTTTCTTTCTAGAACTTACACGTACTACGACACTGGTAACCCTTACGTTAATACTGACGTCAATAATGCTCAGAAAACAGATAGCTATGGCTCCGGTTCGTGCGGGAATTCGTTTCCCACGACCATCAGTGAGCTAGGGCTTTCCCTGTCGCTCACGTGGAACTGTACTGGAGCAGTCGTAACTAAAGTGAGCGATACTAATGGCAATAATGTCACATCGCAGTACACTGATCCGGACTTCTGGCGACCCGCAAACATCTACGACCAGGAGAACAACGAAACAACGATCACCTATATTGGGGAGACAGCCGTGGAATCCACGCTGCAGAACTTCAACAGCGGCAACTCCTCTTCCGATTCTCGAACCACCGCGGACGGCTTCGGGCGGCCTATTCTGACCCAGCGCTTGCAGGCGCCTGGCGCGACGAATTACAACACCGCAGAGACAGACTACAACAACTTGGGACAGCCTTCTCGGTACACGATGCCATTTAGCGCGACGGCGGGTGCGACCAACTCCTCGGCCCCTGGGGTCCAATCGGCGTATGACGCGCTAGGGCGCTTGCTCACAACCCAAGACGCGGACGGCGGAACAACTTCCTACACTTACACAAACAATGACGTGCTGCAAGCCGTGAGCGGCACGCAGACATTTCAAAAGCAGCTTGAATACGACGGTTTGGGAAGGTTGACCTCTGTCTGCGAGATATCGTCCACGCTTCCCTTAGTTGGAACCTGCGGCCAATCTAATACCAAGACTGGATTGTGGACAAAATACACTTATGATGCCCTTGGCCATCTGCTCACGGTCACGCAAAATGCGCAGGCTGCTTCGGGCAGCCAGCAGACTCGCTCTTTCGTCTACGATTGGCTTGGCCGCACGACTTCGGAATCCAATCCGGAGACCGGTAACAGCGGAACGAACGGCACGATCACCTACACGTGGGATTCAATTAAGCCATGCGGCGATGGCACGAATCATGTTTTCCCCGGTGATCTGGTGCAGAAGAAGGACAACGCCGGGAATCTTACGTGTTATACGTACGATGGCTTGCATCGAATCTTGACGGCGGGCAACACTAGCGTCACCAACACGACTCTCCGCACGTTCGTTTATGACTCGGAGAGTTCATACCCGAATGGTGTGAGCGTGAGCAACAGCAAGACGCACATGGTGGAAGCCACAACGTTCAACACCTCTAATCTCAACGCTTTTGTTACCGATGAGTTCTTCAGCTACTCTCCGCGCGGTGAACTGACTGACGTTTACGAAGCCACGCCGCACTCCGGGTCGGGAGTTTATTATCACACGACCGTAGCCTACTGGCCGACGGGTGCGCTACAGTCGTTAAGTGGCATTCCAAGTGTGCCGACGATCTATTACGGGGCTAACGGGGCTGGACTCGACGGCGAAGGGCGATACACGCAGATTTCGGCGGCGTCCGGGACAAATCCCGTCACGAACGTTACCTACTCAACGAGCAGCACAACCAATCCACTGGGCGCACTGATCGGAGTCACGTTCGGCTCGGCGGACAGCGACAGTTTCACGTACGACCCCAATACGGGGCGCATGGGGAGCTATACTTTCAGTGTGAACGGGCAGACGGATACGGGTACGCTGACTTGGAATACAAACGGCACCCTCCAAACACTCGCGATTGTCGATTACATTACGGGCACCAGTGATACCCAGACCTGCAGCTACCAGTACGATGATGTGCAGCGAGTCTCCTCCTCAACGTGCGGATCACTCTGGACGCAGAACTTTAGCTACGATTCTTTCGGCAACATTACAAAGAGCGGTAGCCTGACGTTCTTGCCAACCTATTCATCGACAACGAATCAGTTCACGACGCTCCCCGGTGCGACCCCCAAGTACGATGCGAACGGCAACCTGTTAACCGACAATCTGAACAGTTACACTTGGGACCCGTACTGGGGCAACATGCTCACTGTCAACAACGGGTCTGCGGTGGTGACGGCGACCTACGATGCACTAGGGCGGATGGTTGAAAACAACGCAGGCGGCACGTGGACGGAATTCGTCTACGGGCCAACCGGCGCAAAACTCGCTAAGGTCAATGGAACGACTTTAATCAAAGCTTTCGTTGCACTGCCAGGCGGAGCCAAGGCCATTTACAACTCAACGGGCCTGGCATATTATCGCCACTCGGACTGGCTGGGCACGTCGCGGCTGACTTCCACGCAAGCGCGGGGATTATATTCGAGCACGGCCTACGCGCCGTTCGGGGAGCAATATGCGACATCGGGCACCGCGGACGCCTCTTTCACCGGACAGGATCAGGACACGGTGAGCAGCTTGTATGACTTTCCTGCCCGCCGCCAAAGTCCCAGCCAGGGCCGCTGGATCTCGCCCGATCCGCTCGGACGCGGCGCGGTAACCTTGGCTAACCCGCAGTCATGGAACCGCTATTCCTACGTGCTGAACAATCCGCTGGCGCTGACCGACCCAACCGGCATGTACAATTGCACCGGCGGCGATGACGACGACGATGACGACGGTAGCGTCCGCGGCCGCAGCCGCCGTGGCGTTCATGCGATGGACTGCAGCGGCGACGACGATGATGACGGTGGGATTCCGGTACCCCTGGACCCGCAAAACATTATTACTGTGACGGATACGACGGACGACGTGGAAACCTACGCTAGTCAACTCGATGCTTTTTGCATCGGGATCTTCGGCGGCGTGAATAATTCGCCAGGTAACCCAGCATTCAATCAGGCAGCGAGCGATGCTGGCGCCGAGATATTTTTCCCCCTGCCTGATACGGGTGTCGGGAGCACTATTGGCAATGCGTCTAGGGTTGGGGCCGCATCCGGTTCGAGCCCTGCTGTTCAGCAGGTAGCAAACTGGATTACTGGAATGTATGCGGCTGGAAACACGAACATGGTTCTTTATTTCTTCAGCGGTTCGGCAGGGCTCTTCGAACAAGCTTACAATCAACTGCTCGACCCCTCAGTACAGGCGGCCATCACTCAAGCCTATTTCATCTCTCCAGGGGGGCTCGCATGGCCGAGCTTTGATATTGCGGAGCAACAGACTTTTGTGGGAACAGGAGTTGTGGACAATTTGGTTCAGGCCACCAACTCTGGACCTTATCCCGGTGGCACACCTACGACAATCCCCAACACGCCCCATAACTTCCAGCTGGAGTGGAATAGCCCGCAGGTTCAAGCTACTGTACCTCTGGGGAGCGATTGCGCAAGCACAACCGTCGATGTCACCGGGGAGAATCGTGCTCCTGCCGCACTGGAGGACCTCTCAAATTCTGGTGAGATTGCAGATGCCGATCCACGCGAAAACCGTGACACCGCGGGAAGAGACGCCAGTCACTCCAATGATGGCTGGCTGACTGGTTACACAGACCCAAATCCGGAGGTTCCTTGGCTCACATTAGAGGAACACTCAGTACCATGGCAGGAAGGGGGCTATACGCTCTCCTCGGCTCGCTGCGAGAGCGAGATCCCGTTGCTGTCGGGTTTCAATCTTACCGCCGAGGTCGATGTCAACACATGGAAGCCACGAAGCAGCGGGTTGGTGCAGTAAGGCAGTGACCAAACGGAATATCGAGGAGTGAGATAAGGATAATAATAGTAGTTGTTGTGAGGAAAGGATTGTTCTTCCGTGATCGGTGATAGTCTTGAGGAGAATGGACTCACCAAATTAGTGTCTGCGGCGGGAAGTTTCCTCTTACATACTTTCGCGTCGATGATTGTGAGCCCCTTCGTCGTGATGGCTGTCTATTTGATTCTTGAGAATATCCCCTGGCACCTCAAATCCCTAGCTGAGATTGGACGAGCCGCCGATCCACTTTTCTGGGGTCCTGGATTGATTTTAGGTTTTCTTTTGAATTACGTTACGCGGCATCGCGCAGCTTGCTGGGTATGGCTATCCGGCCTTGCATGGCTAGCTGTTGGTATCCTGGACTCAGTCCGCCATTACGATCGTCGTTTCTACCAGGAGTGCACCGCATTTGCTAACGTAGTAAACGCCTTCTTCGTCCTTGACTCCCACCGGTGCGGCGGCGGGGAATCGACTCTGGAATGGCTTTTCTTCACGATGCCAGCACTGAACTCAGTGGCCTACGCGGTTGGGGCGTGGGTAGCGATTAAATACGCGGGAAACTTCTTCCGAGGCGATACGAACCAGAAGACCATTTTGGGGCTGAGGCTAACGAACTGGCCGAGGTCTCAACAGAAGTGAATGTGAATGTGTGAAAGAGCCCTTTACTTCTGTGTCGCACTATTCCACCTTGCGACCTGAATTGTCATGTCGAATTCGGTATCGGCAAGTACCTTCTGCCGGAAAGCACCGTAGTCCTCTGCTAGGGTTGGTGACAATTCGTTCTTTCGTGTGACCAACTCGCGCTCTGCAGTCAACAGACTGCCGTTGACTTGATAGTTAGCATAATAACTAGAGTAATCGCGTTCAAGCACAACATTCGGCGGTACTTTCAATGTGAACGCCCGCCCAAGGTCGAGTCTAACTTTATAGACGTGCTTGCCAGTTGGCCCGACCTGCATGGCTTCCGATGCCGCGCGATGCCATTCCGGGATGCCATTTCCCTCGATCGGCTCCAGGTAAAAACCCGAGAAAGGCAATCGAATCTCGAATTGTTTCTTCCAGACTTGGACGAAAAACCGTTTGCTAATTCGACAAGACAAAGTAAAAGGCTCGTTGGTGGCCATCGGATCGCTGATCTCGACGTCGCTAACTTTGTCGTCTCGGCTAAGACCCTCAATGGACCCGTGAACCGTCAACGGTTGCCCCGATTTGACGGATGTAAGAAAGGCCTGACGTAACGGAATCTCGGCGTCCCCGCGGGCGGTGATGCGAACTGTCGCGTCCAGAGTCCCATTTTCGCCAACTTTGCCGTCAACGTCCTCCAGCCAAGTGTTTGGAACCGGCGCATCGGCTGGAGTTTCCTCAAAATGCGGAGTACCGTCTGGTGGCATCACGAGAGCTTGTTTCTTCCGAAGCGCGTAGGGCAACATCCGGAATGGCAGCACGATAGCCGAAGGATCCATCCAGATTTCGTCCTTGCCGAGTTGCAGCATTGTGATGACATGAGTAAAGGGCCATGGCGAAGGTATGTCGAGATCCAGTTTACGATCTGGGTTTATCAGCGTCGATGAAGCATGCAGACCCTCCGCCTCCAGGAGAGCCGCTAAGAGAGCGGCTTTGTCCTTACAGTCGCCGTATTGATTGCGGATAGTTTCGTCGGCAGAATGCGGCGCGTAGCCACCAACGCCAAGTGTGGCGAGGCTCATGTACCTTATCTTTTTCGCCGCGAAGTCGTAGAGTGCCTCTATCTTTTGCAACTCAGTAGTGAGGCCCCTGGTCAACTCATCGGCTTTTGCCCGGACCGTTGCCGACGGTACGCGCCGAGTTCTCTCAAGGTTTGCATACCAGCGGCCGACCTCCTCCCAATTGGCAAAGCTCGACAGCTGAATATCAGGAGCTCCACGCCACAAAGCACTCTCGAACAGGGGACCTTCGAGAGTCGAGGTCTCAGCTCTCCAGCGGTAAATTTGCCTCCGATTTTCTGCCCCCACCCAAGCATCGATGCCGGGCTTGGCTTTGATTTTTACCGCACGCTCACTCGGGATATCGATCTCGAGTTGCTCATCGACAACCATGCTCGGTTCAAACCTGTAGTGCACATAGAATTGGTCCTGCGCCCATGGATGCTGAATAATAGTTACGACTTTATATTCGAGCACATCTCGCGGAGACAAGTCCCGCACAGTGATGCGTTTCTCGTCGTAGTCAACGTCGGCAAGCTCCGATGTGGGAATGTTAGGCCGCTTCACCACCTCGCCGCTGACAATGTCTGCCACCTTGCCGTTCTCTTTCACCACCCGCACGTATGGAATCTCCAATTGCTCACTAAACGGCTCGTAGTCGAAAGTTAATTCGCTCCACTGGAGCACGCCCTGCTCGTTGAGGATGCGAATCCGGGCGGTGACTTCCTTGCGTCCTGTACCGTCGTTTTCAAAGCGATAGCGCGTGTGCAGCAGTTCGAACTGGGAGGGGTGAGTTAAGTGGACGGACGCGACCTTCCCACTCGGAGAGAGGATCTGCTTGTTCGGTTCTTGCGCACGAACGATTCTGGTTTGTGCAATGACCCCGGTAATGACAAGGGACAGACCCAGAAGAAAAACACGCATATGTAACTCGTTCTTAATGCTTTTATATCAGAATAATGCCAAAGAGTAAGCTGTTTGCTAGGCACATAAATACGTACTGCAGGCACCCGGCGTTGCCCCAAGGCTAGGCGACCTCAATCGGTCGCCATGAGGATCACTCCAGATCTCTCTCCCTAAGGCCGCTCCTCGAAAAACATGAACGTCATGAACCGGAATTGGTCGATGAAGGTTTCGGAGCAGCTTCAAGGTTGAAATAACGCTCGTACAGGAGGCAGGCGCAAAGCGCGTGCTGCACGTAATCAATCCGGATCTCGGAGGAGTCGGGGGCTCTGGTGGCGAAGGCCCCCGGCATGCCGCCGGAGTAAGAGCCCGAACCGATCTGCATCCGCAGCAGGAATGCGATGCCCCGGCCTACTGTTGCCTCAATCTTCGTTCGTATCTCGGCCCGCAATTCATCTTTCGGCAGAAATTCCAGCGCAGAGAGCAACCCCTCAAGGCGGGTAGCCGCTGGTGCGGTCCTGCCTTCTGGATCGAACGCGCCAGCTATACCTACAGCAGCCGAGCCTCTATATTGCTCTCGTAAAATTGAATTGCAAACTTGAATGGCGTGCTGAATCAGTTCTTCGCGCGAAGCCCCCGGACACGAGATATGGTCACAATAGGAAAATAGCTTAGCGGTCGCGATCAGGGCCCAGTGGTCGGCAGGAACCGTCGACAGCACGGCACGGCTCTTGGCTAGAAAGGACAGCGCTTTGCCAGCGGCGACGAGCCATTCGCGGGAGTGATCGGCTTCGTACAGCGCAACGAACGCCAAAGCCGCTTCGCCCGGATAATACAGACTCTCCCAGTCCTCGACCGGCCCACTCTCTGCTCGATACTTGTTGATGAAGCTGCCATCGTCCTTTTGCAGAAATAGGAGGAACCGTCCGAGCGCTTGCAATTCTTCGAGTGGGACTGACTTCGGGTCAACACTCCTCACCTCGGCCAGCGCCACCAGACCGAGGCCGGTTGCTCCCAACTCAGCGTCCTGGTGGCGAAACTTAGATTGTTCAGCCGGCGGTTCCGACCAAACCACCAACTGGTCTGGATGCACTCCAGGTCCGATATAGTTATGGCGAAGAAACGCGGCTGCACGAACCATTGCGTCCACCGCTTGCGGCTCCGGTTGGGGGCGGTTCAGCATCGCAAGCGCGTAGATTGCCCCTGCGTGCCGCACGATGTTATACAAATTGCTTTTCTTCCCGGTGTGAATGTCAATTTCGTACACAAATTTGCCGTCTGGACCGCAGGCTCGCTCCAGATAGCCCCCGGAAAGCTCAATGGCGTGGTCGATCTGGGCGACGGTGGGCAACGAAGCGTCAGGAACGCCGCCGGCGGGGCCTACGCGCTGCTCGGAGCCGTACAGTTGCATTGGAACTGCACGGACTACCAAGAGAAAAAACACTACTTCGCAACATGATCGAATCAATCGGCTAGCGCTTTCCAGGCTCGTCCGCATAGTCGGTCATAATACCCCCAGTTCGTGGTCGACTTCGTAATACTTTATACCCATTGGACTCAGCAGTAAGCGTACGCCGATGGCCGTCTGGACAGGTGTGTAAATGAGAGCCATGCTCGCGAAGTGGGCACTGTGGATAGGTGTCCACTTGGAGCGGAGATGGACACTTCCCAGCAAGTAGCAGTCATTCCCAGAGACAAAACAGACAAACCGGGCTCGGTCGCAGCGCCACGGCAGCGACGAAGCATCGCGGAGAAGCGGCGGATGGTGGAAGAGACACTGGCGCCGGGTGCGTCGGTGGCGCGAGTAGCGCGAGCCCACGGGGTGAACGCCAATCAGGTGTTTGGCTGGCGCCGTCTTTACTTGGCGGGACGACTTGGGGAGCAGAAGCCAGGGATCAAGTTGCTGCCGGTACGGGTGAGCGAGAGTAAGTCGGCACCGGTTGTGGTCGAGCATGGCGTCACGGATTGTTCCTCACCACAGTCCGGCACGATTCACATCGAGCTGCGGCAGGCCCAGGTGCGGATCGAGGGCAACGCCGATCCCGCCTTGGTGCGGGTGTTGCTGGAGTGCCTGCGCGGATGATCGCCTGGCCAGCGAACACTCGGATCTGGATTGCAGCGGGCGTGACCGACTTGCGGCGGGGCTTCACCGGGCTGAGCGCGTTGGTACAAACGAAGCTGGAGCAGAGTCCGTTCTCCGGGCACGTGTTTGTGTTTCGTGGGCGGCGCGGCGATTTGATCAAAGTGCTCTGGTTCGATGGCGATGGTTTGTGTTTGTTCGCGAAGCGGCTGGAACGCGGGCGCTTCGTGTGGCCACAAGCCACGAGTGGCACGGTTTCTCTGACGCGGGCGCAGTTATCGATGCTGCTGGAAGGCATCGATTGGCGACGACCGGAGCGAACCTGGGAGCCGCAGTTGTCGGTGTAACCCACAAGATACTTTCCACAACTTTTTTCGCGCGAGCGCAGATGGAAACGCGTGCGTTCATGCGATACTCCGCGCATGGCAGTGACCGCGCTCCCCGATCTGAACGTTCTTCCGGCCGAGGCGCTGCGCGCATTGATCCTGGCACAACACGAGCAACTGCTCTCGCGCGAACTGGAGATCGAGCATCTGCAGCTGCTGCTGGTCAAGCTACACCGTATGCAGTTTGGACGGAAGTCGGAGAAGCTACAGCGGCAGATCGAGCAGTTGGAGTTGCGGTTGGAGGAACTGGAATCGAATCGCAGCGAGGAAGAACCCAACGCGGCAGAACCGACTCCCGTCTCCGACTCCTCGACTCCAATCGCAGCGAGACCGACACGTCGCGCTCTGCCCGATCATCTGCCGCGGCAAACGCGCCGGCACGCGCCGAAAGAAACGGTCTGTCCGGAATGTCAGGGCGAGTTACGCAAGTTAGGCGAGGATGTCTCCGAGATGCTGGAGTACGTGCCCGCCAGTTTCGTGGTGATTCGTCACGTGCGCACGAAGCTGAGCTGCACGAAGTGCGACTGCATTGTGCAAGCGGAAGCGCCGAGCCGCCCGATCGAGCGCGGCCTGCCGGGGCCGGGACTGTTGGCGCATGTGTTGGTCTCGAAATACTGTGATCATCAGCCGCTGTATCGACAGTCGGAGATCTACGCGCGTCAAGGTGTGGAACTGGAGCGCTCGACGATGGCCGACTGGGTAGGCGGATGCAGCCAGTTACTCAGCCCATTAGTCGATGCGCTGCGTCGCTACGTGACGGCCGCCGGCAAACTGCACGCCGACGACACGCCGGTGCCGGTGTTGGCGCCGGGCCAGGGGAAGACCAAGACGGGGCGGTTGTGGACGTATGTTCGCGATGATCGTCCTGCCGGCGACACCGCCGCGCCCGCCGTATGGTTCGCCTACTCCCCCGATCGCAAAGGCGAACATCCCGCGCAGCATCTGGAAAGGTTTCGCGGTACGCTGCAGGCGGATGCCTATGCGGGATTCAATCAGCTCTATGCAGATGGTCGCATCGAACCCGCTGCGTGCTGGGCGCACGTGCGGCGTCACTTCTACGATCTGGAACAGGCGCACAGTTCGCCCGTGGCACGGGAGGCGTTGCAGCGGATCGGCGCGCTGTATGCAATCGAAGAACCGATTCGCGGTCGACCGCCGGACGAACGCCGAGCCGTCCGCCAGGCACAGGCCAAGCCACTGCTGGATTCTCTGCGACAGTGGCTGGAGGCGACCTTGTCGAAGCTCTCGCGCAAATCGGAGACGACGATGGCCATCCGCTATGCGCTTTCGCGCTGGAACGCGCTGACACGCTATATAGAAGATGGACACATCGAGATCGACAACAACGCCGCCGAACGCTCTTTGCGCGGCGTAGCGTTGGGCCGGAATTATGCGCAGTCCGCGATTATGGATAGGCCGCGGGCCGCATGATGCGAACCAACCGGCTGGGGGCATTCGCGAACTGCACATAATAGTTAGAGTCCCTGCAAGAAACGA
>Ga0074044_10004514_pt1 | contig 11517 bp, 9 predicted proteins | sample BogForMeECP23OM1_FD_94443 | JGI IMG/M metagenome (GOLD analysis project Ga0074044, IMG submission 94443) | Bog forest soil microbial communities from Calvert Island, British Columbia, Canada - Bog Forest MetaG ECP23OM1 | ecosystem: Environmental > Terrestrial > Soil > Wetlands ...
AATCCGGTTCGTCGCCAGGTTCGGACCACGGTACTGCCGAGCGCGACCGGCAAAACGTTCGCGCGATCGATGAGGCATTGCAGCGGCGCGGAGAGCACGCAAGCGTCGCTACCGTCGCTGAGGGCTTGTATGAGGTGCGTTACGAGATTCACGACCAGCCGTTGGTATCGATCGTGATTCCGACCCGCGACAAATGCCAACTGCTGCGGCAATGTCTTGAAAGTATCGAAAGGAATACCGACTACAAGAACTACGAAATTGTCATAATGGATAACGACAGTGCCGAACCTGAAACGCTGCAGTACTTTGAGGAGATCGCAGGAAAGGTAGCAGTACATCGATATCCAGGACGGTTCAATTTTTCAGCCATCTGCAACCTCGGGGTGGCCAAGGCCAATGGCGAGTTTCTGCTCTTTCTCAACAACGATACCCAGGTCATTCGTCCCGACTGGATGCGGGCGCTTATCGAGCAGGCGCAGCGACCTCAGGTCGGCGCGGTGGGGGCGAAGTTGCTCTTCGCCGATGGACGCATTCAACACGCCGGAGCCGTGATGGGTATCGGAGGCACGGTCGGCCACGCCTTCAGGTGCCTGGCTGGTAACACACGACATTACTTTGGCCTTTCTGATGTCATTCGCGACTGTAGCGCGGTGACCGCCGCGTGCATGATGATGCGGCGCGAGGTCTACGAGGAGGTCCACGGTTTCGACGAGAGTATTCTGATCGATTTCGCGGATGTCGATCTATGCCTGCGCCTCCGCCGTGAAGGATATCGGACTGTGTATACCCCCCTCGCGCTGCTCTATCACTATGAGAGCGCGACCCGGCGCCGCATGCATGTTCCCGGCGACTACGAAATATTCGTCAAACGATGGAGTGACTGCCTTAAGAAGGCCGACCCCTTTTACAGTCGCAATCTCACCGTGAATCGCGAGGATTGGACCATCGCGCCCTGATTCCCGCTCGCAACCAGTTGACGCTCCACGACCATCGGGGTCTCACATCACTCTCAGGTCTCGAAGAACAGGGTGATTTGGCAATGACCATTGTCGCAAGAGCTATCGAGGCGGTCGGGCACCACTGCGGATAGAAAGCCGGATAAGCCTACCGCAAAAATCTGCTCCTCAACCATTCCGGCCGGGAGCCGCTGCTCCGACGCGACGTAGGGCAGGCTGCCGTCATAGCTGAGAAACACGATCAGGTCGAAATCGTCGTATGAAATGCTCGCGCGCAGCGGTCCGTCGGCATGACCTCCGGCCTCGATAAGGCGCAGCAACTCGTCAATCGAATGCTCCGCGCGCTCGAGGTCGGCCGCCTTGATCCCCCACTCCTTGGCATCGCTCTTCAATTGTTGCTCGAGCTGGACCATTGAGTCCGCGCCGGCCGACTGCACAACCACGCTTTGAACCCTTCGTTCACCAATGAGGAATAACGTATTGAGCAGCACGCCAAAAATGACTCCGATGGTGAGGATCGAATCGGTAAATTCATGAGCCCAATCGGGCAACCCCAGAAAGAATGCCGGGTAGACCACGCGGCTGATCGCGAACAGAAACGATATGCCGATGATGAAGGTGGTGCGCATCGTCACCGGCCGCGAGGTTATTATCTGAACGCCCCCGACAAACATCGAGGAAGCGCTAAAAACCAGCGCCGCTCCGATCACCGGCAGTGGAAGCGCCAACAACAGCGCCCCGATTTTCGGAAAAAATGCCAGCGCGATGAACCATCCCGCGATCGCGTAGGCGATGTTGCGGCTGGTCGCGCCGGTCACCTTTTCAAGACCCACCAGGCTCGGCGAAGTACTCAACCCGGGCGCGGCTAGCAAACCGCCCAGCGCGCAGCCGATTCCGTCGGCCATGACGCCCGCGCGCACATTCGCGAGGTCGGGGCGGGTCCAGGCTGAATCGTTGATGCGCTGGGCGGTGGTTATCGCCCCGATGGTACGCAGCCCCGAAGCGAGCGCCGCGATCACGAACGGGACGATCAGATCGGGCGGAAAACGGTACGAGAGAATCCTCGGGTCCGGCAGCGAGAAGAGCGGGGTGACTGCTATCGCGGCCAGATCCTTGTGCGTGAAAAGTCCTATCGGGATCGCCACCAGCAGTCCGAATATCAAGCCGACCAGGCCACATAGCAGCCGCGCCAGGCCCCGTCCCCATACGCCGAAAGTCAACATCATGAAGAGAGTCGCGCAGGCGGTCACTAGAACCGGAGAGGAGACAGTGGTCGGAGTGGCAGCCAGGCTCCCCGTTGACGGGAGCCCGAGAAACGCGTGAATGCCGATGAGCCCAAGTTCCGCCGCGAGCGCCATCACGATCAATCCCGATACCACCGGCGAGAAGATTTTGCGTGCATGCGGCAGGATCCATGCAAATAGAGCCTCCGCCAAGCCGGCCAGAATAGTCATCCCGCATAGGGCCGCGATTCCGCCGACCTGCGCCGCTTGAACCGCCGGCGCGAAATAGATCGCCGACACCACCGGCGGCGCCAGGAATCCCGAGCCGATCCAACCGAAGCGCTGCGCCTGCAACACCGTCATCAGCGCGATCGCCAGCATCGCAAGACTCACCGCGCTGGTCGCAACTTCAACTGAGGCATGCGCCTCTTGCAGGATCAGGGTGACGAAGACCAGGTATGGGCAGATAACCGCAACATGCTGAAAGGCGAGCATCAACCGTCGTCCCATGGGCGGACTGTCATCGAGCCCATAAATCAGATCGCTTGGCCGTACCGGTTGGTGGACTAGCTTAGGCTTGATCGAAAGCGGCGCTTGGGTTCGATTCGTCATCTTAGCCATTCGGCCTTGCTCCGCCGCCGTTTTGGCGACGCAACGCGATGTTCGCAATCGCGATTAGCGTCCGCATTTCCACAACTGCGATCGCAAGGCCCGGAACCACAACGATTACCGCCAGCGGCAGGGCAGCGTGTAGTCCAGTCGCCGATGCGATCAATCTTCCGATCTCGGTGGCTATCACCGCCAGTATCAAATTGCGGATTCCGGGCGCCAGCGAGCGCAGAAGTTGCCACGCCGGCAGCTCGATGATCGAATTCGCCATCAACTGGCCGATGATTGCCATCGTTCCCTCGACCGCGCTCATACCTATGCTGGCGGGGAGCAGTCCATAGCGGGCCGTGGCGCTTACGACGGCGATAATCAAGGCCAACCGCACGCTATGAAGATAAAGATCCAGCACCGGTCTTCCTTTCGCATAGTAGATCGAACCGATTCCTATGGTGAGGCCGATAAGCGTGATCCCGGCCGTCAGCACGCGCAGCGGTTCGGCGGCCGGATACCACTGCGGACCGTAGACTGCCACTACCACCTCGGGTGAGTTGGACCGCAACCTCACCAAAGGCATTATCGCGCATGCTTCGCGCGAAGCCCTGCAACAGCACGCGATCGCCGTGGGCCGGCGCGGGCGGGACGGAAGGCGCGCTCATCAAGCCAACTCGCGGATTTTTTCGCGGTGATCTTGGAAGGGCCTAGTGTGGCTGCTGTTGGCTGGGCGGATGGCGGTTGGGTGGGGGACCAGGCTGGGCGGTTTTGGCGGCGACCACGAAAAAGGATTTCCAGAGCGGCCAGCGCCGTCCGACCCCCGTCCATAGTTGGGGCGTGAAGCCCGCGCGGGTGAGCGAGGTTTCGAGACCATGCTTGTTGAAAAAACGAATTCGATAGTTGTCGGGATAAAAATGCTCGTCGAATTCGAACAGCACGACGACCAGATTTTTAATGAGGCCGTGATAGGGCGTGGTGAGGATCAATTTTCCGCCGGGCTTGAGCACCCGATTGAATTCCGTAAGCGCGTTGTGAACATCGAACAGATGCGCGATGGTTTCGCCGAACCAGACCACGTCGAAACAGCCGTCGACAAACGGCATCGCCTCTTCCGCCGACGCGGCCGCGAACGGCACCTTGGGGTTGCCGCGCCGCGCCCGCAGGATCGCGTTCACTGAAATATCCGCGCCTACCACGTCGAGTCCTAACTCACGAAAAAAGCTCACGAACGAGCCGCCGGCGCAACTCGCGTCCAGAACCCGAACCTGGTGTGGCGGCCGCCCATCCACCACCGGCATCAAGGCGCGCGCGAGCCGGCCTTTGCGCTGGGCGAGGATCGCGTCGACTTCAGGTGGAGCGCTGTCCTTTACGGACCAGTCCTCTTCGTAAAATTCCTTGAATTTCAAAGCCAAACCCCCCGGTTTCGGCAATCTTACCCGCCTTATCCGCGCGAGTCACATCCACCGACGGTCTAACCGAAGCGCCTGAAGAACTGGCGCGCTATCCTTCGAAGCGGGCGCCCAGCAAATAGTAGACGGTTTCCAGTGACGGCAGCAGATACCAGTCTGGATGTGGAAATCGCGCGGCGATGAAAAAGCCCCAGATTGAAAGCACTGCGCCTACGTATTGGGGATGCGCGAGCAGTGAAAACGGGAAGGCGCTCTGCCAGGGAAGCTCAAACCCGAACCGATTGCCGTAGAACACCCCGTTGTTGCCTAGCCTATAGAAGACCCCGATGTTCAACATCTGCCCGGTCGCGATCAGCAGAAGACCAGCTGAGGTAGCCGCCAAAGTTCCGCCCGCAGGCCACAATGATCCATCGCCGTAGACGTAGCACCATCCGGCGAACACCAGGAGCTGTATCAGCTTGAAACCGTAGAAGAGCCGTCTTAAGGCGTCGACGCGTTCCCCAAGCACGCCCTTGAGCGGACCTCGGCACAACCTTCCAAAGGAGCCCGGGAAGCGCCACACCCAGATATAGCAAATGCGCTCAAGACTCAGCAGCGCTGCCGCAACCAGAAGGGCCAACGGTCTAAGCAGTCAGGCTTTCTGCGGATTCGATGAGGTCAACATTTTGAAGACGCAGTCGTAGTATGCCCCCAAATCCGTGAAAGGATCGGTTATCAGTTTAATGAACCAGATCATGGAGGTTCGGAAATCAAACTTCCAGACCAGAAAGGTTATGTGCCCGAGCACGACGGCTGCGGTGAGAAAGAACCATTCGTGGGCAACCACGGGAACAATCGACACCAGCGCACTTAAAGATACCGATCCGGCCTTCACCAAATGCGCCGCCGATAGCAGCAGATATCCGGCGACCAGAATCGACTTGTCACGAGTATTGAATCCTAACAGCGCCTGCTCCTTATCGTGGGAAGGCGGTTCCAAAATCGCATGGCCGAATTGCCGTACAAATAGCGCGGCCAGGCCAATGCACATAGCTTGGGTTAGATCGAAAAAAATGAAAATGTAACAAAAGATAAACACGCTCGAACTGAGAAGATGGAAAAACTGATTGATCAAGTTGCTATGCGACGCGACGTGGTCATCGTGCTTGCGTTGCATTATTTCAGCGTAGAAAGTTTTGACTGATTGTGGCAACTGGATCAGGCTTCCAGCCATTTCCCTTATAAAAAGGCCGCGCATTGCTTTTTCCATCCCTGGCTGCTGTTCTTCGCCCAACCACCATGCGTCGCGCTTCATTTTGTCGGCGGCGTTAACGAGTTTGGTACTTAATTCCTCATAGTCATCGGGGCTGAAATCCAGACTGGTCAGACAGCGGCCGGTTCCGACCCAGCTCAAGGTCACCCCCTCCGCACGGAGGTAATATTGAAGCAGCCAGTTGTATCGGCCAGGCCGTTTGAAGAGCACGGTCCACACTGTTGTCAGATGGACAACGCGAATCGGCAGCTCTTTCTCGACCAGTCTCTGATTTGTAGCTTGCGCCCACTCCTCACAGCGGGTGCTCGCGGTGGTGTAGAGTTCCGCGGCTTCGGGAGTAATCACCCATCTTAGAAACTCGTTCATCGCGCCCATCACCAACGGATGCGCGGAAAAAGTCCCCACCACGTATGCGATGCGCATGGGATGACCTGGATCGAAGCGTCTCATCAATTCCTTTTTACCGCACACGAGTCCTATCGGCATGCCGCCCGCGACAGTCTTCCCGTACACCACCATGTCGGCTTTCACCCCGAAGTACTGCTGCGCGCCACGGGGAGCCAGACGAAAACCCGTGAATACTTCGTCGAAGATCAAAGGAATGTTCTCGCTCGTGCATAGTTCCCGCAATCGATGCAGCCATTCGCTATAAGATGATGTTGAATCCTGAGTCTTACGCACTCCGCTGGTGAGCAGGACGGTATCGCTCGGCGGTGGCAAGTTGGGATGGAATGATTGTACAGGGTTGATGAGAACGCCCGCTATTTCCCTGGCACGACGCCGAAGCACCTCGAGTGAAGCCGGGCTCATGTCCTTAAGAGTTAGACAATCGTCGATGCAGCGCTCACTGCCCAGACCCGGCTGAACGCCATCCCACCATCCGTGATAAGCACCCGAAAAGCACACGATGAGTTTTCTGTGAGTGTTGAATCTCGCCATCCGAACGGCAGCCATCACCGCCTCGGTTCCGCTCATGTGAAAGGATACTTCGTCCATTTGGGAGATGGACTTCAGCAAGGCGATGTTCTCGGCCACCACCGGATGCAACGGCCCCAGGACCGATCCCAGCTCCTTGACCCGGTCCCAACCTTTTTCGGCCCAGTCCTTGTAACGGTCGAAGCCCGCGACATTGAGTCCATACGAGCCACTCACATCTAGGCTCCAGTTACCATCGAGGTCGCGCAGCTTGGGTCCGTTCGAGGCGGTGACCACGGAGCAAAGGTCGAACTTCTCGCGCATCAGCCGCGTAAACGGAAAAGGAACGCGATTAGCGTCGGTGAAGCGCAGGTCGGAAAAACTTTCCCGCACCTCATTGCCCCATGCGATAGATTTGGCGCATTGCGCTTGAAAGGCGTCGGCCAGACGATTAAGCGCCAGCTTGCGGAGCTGCACCCAGCGGTCGATGGCTCCGTCGGCGCGCATGAATTCGTCGTCGGAGTAGTCGCGCGCTTTCACCCATCTGGAAAGGTACCTCGATAAAGTCGGGGTGACCGCCAGCGCTTTCCAGGTTAGAAAGGCGGTTACTGCTTTTCGGAACGAAAGGATTGACAATAATGTCAAAACAATCAGACCGGCCACGGTCCGTCCGCTGTGCCAGTCAAGCGCGGCCGCGTTTATTCCCAGACACTGTGTTGAGCGATGAAGAAGACGTCCCACAGTCAACCTCCTAGATCCTCCCTTTCGCGGCGATGGCCAGGCCGCGAGGCGTTATCATCGAATTCGAGCCCGTAGAGAATGAATCCGGCCGATCGGACCCCTGCTCGTGATTCCCAGCTAGCAGCATTTCGAACCTTTCTACGACCCGAGACCATTTAAGCGACCCGATATACTCACTAGCCTGGCGCCGAATGCGCTGAATCGCCTGGTCCTCCGACACCATTGAAACCGAAGAGTCGACAAACTCTTTGGAGTCCCCGTAAGGAACCAGAACTCCGGTTTCGCGATGCCTGATATGGAGCTTCGCGGCTGCGTAATCATATGCGACCACGACCAGGCCGCTCGCCATCGCCTCCAAAGTAACGTTACCGAAGGTCTCGGTCTCGCTAGGAAACAGGAACACGTCCGCCGAAGCATAATGCCGTGCCAACTGCTCGCCGGTTTGGGTTCCTTGGAAGATCAGATCGCGATGTTCGTTTTGTAGCGAGATGCGCAAAGGGCCGTCACCTACAAGCACAAATTTAACCGACTCCCGTTTCTTCTTCATCGAGCGGTAGGCGTCGACTGCAACGGCCAGATTCTTCTCCGGGGCGAGCCGGCCCACGTATAGTATTGCGAGGTCGGTATCCGAGACGCCCCAGTCCCGGCGCAACTCTGAACTGCGGCGCTGCGGGCGGAAGAGTTGGCTGTCGACGCCTCGACCCATGAAGCTGACGTTTTTGAAACCTAAGGCCTGTAACCTGTCACGCAGATCGGTGGTGGGAACTAGAGTCCCAATCGTGCGATTGTGAAAGGCGCGCAAGTACTTAAGAACCAGTCGCTCGAGGCATCCCAGGTGGTAGTGCCTTGAATAGCTATGGTAGTTGGTATGGAAACCGCTGAACGCCGGTATGCCTAGCTGCCGGGCTGTGCAAATTGCTGACCATCCCAAGGGTCCTTCCGTAGCGATATAAACCACGTCGGGGCGGTTGCAAGTCCAGGCATGGTTGAATGATCGGCCGGCTGGGAGGCCGAACTGCAATTTTCTGTATCCTGGTAAAGGCAGACCACGAACCAGAGTGGTCATTGGATCGGACGCGCGTTTGCCGGAATCACTTTTCCGCTGACGCGGACGAATGACCGAAACCATATGACCATTTGCACGCAATCCATTGACAAGATGCGACAAGGTCAACGCCACACCGTTTACTTCGGGAGGGAAGGTTTCGGTAACGATACAAATGTGTTGCGGCGCCGTTTCGCGTTTGATGCTGAGATCTTCGACGTACATCGCAGGTCACCTCCGCCGCCCCTCATGACCGCCGTCAAGTAGTCACGCTGATCCTATTAGTGAGCTACACCAAGGTCGATGCAGAACCTTGACGGGTTGTTGAACGTTCAAACACTAAGGTGTGAAATCTGGGACTCTGAGTTATCAAGCAGGTACGAAACTACGCACGAAGACCGTCAATCGATGCGAGAGGATCGAAGTGGACCTCGCGGATCGGAAAAAAGGTTGCGCCGGGGATATTTAACTCACCCGGCGCAAAGCTGATTTGGCGAAATGCCGAATCGCGATCGGGAAGCTAGATCTTGCTTGAGGGCAATTTACCCATCGATGGCTCCGCCATTGAGGGTTGATTCAAGCTGGCCGTCGGGATCCCCGCCCCACCCTTGGTTTTCTTCATCTGCTTTGGGGGACATCTTCTTGGCCTTCGGTTTCACTTTTGGCGCCATCGGGTCTCCTTTTGGACGCAGTTGCACCATTGGGTCAAGGGCGCTTTAGAGGGTCTTTCCACTCGTATTTCGTGCTGTGGCGCGTATTGAAGGCTATAAACTCATATCAAAGACTATCGTCGTTATCACAAGCTCAATTATTGGCCTGCCGCGATCGATCACGATGATGCGGTCCGCATTCAGTCTGTGATCTCTTCGAGGGAAAACGTCTTTATTTACCTGCGAACCAGGAGACCTTGTCGGTCCGGCCGAGAACGACGATGGCGGATTCGTCATAAGAGCTCAGAGGAACCTGTCTCGATACATTCGCGACCGGCCAGCTTTGATGGTGCGCTTAAGGTCGCGGGCCGGATGAGATAGCTTCGCGAGGTGCCTCGGACCCATCTCAAACAACTTTGCGCGGTGCTGGCTGCGCTGATAACGCTCGCGACGGCGCGTTCGGCGATTTGCGCCGATCGCATTGTGTCGCTCGCTCCCTCCGTCACCGAAACACTCTTCGCACTGGGCGTCGGCGACCAGGTCGTCGGGGTATCATCCTACGATGCCTATCCGCCCGCAGTGCGAAGGCTGCCCAAGGTCGGCTCGTACTTCACCCCCAATCTCGAGGCGATTGCCGCGCTGCGTCCGACCCTGGTGATTGGACGCGGCGTATCGTCGAATCAGCGCGAGACTCGCGCGCTGCGCGCAATGGGCTATGAAGTCCTGATGGTCGAGGATGATTCTCTTCCCCAAATTGAACAGAGCATCAGGCTCACCGGAAAACGGGTGGATAAATCGCGCGAGGCCGACGAAATCGTCGCGGATATCGAGGCGAAGGTGCGCGACGTACGCGCGCGCGTGCATCTGTATCCGGCGCGCCGCGCGCTGATGCTGGTGGGCCATCAGCCGATCGTCGCGGTTGGGCCGGGCACCTTTCTCGATGACCTGTTCAAAATCGCCGGCGCCGACAATATTGCGGATGCGACCAGTCAGCAGTGGCCCCATCTCAGCATCGAATACATTGTCGCGATGCGGCCGGAGGTGATTCTCGACGGTCAGATGGGCAGCGACCCGCAGTCGCCCACTCAGTTTTGGAAAGCATATCCAACTATTCCGGCAGTCAAAAATCATCGCGTACTTGGATATGCCGAGGATCCGACCCTGCACCCCGGCCCGCGAGTCGGCGCAACGCTGGTGATGATCGCAAAGCTGATTCATCCCGAAGCCTGGAAAATTTCGCAGTGAATGCTGCCCCGCACGCCGAAGGCGCAAGTCGGGTCGATCTCGACGCTTTCGAGGGCGCGTATCTCACGCGCGGCCGGATGATCTTTTGGCTGCTGATCCTGGCTGGCGCGCTGTTCGCGTCGCTCATCGTTGCCGCCTCGTTCGGGAGTGCGCCGGTCCACCTGTTTCGCGCGATGACGGATTCGATGAGTGCCGACCACGCGATCTTTTTTGGGGTGCGGCTGCCGCGCGTGCTGATGGGCGCGGTAGTCGGCGCCGTACTCGCATCGGCAGGGGTGGCGCTGCAGGCGCTGGTGCGCAATCCGCTCGCCGAGGGCGGCATCCTGGGAATTTCGGGCGGCGCGGCGCTCGGCGCAATCCTCGCGCTGGTGCTGCTCTCGGCCAGTCCGATCTCCGACGCCATTGTACCGATGGTGGCGTTTGGTTCGGCCCTGGTTGCGACTCTCGCGGTCTACCGGCTGGCGCTGATCGACGGCCGCCTGGAGCCGTTCACGCTGCTTCTAATCGGAGTGATTTTCAACGCGTTCTGGGGCGCCGCGATTATGCTGGTCAACAGCGTGGTCAATTTTTATTACGCCCACAGCATCCTGTTCTGGCTGATGGGCAATCTCGAGGCGCCGACCTATCGCGAGGTAGCAATCGTCGCGTGCCTCGCCGCGATCGGATTCTTGGTGTTGATGTTCCGCGCGCGCGATCTGAATCTGCTGAGCCTCGGCGACGAAGCCGCGGCCGAGATGGGGGTCGAGGTGGCGGGCCTGCGGCGGGTCATTTTTTTCGCGACCTCGATCATGATTGGCGCGGCGGTTTCGGTGAGCGGGATCATTTCCTTCGTGGGACTCATCGTGCCGCACGTGCTGCGGCTCGCGCTCGGATCGGACCATCGACTGTTGCTGCCCGCGTCGTTGCTTGGGGGTGCGGCCTTTATGGTGATTGCCGACTTGATCGCGCGAACCGCCATCGCACCCTCAGAGATTCCAGTCGGCGCGATAACCGCGCTGTGCGGCGGCCCGTTCTTCATCTACATGCTGCGCCGCGAAGGGCAGAAGCCGTTTTCGCTGTGACCGACGCCATCAGAAACGAGCTGGTGCTAAAGGCCGATGGGGTCGTAGCGAGATACGGGTCTCTCGAGGTGCTGCGCGGGGTCTCGATGGATCTTCACGCGGGCGAGATGCTCGCGATTGTCGGCCCCAATGGCGCCGGCAAATCGACGCTCCTGAAAGTGCTCGGCGGCACCCTCGCGCGGGTGCGAGGAAGTGTCGAGTTGTTCGGGCGTCCGCTGGAGTCCTACGATCGCCGCTCGCTCGCGACGCTGGTGGCGACCGTCGCGCAGGAAAATGCCATCGCATTTCAGTTCTCAGTGCTCGAAGTGGTGCTGATGGGGCGCGCGCCTCATCTCGGCGCCTTCCACTTCGAGGCTCGCCGCGGAATCGAAATCGCGGATTGCGCGCTGCGAAATGTCGAGCTGCGCGCACTCGCGCGAA
>Ga0074044_10004515_pt1 | contig 11515 bp, 6 predicted proteins | sample BogForMeECP23OM1_FD_94443 | JGI IMG/M metagenome (GOLD analysis project Ga0074044, IMG submission 94443) | Bog forest soil microbial communities from Calvert Island, British Columbia, Canada - Bog Forest MetaG ECP23OM1 | ecosystem: Environmental > Terrestrial > Soil > Wetlands ...
CGATTGTGAAGCACGCAAAATGGAAAACTTACCTAGACGTGCGTCAGAGTTTCCCTGGGACTGATCCGGTGAAGGTGGCAAGCGGTAAGAGGGTATACGTATTTAACTTTATAGGGAACGCCTACCGAATGATCTGCGCGATCCACTTCAACACTGGAAAGGTTTTCATGTTGAGGTTTATGACGCACGCCAATTACAGCAAGGAGAACTGGAAGAACGAACTATGAAAACAATGAATAAGGCGAACCCATTCGCCAACGGGATTCCAAAAACGTACAGGGAATTGTGCAAACGATATTTGCCACGAAAGATCCACGATGATGCCGAGGACCAGGAAGCGACTGCCATTGTGGACGCTTTGGCCGGTCATGATCTCAACCAAGATCAAGAGGACTATCTTGACTTGGTTTCTGACCTTGTTGACGAATACGATCGCGCAACCAGAAGGCAACCGAAGGAAGCTTCGCCGATCGATGTTCTGAAACTTCTCCTGGAACAACACAAAGTTTCTGCCAGAGAACTTAGTCGCATCCTCGGCAAAGATGAGAGCTTAGGTTCTCTAATCCTGACCGGGAGACGTTCCATAACGGTCGAACATTCCAAAATGCTTGGAGAACATTTCAACGTGAAACCCAGTGTTTTTCTAGGGTTGGAATGAGTTTCCCTTATCGTATGCTCGAATTTGGGGCGAAACGCCTGTCGGAAAGAACTTGAGTCAAACAGTGGTTCATGGGAACAAATGCTGCGAGCAACTCGGGCAAGCGAACGTCCAGTTTCAAACGGAAATGCCGGACAAACATCTAAGCGACTCTTGAGGCAAGACAAATTACATCAGTGATTGGTAGATAAGGCAAGAGTCCCGGAAACAGCTTGTGCTCGTTGGCCATTGGAAGAGCAGCTCCCATCCCCCCTGGACAGGAGTGGCCGGTCTCTATATTTTCGCTCAAAACCGCCAGGCTGAACCGATCTGGATATGGCCTGAACTGTAATGGTTTCCGAATTCGGTGTATAGGCCGAGACTCAGATAGCCCAGATCAAGATTCCGACCTTCAACATTCCATGTGAAATGGTGTCCCACCTCCGCGCCGATGGTGTAATAGTTACCAATTGCAGCCGATTGGAAAAACTGTGTATAGATGCCGTAGGCTTCAATGATCCAGCTCCCGGCAAACGGGACATCAAGTCTCAATCCATTCTTCATAATTTGCTGATTCACCCCGGTTGGAAACTTTGGATCATCGGTAGTTGACACGTCGCCTTCAAAGAAACTGATGTAATTCCCATAGGTCGCCGTGATGCCGTGCCACTGATAAGAGAAAACATTTGTCAATGCGCCGCCGCCAATTATCTCTCTACTACCGGAGGTGGCAACGGCGGCTGTGGGAGTAACAATCCAGGACCATGGCTGATCTGCCGAAGGAATGACCACTTTGACCGGCAAATCAAGCGTCAGACCGGCTTGAAAGAGACCCGTATCGTCAATTGTCAGGTATTGTAATGGGATCTCGTAATCGAGCCTCACACGATCGTTAATTTTGAAGCCTCCAGCAATCGGAATTGTGTAGGTCTCGCCGTGCTGCCCCTCAATATCAAACTCGCCGGCATCAAACGTCACGCTTATCGCACTGTCCTTGCCAGTTTCTTCCGTGGGGAGCAAACCTAGTGCCAGGCGTTCTGAAAGCGAGCCGAACCCGTAGAACGTATAATCCGCAATCAGCGCAGTCGTGCTGAAGGGCGTTCCGTCCGATAAATGGATCTGTGGTTGCGCAACCTTGGCGGTGGAGATTGCATTAACATCTACGATGCCGTTCGCGTAGGTGACATTGACCGGTGTGTTGCTGGATACCGTGCGAAACGTTCCGCTTATCCCCTGACCGGCTGTCAGCACTGTAAACTTCTCTCCCGGCGTGAGCTGGAACCCGCTGGCAAGTGTTAAATGCAAAGTGCCGTCGAGGCTGGCGTGGCCGCTAATGATCAAACGCGAATAGTCCTGAAGAGAAAAGATCTGCACATTGTAAGTGCCCGCGGAACCTTGGGTGAAGTTGCCTGTGATGGTCAAAGTTCCCGGCGAATTTCCCGGACTTATCGTCCCAAGGTTAACAATATTGCCGATCAGCACGCCCGAACCTTTCAGCATTCCACCGGTTTGAACCGTAACTTCAGGGGAAGTCAGCGAGCTGTTCACCGTCAGTACGCCCGCCAGAATGTTAGTAGAGACGGGCGCGTTCATCGCGACATCCAAAATCCAGTTCCCGGATCCTTGCTTTGTAAGGGATCCTGCGTTTGAAGCCGTGCCGGTTACTGCCTGACTGAATGTCTGTTCCCCTGCTCCATCGAGAATGAGGTTACTTGCCGCGCTGGTGCCGAGGTTCAGATTACCGTTAATCCGGCCGCCTGAAAATAATTGCACGGTATTAGCAAAATTGCCGAGGTTAACGTTCCCATTGATGGTTCCGGCATTTGAGATTTTTGTCGAAGCACCCGAACTCAGGATTGCCGGGCCACTGGTGCCGGTGATGACGCCGCCTGCGTTGTTTGTAACGGAACCTCCTCCTGCAAGATCGATCCCATCGGCTGCACCTGAAATAGTTCCAGAGTTGGATATTGTCGCGGGTCCATTCAAACCTTTAATCCCAAGCTGCCCAATTCCCGAGATCGTCGCCCCTGCTTCATTAGTAATCGTTGCGCCTCCTGAGGTCGTCACCGCAGCGGCCGGCCCTCCGCTGACCGCGGCTACCTGGATCAAACCGGCGTTGTCCAGGCCCCCGCCGTTGGTGAGTTGGACGAAATTAGTGATGGTCACCCCTGGATCAATCCGCAATAGACTCGAGTCATTGACAGTCACCGCGCCGCTGCCCAGCGCGTTATTCGCCGCTGCGATCAGGGTTCCGCTGTTAACGCCAGTACCTCCGGAGTAGGTATTGTTCCCTGCCAAGGTTAAAGTACCACCGCCCGATTCCAGTAAGCTGCCACTCCCACTGACCACCCCGACAAAGGTCACAGAGTCGCTCCGATCGAAAGCCAAGGTCCCGTTGTCGGTGACATTGCCAGAGATGCTTCCCGCGGTTCCGCCGTTGCCAACTTGGAGCACTCCGGCATTGACCGTTGTACCGCCGGTGTACGTGCTGTTCCCGGTCAAGATCAATGTGCCACCTCCCTGTTGGACCAGGTCACCGGTGCCGCTAATTGCCCCGTTAAAGGTTACGGAGTCGCTCCGGTCGAAGACCAATGTTCCGTCATTGGAGATGCTCCCCGTGATGCTCCCAGTTATGCCACCGGCTCCAATCTGCAGCGTTCCAGCATTGATGGTGGTGCCGCCGTAGGCGTCGGTACCGGTCAAGATCAATGTCCCCCCGCCGTCCTTGGTGAGGGAACCCACACCGCTGATCGCCCCGCTCAAGGTCGACGTGGTCCCGGTATCGCCTAAAAATGTGCCGCCGCCCGCATCGAGCGTCACCGCTTTACTCGAAGTGATCCCGCCGCCAGCTGCAAGCGCTTCGAGCGTGCCGCCGTTAAAGCTGAGTGCCCCGGTCCCCAGATTGCCGTCGCTGGTGACCGCCAGGATGCCGGCATTGAAATTAGTGCCGCCACTGTAGGTATTAGCAGCCGTCAGCATGACCCTACCGGCACCGTTTTGAATGACAGCACCAGTTCCGCCGATCACTCCGGCAAAGCTCACCGTGTCGGTCCGGTTAAAGGCCAGAATCCCGTTATCAATGACATTCCCAGGAATGCTTCCGGTCGTGCCGCCGTTCCCAAGCTGGAGGGTGCCGGCACCGATGGTGGCGCCGCCGGTGTAGGCTAAAGTCTCATCAATTATCCAGGTGCCCGTCCCTTGTTTCGTCAGGGAATTGAAGTTAGTGATGGTGCCGGTCACGGCTTGGCTGAGTAGCTGTGTACCCGCGCCATCGAAGATCAAACTTGCTGAAGTCGGGCTGCCCAGGTTGAGATTTCCAGCGATGCTTCCGCCCGTGAAGAGGCTCGCGGTATTCGCAAAATCAGCCAGTATCACACTGCCGTTAACGTGCCCGGCGTTGGAAAATGTCACGGCTCCGCCCGTGGAAGCATCGATCGCCGTTCCGCCCGTTCCGGTGATGACTCCCGTGCTCGTGTTTGTGATCGTGCCGGTGACGCCGTCCAGCAGTTGAATTCCGATCGTGCCGGCGATCGTACCCGCATTCGTGACGGTAACCTGGTCTTCCGATCCTTCGGTCACTGCTTGAATGGCAATGCCACCCGCATTTGGATTTGTAATGGAAGCCCCGGCCTCGTTCGTGACCGTGCCATCGTTGAACACCGTAACGGTCGACGATGCTCCTTCCGTTGCCGGCGCCAGGAGCGAGCCGAAATTAACCAGGGTAGCGCCGGGATTCAGCGTAACGAAGTTGGTCTGCGAAGTTCCCGCATTGATCTGGAGCACGCTCGTACCCAACACATCAACAAAGTTAGTACCCAGAGCGCTGTTTGCGGCGGCAACCACGCTGCCATCGTCGATAAAAGTCCCACCTGAATAAGAGTTGATACCCGCCAGAGTCAGCGTACCCGGCCCTATGTTCTCGATGAAGCCGGTACCGGAAACGGCTGCGCTAAGCGTGGTGCGGTCAGTAAAATCAAAGCTGATTAAGTCGTCGTTGATGATCGACGGGGCAACGAATGTACCAGCGAGACCGCCGGTCCCGATTTCGAGTTCCCCGTCAAATCCAATTGTCACCGTCTCCGCCCCGGCGAACGACGCTCCATCGCTGATGGTCACCGTGGCTACCGCTGGCAACCCGGTCGCTGTCCCGATAACCAGTGTCCCGTTTTCCGTCCATTTCGAGCCGGCACCCTCGATTGTGACCGATTCAGGCGGGTCGGCAGGCGGCGTGACAGTGGGAGTAACGGTCCCGACCTCAGTCGAACCGGTATCCAAACTTCCCCCGTTTTCGACCGTTACCGTGCCTTGGACCACCGCAAGTGAAGGCACGTTTGGTCTGACAGTCAGCGTAGCTCCGGCTCCGTTGACGATCACGTTCCCTGATCCAGTCGGCTCGATAGCGCCGGTGTCGACATTAATGATTGCTCCAAGGAGTAACTGATTTGCGGCTGCAGCGCCTGGCGCACCAACCTGCGCCGTCCCACCATTATCGATTGCTGCAACTGATGCTGTGGCGCTTCCGGGGGCAGGCACGCCATCAGACCAGTTCGCGACACCGAACCAGGAACCGGTCGCGCCGGTCCATGTCGTCTCTTGAGCCTGAAGGCTGGTTGCCGCTAAAATAAGAGCGAAGGCTACCGCGCAGGTAAGAACCGCGGGGAATGGGCGCCGATGGCGCGGGCGTGAGGCGTCGTCCATGGCGCTGCATCGTATCAAGTCTTGTTATTGAAAGAAATCACCCGATTGCGTTAAATTCCCAAAACGGTGCCCCTGAGCGCCGAGGAGATGAGTTCGAGCAGCCGGGAAAGCCGCGGCTTTTCTGGTTGAGGAATGGGCTCGTTCCCATTGTCTAAGCGCCATTAACCTGCCTCCCTTGGCTCCACGGTTGCTCCCCACCCCGCCTCTCGGCGACGCAGTTTCCTTCAGCTACGGACAGTCAGTGCCCTGTCCGATGGGGACTTCCACCCCATTGTTGGCGCGCACTCTCAGGCGCACTAGGATAGGCGTCTCGCCTATAGGCGTTAACTTAAGCAAAGCCTCGGCGGATGAATGTATTTTGTCCCGGCGGGACAGGATGATAGTAGCCAGGCACGAAGTGCCTGGGTAGGGATAAAGAGAGTACCCCGTCCCGGAGGGACGGTCGAAGTCTTTGTCAGTCCCAGAGATATCTGTCATCGAAACTGAGCTGATGCCGCTTCAGAAACGCTAGGTATTCCTGTTGAAAAGTTCGGGTCCGACGGTGTTCGACTTGATTTTGGATCTAATGAATCGTTTCTGACATTTGGCGTTGCAAATGTCGAATATGCGGACATGACCCTATGGGAAATACGCTCGAACAACGTGCACGAGCCGCTCCGTGCTCTAGAGCGCTAAAATCTCACGAGCGCTTGGGCTCGCGAGATTTTCGCGCAAGAATCATCGCGCTGGTTCCGCAGAACCTCTGCGGAATGGACTCAGCCTGACTCAACAGAAACATAGCCTTATTGACTAGCTTGCTCCCGGGATCGAAACCGCGTTGAATTACTTTCTCGGGGCGCACAAACCGGAGGTGCTGTTTGCGCAAAATCAGAAACGGTAATAGCGGCATGCCCCAGTACGTGCTGGCAACAACCTCGAGCTTGCACGCACGTAGAAGATTAGCCAGTTCCGGCAGCGCATACCGCCGCAGATGCCCCGCGCTACGATCATACGGCGAATAGAGGAATTGGAGCGCCGGGACATTAATCAATACGCAGCCGCCCTCCTTCGCTAGAAACTTTATCGCTTCTAGAAACAGCTCTTCGCGTTCGATATGTTCGAGCACATCGAAAAGGATCACGAGATCGTACTGCCCGCCAAATTGAGCGCGTCTTTCGCAAACGTCGTAATAGAACAGCCGCCCGCGCGTGCTGACATTCTGCCTGAGCGAGACCAGATTCAGGTCAAAACCGTCAACTGCGACTCCGTACCGTTGCTCGAGCTGTTGCTGAACAAGCCCGTGACCGCAGCCGACCTCTGCGACGCGCCATTCTTTCAGGTCATGTCCCTGTAACAGGCGTCTGACAACATCAAAGCGGCGCCGAATCCAAAAGTGGTCAGCGGTTGCAATTTCGAACCAATTATCGGCCATATTAACCGGCGCAGGCTCGGAAATGAACTCGATTTGTTTCCGCGCTCGCGATAGTTCACTCATTGCCGTTCAAAGGATAGGCAACCGGCTGGCGCTGGACGTTGCCGACGAGCTCCTGCACGATTGCCTGAGGTCTGCGTTTCACTTCCCGAAGGACCAGCGAAAGATACTGGCCGATGATCGCAAGACAGAAAAAGTTAATAGCAGACACGAGCGAAACGAGGATCACGATCGTTGCCACACCGCGGCTGGCCCCGACGGTCCGATACGCCGACACATCCCCCCTGCCCCTATAACCCGATGGAGGGGTTCGCTCTTAAGCGCCGAAGGCGTGATTGGAGTAGAGCCTGGGCTGAAGTCCGGCCATGGCCGGACGGAGGCCCAGGTACGTACAAAAAGACCGCTTGAGCGCTGAAAGCGCGGCCAGAAAGAGCCTTGCGAGGATGTCCCATCTGACCACACCTATTGTTGTGAAACATCCTTCAACGAACGCGCTCCTACCAGCCTAACCGCGGGGCCGATACGCCCACACGCCGATACGTTTCTCCTCGTGCGGCGATGTCACGGCGGCCGCCGGACGGAGCGAAGCGGAGCCCCAGGAGCTGAATAAATATCGATCAAGTTTTGTAAGGGCGACAGAAAAAAGGCGTGCAAACATGTATTCCCGGCGACGAGACAAAAAAAACGCGTGAAATATACCAACAAATATTTTATGTTATTTATATCGCCCAATCCCTATCATCTCTCCTTGTGCACCTGATCTTTTCAACAAAGGATCGCTACCCTTTCCTGGTTGAAAACGAGCTTATGCTCCGCACGTATGCTTACCTGGGCGGAATCCTTCGAGAGGCGAGTTGCCCTTCATTAGTCATCGGTGGGACCCCGGACCATGTTCACGCCTTTTTCCGCCTGTCGCGCACACAGGACGTCGCAAAAATAGTTGAGTTGCTCAAGAGCCGTTCATCGCGATGGATTAAAGCCAAGGGCGTTGAAAAGTTTGCTTGGCAGCGCGGTTACGGGTGTTTTTCGGTGGGTCAGTCGCAGGTGGAAGGATTGGTTCGCTACATCCAAAACCAGGCGGAGCACCATCTGAATGTTTCTTTTCAGGATGAATTCCGTCAATTCCTGCGCCGTTATGAAATTTCTTTCGACGAACGGTACGTTTGGGATTGAGCTCGCGTGCGCGAATCGATTCCGACGCGCCTTTCAGCGCTTGACCGCTTTTTTTGCGGGTTCCTGGGCCTGCGCTTCGCTTCAGCCCAGGCTCATGTCCGAACGCGCCTTCGGTGCTTAAGACAACACGCCGATACGCCGATACCCCCACACGCCCACACGCCGATATGCACCAAAAGGCTTGTCATTTCGGAGACCGGACACTACCAAACTTCGTTTGGATGACGACCGCCAATCGATGGACGCATTTCGCCAAGGGCATTCTCGTACCTTTGCTCTATCTCGGAATTTCATTCAGCTACTTCGGAAGGATCGTTGACTATCGGACCAACTACATCGGCGCAGGCGGCGATCCATTTGCCTATATCTGGTTTCTGAACTGGTGGCCATGGGCGATCACACACGGGCTGAACCCGATGATCAGCCATTATGTCTGGTACCCGGAAGGGTTCAACATGACGTGGGCCGGCTCAATGCCCGTGGGCGCACTTGCGATATGGCCCGTCACGTCGCGGCTCGGTCCTGTCGTTGCCTATAACGTTTTGATGCTGCTAAGTCCCGCCCTCAATGGATGGACAGCATTCCTGCTGGCTAAATACCTGACTCGCGACCCGGTGGCATCGTTCGTCGCCGGATACCTTTACGGGTTCTCTTCATACGAAATCGGTCATATGCTCGGACACCTGAACCTCGTACTGATCTTTGTTGTTCCATTGTTCGTCCTGATTGTCGTCAAGCGATTCCGAGGCGATCTCTCGCTTTTCCAGTTCGTTGCCGCGCTCGCCGTTACTCTTCTCATTCAACTCGGCCTTTCGACGGAGTACCTGGCCACCGCCTGCTTGTTCGGTGCGATCGCCTGGGGGACGTTTTTCGTATGCGCGGCGTCAAGCGACCGCAAACGGCTCTGGAATTTAGGACTGGAAATTGCCTTCGCGGGTCTGGTCGCATTGATCCCGGCTCTGCCCTTCTGTTTTTACCTTTTGAATGGTTCCGCGGATGTGCCGGGTCAATTCCACTCGTCTGCAGAGTATTCGGCCGATCTTCTGAATTTTCTGGTTCCGACTCCGCTGAACCTGATCGGAGGCGGTATTTTTCGCGAGGTCGCTCAACGATTCACGGGAAACGTCGCCGAGCAGGGAGCCTACCTCGGTTTCCCGATTCTACTCATTTTGATTCTGCAATTGCACGAAACTCGAAACGTCTCGTACTTGAAGCCGCTCCTGCTCACGTTTGTTGCATTCCTGATCCTGAGCCTTGGTCCGGTTTTGCAATTCGCCGGTTTCGCATCCCGAATGTTGTTGCCCTGGAAAGCTGCTCTGTACCTTCCTCTAATTCGCCAGGCGCTTCCAACTCGCTTCACGATGTATACCGCCCTCATAGCGGTGCTGGTTGTCGCCGATTGGCTCTCACGCGCCACATCCCGCCGCAATCGAATTGGGCGCTATACTTTAGCCCTACTAGCCTGCATCTGTTTGATACCAAATAGCGCAACGTTCCTGTGGACGCACGTTCCCCGGCTCTCTTTTTTTACGCCGCAAAATGTCTCCAAAGTTCTCCCAAGCGTTCCAAACGTACTTGTCATTCCTTTCGGTCCAAACGGCGCGAGCACCTTTTGGCAAGTGGAATCGGGAATGACTTTTACGCAATCGGGAGGATATCTTGGCCTGGTCCCTGAGTCCGAATGGCGTTGGCCGATCCTGGGCAGCCTCTTTCATCAGACCGCCAGCCCTACTTTCGCGAAGGATCTGGCCGGGTTCTGCGTGGCCCATAAGGTTTCAGCCCTGCTCCTGTGCCCGGGCGCTTCTCAGAATTTGGTGGATGCGGTGCACGCACTTCACTGGCCGACCATCAAAGACTATGAGGTCGAAGTTGTGCGCGTTCCAGACGATTGAGCGCCGTAGCCTGATCAGGTCGTTACGGTCAAAGCCTGCCCTCTACAGCCGCCCTCGCGTGCGCGTGACCAACACGCCCTTACGCCACGCCGCGGTCCGGCGTTTGGGTTAATTTTGCTCGATGGAATCCTGCCGTTCGGCCAGCGGCCCATCGCCCGCCGGGCAACCCCACATCCCGTTTTCGATCAACCGACCACAAAGACCGACTTCGCCTTTGCGGGGAGCGTTCCCGTAGCCACTGACCGCCGCCCATGCTTCTTTCGACAAAAGGGGCATGATGTCACCGCGGCTCTCGCCGAAAAAAAGGTCGAAAGAGCGATTTCCCCCTAACGGCGAGGTGCTGCGCGCCTTTTGAATCTGGATAAAGGCGAAGGCAGCCCCCGTATCGCCGATGGCTGCCAGGCATGCGGCGCAGCATTGCGGCAACAACCTATATTCGGCGGGCAATGGCAACACCCATGGACTTTCGGCCGCGTCGATTGCGGCATCCCACGTGGGACCAACACCTGCGTTTTCTCTATTTCGTAACACTATGAGACGGTTGAACCGATCCGCGTACTGCCGCGCCCATTCAATCGCTATGGAGGGCGATGTAGCGGATGCTGCGTCCTGCACCACGATCAGATCAAGTACATCCAATGTCTGCGCCCTCACGGATTCCAGCGCCTGTTCCACATACTGGACGTAATTGAGCACTGGCACTACCACCGTTACATCGGCATCTCCGAGCCGGTCCGATTCAAATAAGACTTCGACGTCTGGCAACGCGATGACCGGCGCTTTCAAAGCCTTCTTCCGATACGCTTCCAGCGCGAAAGCGCGGACTGCCTCCTGTCCGGTTCCATTGAACTGCAGCACTGCGGAAAGCATGGTATCTGCTCGTCGGAGGGGACCGTAATTCCAGAGCACATCACGTTGCGCGGCACGGCCAACACGTAAACGAAGGTCTGGATCATCCACCAACCGCAGCAATGCAATGTACCAATCCTCGGCATTACTCGCCAAAAATCCCGTCTCCCCATTCCTGATCGCGCGCAGGTACGGTCCCGTTGGTGAGGCAACGGTAGGAACATCTACCAGTGCGGCTTCGATATATTCCAATTCGCTTTTGGCATCACAAAAAGGATCGCCCACTTCCAAAGGCGCGATGTTCACATCAAAGGCTGCGATTTTTTCCGGAAGCTCGGCCGGGGGAACGGTATCGTGCCACTCAATCCGGTCTTCAATCCCCTTAAAGCTTGGAAACTCGTCAATATCAAGGTTGGGCGCGGTGCTGCCTTCAGTTATCTGAGTTCGCAAGAGAACCAAGCGACAGTGCGAGCGCTCACGCAGTACCTTCGCAATCGCTTCCGCAGCTATCGCAAATTCGCGCTGATGTGACAGCGTTCCACCTGCATAACCGACTCGTACCAGCCCATCCGATTTCTCACGACGACGACTGCGAACGGCTCGCCGGGAGACCTTGTAACTCTTACGATTAAAGCCGTTGGGCAGGACCAGCACCGGAACCGAAAACTTGCGGATACCTGCCGCGAGTTCTTCAGTTGGAACGGTGCAAAAATCAGCCCCCAGCATCGTACCACGATAGCGGGCACACTTTTCTCGCCACCGACCTTCGGAAAGGACGTTGGTGCATATGCCATCAAACGTGTCAGGATGAAGGAGTTCTGGATCAATAAGCAGCTCATCGATGTCAAACACCAC
>Ga0074044_10004516_pt1 | contig 11513 bp, 11 predicted proteins | sample BogForMeECP23OM1_FD_94443 | JGI IMG/M metagenome (GOLD analysis project Ga0074044, IMG submission 94443) | Bog forest soil microbial communities from Calvert Island, British Columbia, Canada - Bog Forest MetaG ECP23OM1 | ecosystem: Environmental > Terrestrial > Soil > Wetlands ...
GCTCTGTCACAACGAAGAACTCCAAGCTACACTAATCAATACGCTTTCCGCCGTTCGGATGCCGCCTCGAATCACGACTTCGAACCTGGATTTGAGGGCCCATATGGCGTCCGGAGCCTCGATCTCCATGTTTTGCGCGTCCCTCCACCTGTTTCTCCCTGTTACGGCGAATTATCTCCCTGGTTATGGCGAAATCATCTCCCTGTTACTGTCCTGTTCCTCGTGGACCGCCAATTTTCCTCAAGCTATTGTTATTAAAATGAATTTTCCTGCAAAAACCGGTCCGGAGACCGCCAATTCTCCCTGTTTCCTGCCTGTTATCAGGGAGTATCAGGGCGCCAAGCCCCTCTCCAACCCGGGCTTGATCCTGCCGAGTTCGCTCCCCAGCAAGCTCGGATGGAGCCCCGGCGACTTGAGATGTGTGAATGCGCTAGCGTCGCGGGGGAGGGGGACCGCCCGAAGGGCGGTGGAGGGGCGCAGCGCTCGCCACGGGGGTTCTTGCGATGACGATTCCGCGGCGGTTCACAAGATCGTGCGGGCCGACGGGGTTTCGGCGTAAAGCTCCTCCACCAGGTCGGCGCGATAGGCGAGCACGGCGCGCTGGTTGATGGAACCCTTGTCGGTGAGTTCGCCGGTGTCGAGCGAGGGCGGATCGTCCATCAGGATGACGCGGGCGAAACGGCCGGAGCTGCCGCCTGCCGAGCTGTTGAAGGCGGCGAGCAGGCTCGCGAATTTTTCCCGCACGCCCGCGCTCGCCAAAATATCGGCGGCGCCGGCGCCGGGGCCGGCGAGCTCGCGGCAGGTCGCGAGGTTCGGAACGACGAGGGCCGCCGCGTCGTCGCGGTCGTGACCGGCCACGACGACGTCCGTCACATAGGGCGCGCAATGAGCGACGAATTTGAGCCTCAGCGGCCCGACGCTGACCCAGGTTCCGGTCGCGAGCTTAAAATCCTCCGCCACGCGGCCGTCGAAGACGAGACCGCGTTCGGGGTCGCTTTCGTCGGCGAAGCGCAGCGCGTCGCCGATCTTGTAGTAACCGTCTTCGTCGAACGCGGTGTGGGTCAGCTCCGGCTGGCGCCAGTAGCCCGGCGTGATGCTGGGGCTCTTGAGGCGCGCTTCCAGCTTGTCTCCGTTCGGCACGAGCTTGACTTCGACGCCCGGATTGGGAACGCCGACGACGCCGTGCTCGCGTGCGCGTTCCGTGACGCTGATCGCGGAGGGGCCGGTCTCGGTCGAGCCGAAAGAAGTCAGCATCGGAACCGCTTCTCCGATCGTCTCGCGGCCAAGCCGCTCGAATTCCTCGCGCACATGGGGCGGCAGCGCCGCGCCGGCATAGATGAAGGCCTGCAGTTTTGCGAACAGGCTGCGGCGCAGCTCGTCGTCCGACTGGACGTAGGGCAGCAGCATCTCGAAACCTTTCGGCACGTTGTAATAGACGGTCGGCGACACCTCGCGCAGGTTTCGCACGGTCTCCTCGACTGCGCCGGGCAGCGGCTTGCCCTCGTCGATATAGTATGAACCGCCGTTGGCGAGCACGAGATTGAAATTGTTGTTGCCGCCGAACGTGTGGCTCCATGGCAGCCAGTCGATCAGCACCGGAGGCTCGGCGCCGTAGCTCGGGTTGAGGCCCTTCAGCATCGCCTGGTTCGACGTCATCATCAGATGGGTGTTGATGACGCCCTTGGGCGCGCCGGTCGATCCGGAGGTGAAGAGGAGTTTTGCGATCGTGTCCGGCCCGACCTTCGCCTGCGCCGCGTCGACTTCCGGGCCGGCGGGCTTGGCGAGAAAAGCGGCGAGCGTCGTCGACCGTCGCGATGACGGCGGGTTGACGCCGGCGACGATTTCGACGTCGGTCGGCACGGCGGCCTCGATCGCTTTCGCAAATGGGCCGCCGTCGCTGACGAAGACAAGGCCCGGCGTGAGGATTGCGATGATGGACTTCAGCTTGGCGAAATCCTTGGCGACGAGCGAGTAGGGCGGCGACACCGGCGCGTAGGGCACGCCGGCGATCATCGCGCCGAGCCCGATGAGGGCATGATCGACGCTGTTGGCGGAGAGAATGGCGACCGGCCGTTCGACGGAGAGTTTTCGGTCGATGAGGCCTTGGGCGACGCGGCGCGCCGTTTCGCGCGCCTCGGCGTAGGCAACCTTGCGCCACGCGTCGCCCTGCCGCTCGGCGAGAAAAACACGGGTCGGCGCTACCTTCGCCCAGTGGTCCAGCCAGTCGGTCACCGCGTTCGGATAGGGCTTGAGCGGATGGGGCGAGCGGACGATCATCGCTCCGTCGGGGCGCCGCTCGACCGTCACGTCCGGCGGGCCGAAGGTCAGCTTCATCCGTGACATTGTCTCCTCCCTCTCTTCGCGCTTTGTGCAGAGCCGGTTCAGAAGGCCGGCGCTCGCGATCACTTGGCTCGTATCCCCATTCGGACGGGCAAATCGAGAATTTTCCCGGCCATCAGAAGCTTCCTGTCGAGGCTGTAGATCGCGCGGGCATGACGATTGGCCGCGATCGCGAGATGCAGAGCATCTCCCGCCCGCAAGCCGGTCTCGAATTTCCCGAGATATCGCTTCGCAAGACCGAAGTCGTTCGCGTCAGGAAGAAAGACGGCAAAAGAGTCGCCAGCCATGATCTCGAAGCGGGCATCGGCTCGCGCCGCTGCTTCGGCGGAAAGTTCACTCGTGCGAACCTTCCGGGCGATCAGGGAGGAAAATTCGGTCTTCGTCCAATAGCTTACAGCAAGCTCCACGGCGGGCAGCCTGCGGACAAACGCCGTAATCCTGGCGCTCGTCAATTCCGGAAGAATGAGCGGCGCGAGGAAACTCGTGTCGAAATAGAGCACTTTCCTTTCGCCCTATAGACCTTCGTCTCGCATCTCGCGCAGCAATTCCGCGCTTGAGCGCCGTTGAGGCGGCATCGTGGCGCGAAACGCCGCCAGATCGTCGAGCGGCAGCGGCCGCTTTGGGGGCGAGACGGAACGGACATGCGCCACCGCGCGGCCGTGGCGGGTGATGACCACTTCTTCGCCTGCCTCCACCTTGTCAAGGAGTTCGCTCAAATGAGCTTTGGCGTGAGCAAGACTGATTGTAATCATTGGCAATTGATCCTGACCAGAAAATTGGTCATATTCTACATTGGCTTCCGAGGCGACGGCAAGAGCTGCTGACGGCTATGGCGGGGCTGAATAGCGGATTCTTCAACTCTGGCGCAAAACCTTGGCCGCGCGCTTCTCGAGAAAATCCTTCAGCCTCTGCTTGGCCTCCGGGCTCATCTCGGCGATCGAGGCCATCAGCGACTCGGTCAGCAGACCGCTTGCCGGATCGCTCTCAAAAATGCGCGGCAGCGCGTGCAGCACGGCGAAGTTGGTCGTCGGCGTATTGGAGGCGGCCTTGGCGGCGAGCTCCATCGCCTTCTCCAGTCCCTTGCCGTCCTCGACCAGATATTGCGTGATTCCCGCCGCATGGCCTTCCTCGGCGCTCAGCGTATGGCCGGTCAGCATCATGTCCTGAACGCGCGCGACGCCGATGAGCCGGGCGATGCGCACCGAGCCGCCGCCGCCGAGAAAGATGCCGCGCTGGCCCTCGGGCAGGCCGTAATAGGTCGAGCGCTCGGCGATGCGGATGTGGGTCGCGGCGGCCAATTCCAGGCCGCCGCCGACGACGGCGCCGTGCAGCGCGGCGATGACCGGCGCGCGGCCGAACTGGATCGCCTCGAATGCGCGATGCCACATGCGCGAATGCAGCACGCCTTCGAGCGGATCACGCTCTCCGGCGACCTCGGAGAGGTCGAGGCCGGCCGAGAAGTGCGCGCCTTCGCTGGTCAGGACCACGGCGCGGATCTCTTTCGGCAGGCGGGTGAAGAAGGTCTCGAGGCCCAGCACGGTGACGTCGTCGAGCGCGTTGCGCTTCTCCGAGCGGGCGAGGCGCAGATGGGCGACGGCGCCGCGGCGCGTCGCCGCGAGGGATTTTGGCAGTTCGGCGCCGATCGGCGCTTCGTCCTGGGGCGTCATCGATCCTCCTCTTGCATTCGCCGCCGCGAGCGCGCGCCTTGCTTCGACCGCGCCGCATCGTGACGATCATCGATAATTGTTATTGATCATAACTATCATTGCGTGTCAATATCGGGCGCAGGAGGCGTGATGAGCACGGCGACGCGGCGGACAAAAGCCTTTCCGGTCGAGAAGGAGGCGGCGCCGTCCGAGCGCGCCTCGATCGACTACGGGCCTCTGGATCGCCGGCTCGGTTACGCGCTGCGGCGCGCGCAGATCGCCGTGTTCCGCGACTTCTTTGCCGCCTTCGAGAGCCTCGACATCCGGCCCGGACAATATTCGATCCTGACGATCATCGAGCACAATCCGGGATTAAAGCAGAGCGAGGTCAGCGAAGCGCTGGGCATCAAGCGGACGAATTTCGTCGCCATGATCGACGAACTGGAAAGGCGGAAGCTGGTGCGCCGCGCGCCGACGCCGAACGACCGCCGCAGCAACGCGCTGATGCTGACCGAAGCCGGCAAGCGGCTGATGAAGGAGCTTCACGCCGTTTCCGAGCGGCACGAGCGGCGGATCGTCGACGCGCTCGGCGCGGATACGCACCGACGCATGTTCGCCTGGCTGAAGGCGCTGGCCGAGATGGGCGAGGCGGGCGGCTAACCCGTCCCGTCATCGCGAGGAGCGAAGCGACGTGGCGATGCAGAGTCGCGCCTCTGTCCTTCATCTCTGGATCGCTTCGCTGCGCTCGCGATGACGACCTTGGTCCGTTCACCTCCCGTCGAGCCATGCCAGCAGCGCTTCCAGCCACGGCGCCTCGACGTGCAGCCGGAAGCCCCCGTCGATCCGCGCGAGCAGGCAGCGCAATCCGGCGAACAGGACGGCGGCGGAGGGCGAGTCGGCGGCAAGATCGGCGGATGTCCCCTGAGCCAGCGCCGACGGCGCGTCGGGACCTTCCAGGTCGATCGCCGCCCATCCGTCGTCGACGCCCGTTGCGCACCAGCCGTCGCGCCAGCCGTCGGCCGCCGCGAGAGGCGCCGGCGTGACGAGCAGCGCCCGATCGCGCGCGATGCGCAGCGCATGCGCGCCGGTCGGGGCCGGCCCATAGAGGCCGATGAGCGGCGCGCCGGGCGCGATCGCCGCGATCGCCGCCCCGAGATCGCCCGAGATCAGCGTCCGGCCGAGTCCGCCCAGCGCCCGCGCCGTCAGCCGAGGCCTGTCAATCAGCGTTCCCGTCCCTCGCCGCGCGGGCGCCCAGGCCATCTCACGCATGGAGCCGCTTTCCTTCCGGATCGAGCGCGACGGCGGGGGCGATCGAGGCCCGCTGCTCCGCGCCGAGATGGTAGATGCCGACCGTCTCGCCCATGCGCGAGAAACCCTCCTCCACGAGGCCGAGCGCAACCGGACGGCCGAGGGTCTGGCTCATGTAGCTCGAGGTGACGTAGCCCAACGATCGGCGCGCCTTGCCTTCGCCGGCGACCACATGCGCGCCGGTCGGCAGCGGCGCCTCGCCGCGGGCGACGCTTAAGCCGACGAACTGCTTGCGCGCCTTTTCCTTCGCGACCGGCGCGAACAAAGATCGCTTGCCGATGTACTCGTCCTTGCGCGAATCGCGCGGACCCGTGATCCCGAGATCGTGCGGCATAGTCGTTCCGTCGGTGTCCTTGCCGACGACGACGTAGCCCTTTTCGGCGCGCAGGATCATCAGCCCTTCGAGACCCATGAGCCCGCCGCCGAACGCAGGCAGCTTCTCGACGATCCGCGCTCGCAAAAGCCCGGCGCGGCGCGCGGGGAGGGAGAGCTCGTAAGACCGGTCGCCGGTAAAGCTCACGCGCGCGATCCTGAGCGGCGCTCCGTCGAACGCGCCGGTTAAGAAGGCCATGTGCGGCAGGCTCTCGTCGTCGAGCGCTACGCCGAGATCGAGGGCGGCGAGCAAGTCGCGGGCGCGCGGGCCGGTGAGGGTCAGCGTCGCCCAATGGGCGGTCGTGTCGTGAACGACGACGCGGCGGGGATCGAAACGATCCTGCCGCCAGATTTCGAGCCGCATCAGGACCGCTTCCGTATGAGCCGACGAGCAGGAGACGAGAAAGCGGTCGTCCGCGAGGCGCAGGGTCACGCCGTCGTCGAACACGACGCCTGATTCCGACAGGAGGAAGCCATAGCGGATTTTTCCGGGCTTCAGGTTGGAGAGACGGTTATAGCTGTGAAAATCGGCGAGCTTCGCCGCGTCGGGGCCGATGATCTCGATCTTGCCGAGCGAGGAGCCGTCGAACAAGGCGACCGCATCGCGCGCGCGCGCAGCCTCGCGCTGGATCGCCCGGTCGGGATCGTCCGGTCCGTACCAGGCGGGCCTCAGCCAGCCGCCGTATTCGCGCATTTGCGCCCCGTCGGCGCGATGCTCCGGCTCGAGCGGCAAGCGCTTCAATGGATTGAGGAGCGCGCCGCGCCTTCGCCCGCCGATGACGCCCATCGGAACCGGGACGAAGGGCGGGCGGTAGGTGGTTGTTCCCGTTTCGTCGATCGTGCGCCCGGTCAGCGCGGCCATCGCGGCGAGGCCGTTGACATTGGCGGTCTTGCCCTGGTCGGTCGCCATGCCGAGGGTCGTGTAGCGCTTGAGATGCTCGACCGAGAGGTAGCCCTCCCGGCCGGCGAGCGCGACGTCCTTCAGCGTCACGTCGCTCTGGAAGTCGATCCAGCGCCGGCCCGGCGCGTCGGGCTTAGGCCAAGCGGCCGTGATGCGATAGAGGCCGGCTGGCGCGTTCGGCGCGGCGCCTTCGCCGCCGCCCGCCGCATGGCCCTGGCGCAAAGCTTCGTCGAGCGTGAAGGCGCCGTTGGCCGCGCCCGCGACCGTGACCCCGTCGACCTGCGTGCTCGGCACGAGCGCGGCGAAGGCCTCGTCGTAGCGCAGCTTTCCGCGAGCCTGGGCATAGAGGTGGACGGTCGGCGTCCAGCCGCCGGAGAGCAGCAATGCGTCGGCCGCGCGCGTCTGGCCGCCGACCCGGACGCCCTCGACGCTCGACGCGCCGACGACGCCCTCGATCTCGGCGCCGGGCGAGACTCTGAGCTTCGTCGGAGGCGCCTCCAACCGAACATCAAGAATCTCGACCTCAGCCCCGGCTTCGCTGAGGGCTTCGGCGACCGAATAGGCTGCGTCGTTGTTGGTCGCGATCGCGATGCGCCGGCCGATCAGGACGCCGAAACGGCGGAGATAGACGAGCGCCGCATCGGCCGACATCACGCCAGGACGATCGTTGTCGGGAACGACAAGCGGCCGTTCGATCGCCCCCGCCGCGACGACGATCCGCTTCGGCCGAATGCGCCACAGGGCGTCGGGGCGGGCGGCGCGCCGCTCCCAGGCTGAGACGAGATTGTGGTCGTAGACGCCGAACGCGGTTGTCGACATCATGACGCGTCCGCCGGCCGATTCGATTGCGGCGTGGACGCTCGCGACCCAGGCGCGCCAATCCGCGCCTTCGATCGTTCCGCCGCGATGGACGAGCTGGCCGCCGATTTCTCTCCGGTCGTCCAGGAGAAACACGACCTGGCCGCCCTTTGCGGCCGCGTTGGCGGCGGCGAGGCCTGCCGGCCCGGCGCCGACGACGAGCACGTCACAGCGCGCGTTGATCTGGGGATTGTCGGCGGGCGGGCGGTTCATCGGGTCGATGATTCCGAGGCCCGCCATGGCGCGGACCGCCGGCTCGAACGTCTCCCACCGCGGCCAGAGGAAGGTCTTGTAGTAGAAGCCCGAGGGCATGAAGGCGGAGAATTTGTCGATGAGCGCGGCGCGATCATAAGCGGCGGTCGGCGTTGCGTTGACCGATCGCACGGCGACATCGTTTTCCAGCGCCTCCGTGGTGGCGCGGAGGTTCGGCGTCGTGCGCCCCGAATGCGTCACGTCGACGATCGCATTCGGCTCCTCGGTCCAGGCGCCCCAGATTCCGCGCGGCCGGTGATACTTGAAGCTGCGGCCGACGATGCGAACGCCGTTGGCGAGCAGCGCCGAGGCGATGCTGTCGCCTTTCAACCCGAGAAAAGGCCTGCCGTCGAAGGTGAAGGCGAACGGCTGGCCGCGATCGACGGCGCCGCCGTCGGGGAGACGGAAAGCGGTCACGGCGCCGCCCTCAAGGGTTCGCTGCCGACGACCGCGTGGGTCGCCGTGTCGCGGGTCATGGCGAACGATTCCATGCAAGTCAGATGCAGCCAGATTTCCCGGCTCGCGCCCTTCGGGTTGACGTTGAAATAGAGGTATTCCGCCCACGCGTCGTCATCGACCGCTTCCGCTGGCTCCGGCCGGACCTTCGGCTCGCCGACATAGTGGAATTCGGTCTCGTCGCGCGGGCCGCAGAACGGGCAGGGGAAGATCTGCATGGCAAGCCTCCGGTAGTCAAAACCCAATCGGCGCCTTACTCCGATGACTGCTTCGGCGCCAAAACGGCCATTCGCGTTGATCGCGAACGCGACCGTCGCCGTTCAGGCGGCCTGATCCCGCGCATTCGGGTTCTTGATCGTCTGAAGCACCTCGAAGCCCTCGAACTCGGGATGGCCTAGATAAAGCGGCTTGTTGGCGCCGGCGTCACGATGGGCGGCGCGAAAATGTTCGGACTGCGTCCAGGCGGTAAAGGCGTCTTTGCTCGCCCAGACTGTGTGCGACGAATAGAGCACGTGATCGTCGCGCTCAGGCCCGCGCAACAGGTGGAACTCGAGGAACCCGGGCACGCGGTCGAGATGTGTGTCGCGCGAGAGCCACACGTGTTCGAACGCGCTCTCGGCGCCCTTCATGACCTTGAAGCGATTCATGGCGATATACATGGCGATTTCCCTTCGAGATGGGGCGGCGACGAGATCGCTGCGCCTGTGAACTTCATTGTCAGACCGTCCCAGCCCACCCTGCCGGGATTCGGGTTGGAGTCCAGGAAGTCGTACATTGCCTGTGGAACGGATTGTTGATCGTCATTGCCGCTCACATCGTTATTGTAGTCGGGGCAAGGCGAAAAGAGGCGCCAGCCAACGAAGGCGAGAAGGTTCATCACGTCGTCGGGATGCTCGAGCAGCGCGCCTTCGGCCGCATTGCGCGCATAACGTGACATGCATTTTCCCCGTTGGGGGGTGATCGCCACCCGCGTCACCGGAATCCCGCGCGCGGTCGTGGCTCCCGTGGACGAGAAAGCGACCGGCCTGCACCGGCGTCAGGCCGGCGAGCGAGGTCGCGACCCAGTCGCGCTTCTCCACCACCCCGAAGGTCGCGGACTGCGCCGTCTCCTCGCCGGCGACGGCGGCGATAAGCGCGCGGATTTCGTCCTCGTCCCGCTCGAAGCCGAAATAGGCCTCGACCCATGTCTTGCCAACGCGGGGCAAGGCGTCGTCCGTCTCGAAAGCGGTCGAAGCCGCCTCCGCCGGCTCAAAACTCTCGACGATCAGGTCGGCGACGGCGCGCGCCCGCCGTTCGTCGGTGACGAGGATCAGGCGATGGGCGGCGATGTTGGGCGGCAGATCTTCGAGCATGGGGAGCTGCGACGACCTCAGAGCACGGCCCGCACCACGCTACTAATTCGCGCGCGAGCGCTCGGGAGAGCGCCCCGCACTGGTGCGCCGCTCTTCACTCGCGTCCCACAAGGCCGGAGACTCCTGCCAACAGCATGGTCGCGAAGAACCAACCGAGCGGGATATAGACCCATCGAAAAGCGTCGAGCGCTGTCGCGAGCGTGGAGGACTCGATCCACTTCCCATGAGGATCCCAATGTTGCGCAAATCTCGCCTCGCAGAGAAACGCGCGGGGTTCGGAATCCCCAGTCTTGGCGGGCGTGGGGCTTGGGTCGACGGTGAGCAAGACACGCCCCGGGGGTTCGGAATCCCCCCGCTTGGTCGGCGGGGCGCTGGGATGCCAGCGATCCCTCTGGCCAAGGCTGATGATCGGCAGCGCGGTGTCGACGGCGTAGACCAAGGCACAGAATTGCTCGTATTGACCGGGCAACGGTCTTCCATGCGCGAGCTCCTCGTACGCGAATCGGTCTGACGGCGCCATTACATGTTTCTGGTAGCCCCAGCCGAACGCCAGGAAGCCGATGGCCCACAGAATAAGCAGCGGATATAGCGCACGCAGCGGCTGATGGCCGTTGCGTATCGTGATCCACAGAGCCCATTGCCAAGCTCGCGAAGCCCTACCAAGTTCGGCCCATTTGCGACGATCTTTGGCCATGCCTATCAGAACGGCCTTCGCTTCGGCATCGTGCCCTTGCGCGCGGAGCACGCTGGCGAGCTGTCGGTAGGGTTGCGGCCGGAACCGCCCACGCCGCTCTTTCACCTCCTTTGGCAACTGGCGACGAATCCAGTCGAGTCGGTCAGCGGGGCGCCCTGGTTTTTCAATGCGGCGATACACAAACCCATCCAACATAAGCTTGCCGTTCGGGGGCCAGCTTGGAGAATCGCCAATGAGCTCGTCGGCAAGCACGTCGCACGAGGCGTCGCTCAGGTTCACCTCGGTTTCCGGCCCTGTTTGCATGCCCACTAGATTGAGGGCTCCGCTGATATTGGCGCGCTGGACGTTAAGCTTCGCGCTCAGCCGCGGATTGTGATATAGCTCTTCTATCCACTTGCTCGCCAGAGTTAGGTCGCGGGCGATCGATGCGGATTCGAACGAGATCCCGCCTTCGACTTGGATCCCCAGGTTGGCGTTGCCGGCGATTTTCGCGCCCGCCGCATTCAACGCTACGCGTTTGGCGTTTCTGAACCTGCCACGGTTACAATCTAGGTCGGCGCCAACCTCGGCACCAAACAGCCGTACCTCGCCTTCGGCCTCGAAATTGTTACGCAGTAAAACGGCACCCTCAATCTTCGCGCCCTCTGCGTTCAATGCCCTACCGTCTAAGTTTCTGATCCTGCTGCCGCGCCCGCATTCGAGCGAGCCGCCAATCTCCGCGCCTTGCAGACGCACCTCGCCTTCGGACTCGAAGCCGTCGCGCAATAAAACGGCGCCGCTGATCTTCGCGCGCTCTGCATTCAACGCCGCGCTTTTGGCGTTTTTGAACCTGCCGCCGTCGCAATCTAGCGAGCCGCCAATCTCCGCCTTGCAGACGCACCTCGCCTTCGGACTCGAAGCCGTTTCGTAGCAAAACGGGACCGCCAATCTTTGCGCCCTCTGCGCTCAATGCCTTACCATTGACGTTTTTGAACCTGCCGCCGCCGCATTCCAGCGCGCCAATCTCGGCTCTGAACAGCCGCACCTCGCCTTCGGACTCGAAGCTTTTGTCCGACTCTGAGCTTTTGCGAAGATAAACGGGGCCGCTGATCTTCGCGCCCTCCGCGTTTAATGCGGTGCCTTGAGTGTTCCTGAACCTGCCGCCGTCGCATGCAATACCGCCAATCTCGGCACCAAACAGCCGCACCTCGCCTTCGGACTCGAAGCCATTGCGCAGCAAAACGGGACCGCTGATCTTTGCGCGCTCTGCATTCAACGCCGCGCTTTTGGCGTTTTTGAACCTGCCGCCGTCGCAATCTAGCGTGCCGCCAATCTCCGCGCCTTGCAGACGCACC
>Ga0074044_10004519_pt1 | contig 11507 bp, 11 predicted proteins | sample BogForMeECP23OM1_FD_94443 | JGI IMG/M metagenome (GOLD analysis project Ga0074044, IMG submission 94443) | Bog forest soil microbial communities from Calvert Island, British Columbia, Canada - Bog Forest MetaG ECP23OM1 | ecosystem: Environmental > Terrestrial > Soil > Wetlands ...
CGCACCGTGCTACGGGCTAGGCCCAAGCAACGATTGCCCGCAATCGGTCCCAACGGGTCCGCCAGCCGTCCTAGTGCAAGATATTTTCGGAAACCCCTTGAGCGCCGATCAGGAGTTCCAGGCCGGGTTCACCTGCAATGGCGTCCGCGCAACCCCGACCACTCCGATACCTTCAGGGACATGCCTGGCCGCGCAGTTCGGATCCAGTCTCATCAAAGTGCCAGCGATAAATGCCGAGAACGACGACCACAACCCGCCACGCATCGCGTCGCGCAACCTGTTCGACGTTTCGGTAGGCCACGACAACCTGTTCAAAGGCAACCGTTACAAATGGAGTCTCACGCTTACAGCCATCAACATAACCAACAAGCCTGCGCTGTATAACTTCCTTTCGACGTTCAGCGGGACGCACTATGTGACGCCGCGGGCGCTGACGGCTCAGCTCGGGTTCCACTTCTAGCCTGCCGTGCAAGATGGCTCTGGTCGATTCAAGACCACGGCCCCGCATTTCCGTAACGAATGCTCGATCTTCACTGTGGTTGCAGAAGATGGTAGCACCAAAAATCGATGACGTGGAGCCAAACGACAAAGGCGTGGAAGCGTGCTGCTCGCCTTCATAAATTTGTTTTTCGAGGCGCAGAGTGCCTATGGGTAAATATTGCTATGGTAAGGGCAGGAGAAAAGTCATAGAGCAATTCACGAACCGGCAGGGCCTTTGGATACTGGCAGTGCTCAGTGCGTTTTTGATGGGAACCCTACTACTATATATACTTGGTTACTTGTATCTCGACGGCGACTGACCTTCGGTGCCCATGCATTTAAGGAGGTAGCTGTTGAAAGTGGGAATAAAAACAAGTGCCACAGTTCTCGTGAGCATGTTAGCGCACACCCAATAATTCGCTCGATCACCCGCTCGCCCCTCTCACTCGCGCGCGGGCGGGCCCCGGGCCAGAACCAACCCCAAAGCCCGGTTGTGGGGGGGTGCAACTTTGGAAGCCTCTATCCCCTATCCCCCCATCGCTTTGACGGGGTGAGAACAGGACGGGACGGAATATGCACCCCGACCCGTTTCGCGGGTTGGTCGCGCTTTGCCCTCGTCCGTTCGCAAGCGTAATCTGGATACATGGACAACCTCGAAGATCGCCAGCGAGAGATGCGTGAACGGAACGCTCAGAAAAAACGGGAAAAGCGCGTCATGCCGCCTGAAACCGCTGCTTCGGAAGACAGTCCGGAAGTGGTTCGCCTGAAGAAGCAGATTTCGCAGTTGCAGGCGCAAGTGTCCGCCCTGCAGGTGGAGAACAATCATTTGAGGCAGCAGAAAACGATTGTGGTCGAGCGATCTAGTGGCCAAGGGAGATCGTACGGCGATTCCGTTAAAGAACAACAGCACAACTTCTTCAAATACAGCAACGTCCGAAGATACTAGGCTTGTGAATTCTTGAGTTTTGAATCTTGAAATTGAATGGACCCGAGCGGGTCGGAGGCGTGTTTTATTGCGAGTCTCGCCTGGGCGTGTATGTGACGGTTGCGAATCGGGCGGACCATTCAAATGGAGCGTGCGACCGAAACCTGCAGCTACTAAACCAATTTCGGCAACTTCCTACTACCAAAAATAGAGCCTACAGCGAGAAAAAAACCCCAACGAGCTTGCAAGTGATTGCCAGTCCGAGGCTGTGGTCGTTGATCCACTTCGCATGTGCCGGCGCTCCATGCGTGAAAACGGCTACGGCAATTCCTTTTTCGGCAAGTTCTGGTGGATGGTGCCCCGACCAAAGGGTGGTAACACGGGATGGAATAAGAATCTAGCAAGATAGTAAACATCAAGTTAACCGACACCTAAACTTGAAGCAACTAGTCGCAAATTAACAATTAAACAATTTGACACGCCGGCAAAACCATACTAAAGTTCTACCTCCAGCGGTCAGGCCAGTCTGAAAAGTTCCAAACTTTTCGATGAGGGGGCTAGCTTCTCGCTGCTTCCCAGGGAAATTTCGTCCGAACACTAACAATTCAGTGTCACGGTTCATCGATATGAATTGCGCGTTGGTCAGGTGTCGCCACCAGAAATTCTACGGGGTGTTCATCTTCATTGCGTTTTTCTTTCTCGTAACCTGCGAAGAAGGAACCATATCAGTTCCATAAAACTGCGAACCAAGAGGTGTTTCTTATGATTACACAGACCATCCGGCGAGTTTCGACCGCAGCTGCAGTTGCACATTCGCGTTGATTCTTGCGTACCATGCTCCCTCCAACATCGCAACCCACAATCCTCAAGTGCCAGTGTCCGTACAGCCGGGTGTCAACTTTTCTCCTGATGAGTCTATCGACCTATCAGAACGAATTGACCTATCGAAACGACGCGCCAACACAGGTGGGCTGAGGCAGAGCGTTCCTGCGCCAGAGGGTTGCCACTATTCAGGCTGCGAAATATGCGGTGGGAAATGTACTCCTCGATCCAGATTTTGCACGATAGCCTGCAACGACGGCAGGACAATGTCTGCATGCGTTGACGATAATATTTGCCACAACTAGGCTTCGGAGCCTTTTGTCCGTTGGCTGTGTCTCGACTCGCTGGCCCACAAATGAAGAGGACCATGACACGTTTCCCCTTCATCGTGTAGCGAGTGCGAATGGACGCACGAATATGCGCGTGGTGGTTATCACTTTCCTTACTGCGCTGGCCATAGTCTCAGCTCAAGCTGAGGATAGGTCGTGGTATAACTCCGCACACATAGCTTATTCTGATCCATATAATTTAAATGCCACCTTTAAGAACGGCACTTGGTTCCGTAAGTATCCAGATCTGCATTTCATCCACGTGAGCCAAGAGGTTGGATATGCAGAGCTTACGAAATCCGATTTTGACTCCCTTAGTACGTCTCAGGCTCAACAAGCCACAATCGAATCTTACGACCTGTCGGCAGGAGACGCGAGGGTTGTCCGTGGAAGACTCGAAGCTGATGCAACGAATGCCGTAATTCCTGCAACTGCAGACGTGCTTTCGTCGCTTATCAATTTCGTTGGTCCACCCGGTTCGTTCGTCATGGCCAAAGGAGCCGCTGGTACTTTCATTAAATACCTGCTGTCGAAAGACAGCACTGTGAGGGTCGATGCGAGAATGCTTGGAGAAGTGATAGCAGATGGCGGTCGGCTAAATCACATCATGCGAGTAGCAAAGGATGACAGCCATCACGCTTTCTTGATTGAGATTATTGAATATACTGTGAAGGTCGGCAATGAAGAACGCCACTACGTGCCAACTTCATGCGCGTACGCGGTCAAGATTAGCTATTCGGAGTTTCGCACAGATGCCACGCGAGGGAACAAAATCTATCGGAAGATAGAGGGAGGCAAATGGCAGGTCATAGACATCGAAGACAATAAGATCGAGGACTCTCTCCTTGAAACGTCGCGCGATGATGATTTCTTGTACTTAACAGAGAACGATCCTACCAATCGAAGCAACGAAGCATACAGGATCAGTTTAAACGAAGGTCCGCTACAACTTCAGCAGGATGGCAGTTGGCATACTCTATGCTCGAAGACTCATCCCGTGCGCTAGCACTTCTGAGTCGAGATTAGCTTCAAAATTGGGGCGGCCTCGCCAGAGGTAGTCCCCCTTCAATCTTAGATATAGAGAGGGACTCGTCAGCTATTGGTGACTAATCGTCCGCAAGGCTGCGATCCGAAGACGTTACGGCTGTTCCCAAATTTCAGCGCAGAGTTCTTCACGATTCCAAACATCCATTTTTGTGATCTCCGCAACCGTGAATTATACGAAATCATTTTCGAATCGGCACGTTGCGAACCACATTCTTGAGCAATCGCAGCGATCTCGGGTGGACCGGCTGTCCTCGCCGTGCACGCAGGATGGTGTGCCTGCTCAAACCGGTTTCCTTCTGTAAGCGATCAAGGGACATTTTCTGCAAGTGCTCTTGAAGGAGCCAGTTCGCGGTCCCAGTTTCCCGGTCGTAGCGTTTCAGAGACGGCAACAATGTACTGATATCTTCAGCCTGCTCCCAGCCGCGCTCAGTTTCCTTCCCGATCAGGTGAAAGGCTGAAGCCGTGGCCGGATAGCGTTTGAGCAATCCGTGGCTGTCAGCCTTGCATGGCGTGTGATCGGGCGCGAGGCTTTTGTTTTCGGGATGCCGGAGGTATTGCGAGAAGACCATCTCGAACGATTGCGGCAGTACCAACAGGGTCGGCGGATTCAGCGTGTGAGTGGTCCCATCGTGGATGTTGATGTAAGGCATCTTCTCCCAGCGTGCAGGGTCTTTCTCGGACGGCCCAAGCAGCGTAATCGGCAGAGTGGAGAGGTTCACCAAGACCGGTGACAGAGCAAAGTTGTACGGTCGCGATTTATCGCGGTCCAGCCTTCGAAGCGCTTTCATAACATTCGGCGTGCTGATAGCGATTCTCCTCATGACGGGCAGGCGAAACCAGTCCGGTTCACAGTATGGAAGGCTGAGAGCACGATTCACGATCCACTGCCAGCCTTCTTTTATCCAGAGCGCCACCTCGCAATCCGGATCGCGTCCTTCCTTCGGCCTGTAGTACAGCCCCAGTCCATGCTCACTGGCCTTGATGAGTCTCACTTTTGAACCGTCATGCGTGTACAGGGCGTAACGCTTGGCGGAAACGCCATAGCCGTAGAGTTGGCGCTGGCTTCCGGCAGAGTCAAGGTTGATGTCTTCGACAATATTTAGAATTGAACCCGGCACAATCGCAGGGTTGTAGGGATTCAGCGTTGTAAACCTATCAACGATTTCCCGCGCCTGTTTCCACGAGAGCGCCTTAACTGCATCGGTTCCGTCAGGCATGCTATGCGGCCCACCTTTACACGGAACAAGTCCTCCGCGCTCGGAAGCTACGATGGCCATCGAATCGGTATCGCACATCAGGTAGCTTCCACCAGCATCAGTGACCATCCTTTCCAGCATGGCCAGCAGCAAGCGTCCGCCCGCTGTGATGAGGGCTGAAACGGGCGGGAAGTACCACGGGCCCGGCGGTTCCACTGTGCAGGTTCGCTCGCTTCTCTCCAACTCTCCCGAGAAAATTCTTATTGTTTTTGGATCGTTCTTGCCGGTTTGCGATTTATTGACCTCCGCATAGATTCCGTAGCATCCGGCGTTGGCTAATATTTTGAGGAAGTAGTAGAGAGGGTCCGTTTTGTCTTTCCCTTTGCGCTCTTCGATCACCTTGCGAAAGAAGTCGTCCTTGTAGGGATCGATAGACCCGGCCCCCAAGTTCACCGATCTCATTTCTTTCTGCACGCCTACAGGTTCAAACCGGATGGCGCGCAAAATCTTCGGCATCTTTCGGCTCAACAGCAGAGACGCGACTACATCCGGCCCCGCGAACCATATCGGTTTCGCGGAGGTAAGTGGGTTTAGTCCGATGTTGGTTTGCTTACCGACGTGTTCATCGCCGTAGACTGAGCGCACGGGCAGGATGTCGCCGTCCGGCTGAATCAATGCGAAGAATGCCAACTTCGGCCACGTGCTTGGTTCGAGGAGTTGATCGGGCTTCAACGATTGGATCAGCATTTTGACTTCCCGAGTCGCATCGTGGACCCGCAGTTTTCTTGCTGTGAGCAAGCGCCATAATCCCAACAGTGTGTTGACGGTTGGATACTGACTGGTGAAATCGGTATAGACGACCGGCACGGGAGTGTGGCGGATGCGAATCTCGGCCCGCCCTCCGTAATAAGGCTGCATACAAACGCCAAGCGTTTTATCGTCTAGATTGAACTTCTGCGCCGGTGGAATGACTCCCATCGTTCCAAGAAAAGCCTTGGCAATTGAGGCGGCAGAATACGGCTTCTCGGGAGGAAGGTCACCGACTGGATACCGTCTGAACTCCACAAACAATGCATTCATCAAGCCGACCGTTGCCCGCACGTCCTGGCGGCAGTAGTCGATTTCCTCCGTTGTGACGCGTCCGGTTGGTGTGTGGTCGAGCTTTCCGGGAACTTTGAATTCTCGGCAGGCGCCTTCAAGGCTGAGGCTCTTGTTTCGTAGCGCCCAGACCAGCGTCTTTAGATCCAAGAATCGCCCGAGCCTGTAGGGTTGCTCCATGTCCCCGCCAGCCAAGCGAATGAATGCCGCTTTGGAATCCTTGGGTCTGAGCTGCACCCTTGGACGATAGGTGTTCGGAAGGAGAGTCTTACTCTTCGGGTGTTTGTAGCGAAATACGACGAAGCTCCAACCTCGCCCGCCCGCGCCACGCGCCACTCGATATTCGACCGCTAGCCGGGAAAGATCAAATGGCAGATTGAACGCGACGATTGCTGCGTCTGCTTGGATGGCCGTGTACATTACTTTTTCGACAAATGTTGAACGATCATAAAGTCGGAGCCTGCGACGCTTCTTGTCTCCTATTTTCTCTTTCCGCACATACTCACGAAGCACTTCCAATTGAGCCGCGTCCAATTCGTCGGCATAAAGCAGACCCTCCTCCCGACACACATATTGTCCGTGCGAGTCCGCCTCGCAGAACTGATAGGCTCCGAAATTCAAGCTCTGGAATGCATCCGTTGTGGTTTCCGTATCCAAAACGAGGACATACTTGGGCAATGGACGCGGCTTTCTGGAACCGCGCTTCTCTTCCGGCTTTTCGTCCAGAATCCGGGTGTGACAACGCAAATAGATTTCGTGGTTCATCGGACAACTCTCCTTTTCTTTAAAGCCAATCAGCCCAACGCGTGAGTGCATCTGCGAGCATGTGCAGGAACACGGCTGTGGCCTTGAGTGCATACTTCACTCGCTTGCTGGAATTTGGTTGGCGTCGCATATCCGCATCCGCTCGACGCCGAAGCTCTGTCACCATGGCGTGGCACGGTATACAGAGCGGAGCCTTCAGAAATTCATCGTGGTTCTGACCGGCAGTGTGGTCTAGTTCAATCAATACGCCTGTGCGCCCACACAGCAAACAGCGCCCTTGTTCCAAGCGCCGAGTGGTCCGCCGTGCCGTTTCGATTGGTTTCTCGTCCATCATGACGACGCCTCCGGAAGCGCATAAATTTCGTCGAGCTGCAAAGCGCCCGCTTGGGCAAGCGAACCAAGGGTGCCCGGGTCCGTGATCAGAAGATGACCGCCGATTGACTTTCCGCGAAATTCATCCAGAGAATCCGAATCCCCGGTGCGCAGGTACTTTCCAACTGCCGCCATGTACTGCCCGAGCTGCGATCCTTGCTTCGAGCCCCGAACCACCACCGGTGACGTGCCCAGGGCAGTTGGAATCAGCATGTCGCGGCGTCGCCGGTCGGCTTTAGTTGGTCGCACCTTCCGGTTCAGTCTTGATCCTCGGAGATCGGCTCCGAGATACTTGCGGACTGTACGCGGATCGATGTGCTCCTCCCGCGCGGCAGCCGTTAAAGTCTCGTCCGTCCGGCGCATTCTTGCCAAAACATGCAGGGCCCGGTTGTAAGCGTCCTTTTTCCCTTGCCTCCGATTGCCGTTTCGCATATAATCAAACCTCGATGCTAAATATATGCACAGTCTATAAATATGTAAATAAACACGTTATTTATTAAATGACACAAAAAAACGTGACAACAATAATTACATGGTAATATTAACAATATTGTATTATTTAAGCAGGAGGACACATGGAGTTTAGTATGGATAATGTGGCGAACAATTTGCAGTCGTTATTCGCGGAAGACACCCCAAAATCACCACGGCGGGGTCGCCCCATCGCAATCGATGACGGAACCCTTTGGAATGCGCGTGACCATCTGTTGTGGCTGTTCGAAACGACTTGGGCTCATGTTGGAGCACGACTGCCCTGGATCAAGAAACCTGCGGATGTGCTCCAAACGCTGCAAGTGTGGAAAGAAGAGAATCGCCATACCAATCACTACTTGCCACAAATCTTGCTGAGGCCGTCTTCCACTCTTGCCACTCCGAAGTGGCTCACCGTTACGCGTCGTCAGCTTGGTGAATTGAATGAGGCCGTACGCACCGCAGATGATGCCAGACAGAAATGCTTAAAGTCTGTCGAAACTGCCCAGCGTGCGCTAAGTGACGGCCTCTCTGAAAGCGAAAAAACAACCGTTCAAGATCAGATTTCTAGACGCAGCCAAAAGCTTGCTGAGGCAGAAGCGGAATATCTTGCGCTATCGAAGCAGCAACGAGAAACGCAAGAACTCCTGCTCGACGGTGAAGCGTCTTTCACGCGAGCCGAATTCGTTCGCTTCTGCACTAGCAACCGTTATCGATTGACACCGTTGAACATCGCAAACGCGCTGGCCGGGCTGCCCTACATAAGCTGGAGACAATCTGTCCTGCGGTGCAAGAGACACGCTGCGCCAAGTGCCGAGGGACGCTCGATGCAGCTCTTTAATGTCATCCAGCGCATCGTTCGGTCTTGCACTCGACGGTCAGACCTCATGCGACATGCCGAGCGGTGGTTAAGAACCCAAAAGGGCTCTAAATCACAGGGCGTGTCGGAGTTGCAGCAGAAATGGTACTACCTGCGATGGTCCATCAAGTCTGTACTTGAAGCGAACCCTCGCGTACCCACGCGTGAGCTTCCGTTCGCAATCGCGCGAGAGTATTGGAAACGCATCAGTCGACCGTCGAACGTCGATTCGTTGTTTGAGGAAGACGAACGCATTGTGAATTGAGCCCTCTCCCCGAGAGTTGCATCGATGATTGAAGTCGGAGGAACCAATGAGCGCTAACAGTGTGTCGTTTCAGGACATCCATCCGGGGCAACATGGAGTAGTCACTCTGTCTGGGTACGGGATCAACGTGAGGGTGGATCGCGGTCATTTGCTCGTGGAGGATGGAATCGGCGCTGATCGTCAGCGAGCCAGATTTCCACGAGTGGGACATGGGCTCAAACGTCTGGTGGTCATCGGCTCGGATGGCGTGGTATCGCTCTCTGCCCTGCGGTGGCTGGCAGATCAGAAAGCCGCGTTCGTCATGCTGGAGCGAGATGGCTCGGTCCTTGCCACTACCGGCCCGGTCCGACCGTCAGATGCCCGGCTGCGGCGTGCGCAGGCTCTGTCGAGTCAATCGGGAATCGCTGTCCAGATCGCAAGGGAACTAATCGACAGGAAGCTGGCGGGCCAGGAGCGGGTTGCGCGTTATAAATTGCTCGCAACCCAAACCGCTGACACAATTTCTCGCTACCGTGCGGAGTTGGCCAAAGCCGACACGCCGGAAGCTATTCGCCAAGTTGAATCCCTGGCGGCGGGCGCTTACTGGGCCGCTTGGCGCACGCTGCCCATCAATTTCCCAAGGAAAGACGAGTCACGCGTACCCGCTCACTGGCGCGTTTTCGGTGCTCGGGTCTCGCCTCTGACCGGGTCTCCTCGCTTGGCGGTTAACCCACCGAATGCCCTACTCAACTATCTCTATGCCGTGCTCGAATCCGAATCCAGACTGGCGGCTGCCGCACTTGGTCTCGATCCCGGTATCGGTGTGCTCCATGTAGACACTCCGGCTCGCGATAGCCTTGCCTGCGATCTCATGGAGGTCGTGCGCCCCCAGGTAGATGCATTCCTGCTCGATTGGATCACGCGCGAACCCCTGAAACGAGAGTGGTTCCTGGAGCAACGGGACGGGAATTGCCGCCTTATGGCTCAGCTTGCGATCAAGCTTTCTGAGACAGCCCCGACTTGGGGCAGTGCGGTTGCGCCCATTGCAGAGTGGGTTGCTGGGACACTATGGTCAAGAGGGCGGAAGCCAATCCGTGATGTCGCACTACCCACCCGCCTAACACAACGTAACAAACGCGAGGCCAAAGGCGCATCGCCGCTGCCATCACCAATTTCATCACCACGCAGAGAGAATCTCTGTCGCGGGTGTGGGAAAACCATCCAAATTGGACGCACTAACTGTGCTGATTGTGCCATCGGCGGAGCAACGGAACGCCTGATTAGCGTTGCGAGCCTTGGCCGCGTGGCTGCACGCGGCCCGGAAGCTCGTGCCAAACACGTCGCCTCGCGTCAACGCCACGCACAGGCGTGCTCGGACTGGGACGCATCGGAACAACCATCTTGGCTTACGAGTGAAATGTTCTCGCAACAAATCCAGCCGCTGCTCGCGAACGTTTCAACATCTGCGATTCGATCACGAATTGGTGTCTCGCGTTGGTACGCGGGCAAGATCCGGCAAGGCTACCGCCCGCATCCGAGGCACTGGCGGGCGTTGGCAGGGCTCGTTGGAGTTCTTGGGGACGCATGACCACACGGATTGCACCCCCGTAGTTCTTCCGGCACAAGTAGTAATGGACTTGTTCCATCTGGACTCACTGGTAGCATGTACTCCTTACCGCCAGAGTACCTAATAACCGCGCGTGGCTTTAGATCCAGATCCAACGTGACTCTTTGCGTATAAGCCCGAAAGTCATCCTTGAGAATGGCTACGGTCATGTCACTGAGACGATCAGCGCCGAAGTCATCTTCGAAAAGGCCTATCAGCTCGAAAATTACTGGATCCGTGACGCCAAGGGTTACAATCTCATAGCCCCGGTTCAACAAACGACTGCCGAGTTCAGGGCCTATGGCATTGCCGTGAGATCCTGCATTCGCATATCCCAGCGCGGTTCCGTGCTCCTCATGAAAAAGAAGTCTCTTTCCCGCCGCAGTCCAAGCGACATCGTCTTTGTGCTTACAGGCTTTAAGAAGGGCTACCGTATCAGCAAAATACGACTCAAGTTTTTGCCGAGAGTCACTGAATTCGGGTGTTTTTGCCTTCTGGAGCAGAATTGGATCAACGAAAAGCTTGTTGTCGATACCGATAAAAGCATTAAATACACCCGCCTTTCGAAGTTCGGTCGCGGATAAGCAGAAATATCGGCTTAGCTTCTTTACCATACGGTAGCCATTCGTCGATTGACTCCTAATTCCAAAGCCACTACACCCTCTTGTACGCTCTAATCGCCATTCGATGTCTACGAGATCTTTTCTTTGAGGGTTCCAAGCTTTGCGCCGAGAGCGCGCTTGACGGCAATGTCCACGTGATATCGAGGAAGCACAGCAGCCGTCAACGCCTCCTCGGACCAGAGTCTTTGCACATCTTCAAAAGTCCACTGTCGTGCGTCGCGAAGTGCTTGTGCGCCCATCACAGCCTCGATAAGCTGCTGTTCAAACCACTCCTGAACGACATCTTTGACCACATCGCGCGCACCCGGAGCGGCTTGCGCTGGCGTTTGCCAGCCTCGTACCACTCCAGGACGAAGGTGCCTGGAGCATGAACTGTCTGCCCGTTGTGTTCAATTTTTTCGGTGACGAATCCAGTTGGCTTGACGATGGGTTTGCGGACGAACCACTGTCCGCCGATCTTCACTCGTTTGGTGAGCCACGCGACTCGGTTTGCCATTCTCGGTTCCCCTGTTCCCCTACGACGGTTAATACTGGGAAAGCGAGTCGATTATGTCTCGTAGGACAAACCGTAGCGAAATATTTCGTAAAGCCTGTAGATTGTGAAGCTGGCGGAGAGGGAGGGATTCGAACCCTCGATACAGGTGTTAGCCCGTATAACGGTTTAGCAAAC
>Ga0074044_10004520_pt1 | contig 11506 bp, 9 predicted proteins | sample BogForMeECP23OM1_FD_94443 | JGI IMG/M metagenome (GOLD analysis project Ga0074044, IMG submission 94443) | Bog forest soil microbial communities from Calvert Island, British Columbia, Canada - Bog Forest MetaG ECP23OM1 | ecosystem: Environmental > Terrestrial > Soil > Wetlands ...
GACGTTCGATATGACAAAGAAAACTGACACGATTGTTCTGATCCCTGAGCCTTGTAGTTTTATCTAACTAATTGAAAACAAATCACTTAGACTGTATAACTGGCGGAGAGAGTGGGATTCGAATTTACTCCATAACGTAGTTTCAACAACATAGAGAGCACGGCGGGCACCGTAAAGCAGTGGAAGGCAGTGGTAAGCAGTGCTAACGGATCACAAACGGATCACGGCGCACGCTCGTCCAATTTTGAGTCCGCTGCATCTGCCAGTTCCGCCATCCCGGCTTAACTTACAAGTGCTGATTTTACAACCTGATTACGGCTCCGTTCCATTTTCATCTCAAATGACGAATGTGCAACTGTGTAAGAAAGTGTGTCACTTTCCTCGGATTTCCACAGTGCGTTGTCATTCTTGCCCGTGAAGCGTTTTATCGGCGAGTCTCGGGCTAGGAGTCCATTGCCAAGTCATAAGAAAGCACGAGATTCTAACTGAGTAGTTCAGCAACGCACTGTTAGGACACTTTCGGCACCGCTGGCAACGGCTCGCCCGCCAATCGTTTTTTCACCAGACCGGCGACGAGGTTCGCGAAGGGCGCAATATCCTCGCCTACACTCGCTTTTTCGAGAGCGTTCATATAAGCGTTGCGGTCGGTTACCGGAATGACGGTCCACGGGTATCCGCCCGACGCCATCATAGTGTTCGTCAAGAAGCGCCCGACGCGGCCGTTGCCATCCATATAAGGATGGATGTAGACGAAGACGAAGTGCCCCAGCACCACGCGGACGGCCGGGTGCGGCTCCTCCCGCAGCAGATCGAAGAACGCCGGCATGGCGTCCCTCACCGCGTCCCGGTTCAGCGGCACATGCATCGACTTGCGGATATAGACTTGGCCGTTGCGATAGCCCGCAAGGTCGGCGGGTTTCAGCAGGCCGACGGTGACGCTCGGCGCGAACAGCTCCCGGTACCACGTGCCGTGGTCCGCGTCCGCGACCTCTCCTGGATTTTCCCCCTTCAGAATCTTGCCGAGGCTTTTCTGCACGGCCTGGAAGGCCTGCCAGTAGCCGCGCGCCGCCATGGCGTTCCGCTGATCGCGGTCACCCTCGTCAGCTTCCGGGTTCCACCGCCCCCCGCGGACGCGCTCGATAACAGCGGGCGTGACGCGGTAGCCCTCGATCGACAGCGAATGATAGGCGTCCGTGACATAGGCGTCGTTGACGCGCTTGAGGTACGCCTCGATGTTGCGTGGCGGGCCCGGCGCTTTTGGGAAGCGTTTGATGACCGGCTCTCGCATTTTCTGCCAGAGCAGCCGCAACCTGTTTACGTAAGGAGAGGTTTCGCGGGCTCCGATGACCAGTGACGGCTTGTCAGTGAAGGGATCGTTCTCCCGCACGGCGTAGCCGGCCGCCGTCATCGCTTTCACGATATCGTCCGCGATGCGGTCGCGTCCGGTATTGCGGAAGGCCCCGGCCAAACGTCCGGCGATCACCGTGTGACCTCCCTCAAGAAGTCGGGCGAGAAGACCGGAAGCGTCCTGTATCATCGGCAACACCGCGCGGACATCCGTCGCGTTGTTCGAGAAATAGTTGGGGGAGCACGCAATCAGGGCTGATTCCACCGAGAACAGCCGCAAGCCGGCCTCGTCGTTCCGGTCCGCTACACCCGGCAGCGCTATGCGAAGCTCCATCAGGGACGTGCCATGCGGGAGCTTGGTGACCTTGTTGCCCGCGCGCGGCGACCGCGCAGCGAGCTGGCCGGGCACGGTCCAGTTGCCGGCATGAAGCGAAAGCGATTGTTCCGGTGAAAGGCACCACCGAACGCCGAAACGCGCTTCCAGATACGCGCCGCAGAAACGCCAGAAGGATGCGTACCAAGCCGTGCTATCGCCCTTCACTTCGTCCGGACGGCTCGGGATATACCAGCCCTTGATGACTTCCTGCAGGAAGCCGTTGCGCAGAAGACGCTCCCGGTGCGTGCGCGACAGGTCGCGCGCTCGGATCGCCCCCGCCCCATCCGCGGTCTGGATGTTCCGCAGGATTTCGAGGGACTGCGCGAGTTTTTCAGGCGGTCTGGCCATGGCCGGTTTCCTTCAGGTTTCGTTACTCCATTATCCGATTGCGTTGCGCAGTATTTATACTATTGCGCTGTACGAATATTATCCTATTACGTTGTACCATTTTTATCTTATTGTGTCGATAGAGGACTGGATGGACCCCAAAAGAGCTTCCAAACGCCTCGTTCCGTCTGCTTAGAAGTTGTCGCGCCATCATCAGCAAAATCACCCTCATCAACAGCAACGGCAGCGGCGGCGCGAGCTGTGGCTGCGGGGGGACCGGCAGAATCAACCGAATGGAGCCTGCTGCTCGCGATTCAGCCATCGATGAGATAAGCGGCGAGAACAACGCCAAGTGCCTATTGAACAGCACCAGAGCACGTCACCAACGGCACCGGTTAGCGATAGCACAGCCAGCGCGGCGAAAAGAAGAAGAAGAAGAAGAAGAAGAAGAAGATCAGGATGAGCAAGATAATGAGAATCATGATGATGAGGACCTAGGATGCGCGTTCACTCCGCCGCCGCCGCCGCCGCCGCCGGCGAGGCTACCGGCCCCCCCAACGTCACCGGCACCGCCGCCGCCCGGCCTTGCCCAGCCATTTCACAGCCCCCCGAACGTTCGCGACGTGTCGCGTTGTAATGGATTGCGCTTCCGTTCAGACAAGACCGGGCTCAACGGCTGAATAGCTGGTTGCGCGCCCGCCACCGGGATTGCGCTTCAGGACACCTCGGTCGACAAGATCCGATATGTCTCGAGCAGCGGTGTCCTGCGAGCATTTGGTCAGTTTCGCCCACTTGCTAGTGGTAAGGTTTCCTTCAAAGTCGTCCAACAAAAGACCAAGCACATATTGCTGCCGCTCATTCAACTTCAAAGTGGCGATTGACTCCCAAAACCGTCCTCGCCTTTCTACCGCAGCAACAGTGACTTCAGCACCCTTAATTGCCCGTTCTAAACAGCCGAAAAACCACTCCATCCAGGGGGTCACATCGAGAGTTCCCTTCTGGGTTTGTTCCAGTATCTCGTAGTACTTGTTTCGTTCCTGCCGAATCTGGGCAGACATGCTGTAGAACCGCTCCGGTCTGTTTTCAGAGCGCGCAAGTGCCATGTCGGCTATGGCCCTGGCAATCCGGCCGTTTCCATCTTCAAAGGGATGGATAGTTACAAACCAAAGATGCGCCAGACCCGCTTTGACGATCCAGTCTCGTTCGTTCTCTTCTTCAAACCAGTCCAAGAAAGTCGACATTTCTTGAGGTAGTCTTTCAGCGCTTGGGGCTTCGTAATGTACGTGCTCTCGTCCGTGCGGACCCGAAACAACCTGCATCGGCCCTGAGTCGTCAGTGCGCCAGGCTCCGACCTTAATGGATCGCATGCCGCTGCGGGCAGTCGGGAACAGCGCCGCATGCCACCCAAACAATCGCTCTTGGGTTAAGCGTTCTCTATAGTTTTGTGTTGCATCCAGCATCATTTCAACAACACCCTCGACATTGCGATCAACCGTCTGTAGTCCCCCGACGTCCATTCCAAGCCGCCTGGCAACAGACGACCTCACCTGCGCTGAACTAAGTTTTTCCCCCTCGATCTCGCTGGTCTTTAACACGTCTTCGGTGAGAGTCTTGAGTTCTGTTTCGCGGCGAAATGAAAATCCGAGGTGTTGCATGCGTCCCAGCAACAGGTCTTGCTGGAGGTGAACCTCAGCCAAATTGTCCGCAAGTTGGTCCCAACGCAATTCAAGGATTGGCCACTTCGGCAGTTGATGGATGTATGTTGTGTAACGCTCCATAAGACCTTGCGGAGATTATAGCGAATGTACTCCGCAAAATCAGTTCTTAATGGTACTTTTTAGTACTCTAGTTAAAATAATGCGGAGATTAAATATAACAATATCCGCAATTTTAGTATCCTTTGGTACTGATTGGTATTATAAAACAATTATACATATAATTGCGGAGATCATCTCGTATTTTCTCCGCAAATTTGATTCTTTACAGTACTCACTATTGTACTATATTCTTAAGTACTAGACAATACTGAAAAGAAATGATAGGATTGCAAAGTGAGGTTGAAACAGAGCGCCGATGAGCAATGAAAACGAATACGTAACGCTGCAAGGGCGACAAATCCCTCTCACGCGAATGATGGTTCCCGTCGAAGCCCTCGAACTGGACCCGAGGAATCCCCGAATCCAATTCTTGGTCGGCCAAAAGGCTGGCCTAGTCAGTGATCGAGAGCTCGACGAGCTTCTCTGGGAGAAGGATCGAGTCAAGCTGCTTTCCCAATCAATCCTACAGAACGGCGGCGTTATAGAGCCTCTGATCGTTCAGAGGAATGGAAAGAATTATCGCGTACGCGAAGGGAATCTAAGAACAGTAGCGAGTCGACATCTGATCGAGCAGCACCCGCAGGCCTCCGAGTTTCAGATGGTGCCTGCGATCGTCTTCGACGGTACTCTCACCGAAGAGGATCTTGCGGTGCTGCTAGCAGACATGCACGTTGCTGGCAAGATTCGCTGGGACGCGTACGAACAAGCCAAACACGTCCACGATCTGTTTCATATATACGGCAAGCCTTACGAATGGCTCAGCAATCACCTGCGAATGAGCAAGGGGAAAATTAGGGAGCTGCTCACCGCGTACAAAGCCATGACAGAGTTCTTGCAGGAGTATCCAGCGCCTGGAAATGTGCGCAAGTATTCTTTCTTCGCTGAGTTGATGAAAAAGAGGGACCTTCGTGATCGGTTTGAGGTTGATCCGCAATTCAAGCAAAAGTTCCACAGGTGGCTCGCTGACGAGAAGCTGACCGATGCCCGTCAAGTGCGGTCTCTCGAGTCAATCCTTGCAAATAAGGAGGCCGAGAAAGAACTCGATTCAGCCGGATATGATGCTGCCGAGGAGGTCTTAAAGCGGGAAGATCCGGCGCTCGAAAGTGATCTGTTCTGGGCGGTCAAGCATGCAACCGAGAAACTAAAGGCTGCCCCTGCGAGCGACATCCAAGATCTCAAAGCAGGAAATCCGCAGAAAATCATTCTCCTGAGGAATTTGTACCGCGCAATCGAAGACATTGAAACGCTGGCCTCTGTAAAATTCTAAGCGTCAGCGATCCTAAACTAGGTATACCACTCGGCCCAGGCACCTCGATTCCCCGCTGAGCCGTGCCAAGAAATCTCGCGGCGGAGAACCACGGCCGCCCGGCGATTGCCGCGTTGCGGGTGGTTGGGATTGAGATCGATTTCGTCTGTGCCCACGGATGCTCACCACTCGCTCCGCGCCCGCAGCAGTGGCATAGCGCACGGTCGCTCCAAAGAATGCCCTCGTCGCCGCCTGCCCCGCTCTCGGAGCTTCCGGGTCCACCACTTCGGCGGCGTCGATTCGCTTGGTGAGAAAGCGAATCCGCCCATCGATCTGCCGCAGCCGCCGCTTGCCGTACTGATAGTCGGCGTTTTCACTGCGATCGCCTTTGCTGGCAGCCCACGCCACCGCCTCCGTCACGGCCGGGCGTTCCCTGGTGAGCGGAAACCGGTGCTCATCTTTGAGGCGCTGCAGCCCGCTCCGCGTTATGTAATTCTTGCCTGGCGACGCGGGCTCGTCCCTTTGTGGTTGTCTCGTAAACCCTTTTCGCATCTCGTAGTCTTTCCAGGGCGAATCCAGATTAACGTGCAAACCTCTGATAGCCATCAGCGGCGTCGGTCCGGACCATCATCATCACGTGCCTCTTCCATTAGTTCTTCAAGCGTCGGCCGGCTCGCGCTTGCTTGCTGAAGCTTCAGCTCCAGCCCCAGCGCCGCGAGAATATTGGTGATCTTGGAATATCCCAGTTCGCCCATCCGTCCGTTCTCCAGGGCATCGAGCGTGGAGAGTCCGACCCTAGCTTTTTTTGCAAGCGTGGGCTTCGTCAGGCCGAGTTCTTTGCGCTTGATGGCGATCTGCTCGCCCAGTGAGAACAGGGGCAACATGAACCCAATATACGAGGTTATTACGGCCAAATGCATCAAATAACCTAATGTACCGGGTTGGCGGATGGCGATGCCGCTACATTGAAGGATCTGCGTGACAGTACGCCCATCCCGACCGCCGTGCGATAGGTCAAGTCTCCACTATCCCATGTCATGTAATTCCTATCCCTAAACTGTGGCCTTGTTCTTCTTCGGCAGGACGGCCGCTCCGTGCAGAAGCAGGTTCGACCTCCGGAGCAGATTGCTGTTGCTGCTGTGTTTCGGTCGCAGTACGTTGAGAATTATCCCGACTGAGGTTACGAGCGAGTTCGCTGCTGTCATTCGTATAGATCTGTGCGTCGTATTGACCACGTGAGACAGACACGTACGCAAAACGATCATTAACCAGCAATTCGCTTTTGTCTGTGTCGACGTGAATCAAAACTCGGTCTGCTGTCTGCCCTTGGCTGCTATGGCTGGTGACGGCGTATCCATGGTCAAGATGCGGATGCTCGCGGATATTAAATCGAACCTCACGGTCGGAGTCCATTCGGATTCTAAAGTCGCCGTGAGAGTTGACTTGTTCGATCGTGCCGAGTTCACGGTTCGCAACCTGCAGGTCTCTTGACGGGGCGGTGAACTGAACGCGGTCGCCCTGGGAGAATTCGCGTTGAACTTCTTGGTATATCGCCACACCCGACAGCCGCCGCGGATCGTAGGTCTGTTGTGTTCCATTCTCGCGCTCGATGCTGATACGGTTTTCGCGGGCGTCCACTCGATCCACTCGCGCGTATTCGCCGGGACCGATCCCCAGAACCTTACTCCCGCGGGTATAGCGCACCAAGTCTCCCTCTTCGTATTGAGCGGCCCACTGGCGATCTGCGCCGGTCATCTCATTTCGCGAGTCGAGCACTCGGAGTTTGTGTTCTTCTGGATTCACGTCGCCGCGGGCCTGCATGTGTCGATGGATCCGAGTGTTCAGCTCTCGTCGGGACTCATTGTCGGGTGAAATGACCAGCGTGCCTTGAGGCTCTCGCGCGTATTCACGAGAGATTGCACCTAGCCTCTCTTCGCGGACCACAATCTCATGCACGCGGCCCTGTTGGTCGAGATTCGCTACGGCTCCGTGAACGTCCCCGCGGGCAAGCTGTTCCACAGCCTCCTTAAGTTCCGGTTCCTTCTGCCGGATGACCTCATGCAGAAGTGCAGTGTGCATCCCCGCTTCTTGTAGTTGTCGGTAGGGTCTGCCCGCTTCCACCGCCTCATGTTGTCGCTTGTCCCCAACCAAAAGCACACGGTCGCGGCTGTCCAACCGATGTAGTAGCTCGTTCATCTGTTTCGTGCTTGCGAGACTCGATTCGTCCAGGACGTAAAGCCTCTTCTCTCCGCCATCGGGCTGCTCGCCTCGGGCCAGATGACGTTGCAAGGTTCCTGATTCGATGCCTGATTCCGCCAATTTCTGCGCGGCACGCGACGTGGGCGCAAGTCCGAACACCTTGTAACCTTCATGCTCGGCGGCTTCGCGGACCGCAGCGAGGGAAGTGGTTTTGCCGGCACCCGCAACGCCCTCAAGCCCTGTGATTTTGTCGTGGCTCGTCAAAATCTGCTCAACCGCTGCACGTTGGCTGCTGCTCAAGTGTGGATGCTTCTCGTCGATGTGACGCCATGTCTCGGTACTGATCAACGGATTGTCCAGATTCTGTCCTCTTCGCATCTCGGCGACGTTGTCACGCTCATAGCCGATCATCTGTTCAGTAGTGAACGCGCGAGCCGGCGACTTGCTTTCTACTTCAATCAGGTCACCCGACTGGACACGCTTGTCGAATCGCTCTCGCATCTCGGCGAAGCTCGCCTCGCCCATCGAATGTTTCAGAGCATCCCGCATCAGTTCGCGTTCGTCGGTCACAGCGTGGCGTTCTAGATTCTTCTCTTGCGCGTAATTTAGGGCCGATTCCAGGTGCTGATGCTTCTGCGGCGGATCTTGTTCGACTCGCCGTTCATGGGCTGCGCGGATCACTTGCTCGGGCTGCTGACCAAACTGTGCGGCCACGTCTCGGTGCTGTTGCTGCATCTCCGCGTGCGTGATGGCCAGCAGTTTGTCGTCACGCGTCTGATGCGCTGCGATTTGCGCCGCGCCCGCGCCTCTTACGCCTTGTTGTTCGAGGTATGCCTGGATTTGCTGACTCCGTGGACTGGAGGCGTCCAGATACTCTCGCGTATATCCGCTGATCTCCGGCTGGCCGCTCCTCCCCCTTTCAATCTCATATCCCTCATCCTTTAGCCGCAGCGCCAGCTCTGAGCGATAGATCGCAGTTGCATATTGCTGAGAACGGTACAGTTCCTGCGGTTGCAGAGCCCGCCATTGTCCGTTTTGTGTTTCCGTTAGATTGAAAAACACGACATGAGTATGCAATTGCGGTGCGGCATACCCGTTCACAGGTCGCGCACTATCATGCTCGAAGCTCGCCGCGATCCATTTGCCCGTTGTTTCCGCCGGATGGTTTCCTCCAATCCGGGCTTGGACATATTTCTCCATTTCGCCGAGCGCCACCTTCACGCTCTCGCGATGTGCGTGGCGCACCGCTTCGTCTCCACCCACGAGAGAAGTCAAAGAGACGCTCTTAGGAGCCGAGAACGTCGCGTCCCAGGCGGCACGGTGCTCCATGGTGCTAACCGTCTCACCCCGTGCATTGACGTATTCGCGCGCTGTTTGATGGCGAACGAGTTGCTCTTCGGTTAAGGGATGTTGACCGTTCGCCAGCCGCTGAAAGTGTTGCTCCTGCACTTCACCGTGTAGCCCCCACTCTTGCGCGAGTTTGCCATGCCACTCGCCACGAATTCGGTCGCCCTCGGAGTAATAGTTCTCCTCAGCGTTCGCGAACTCCTCTTTGTGATAGGTCTGCGCCTGGCCGGCACTCAGCGGTTTGGAAATGGTCAGCATGATTCACTCGAAGTACGGCTCTTGCCCGGCCGCGATGCCACTGGAGTTCTCCGGCTCGCGCGGCGTGAGCTCCTGCGCGGCCGGATTTTTCGGCTGCGGCGTCCGTTTGCCGATATCCACCACCCGCGGTGTGATCTCTCTTGGAATGAAACCGGGTTGCGATTTCACGGGCGCGAGATATGGAAAGCTGAACGGCACTACCAGATTGTCGAATTTTAGCAATGCGTGCAAGCGCTGTAGCCCACTGATTTCCGATGGGAGTACTAGCGGCTCCGTTCGCCTTTCATTGTGATAGCTCTTGGACTTGGCAAGTGTGAGAGGTTGCGTGTTTACCGTCTCCTTGACGCGTTCCATTTCCACTTCGCCAATCGTGTCCGAGATCCACTTCGCTGCGCGAGGCTCACTGGTATGCAAAAAGATTTTGGTGGCCGGCTGGGACAGCATTGACTCAGCTTCGTGCCCGTAGCGTACTTCAAGTTGGCTCCGGCCTTGGAAACCGATCACCACGGGATTCCCAGATTTACGATTCTCGGTCAGCGCAGTGTGCAATTGCGGCAGTCGCTGCAGGCTCGCGAGCTCATCGAGCACAAACCATGCGTGACGCAACGAGGGATCGCCCTGGTTCATCAATCGCAGCACTAACGTGTCCAGCCATAGGCTCATGAGAGGCAATAGCCGCTCGCGGAATCGAGGAGTCGAGGTCAGGAATATCCAGCCACTACGCTGTCGCGACCATTCTTCGGTTGTCCATCTTTGCTTGGTCTCACTCTCCTTCGGCAGGAGCTTCAAACTGTCAGCAACCATGTTGAGCGCACCCAATACACCACCGCGCTGTGGGCCAGCCCCACGATATATGAATGCCGTCAGTTCGGTGCCTTTCAAGAGGCGATCGAGTTCTTCCTCGTGGCTCATCCATCGGACCAGTTCCTCGGGCGTCGGTTTCAACGTGAGCAAGTGTGCGAAGATCTTTCGCGGACCTTCGACGAAGAATGTGTTCTCGTGCGGCTTGTCGGGGAACAACGATGTTGCCAGCGTCAGCGCTTCCGCCTCATGCATCACTTCATCGGACGGCGACCAGTAAGGACACCGCACGTCGAGAGGATTCAGGATAAGATCGCCGCGGGCAGGATCGAAAAATTGAGGTGTGTGTTCGAGCGCAGGATCATACACGATGGCCGTCTCGCCTCGCTCGGCGATCTGCATCAGCACCCGGCGCTGTAAAACGCTTTTTCCGGCGCCCGTGTCCCCCATCATCATCATGTGGCTGCTCTCTAACGAGCGCGGAATCGAGAGCGATTCTCGTCTCCTCTCTGTCAGGAAGGAAATGCCATCCGCTCCAGTCTTTTTATTGAATTCCTTGACAGTGACCATTTCAGGGCCCTTGAGCCTACGTCCATCTTCTTCGCTGTGGCGCCGTGCCCGGTTCCTCCATAGGACTGCGAGTAAAAGACTGAGCACAAACACACCCAATGCCCCGACCCAGGCAGGTCGTAGCAGACCGCCGGGCGTCTGCCCCAGGTAAATCCGCTCTGCAAGCATCCGGTTCATTTGCGCGCTTGTGTAATGTACCGTCTCCACCTTCAGAGCAACCGCTCCCGCCTGCCGCGCCTTCGCCGTGAGCGCAAAGGAGGGCCATACTTGCAAGGGGGCGGGAATCACGTCGGCGTCGGTGGCCATGCTGTGTTGCCCCTGTCGGTCCAATTTCGAGAGCACTTGGTAGGTGCCATCCGGGCTGGGGAAATTCTTTGTGCTCGAATATTGAACCCAGTACCACTGCTGCAACGGCGTCCAGACCTCGACGTCTTGGTACGTGAAAACTCCTATCCCAGCTACAAATGCAAGGACTAAAGCCACAAGAGTCGGCCACAGCCAATTTTTTGACAGGCCCAGCGATTCCCGTCGACCCAATAACCGATTCACTTTTCACCCCCAGTCCTGGGAACCTTCCGTAGTTCGCCGCGCGGACCGCCTGGACTAATTAAAGACGCTCCGAAAAACGTTGGTCATCTCAACTCGCTTTGGAAACTGATGCTTGGTCCAGCTTTTCGCGTGCCTTTTTCAGCTTGTCCGAGTCAGCCCGGTCGATCAGCCGCTGCATCTCCTCGGCTGTCAGTGGTTCGCCCTTCGCTTGCTTGAAAAGTACGTTCAGGAGGATCGCTCGAAGCGCCACCACCTCAGCCATGACCGCATGTGCTTCGTCCCCGGTCCCGTTCACCTTCTCCGGTTGGCCGTTCGCATTCGCCAGCATCACCTCGCGGCACCATTCCCCGAGGGTCTTCGAGGCCTTCTGAGCTGCCTGCTCCAGCCGGGCGAATTCCTCTTCGCTGACCTTTGTTCCTATGGACTTGGTGCGCAGATTCGGCTTGACCATGAACTCGTCTTCCTAAACGTCACCACCACGCAATCTCTTGCCTTTTCAGGTAGTTCGCGTACGGTAACCAAAAGTTAGCCTGCAGCTCCCATTCTGGGGTGACGTGTCGTAGCGTCAACCCGATGCCGTAGGCAGCGTGTTTGCACCACCACACTGGCGGGGCAGGCAGGGCCGTCGGCATCGAATCCGGCAAGATGTAGCGAATGAAAGAGTCGTAC
>Ga0074044_10004521_pt1 | contig 11505 bp, 6 predicted proteins | sample BogForMeECP23OM1_FD_94443 | JGI IMG/M metagenome (GOLD analysis project Ga0074044, IMG submission 94443) | Bog forest soil microbial communities from Calvert Island, British Columbia, Canada - Bog Forest MetaG ECP23OM1 | ecosystem: Environmental > Terrestrial > Soil > Wetlands ...
CGAACCACAGCCCGAAACGCACTGGTAGCCGTGAAACACGTTGCCTGAGTCAAGGTAGGATCCCACGACAGTCCCCTGGGGGTTGATGCCAAAGCCGCCGGTGCCCTGGCCGGCGGCTGTGCCCGCTCCCGGAGCACTAAATGTGGTGATGGTTTGAGCGCTTGCTAAACCACATGCAAGAAGTACGACACTTACTACCTTCCAAAGCTGCAGTCGATTCATAACTCCTCCTGAGTTGATTTGAAGTGAGTGGTCATGCTGGGTGTTCAGTGCATGGCGTGTACGAAGGCATGTGAGCTGCCATCGACTTCCGCTATCGGCCGCCTAACCTCAGCTTTAGTTACGGCATGAATGAAATCAACACGAAAGCATTATTTGAAATCACATTCGTTCGCAGATTTGATTGCGGAAAGCCGACGCACATCTACAAGAAACGGGACTTTAGCAACGACGATTCTATGGAAAAAAGGATACTGTTGGTATTATGCAACCGGTTGTATATAACAACTAGTTGCGCTCCTAGTAATTAGGTACTGACGAGAAGGCTAATGGCCTCTAGGCCCTGGCTGCGACGGCCTCTGAAATGGAAGAAGTTGGCGGAAACTACGCCCCTACACCCACAACACAACTAGTTATCATATGCAACCAGTTGTACAATCATTGGGGCAGGCAACGCCCAACCGGAGTGGAGGCAGAGTGCACAAGGATCACAGGTCAGAGTGCGTTATCAACCTGACGGTCGAGATATTTGGCGACCAGTGGAGTCTGCTCGTCATCCGCGACATCATTTTCATGAACCGAAGGCATTTTCGCGAGCTCCTGACCAAGTCTGTGGAAGGGATTGCGTCGAATATTCTGGCCGATCGTCTTCAAAGGCTTGTCCAGCAAGGGATCATCGTCAAGTCTCAGGACGTCAGCCATAAACAGAAAGCCATTTACAGTCTCACCGAAGGAGGCATCGAATTGCTCCCTCTTCTGATGGAGATGGTTGCATGGGGGCACAAGTGTTTGCCGGCCGCCAGGCTAAGGGGTCTCGCTCAGGTCCTGGAAGAAGGAGGACCGAAGCGGAGGGCAGAATTTATGTCTGAACTTCGCGAAACGCATCTTCGGAACTCAGGCGCCAAGAAAAAGGTCCGCTCTCGGGCGAAATCTACTCGTATCTCTGCAATGCAGAAGCTTCGGGCAACGAAACGGAACTGGCCAGGAGATGCCAGTAGCGAGTCACCAGCACCAGATAAGGATCGCAGGAAGCGCCCAATAGCAAGGGGCAGACGTGGGCCGATAAAAAGGACTTAGCTCGGTTGTTTCAAGATAATTGGCGAGAACACCAGAGCACTCGTTGAGAATTACTGGGTTCCCCACGGTCGCGCTGAATCAGAGCGGGATCCGAACGGGAGGGGTGTAGGGAATTTTTCCCGAAGGATACTACCTCCGTTGGGCATTGAGACCACAATTCGTCGCCCCTAGAATGGCGCACAGGAGAGGGGGAGACAGTTTTTTGCTCACGGTATAACCCCGTCAAACCGTTGGCCCAGTTCCAGGTGGTCTCGTGTCGCCCCCAAATCCTGAAGCCCGGCCAGATCCTGCCTAGAACGTTGTTGCCACGGTGAAGCGAAATGTTTTTCGCGGCTCCCTCAACTGGTACGGAGGAGAAAACGAATTTCGGGCAAGCTGAAAGGTGTAGTCTCCCGCCGCACCCAGCGGGAACATGCCGCGAGTGATCGGAATCGGCGCGTTCACTGTCGTGTCCAAGCGTAACGGGTTATACGCCCAATAGACCCGGAACGGTGCGTTGATTACCGGCAAGAATACTTGCAGTTCCAGTCCGGTTGACATTCTGGGCGTCCAATTGGTGCCGGGTACCGGGCTAAGGTACTGCGAGAACTTTTGCGTGGTCCCTCCGACGCAGTTCAAACCAACGTCCAGCGCAGGGCAGCCAAAAATTGTGCTGTTGATCAAATCGAATTGTCCATTGTTAATTTTCAGCTGCGAATCCCTGAGGATCGGTTCAATACCCAAATCGACGAATGGCGCCAAAGCCACTGGGCCGGCGATAGTGATCCGGTATTCCATGTTGGCGACTACGCTCAAGTCGCCGCCGGGAAAGACAATCTGGTCCAAGGGAACTGGGATGGTGTAAGCGCCTTGCAAAGGGTTGGCTGGATTCTTGGGCACGATCGAGCCATCCGGGTTGCGCAGTTGAATGCTGGTCGTGTTGGGGAGAAAAGCGACGGGCGAGATGGAGCGTATATCAAAGCCACGCAAATCATTTTCGCCGCCATCGTAGAAGCGCTGAAACGGAGGAGGCACCAGCCCGGCGTAACCCGTCAGGAAAGAACCCTGCACGCGGAAACCAACCGTGTTTCGACCTTTTTGTACGGGTTTCCAGTGGGTGAATTGCGCTACCGGGCGAATGGTTCTGACTGTCCCGCCAAGCCCCGCAATTTCCGCCCCCAAGTAAATGCTGCTGCCTCTGTGGGGAAATAGAGGTCGGTCCACGGAGCTTTCAGAAAAGCTGGGAGTAATCTTGCTGGTAATGATTCCGTTTAACGCGTTCGGGCCGCTGATTCCGCTGAATGACAGGAAATTGAACAGCGTCTGCGATGCCGTGGTGAGCGCTACGATGGATGAGTTGTCGAGCGAGTAACTGATGCCCACCCGCTTGCGCGAGCGATGCAGCGGATAAGTCAGGTTAATCGCGAATCCCCGGCTGGACTGCGTATAGTTCTGCAGATTCTCCTGTAAGGCCGCTGGTAGATTGATCGACTGACCGCTGAGCAGCGCCGCTTGTCGTGCCTGATCGTACGTGAATTTGGTGAAGTAAATGGTGAAGCCCGTCTGTAATGGGCGATCGAATAAATAGGGTTCGGTAAAGCTGAAGGAAACGTTACGCTGGAGATTGCCGATGTTTGCCTGCACGCTCAAAGTCTCGCCCAGCCCGAGAAAGTTGTTGGTGCTGTAGCTGAGCCCGACGAACGTACCCGACAGACCACTCACGCCACCGCTCAACCCGATGCTGTTCTTTCCTTTCTCCTTCACTTTGAGGGTGAGGTCGACCGTACCTTCTTTTTCGTTCAGGTGGCGTTCGGTGACATTGGGATCATCGGGCTTCAAATTGTCAAAAAAACCCAACTGATTCAGCCGCTGAATGCTAAGTTCCCAAAGCTGCTGGTTGTAAATCTGGCCTTCTTCCAGAACAATCTCACGGCGAATTACCTTGTCGCGAGTCGTGGTGTTTCCCTGAAACTCGATTCGCCGCACATAAAACTGCTTGCCCTCGTCCACATCAATGTCGAGGAAGACGAGTTTCTTTTCCTCATCGAAGGTGGTGTTGGGAATGGAGGTGAAATTGATGTATCCCAGTTGGCCGTAGGCTTTTCCCAGATTTTCCAGGCCTTTCGCGATTTTGCTTCGGTCAAAAATGTCGCCATCTTTTATCGGAAACAGGGAGCGCAATAATTTCGTGTTGGTGACTGCCTTGTTGTTCTTGAAGGTGATTTCGCCCAATTTATATTCGTCACCTTCTTCGATGGGCATGGTAATGTCCACGGACTTCCCCGGACCGCTTTGCAGCAGCGGAATGTGAAATCCCTGATGTCCGCTATCGTGGATGTTGGTCTTAGGCTCCTGAACCAGCACTTTGAAGTAGCCGCGATTCTGGTACTCGGCGCGAACCCGCTCCGTGTCCTCCTCGAGCTTGGTGGCATCGTAAGTTTTCGAGAAGATATTCTCCAGGAAAATAGAATGCGGGATGCCGATGGGCTTCAGGTTCTTCATCGCGCTGCGCAGGATGCGGCTTTTGACGTGCTTATTTCCTTCGAAGGTAATCTTGCCCACCTTGACCTTCGGTCCCTCCTTGATCACGAAAGTCAGGCTCACAGCATTCGGCGGAATGGGGTGAATCTCGGTGCGAATGGTAGAGAATTGTCTGCCGTGTTCGGACAGCAGTTCTTTGATTGTGACCTCGGCCTTTTTCACTTTGGTGGGATCGTATTGGCTCTCCACCGATAGTCCGACTTTGGCCTCCTTGAAACGGTCGAGGACGTCGCTTTTCGAAACTGAACTCAGGCCCAGGTAGTTGATTTCCCGGATGGTTGGGCGCTCTTTGACAATGATGTGGAGGATCCATCCCTTGGGGGATTCTTCTCGTTCGAAGCGGATATCTTCGAAGTACCCGGTATTCCACAGGGAGTGGAAGTCACGCTCGAGGGCAGCCTCGTCGTAAACATCTCCGGCGTGGGTGAAAATTCGCGCTTTTATCGTTTCGGCTGGGATACGACGATTACCGCTGACCACTACTTCGGAAATTACATCCCGCTGCCCCATCGCCCACGAGCAAAGCAAGAAAAAAGTCAGGAGGAAACCGAAGAGAGGACGCACCCGGCTTGCGCAACGCTTTGTAAATGAAGGAGATGGCTCCGGTGCGACAACCGGGGCTCGCCATGCGCGACCGTGCCTGCCCTGGATTACCGCAGGGCTATCCTGATGAGTGCGAAGAATCGCCACTACCTCAGCTAATGGGAGTGTGGAAAACCGCAATTATACGGTAGAGCAGTGGACACCGTCCAAGCACTTGCGCCTCAATCGCCCTCAGGATGCCGTTTGGAAAAGCTCTACTTCAACCAAGACGGAATAAAACGTGGCGGAGTTGCCCAGGTCCGTAAGTTTTTCCGAAGTCAGCACATTAATGTTCCGCCCCTCAGGACCGAGCTTCGCCCAATGAAGCCGCGCGCAAACCACGCCAGGCTGCACCGCGCCGTCGACTCGGGCTCGCAGAAGTATATCGCCGCGACGGTTGTAAGCGCGCACTCGATCGCCATCCGCGATTCCGCGAGTCCGGGCATCGATGCGATTCATTTCGAGCAGGCCGACTTCCTCCATCTCTTGAATCGTGGGCAAATTTGAGAATGTTGAATTGAGAAAGTTGTCGGACTTACGTGCCAACAATTCCAAAGGAAAACTTTTCGCTTGTTCACTGTGCCGCGATTCGCCCGGCGGTTCGAAGTGCACTACGGGATCTAAGCCTTGAGCCTTGAGAGATTCGCTATAAAGTTCGGCCTTGCCGCTAGGCGTGAAAAAGTTGCCGCGAGCGAAAGGCAGAAACGCTGCGTAAGTTGATTGGGTGGGGACAGCCGGCTCTCCAGCCGAGCGAAGCTCCGTGGCTCCAAAGTTCAACCGAACATGCGCTTCCCGTTGCAGCCGTTCCCGGTCGATTCCCCGCAGCCAGGGATGGTCTGAGTCCAACGCGGCATCGATCATCTGGTCAACGGATTCACGAAAACACTCGTCCTCGAATCCCATCCTCTCGGCGAGCGCGCGGAAGACTTCGACATTCGAACGGCATTCGCCCATCGGCTCGAGGGCTTGATCCGATACCTGCAAAAAGTAATGACCGTAAGCGGTCTGCAGTTCCTTATGCTCGAAAAAAGTGGTCGCGGGCAGAACAATGTCGGCGTAGTCAGTCGTGTCGGTCAGGAACTGCTCGTGCACGACCGTAAACAAATCGGCACGCTGCAACCCGCGAATGACTTCATTGTGATTGGGACACGTCGCCGCAGGATTGGAGCCGTACACAAACAGCGCCTGGATGGGCGGATCATCGAGCGAGTTCAGAGCCTTGCCCAGTTCCACCATGTTCACGGTGCGCGCGGGTCGTCCCAACGATTTGAGCATCAAATCTTTGCGTTTTAACCCGCTGCCAATCGACGCAAAAGCTCCGCTGGTGGAAAGCTGCAGCCCGCCGCCGATCTCCTTCCACGATCCGGTAATGCAAGGAAGCATGGCGACGGCGCGGGTCGCCATGCCGCCCCCTTCTGATCGCTGCACGCCATAATTCAATCGAATGACAGCCGGATGGGTGGTTGCATACTCCCGGGCCAGCTTCACGATGTCAGATGCCGCGATTCCCGTCCACTTTGCCACGCATTCCGGTGTGTACCGCCGCACTTTGTCGCAAAGCTGTTCGAAACCTACCGTGTAGCGCTCGACGTAATCCGCGTCATATAACTTCTCGCCAATGATCACATGCATCATGCCCAGCGCCAACGCTGCGTCAGTACCGGGATTGATCGGCAGATACCAATCCGCGCACGCCGCCGTGCGAGTGCGATAGGGATCGATCACCACCAGCTTCGCACCTTGACGACGTGCTTCCTCAATGAACGGCCACAGATGCACGTTGTTGCCGTGGATGTTCGCCGCCCAGCCAATGATGTAGCGCGAATGCCGAAACTGTTCCGGCTCCGTACCCAGTTTCAAACCGAGCACCGATTCCAATCCAGCCTCGCCAGCCGCCGAACAGATGTTGCGCGCCAACTGCGACGCGCCCAGCCGATGGAAAAATCTCCGGTCCATGGAGGCACTATTCAACATCCCCAGCGTGCCCCCGAAAGAGTAAGGCAGGATAGCTTCGTTGCCGAAATCGGCGACGATCCCTTTGAAACGAGAGATGATTTCCTCGAGCGCCTCATCCCAAGTGATACGCTGCCACTCTTGGAGGTCTTGTCTGTGTGGGGACGGGTCGGAGCTTGTCCTGAGCGAAGTCGCAGGAACCCGTCCGGGCGGAGCAAAGCTTCGCAGCCCAGCCGGTCCTTTCGGCCCCACCCGCCGCATGGGATACAAAACCCGGTCCGGCGAATACACCCGATCCAGATACTTGGCGACTTTCGCACACAGAAAACCCCGGGTCACGGGATGCGCGGGATCACCCTTGATTTTCGTCGCTCGGCCGTCCTCGACGGTAATCAAAACTCCGCAAGCATCCGGGCAATCGTGCGGGCAGGCGGCGTGGACGACTCGCTTCATGACGTCCAATTATAGAGGGGCTTGACAAGCAGGACAAAGCACAGCAAGTAAACTGGCAGGGAGCGCCAACAATCACGTAGGCCCGCACGCCCCGTCCGGGCGGGCAAGCAAAGCGAGCCAGGGATCTTCGCGGAGCTGCGGCGCTTCGCACCGCTGGGCGGACGAGGGCGTCCGCCCCTTCGTGTTTTATACTTAAGACCTATGGCAGACAGCATTCATATCAAACTCCCCGATGGGAGCGTTAAGGACGTTCCCAAAGGCAGCACCGCGCTCGACGTCGCTAAGTCCGTCGGCCAGCGGCTTGCCGACGCAGCACTCGCTGCTAAGACCAACGGCGACCTCATCGACCTCACCCGGCCGTTGGAAAAGGATACCGACCTTCGTATCCTCACCGACCGCGATCCTGAGGCGCTCGAAGTCTACCGGCATTCCTCCGCGCATCTGTTGGCGGCGGCGGTTCTCGAGCTTTTCCCCGAGACCAAGCTTGGTCACGGCCCCGCCACCGAAACTGGATTTTTCTACGACTTCCATCGTCCCACTCCGTTTACCCCGGAGGATTTGGAAAAAATCGAAAAGAAGATGCAGGAACTGGTGCAGCAGAACATTCCCTATGCGCGTGAGTTTCTGCCTCGCGAGCAGGGACTGCAGGAGTTCAAGAAAGAAGGGGACTTCATGAAGTGCCATTTCATCGAGCAATTCACCAGGCCCGATGAAAAGATTTCCATTTATCGCACCGGCAAGTTCACCGATTTCTGCCGCGGACCGCACCTGCCTTCGACTGGGAAAATCAAAGCCTTTAAGCTGCTAAGCATCGCCGGCGCATACTGGCTTGGCGACGAGAAGAACCCGCAGCTGCAGCGCATTTACGGGACTTCTTTTTTTTCCAAGAAAGACCTCGACGACTTTCTGAATAAACAGGAAGAAGCCAAGAAGCGCGATCATCGCGTCCTCGGAAAACAGCTCGATTTGTTTTCCATCCAGGAGTTGGCGGGACCGGGCCTGATCTTCTGGCATCCCAAGGGCGGAATCATCCGCAAAGAGATGGAAGACTGGATGCGCTCGGAATACATCAAGCGCGGCTACTCGCTGGTCTACACTCCGCACGTGGTGCGGCGGCAGTTGTTCCATGTTTCGGGACACGAAGGCTACTACTCGCAGAACATGTTTGACTCCATGGAGCTCGACGATGCGGAATATCGTTTGAAGCCCATGAACTGTCCGGGCCATATTCTGATCTACAAAGACTCGCTGAAGTCGTACCGCGACCTGCCCGTGCGCCTGGGCGAGTTGGGCACGGTCTATCGCTACGAGCGTTCGGGCGTGATGCATGGACTATTGCGGGTGCGCGGCTTCACTCAGGATGACTCCCACATTTTTTGCACTCCGGAACAGATCGAAGGGGAAATTGGGGGCTGCCTGGATTTTGCGCTCGAAGTGCTGAAAGTCTTTGGCTTCGACCAGTTCCAGACCGAGCTCTCCACCTGGGATCCGAATGACCGCAAGAATTTTCTGGGATCGGAAGATCAGTGGAACCTGGCCAACCGCTCGCTCGAAAATGCGCTCAAGCAGCGGAATATCGAATACAAGGTGATGCCCGGCGAAGCGGCGTTTTATGGGCCGAAGATTGACATCAAGCTGGTGGACGCAATCGGGCGGCTATGGCAGCTTTCGACGGTGCAGTGCGACTTCAACCTGCCGCAGCGCTTTAACCTCGAATATGTCGCCGAAGATGGCACGCGCAAACAGCCGGTGATGGTGCATCGCGCGCTGTTTGGATCGATCGAGCGCTTTTTCGGCGTGCTGATCGAGCACTACGCGGGCGCGTTCCCGGTCTGGCTCTCACCAGTTCAGGCGGTGATGATTCCGATCGCCGAGCGCCATGTTGACTACGCCAACAAAGTGGCCGATCAACTTAAGGCCGCTGGCGTGCGCGTTGACGTCGATGCCCGCAACGAAAAGATGAATGCCAAGATCCGCGAGCATGCGATGCAGAAAGTGCCGTTCTTATTGGTCGTGGGTGACAAAGAATCCGAAGCCGGCAAAGTCAACGTTCGCAAGCGGGGCAAAGAGAAGACCGAAGACATGCCAGCCGCGGAGTTCGTGGAGAAGATCAAGAAGCTGATTGCCGAAAAGTCTCCAACGCTATAGATACTCACGTGGGGACAGCCGCCCTCGGCTGTCCGGGCGAGCGTAGCTCGCCAGAAGGGTCCGGCCTAAACCGAATTCATATGCCATCTGACTTTTCAAAGAAGCGCGTGGCCGTTCTGGGAGCCGGAAAGATGGGCGGAATCCTGCTCAAGGCGCTTCTGGAAAAACAGCTGTTTTCCAGCAAGACGACGGTGGCCACGGTTCAGCACGAAGAGAAGGCTCGCAGCCTCAGCAAGAAGTTGGGAATTCCGGTGAGCATAGACAATCGGGCTGCGGTACGGAATGCGGACATCATTTTGGTCTGCGTGAAGCCGCAGATTGTCGACCAAGTGATCAAACAAATCCGGCCCGGAGTCACCAAGAACCAGATCATCATCTCGGTGGCTGCTTCGGTCCCAACCAGCCGGATCGAGCGGGCCTTGAAGCGCGCCGTACCGGTGGTGCGGGCCATGCCCAACACACCTTGCGTGGTCGGTTGCGGAATGACTGCCTTGTGCAAGGGAAAGTTCGCTACAACGGAGCATCTGGAGATCGCCAGCACTCTTTTCGGCGTCGTGGGCAGAACTGTCGTGGTCGACGAGAAGCTAATGGACGCCGTGACTGGATTGTCTGCGAGCGGGCCGGCTTACATTTACATCATTCTGGAATCCCTGGCGGAGGCGGGCGTGAAAGTTGGCTTGCCTCGCGACGTTGCCACTCTGCTGGCGGCGCAAACAACCATGGGGGCTGCGACTGTGGTGCTCGAAACTGGCGACCATCCCGCGTTGCTCAAAGATGCAGTCACCACCCCGGCTGGATGTACTGTCGACGGCCTTCTCGAGCTCGAAGAAGGGAAATTGCGGGTCACGCTGATCAAAGCCGTAGTGAAGGCCGCGCAGAGGGCGAAGGAACTGGCGAATGGATGAGCTTGAAGAACATGAAGAACAATGGAGGCCGGCGTCCCGGCCGGACGGGCCAGAGGTCGGTCCTCCATTTAGAATCGCGCAGTGATCGTCGGCGTGATCTCCGACACCCACGGCCTGCTGCGGCCTGAGGCTCTCGCCGCACTGCAAGGGTCCGACTACATCGTTCACGCTGGAGATATCGGCGACCCGCAGATTCTCGATCAACTGGCTGCGATCGCGCCGCTAAGCGCCGTACGCGGGAACGTCGATCACGGCGCGTGGGCGGAGAAAATTCCGGCCACGAATGTGCTCGAGGTCGACGAGGTATATATCTACGTGCTGCACAACCTTCAGGAACTCGACTTGAAGCCGAAAGCAGCGAAATTTGCGGCGGTCATCTACGGACACAGCCACGTTCCCAAGCAAGAAGTGAAGAATGGTGTGCTCTATTTCAATCCCGGCAGCGCGGGGCCGAGACGGTTCAAGTTACCGGTGAGTGTTGGCCGCCTCACCATCAAAGACGGCAAGATCGACGCCAAGATCCTTTTGCTCGAGACAACCAGGTAGGCCCGGAAGCCCACGTCCCGGCGGTGAGCGAAGCTCACAGTGTCCTCGCTCCGCTACAATCTCCACAGTGTCCATCCAGTTTCAAGTCGAAGCACAAATTGGTTCCGCTCGCACCGGCCGCTTGATCACGCCTCACGGCGAAGTCGAGACGCCGGTGTTCATGCCAGTAGGAACACTGGCCTCGGTCAAGGGCGTTCCGCAAGACATTCTGGAAGAACTCGGCGTCCAGATTCTTTTGGGAAACACCTATCACCTTTATCTGAGGCCGGGAGTCGAGCAAGTCCGGAAATTGGGCGGACTGCATCGCTTCATGGCGTGGCCGCGAGCGATTCTCACCGACTCTGGCGGCTTCCAGGTCTTCAGCCTGACTGATCTGCGCAAAGTCGCGGAGGAAGGTGTCACGTTTCGTTCGCATCTGGATGGGTCTTCGCATTTCTTCAGCCCGGAGAGCGCGATGGAGGCGCAGATCGGCCTGGGCGCTGACATCATCATGGCGTTTGACGAATGCACCGAGTACCCGGCGGATCGGGAGCGGGTGCGGGCGTCGATGGAACTGACGCTGCGCTGGGCTGAGCGAAGCAAGAGGCATTTTGATGAGCACAAGCAGAATGTTCCCTGGGCAAAAAATCACGTAGCCCCGGACGCCCCCGTCCGTGGGCGCGGGCGCGAGCCCGCCAGGGACGGCGAAGATGATGGGAACAACGAGATCCTAGTCAATGCAAACCAAGCTGCCGAGCTTCGCTCGGCTGGGCGGACGAGGGCGTCCGCCCCTACGTGTTATGAAACTCAGGCCCTCTTTGGCATTGTCCAGGGTGGGATGGACCACCGACTAAGAAAGGAATCCGCCGCGCGGACTATTGCAATCGGCTTTCCCGGGTACGCCATCGGCGGCCTCAGCGTGGGTGAACCGCGAGCGCTCACCCGGGAAATCGTCGAGTCGACGCTTGAACACTTGCCTGCCGAGCAGCCTCGTTACCTCATGGGAGTGGGCACGCCGGAGGAGATCGTCGAATACGCCAATCTGGGCGTTGACATGATGGATTGCGTCCTGCCCACGCGAGCCGCGCGGCACGGGTTGCTATTTACTTCAGAAGGCAAGATC
>Ga0074044_10004523_pt1 | contig 11501 bp, 7 predicted proteins | sample BogForMeECP23OM1_FD_94443 | JGI IMG/M metagenome (GOLD analysis project Ga0074044, IMG submission 94443) | Bog forest soil microbial communities from Calvert Island, British Columbia, Canada - Bog Forest MetaG ECP23OM1 | ecosystem: Environmental > Terrestrial > Soil > Wetlands ...
CATCCTCATGGGTCACTTCTTTTCCCTTAATCCCGACCGCGCCATAGCTGTTGAAACTTTTTATATGACTCCCTGCAATACCGACATACACTTCCCGCACACTCGTTCCGGTCATTTCTTCAATCTCGGCAACTGCCTTCTTTATGGAGTTTGCCGTGACTTCAATATCGATCACAACACCTTTCTTCAGTCCGTTTGAAGGATGGCTGCTGACCGCAAGCACTGCGATACCCTCTTCACTTACCTCGCCCATAATAGAACATATCTTTGTCGTTCCTGCATCCAGTCCGACTATGATATTCCTGCCGTTAGTCCTTTTTCTTCTTTCCATTATGTGCCGCCTCTGTTGTCCCGCCGACCCCGGCCTCCTGAGGCGCAGGCTTAACAATGATTTTATCAGCAAACCTGAGATCTATATATTCGACAGTCATGTTTCTCCTTTCTATTTCATCTCTGACAAATGCAAGTCTCCCCAGTTTCTTTTCAAAATCACCCATGCCGACCTTGATCAGTATTTTATCAATTTTCAAAGCAATATCTTCAGGTTTCTGTCCCGTAATTTCGACGTCCCCGTTATATGATACCACTCTTTTATCATAAAGGACCCCTACAAACCTGACGGCCTCGGCATAGGTTTCCCCGTTTTTGACAGGGTCAATGCCTTTTATAATGGGCAGAAGCAATACAGAGCCTTCTTTCATCTGTTCGAGCACAATGCCTTCGTTATCTATTAAAAAAGTTTTATCAGCCAGGCTCAGCAATGCTATCGGCAGACGTTCCGTTACCTTAATGAGGACCACTCCCGATAATTCTTTCCTGACCGCAGCATCCTTGATCCAAGGAGACTGCTTAAGGTTCCGGTAAATGTCTCTGTCTGAAACACCAAACAGCTCGCTGTTTTTTCTGATCTTGCAAAGCGCGATCAACTCTTCATTTTTAAGATGGTGGTTTCCTTGGACGACTATTTCTGTCACATGCAAAAGACGCCTTATGAGGGGAAAAACAGTAAGGCACAGCACAGCGGCGAGCAGAGGAGGTATAATCAGATAATAGAACCGCTTCTTTTCTTTCCTCCTCTGTAAGGCCCTGATATTCCTTCTTGCCATTTACCTTAAATCCACCTTCCCCCTTTGAAAAGGAGGAACTCCCGGGGATTTTGCAATGAATTCGAAAAAAAAAATTAAAACCGGGATGCCTATTCATCCCCGTATAGTGACAATGCGAGTATCTTTTCAATAAGGTCCGGAAACTCAATTTCGGCAAGCCTGGCTATTTTAGGCAAAAGACTTGTTTCGGTCATTCCCGGTATTGTATTGACTTCGAGCAGAAAGGGATTATCAAACTCGTCCAATATAAAATCAACCCGAGTCGCCCCGCTGCACCCAAGTGCATTATGTGCCCTTAGCGCCGATTCCTTAAGCATATTGTAGGCTGAAATACCTATTTCAGGAGGCAATATGTAGTTTGTAAGACCAGGGGTATATTTTGCCTCATATGTATAAAACTCTCTTAAGGGTCTCACTTCTACGCCGCCCAGCACCCTCTGACCGAGAATTCCTATCTGTATCTCTTTTCCTTTTATATAACGTTCGACAAGAACTCTCTCCCCATAAATAAATGCTTCCTTTAATGCCGGCGCCAGCTCGCCCTCGCCCCTCACCAAACTGACACCTATGCTCGATCCTTCAGTTGCAGGCTTGACTACCCATGGCAGAGGGAAATCTGCTGCAGCAGTGACCAGCGCGGTGTTGGTCCTCCCATGATTTTCCACCTGTTTCTTCCTTACCGCAACAAAAGGAGCTACTGGAATATCATGAGAAAGGAACACCTTCTTTGAGGTCTCCTTATCCATGGCCAATGCAGAAGCAAGAATGCCGGAGCCTGTATAGGGGACGCCCAAAACCTCTAGCAGGCCCTGAATCGCCCCGTTTTCACCATTTCCGCCATGGAGCAGGACAAAAGCTATTTCCACACCCTTTTCTCTGAGGGCCTGACAAACATTGTCCGACACATCAATAAAAGCTGTATCATAGCCCAAATCTATTAGAGCCTTATAAACAGCATTGCCGCTCTTAAGAGAGACCTCCCTTTCCGCGGAAGTGCCGCCTGCAAGTATCCCTATGCGTTTTTCAGTTATCATTTATTGTCATCTCTTAAAAATACCGTATGTTATACCGACAAGGCGCGGCTTACGCCTCGCCTACCTCAAGTTGGTACATTATAAAATTTTTCTGCTTATTTGCGCTATAACGCGAATTTCGTATAGATATTTACGTGACGCAACTGGTGACCCTGAAATAGCGTCGACAGCGTGGAGAGCGGCAATGAATGCCGCACACCACGTTTATCATTACAAACCTTAGAACAAGTAGCCTACCGTCAGTCCGACAATCTGCAAGTTCGTCCTGTATGTGCCGTTGGCGCTGGTTGCGGGGTCAAATACGCTGCCAGAGGGATTGCCGTCAACGGTGTTATCCTTGGTCCTGCTATACACATGCTGGTACTCGTAAGAAGGAGACATCCAGAGCTTTCCGATTTGATACTTAAGGCCGATCGAATAGACGCTTGAGTCGTTGTCGGGAATAGAAGGCTCAAACGTGCTGTCCGGAACGGCGCTGCTCTGCCAAAGATATCCGGCCATAAGTGCCAGAGTGTCGGTCAGCTGGTATTTGGTTCCCACACCAAAAGACCAGACGTTGGTCCAGTTCTTAGGGGTCACTGACTCAGAAGAGAAGGCAATGGGCTGCTGAAGCTCTATGAGGAGCTCCTTATAAGACGACCACCCTTCCCACCTGCCGCCTGCTTCAACTGTAAGTCGGTCTATGCCCTTATAGGCCACCCCGAAGAAAACCTGGTCGGGAAGAGTGATGTCGGTGCTGCCCTGCGTGTCCGGGAAAAGCGAGGCAAGGGGGGCAGGAGTCTCTGAGGGCAGGTTATTTGTAACGTTGCCTTCAAAGTCAAGCCTGATACGGCTCCTGTAAGCGGCGCCCACAGTTATGTCCTTGACCGGGTCCCAGGCAAGGCCGACATTGAACCCGAACCCTGTTGCGTCGTCCGCCTTCAATGTTTGCTGACCGTCAGGCAATCCCAACGGACTGAGGTTGAGCGCCTTGGAAAGGGTTGCATTCGCCGTCATTATGTCGACACCGGCTGCAATCGAAAGGTTCGGCAGCACCCTGTACGACACGGCAGGATTTACATTGATTGTCTGGAGACTGGCCTTTGTTGTTATATACCGCCCTTCCCATGTTTCACCCCAGTTTGTGCTTAACCCGAACGGGGTGTACACACCGACACCCCAGCTCAGCTTGTCATTGAACTTCTGTGTTATGAACAGTGAGGGAACATATTCGTTGTTATCCACTCCACTGTAGTCTTTTCCTGTGATGTCGCTGTGAAACTTGTAGGACGGCGCAATGACGGTAAAGTTTATTGCCGCCTGAACACCCTGAAGAGTATTCATCAACGCGGGATTGTAAAAAATGGTCGAGGGGCTGTCGGTGTGCGCCACTACGGCCATACCCTGAGCGCCGGCTGTCTGGTCCAGAGTGTATACTGCAAAGCCTGATGCGTTCGCGGTTTCCTGCTTTAAAAAGAATGCAGTAACTATCACGGCCAGAATAATCACTACTTTTTTGACATTTCGCATTGCTTAATTTTGCCCCAAAAATTTCTTATATTGTAAGAAGAGAAGCGGGCAACCCCCTAAAAATTTGCATGGCGCCTTTCGATGAAAGGGCGTTATACTCGAAATAAATGCTCCACAATATGTTTCATATATTTATTATCGGTGCATAAGCGCTCGAACTTTAAATAGTAGCAATCTAAACGGTTATAAACCGTATCATAATAGCATTTATACTGAACCACAAGGAGGTCCCGACAATTTTATTTCAACTGTCTATTAAAGTACAGCCTAGGCCGCCTACGGCACGCTTGTTTTCAGAAATTTGTAACGGAATCTCAGAATCATATATACTTACGTTGATAATGCCATCGATTTTATGTCAGGAGCCGCATTATGACCGGCCATGCTGAATCGACTCGTACAACCTATGTTGCCAACGCTACAATCTATTGTGTAGTGTCTCTTAGAGACTACCACTGATTGACAAAACCTCCAGGCGATTGTAAGATTGAGATATGGTAATTTATGAGGATAGCGAGAGATACTGTCCATATATTGATGGTAAACACTTATGAAAAAACGTGACTGATGCATCACCAGGCGGCACAGAAAACGAAAGACCTGACAGCCGGTCTATCAGTGCTCAAGCATATAAACAATATTGTTGCTCTGTTGAGCCCTTCGCATTCCTTACATCTAAAGAGTTTAGGCTTATCCGACGATAATAAATTATTACCACAGGCAGGCATCGAAAGTTTACCAACAGAACCAATGGATTTGATGGAACGGGGCAGATATTACAAATATAGATGTAACGGGCCTAAGTCTTATGAATGACCAGATCTACAATAGTAGACTAATCAATACCTACATTAAGTTTATAAAAAACAGTTACAGCTACGTCAATATAAATGAACTTCTTGCTTACGCCTGTATGGAGCCATATCAGGTAGAGGACGAAGGGCATTGGTTCACACAAGAACAGGTAGATCTCTTTTATGACCATCTGGTCAAGCTTACCGGCAACGAATATATTGCGCGTGAAGCCGGACGGTATGCAGTGTCGCCCGATGCTACGGGAGTACTAAGACATTATGTGTTGAGTATGGCCAGTCCCGGGACCACATATGAGCTGATGAGTAAGATTGCTTCCAATGTATCTCGAGCTTCAGCATACGAGTGCAAAATGATAGATCGCAATAAGGTCGAAATTATATCGACTCCTAATCAGGGCGTAAAAGAGAGTCCGTACCAGTGTGAAAATAGGATAGGCATTTTCGAAGCGATTCTTTTACTCTTCGGTCAGCAGCTTCCCCATATTGATCATCCGGAGTGTATCTTCAAAGGAGACAAGGTATGCCGCTATGTCATCAGCTGGCAGAAAATGGCATCTGATTTTATGAAGAGGGCTCAGAAGATAGTGATTCTGGTAATATGTGCTCTGACCATCCTCGGGCTCTTTGTCGCTCCCCATTTTTCAGTGTCCATATTCATCCCCGCTGCCGCTTTTGTGATATTGGCGATAAATCTCGGAGTGAAACATTTTGAGAAAAAGGAACTTATAGCAGCCCTTGGTCATGTCAGAGGATCAACGGACCAGTTAATGGACCAGATAAATACGAATTATAAGAATGCGCTTGTAGTTAATGATATAGGGCTCGCGCTAAGTAAACAAATGTCCACGGACGATATACTTGAAAGCGTTGTCGGGGTGTTGCAAAGCAGGCTGGATTACGGCCGGGGGATGATCATGCTCGCAGATCAGGAAAGGAAAATCCTGTACTTTCGCACCGGATTTGGATATACCGAACATCAGTATAGCCTATTAAAAAGCTCCGTATTCCGTCTGGACAATAAAACGTCACGGGGAGTCTTTGTCCGTGCATTCCACGAACAGAAGCCTTTTTTAATCAACGATGTCGATTCGATAGCCGATACACTTTCTAACCGCAGCCTCCAGTTTGTAAGGGCTATAGGTACCAAATCGTTTATTTGCTGCCCGATAATCTATGAAGGCGAGTCAGTAGGCGTACTTGCTGTGGACAATCTTAATGTCAAGAGGTCACTGGTGCAGAGTGATCTGAACCTGCTCATGGGCATAGCCCCTGAAATCGGCATCAGCATCCATAACGCAAATCTGATAATGGCGCGCAAGAGACAGTTTGATTCAATCCTCAAGACTCTGGCTGCCAGCATCGACGCACGTGATTTTCTGACAGCAGGCCACTCCGAAAAAGTCACAGAATACGCAGCAGGCATATGTAAGGAACTGGGCATGTCGGAACAGGAATGCGAGGTTATACGGGTGGCATCTCTCCTTCATGATTACGGCAAGATTGGAATAAAGGACTCTATCCTGAAAAAGAAAGGGACGCTTACGCCTGCAGAGTATGCGGAGATCCAAACGCATTCGGAGAAGACAAAAGTCATTCTTATGCAAATAGGGTTTGAAGGCATATATAAGGACGTTCCACATATTGCCGGGTGCCATCATGAAAAAGTGGACGGCAGCGGCTATCCGCAGGGGTTAAAGGGTGATGACATCCCTATAGGTTCCAGGATAATTGCGGTAGCTGACTTTTTCGAAGCCGTTACAGCTAAGAGGCATTACCGAGAGCCGCTGCCGGAGAGAATAGCCATACAAATGCTCAATGAAGAACGCGACATCCATTATGACGGGCAAGTTATTGACGCCTTTCTTAGATATTATTATAAGTGTCCTGCTGTGCAGTCGGCTGTTTCTGCGGGTCAGGGCGTGGGCCTGTACAAGCTATGATTGGCGTGTATGTGAATCTGCGGGGATCTTCGAAAAACTGTTTGAAGCGGACAAGATCGAAAGCCTCTTTTTGAAAGTATTCAAGCACCAACGGGACCCATACAAAATCAAATTCACTTCTGAGAGTTGTAACGGAATCGCTGATTTTACTTTTGTTGAATAGCAATTTCTTAGTTTTTTGTGGTATTTTACTTAGCAATGGAGAGTAAAGAGGCCGGCCGGGAAGGCGGCAAAGTCGTTAACCTGGTGAAGCAACTCAATATTGTAAGCACTGATGAGTCGTGCAGGGCCATAACACGGCAGCGCCTCATAAACGCTCTCAATTTTCTTAATTTCCAGGACGAGACCGTAATACTCAGATTCAGGCATAGCATCTATAATACAGTACTATCGATAGAGGCACTGCCCCAACCGTGCAGCGGAGAGTCGATCACATGCAAGTGGAGGACCCCCGGCGAACAACTCCATAGGAAGCTCACAAATTATGAATTCGTGGATTTACGACTGAGCGATGGGGAAAACCTCTTGTTCGCACAGCCTAAGGTAAACGTCATCCAGCCGGACTATATCACACTTACACTGCCTGAAAGCTGTTTCGAACGCAAAGTGCGGAAGGTCCGCAGACACCGCTGCAACAACATTCCTGTCGACCTCGTTCAATCCGGTATTAAGTTCCAGGGAGCGCTCCTCGACTTCAGCGCCCTTTCGTTCAGCATTGAGCTCTTTGAAAGACCTCCTGATGTAACCTTTAAATTGCTCAATCCCGAGGCGAACGTCATTATTATTATATTCAGCCGCGTCGGCGGCGAAATTCTCTATTCCGGCAATTGCCTCATTATCAAACATACAAACAGCCAGGAAAAAAGGACCTTCGTGCTCGAAGTCCAGGAGCAAACAATACAGCGGCACAAACCAAAAAATTTCAGGAGCCAGAGGCAGACACTGCATCCCTCCCCTACCATAGCCTTTACTCATCCCCTCACCGGCAAGCTTATCAACCTGGAAGCCAGTAATCTGTCCGCATCCGGATTTCTGGTCGAAGAGTTTTACGAAGACTCCGTCCTGGTCCCCGGCGTCATACTCCCTCAAGTCGGCATAGAACTGGCCGGTGACCTCACGATTTCATGTAAAGCACAGGTAATCCATCGGACCCTTGCCAGGGATGATGACAACCATTTGATAGCCAGGTGCGGCATCACCGCTATCGACATGGACATGGATGACCAGCTGCGGCTTTCCTCGCTGCTCCATAACAGCAAAGACCGGAAATCATGCGTCTCCACGAGGATAGACCTCAACGAGCTCTGGAGATTTTTTTTCGAGACAGGCTTTATTTACCCAAACAAGTACGCCCTGATGCACACAAAAAAAGAGCAGTTCAAGGAGACATACAAGAAGCTCTATGAGAATCCCCGGATAGCCCGCCACTTCATCTATCAGGAACGCGGAAGAATACAGGCCCATATGTCAACCCTGAGAATTTATGAACATACCTGGATTACTCATCATCATGCAAGCCGCTCGCGCTACAACCGCGCGGGCCTCGAAGTCATGAATCAGATACACCGCTACATTAATGACTTTTATTCTCTTTACACAACACACATGTCCTTTATTATCGGGTACTACAGACCGGAGAACCGTTTTTCCGAGAGAGTTTACAGCGGTTGCGTAAAGGCAATCCACGACCCCAAGAAATGCTCATTCGACACGTTCTGCTATTTCTGCTTCAATAAAGGCTTTGTCCCGAGCGAGTTCATCCAGGAAGGACTGCGGCTGAGAGAAACAGTCGAAGACGATCTCTACGAGCTTGCACAATTCTACGAGCACGTTTCCTCGGGGTTGATGCTCAGCGCCCTGGACCTCGAACCGCACATGCTCCATGCCCACGCACTGGATGAAGAATACAGGAAGACGGGTTTCCGCCGTGAGCGCCATTTGTTCAGCCTGAAAAGAGGGGACGAAGTGAAGGCAATCTTCGTGGTTCTGATCTCGGACCCCGGACTGAACATGTCGGAAGTGACAAACTGCATCCATGTGTTCGTGCTCGATAGCGAGAATGTCTCGCCGGCAACCATCAATTCAGTGCTCTCCGCACTTTCGAAGTTCTACAACCAGGAGTCCGTTCCGGTACTTCTCTTCCCTGCCCATTACGGGGAGAAAAATCAAGCCATTTCTCAGAAGCGCTACAATCTCTTCGTAGTGGATGTGCAGTATTCAGACGACTATCTCAAATACATGGACAGCCTGATCAATAAATCTCGCCATGAATAAGCGAAGCTTTTTTAAGCCATCGGTGTTCAGTCTTCCGTCGGCTTTCGTCCTTTTACGCAAATAACAGGTGTGTAAATAAAGCGTTTCGGGTTAGTCATATACTCAAAGAACTCTTTTTTGAATCCTTCATAGCCGTCTTCGTATTCATCAAAGGAACAATTAGTTTTAAGAGCGATCACTTCCATTTTTTTAAACCAGTTATAGGCGTCTGCGTCCTTGAGCTCGCCGTGGATGAAGTGGTGAGCGCTTACATCGTATGTAAGGTCCTCAAACCCCAACTCGGTAAGGAATCCGAAGAGTTTGGCTCCCATGTAAGGATCGAAGTTCTTCTCCTCTTCGAGGATCTTCACTGCCTGTAGAATTGTTCTCATCAGCCTGTCGGAGATCCCATAATGATTCAGGCAATTTCGGTCCAGATCGATGAGGCATAATGTTCCGCCCGGTTTAACCAGTTGAGAAATATTCCTTACCAGATCAAAGGCTTCAGCGCGGTGGTATTCCAGAAAAAACCGTACCCAAACGACGTCAAACTTCCCGAGATCCTCAAGGGGCCCGTAGATGTTTCTTTTTATGTAGTCGATGCCTTCTGAAGAGTAGTTCTGCTGAGCATAATGGATTCTCTGCTGCGATCCGTCGATGCCGACAGCAGATCCCTCCGGCTGCACCATTCCGTGCAGGATAAATGTTGTTTTCCCCGACCCGCAGCCGACATCAGCGATGCGCATGCCGGGACAGATCCCTGCCCACTGCGCCTGCTTGATCACCTGGTCGATATTGGTTTTGACATCAAGCCTGAGGGCCTCTTCGGAATGCTCCATCAAATATTCTTTGTCCGGAGTATTCATCGGCCACTCATATTCTATTCACGGTTTCAGCGCTGGGGATAGCTTCGCTCTTCAATTAATTAACCCTTCAGACGCGATTTCAAGAAATTTAAGGGCAACCCTGACATCTCCTGTATTGATTTCCTGAATCCTGTTAATGACCCCGCTAAGTCCCTTAAAAGTGCCTCTGTTATTCAGAGTCACGTCAATCAAAACACTTTCATTAATATTTGGAATAGTTTTATTTCCTCTGAAGGCTCCCAAAATACCACCCCTGCTTATATCAATAATATTCCCATTCAGCACGCGGCCCTCATAGTGCATATCTGCAGTACCATCGACAGTAACTCTCTCAAACTTCCTTCTGTTTAACTTATCAACGACCTCTGCAACCTTTCTTACTAAAGCCTCAACGGTATATGGCTTTGTAATAAAAGCGGTTGCTCCGGCCTCTGCAGCTTTCAAAATTTTATTCTGATCACCTGCAGCTACCATCATAAACGGAGTGTCATGAAATTCAGGTTGCTTTCTCAGCCACAATAATAATTCATATCCGGATAGATACGGCATCTCCCAGTCGCTCAGAATAAAGTCATATTTTGTGAGCTTAAGTTTTTCCAGCGCATCCTTTCCGTTTTCAACTTCATCAAAAGATAAATCCGGAAAAGGACGTTCGAGAATGCATCGCGACAATTCCCGTATAGCCGCATCATCATCCGCCAATAAAGCTTTAAGTGGTTTCACGGTTAAAATCCTCCAGGCGACACTACAATTATATAATAGATGGATTGTATTTTGAAATAATGGATTGTCAATAGTAAGACGGCCCGTCTACCTTCAAGCCGCACCTCTCACTCCCATCAGTATTTCCTCTCCCATTTTGTATACATCGCCGGCCCCGAGTGTAAGGACCACATCGCCCGGCGCTGTCTCACGGACGATGGCCGCAACCATTTTCTTCCGGTCAGCTTCGTAACTGATAGCGCCCGTGGCGGTTCTCTTTATAGCTCTTAAGAGACCTTCCGCGGTGATCCCCTGTATCGGCTGTTCCCCTGCAGGATAGATATCCGTGAGATAAAGCCTGTCCGCATCCGTAAAACTGACGGAAAACTCCTCCATCAAGTCCCTGGTCCTGGTAAACCTGTGGGGCTGAAATAAAACGATAAGTCTGTTATTCGTAAAACATTCACGGGCGGCTTTCAGGGTAGCGGCTATCTCCGATGGATGGTGCCCGTAATCATCATAAACTCTTACACCTTTCGCCTCTCCCTTAAACTCAAACCTGCGGTGTATCCCGCTAAATTTCCTGAGAGCTTCTGAAATTCTTTCAACAGGAATTTGCAATTCCATGGCAGTAGCTATTGCGGCAAGGCTGTTCAAAACATTGTGCCGGCCCGGGATAGGTATGGTGAAGTTCCCCAGAGATAGCCCGTGCATCACGGGCTCAAAGCTCATCCTGGTCCCTTCGTTTCTGATATTACGGGCAAATATGTCAGCAGTATCGCTGAGGCCGTATGTCAGCGCCCTCCGTTCGATATAAGGGATGATTTCTCTTGTATAGCTATTCTCTATACTGACAACCGCAATTCCGTAGAAGGGAATCTTGTTGATAAAAGCTAAAAAGGCTGACTTCAAAGTTGCAATATCCTTAAAGAAATCCATATGTTCCCTGTCAATGTTGGTAATGACCGCTATAGTCGGGTTAAGTTTCAGAAACGATCCGTCACTTTCGTCGGCTTCAGCAACCAGGTAATCACCCTGTCCAAGCTTAGCATTGCTGCCGATAGCATTAAGCTTCCCACCTATAACCACTGTCGGATCAAGACCTCCCTCGCCGAGCGTTGTAGCAATAAGGGACGTCGTGGTGGTCTTGCCGTGCGCCCCTGCAACCAGTATGCCGTATTTGAGCCTGCCCAGTTCGGCAAGCATTTCAGCACGTGGAATGACAGGTATAGATCTCTGTTTTGCCTCAACCACCTCAGGATTGGCCGGCGAGACC
>Ga0074044_10004524_pt1 | contig 11499 bp, 10 predicted proteins | sample BogForMeECP23OM1_FD_94443 | JGI IMG/M metagenome (GOLD analysis project Ga0074044, IMG submission 94443) | Bog forest soil microbial communities from Calvert Island, British Columbia, Canada - Bog Forest MetaG ECP23OM1 | ecosystem: Environmental > Terrestrial > Soil > Wetlands ...
GCTCGATCTGCAGCTCGTGCAGGGTCTGGATTTCTCATACTACATCCCCGGGCTGTCGCGGTTCCGGGTGAACGTGTACAGCCATCTTGGCGCGCCGGCGATGGTCCTCCGGGTCATCAAGCTGAAGATCCGCACCGTCGAGGAGTTGCAGTTGCCCCCGGTGATCAAGGACATCGCCCTGTCGCATCGAGGGCTGACCCTGGTCACCGGGACCACCGGCAGCGGCAAGAGCACGACGCTGGCAGCAATGATCGACCTCATCAACAACTCCTACCGCTGCAAGATCATCACGATCGAGGATCCGGTCGAGTACATGCATACCAACCAGAAGGCCCTGATCTCTCAGGTCGAGGTCGGCCAGGACACGCCGACGTTCGAGAAAGGGCTGCGTCAGGCCTTGCGGCAGGACCCAGACGTGATCCTGGTGGGCGAGTTGCGTGACAGCGAGACCATGCGGATGGCCCTTCGTGCCGCCGATACCGGGCACCAGGTCTTCGCGACGGTGCACAGCTCGAATGCCTCGCAGACGATCGAGCGGATCCTGGCCATGGTTCCTCCCGAGGAGCGGCGGATCGCCACGTCGCAGCTCGCCACCGCGCTGGAGGGGGTGATCTCGCAACGTCTCGCCGTGACCCGCGACGGCTCGCGCCGGCCGGTCATGGAGATCCTCCGCGGCGGCCCGGTGACGTCCAAGCTCATCGCCGATAACAAGCTTGGAGATCTGAGCGATTACATCGCCAGCCGCGAGGGAGGAATGCAGCGGTTTGACCAGCACCTGCTCGAACTGTACAACCAGAAGCTCATCTCGGGTACCGAGGCCATGAAGCACGCGACCAACCCCGAGGCCGTGGCCCTGGCCCTGCGCGGGATCAGGCAATCGGGAGGATGAGCGTCCCGATCGCCTCGGGGAACTCGTTGCGTCCGCTCAGCGCGGACCCGGGCAGTGGAGTCTCTTGTGCTTGCCCGACCGAACGTGCATGACGGCCATCATCGCGCAGAAGCTGGCCACGACGAAGGACGGCAAGCGGCGTCCGGCCGTCGAGATCCTCCGCGGCGGCCAGTACACGACCCGGTGCATCCTGGAGAACCGCTGGACCGACCTGAGCAGCTATCTGGGCAGCCGCCAGGGGGGCATGCAGCAGCTCGAACAACACCTCCTGGAGCTCTACCAGGCCGGTGTCATCATCGGCACCGAAGCCATGAGGCTGGCCACCAACCCCGAGACCGTGGCCGAGGGCCTGCGGGCGATGCGCAGGTCGGCCGGGGGATAGTTCAGTTCCTCTCGAGCACTTCTCCATCCCCGCGCGGGTGCACCTTGAACCCCTTGATCGGCGGCACTGGCGGCTCGTAGAATCATCTGCGTGCAGACGATTCCCGTTGCAGATGCCGGGTGGCTTTGTCCCGCTCGACCCAAGCGACCGACCGGGCCGGAGGATCAGCGATGCCGGAGCCGACCAGCGTGACCGAATCCAACCCGCTGCGTCAGGCGCTGCCGCGGGCCCGGGTGCCCGAGCCCTGCGCGATCGTTCTCTTCGGATCGACGGGCGACTTGGCCCATCGCAAGCTCGTGCCGGCGCTCTATAACCTGGCCCAGGGGGGTAACCTGCCCTCCGAATGCGCCATCGTCGGCTTCGCCCGCCGCGACTGGACCGACGACGACCTCCGCGCCAACTACGAGAAGACGCTGAGCAAGAACGGCGGCTCCGACTTCCGCGAGATCTGGCCCCAGTTCGCCAGCCGCCTCGTCTTCGCTCCCGGAACCTTTGATGACCTGGACGGGTTCCGGAAGCTCAAGGACAAGCTCGAGGAGCTTGACCGTACCCACGGCACGCGCGGCAACCGGATCTATTACCTAGCCGTTTCTCCCGAGTTCTTCTCAACCATCATCGCGCACCTGGGCGAGGCCGGTCTCATCTATCCGTGGCAGCAGGAGACTCCGTGGAGCCGGGTGGTCATCGAGAAGCCGTTTGGCCGCGACCTGGCCAGCGCGCGCGCTTTGAATCGCGACGTCTCACGCGTGCTGGAGGAACGCCAGGTCTATCGCATCGACCATTACCTGGGCAAGGAGACGGTACAGAACATCCTGGCGTTCCGGTTCGGCAACAGCATCTTCGAGCCGATCTGGAACCGCCGGCATGTCGCCGCGGTGCAGATCACGGTGGCCGAGGAGGTGGGAATGGCCGGGGGCCGGGGCTCGTACTACGACACCGCCGGCGCAATCCGGGACATGGTCCAGAACCACATGATGCAGCTTCTGTCGCTGGTGGCGATGGAGCCGCCGGTGGACCTCTCGGCCGATGCGGTTCGCAACGAGAAGGTCAAGGTGCTGCAAACCTTGCCCGACTGGAAACCCGACGACGTTTCTCGCAACGTGGTGCGGGCCCAGTACACAGCCGGATCGATCGAGGGCGTCGAGGTGCCCGGCTACCTTCAGGAAAAGGGTGTCGCACCCGACTCGAAGACATCGCCCTACGTCGCCATTCGACTGGTGCTGAACACCTGGCGGTGGGCCGGCGTGCCTTTTTTCCTGCGCACCGGCAAGCGGCTGCCCAAGCGGGCCACCGAGATCGCCATCCAGTTCCACCGGCCGCCAACCGAGCTGTTCGAGGCCGAGGGAGACGGCCACAGTGGCGCCAACCAGCTCGTGATGCGGATCCAGCCCAACGAGGGGGCCAGTCTCTCCTTCGAGGCCAAGATTCCCGGTTCTCGCCGCCGGCTTCAGGAAGTGCGGATGGACTTCCGCTACGGAACCGCCTTCGCCGTCCCGCCGCCCGAGGCGTACGAGCGGCTGCTCCTGGACGTGATGCTCGGCGATCCGACCCTGTTCACGCGCACCGACGAGGTCGAAAGCGCCTGGCGGTTCATCACGGCGATCCTCGACGCCTGGCAACAGCCCGGCGCCCCGCCGCCGATCACGTACCCTGCTGGAAGCTGGGGCCCACTAGAGGCCGATGAATTGCTCAAGGCCGACGGAATGAAATGGCGGCGACTGTAATGATGGATGGCTCGTTCAAAGCTAGCCGAGCCAGTCCTTTTGTCCGTGGTAAGAAAGTCGAGCTATGAAGACACTCGATCTGAGGAAGCAGCAGGTGACCGTCGACGAGTTGCTGCGGTCCGCGGCGGGCGAGACGCTGCTGATCCGAAGCCAGGATGGTCACGCGTTCGTGCTCGAGGCCGCGGACCTCTTCGAGCAAGAGGTTGCCGAGTTCGCGGCGAGTGAGAAATTCATGTCTTTCCTCGCTCAACGGTCAAAGGAACAGGCAAGCATCCCTCTCGAGGAGATCGAACAGAGGCTCTCCGACGAGGGACGATAACAACGAACCCGAAGTGATCACATCGCCCTCGACGTCTGGCAACAGCCCGGCGCCCCGCCGCCGGTCACCTACCCTCCTGGAAGCTGGGGGCCAGTCGAGGCCGATGAATTGCTCAAAGCCGACGGAATGAATTGGCGGCGACTCTGAATCCGTGGAACCTGGGAGAGAAGCCATGCCCGACACCACTTCCGACGCCTTCCTCCAAGGCCAGGGAATTCCGGTCGATCTGCGCGAGATCGAGTCGACGCTCGAGCAGCTCTGGGGACCTGCCGCCGAGATTGTGGGCGGGCCGGAGCCCGAACATCCCAACGTGACGCGAATCGTCCTGGCGGACCTGGTGGTCGAGCGGCTCTGTGCCGAAGCCGAGAAACTTCGCCCCGTCGTCGAGGAGGTCGTTACCCGCTATCCCTGCCGGGCCATCGTGGTGCGCGGCTCGGACGATACCGAACGGCGGATCACCGCCGAGGTCTCGGCGGTGTGCCACCTGCCCGACCCCGGCTTGCCCCAGGTCTGCTCCGAGCGGATTGTCTTGCACGCCGGGCCGAATGCCGTGGACCTGGTCGCCGGCGCGGTCCGCCCCTTGCTCGAGGCCGATCTGCCGTTCTTGCTGTGGTGGACCACCGATCCGCGGTCGAACGAGGCCCTGTTCCGCGACCTGGGCGACGAGTGCTCGCGGCTCCTGCTGGATCTTCCCGATCCGGGGACGCCGGCCGCCGCCCTGCGCCTGGGCCTCGACCCCGCGATCTGCTCTTGCAGCCGCGATACGGCATGGTATGGCCTGACCCGCTGGCGTGAGCTGGTCGCCCAGTTCTTCGATCCCCCCTGCCATCACGAGACGCTCAACCGGGTTGACTCGCTTCAGATCGAGGCCCTGTCTCCCGATCCGTCCACGCCACCCCGCCTGGCGATCTGGCTGGCGGCCTGGCTCTCGGGGCAGCTCGGCTGGAAGAGGCAGGGGAAGCCCGTCAACCAGTCAACTTCCTCGGGCAGTTCGTTTTGGGCCGCGTTCCTCGGCCCGCTGGGAACCTTCGGCGTGGAGATTGTGACGCAGGCAGTTCCGCCCAACATGCCTGCGACTCCCAGCCTTCTCGGTGTCACGATCACCTCTCGCGGGCCCGAGGGCGTCGAGACCTTTCGTCTCAATCGTCCCAGCCCCGACTCGCCCGACGTCCGGATCGCTGCTCGAGCGCCGGATTACTGCCGGCTGCCCGGCATGGTGCGCGCTCCCGAGCTCGACCCTCCCCGCCGTGTCGCCGCTGCGCTCGAGGCCTCGCGGTTCGACCGGCCCTTCGAGCAAGCGCGGCCGATCGCGCTCTGGCTGCTGGAGCATGTCTGAAAGGATCGATCGATGCGACTCTTTGACAGCATCCAGAGTGCGCTGATCCTGGACGATACCGGCGCGACGAACCGTGATCAGGCCATCGAGGCAATCCTCGATCAGATGTCAGCCGATGGGCTTTTCCCATCCCCACTGGCGGCGGAGCTGCGGGCCTCGGTGATCCGTCGCGACGAGCTGGGACCGACGGGGATCGGTGAAGGCGTTGCGATCCCACACGTCTGGCACGCCGGTCTCGACCGGATGGTCGCCGCGCTGGCGGTTTCCCGCGGCGGGCTCGATTATCCGAGTTTGGATGGCGAGCCGGTGCACATCCTCGTCCTGATACTGACCCCGCAAGGTGCCGCGTCCGAACCGGCCAAGCAAAGCCTGTTCGAGGGCTGGCTGCACCACCTTCGGGATCCGGCCTTTCGCGCCGGGCTGCGGCTCGGGACCACGGCGGCAGAGCTCTGGGAGACGGTCCGGTCGGAGGATCGAGTCTCAGCCTGAACGACTCGGCCACGGATCCTCGAATACCCCGTGGCGAGGAGAGCCAATTGAGCAGTGCTGGTACGAGCTATCGGGTTGGCGTGGCACAGGCTGCATCGGTGCTCTTCGACCGTGACCGGTCCACCGAAAAAGCCGCCGGGCTGATTCGCGAGGCCGGGGGCAGGGGAGTGCGTCTGGTTCTGCTGCCCGAGGCGTTCGTTCCGGGCTACCCGCGCGGCTTGACCTTCGGGATGGCGGTCGGCAGCCGCAGCAAGCAAGGCCGGGCCCTCTGGCAAGTCTACTGGGAAAATGCGGTGGACATTCCTGGTCCGGCAACCGAGTCGCTGGGAGCGGCGGCCCGCGAGGCGGGCGCCTTCGCGGCGGTCGGCGTGATCGAGCGTGACCTTGTGCACGGCCCGGGCACGCTCTATTGCACGCTTCTCTATTTCGGTCCTGACGGCCGGCTGCTGGGCAGGCACCGCAAGCTCAAGCCGACCGGCTCGGAGCGCTTGATCTGGGGCGAGGGCGACGGATCGACCCTGACCGTTCTGCCCACCGAGCTGGGCCGGATCGGGGGCCTGATCTGCTGGGAAAACTACATGCCCCTGGCCCGGATGGCCCTGTACGGCAAAGGGGTCGAGATCTACCTCGCCCCGACCGCCGACGCCCGCGACACCTGGCAGGCCACCTTGCGGCACATCGCCTGCGAGGGGCGGTGCTTTGTCCTGGGCGCCAACCAGTTCGTCACCAGGGACATGTATCCCGCGGAGCTGCCAGGCGGCGAGGAGCTCATGGCACAGCCGTCGATCATGTGCCGCGGCGGCAGTGCGATCGTCGGCCCGCTTGGCGAAGTGCTGGCGGGCCCGGTCTACGATCGCGAGGAGATCCTCGTCGCCGAGATCGACCCAGCCGAGATCGTCCGGGCGAGACTCGATTTTGATGTGGCCGGCCACTACGCCCGGCCCGATGTCTTTCGCTTGACGGTCGATGAGACCCCAAGGTCGGCGGTGCGAATCGAGACGACCGAACAATAGGCCGTGGTCCACGATCCGCTTCAGCGCCAGCGTTTTGCCATGGACGCGCGCGGAAACGGTTGCAGTCGGCGATCAGAGACGAAACGAATGTGATCCCTCTGGGTCGACCGGTCTGATGACCCTTGCCCGAAGCCGATGAAGCAGCCTGCCGCGCCGCGGTGAAGCCAGGGCCGGCGTCGTGGATCTGCACGGTGTAGTCGTGCGACGCTGTGGCCAAACGCACCGTCGGGGCTCCAGCACACGCCCTGAACATCGTCGCCGTGGCCACGGAGGACCGAGAGTTGTTTCCCGCTGTCGGTGTCCCAGAGCCGGACTGTGCCGTCGAGTCCGGCACTGGCGACGATTCGCCCATCAGGGCCCCAGCCAACCGCCCGGACAAGATTCGTGTGACCTGTGAGGGTCAGCAGGCACTGGCCGCTGGTGGCGTCCCAGAGCTTGACGGTTCCATCCCAGCTCGATGTGGCCATTCGACGGCTTGATGTCGCGGTGCAGGGATCGCCAGGAACCCGGCCAGGGTCTTGCCGGTGCCGGTCGGCGAGACCAGCAGCATGTGCTCGCCCGCCGCGATCGGCGGCCAGGCCAGCCTCTGCGCGGGAGTCGGGCCCTCGGGAAAGGCACCGGCAAACCAGTCTCGCACCGGACCCGAAAGCGACCCGAGCGCGTCCCTTGCTTCAGTGTCGATCGTGTGCATCCCAGCAATGATGGGACATCCTGACCCCATCGGCTCCCTTTGGACCGCGATCATCTCGATATCGGGCTCAAAGTTAGCCCGTTAGCGGATAGTCGGTATGGTACCCGATCGCGCAGGGCGCGGGAACAGGGTCCAGGCCAGAGCCAGCCCGATCAGAACGCATCCGCGCTGACGACCTCACCGCCGGCCCGGGTGCCCAGCGCGTTCCAGATCGAGGGAGCGCACGGGGCCACCCACGTTTTGGCACCCGGGAAACGCGACTTGCCCTTTTCGTCCCGCTGACTGCTGGCCACTTCCTTCCGAAATGGCTTTGTTTTCACCCCACCTGCCCGTTCAATCCTGATTCAACTTCCTGCGGTGCCGATATTTGCGTCGATTCCAATTTGGCTTTGCTGGGATCGTCCCAAATCGCAAATTCCCAACTTGACACTTCTTAGGTCAGGCCGCCCGGGCCTCGGCTCTTGTCGTCGCTTCGGCCTTGGACCTGGCCGGGCTCATCTCGTCTTGGAGCAAGCTCCAGAAGTCGTAGCGAGGCAACGGCAACCGCAAGTGCTCATACGGACAGCGCCCTTTCCGCTTCCTCCCGCGAAACACCCGCGTGTTCCAGTACAGCCGCTTCAGGTCCAGCATCCACTGATTGAGCGTCCGATGCCGCGACTGGTGCATCCGCAACACACTGTTCATGCACTCGACTGCGCTGCTGGCTCGCACCGCCCGGCCCAGCACCGCCGCTACCAGCCTGTAGAACTCCCGCCAGTTGGGGTCGAGCTGCTCGCAGAGCACCTGCTACACCAGTGGGGCCACCTGGCGATCACCCCCCAACGCACTCGGGTTCGAGTTCCGCGGCCGCTGCCGACGCAGCCACCACCACTGGACCAGGGCGGCCCTCAACCTGAAAATGGCGTTATTGGCCCTTCTTGGGACGATCCCGTGGGATGGCTCCGCCAAGAGATTTCTCCGCCAGAATGGCAGTCACTTTACCTGACAGAGCGAATTAAGCAAATTTTGTGCCGAACAGACGTGCGATCATTCATGCTCCTGGGGAAAAAAAAGAACTGACATCGCGCCAAGAAGCTCGGGAGAGGAGGGTCGTGACGAACGTGAAAACTTTCATCGGAACCCTGCTGGTAACCAATCCCGTCCGGCAGAGCCGGGCCAGCAGCCGGAAGCGAGTCTTGCGGCGTGGCGGGCAACCTCCACTGCGAAGCGTAGACAGTCAGATCAAACGCTGTGCGATTGAGCCCCGAAATTTCCTCGTGGTGAGCCTTCGTCTTGGTCAGATGCGGGGGCCGCGTCAGGCAGCTTACACCTGGACCCACCGAGCCCGCCTGGTCACACGGAGGTCGAAGAACATGGCGAATGATCACGAGGGTTCCCCGGGAACTTGGGAGACCCTGCCGTCTCCATCGAAATGCCGGTTGGAGACCCGGCTGACCAACTCCAGGTTGATCCAAGGCTCCGCGTCCCGAGCCGCTGGGGACGAACGAGGGACGCAACGATGGTATCGCCAAGCGAAGGAAACGAAGTGCGGCGAGACGGACCTCAGGGAGTCGCAGCACCTCATAGTACAGTGTGGAAGCGGGGGAACGGACCCTCCCGGACCCCGTAGAGCGAAGGGGGTGTCGCGTCGTGGACTGGGGGCCGGAACCACGCCGAGGCGCCGCCGAGCCTCATCAGCGTGTCACCGTGAGGCCAACGGGTCGTGTTGAGGGACAGCGAACCCACGGCGTGAGGAACCGAATGCGTCTTTGACGCGCGCGTCCGGATCTATGGTAGACCTGGGTGGGAAACCACCCAGGTCTACCCGGCCCGTTGCCTCCAATTTGAAGGCATTACAGAGGTTTTCCCAGCGAGTTTCCTCGCCGCCGAGACCATTGGATCGATTACTGGCTACTCCAGCCAACTGGGATCCCTACCTGTTTTCGATGGGGGTAATACTCGACCTGAGGGCCGGACTGATGCACGGCCGTGATCCCTGCGGGAAGCGTCACGACCTTATTGACCGTGTCGATCGTGATGATGCCTGAAGAAACAGGCGGCACAGGCGTTGGTGTGGGAGGCACTGGGGTCGGAACCGGAGTGGGTGCTGGGGGATTCACGGGCGTGGGCGTGGGCGAAACGGGTGCGGGGACGTTTCCGCCCATCGCGTCGAAGTCCGCGATGAGCGTTGGCCAGTCGAAGCCGGTGGGGGCCTTGGCCTGCGCCTTGATGAGCTGGGCTTGGCTCACCAGGATGTACGCATCCCCTCCAGCCGCGGGGACCATGTACTTCGCCGCTGCCGCCCATGTCAGCGTGCCCAAGAGGCCCCATGTGTCGATCGTGATGCCAGCCGCGTTGTAGCCGACGCCGACCACGCAGTGACCGTTTTGCTGGTCCGGCGAACCCGCAACATCCCAGGTGAAGCCACTGGCTTGCGGCATGGGATTGATCCAGGCGTCCGGCAACTCAACGCCGAAGTAGACGTTCTCGAACAGGTATAAGGCCTGCATGAGCAACGTCTGATCGGTCGCGTCGACCGCGAGCCAACCAGCCAGCTTGTCGCCGCTGGCGAGGCCGGTCGAGGTCCAGTAGTTCAGGGCTGTCTGCTCGTCGCAACCGTTATCGGTCGAGGGGTCTCCCGGCACATATCCGCCGATGGCCGAGTAATCCGCGATGATCTGCTGATCGGTCGCAGTAAAGAGTTGGCCAGCGTTTCCCGTCCACACAGCATCGACGTGATAGCCGCCCGCAATCACGCAATCCCCCAGCGTGTCGTTGTCGTAGATGTTACTCAGTGCGGGCTGACCTGCCGACGACCAGTCCTTGGTCGCGGGGGGCGTCGGGAGCGCCGCGCCGCGGAGGTAGTTCCGGAACCGCAGGTGTTCCGAAGCGGGTTTGGCCGGGCGGGTCCGGCCCATCTTGACGTGGCGATTGTGGTGCGGTGAGTGGATGACTCTGAGCGGCAAGGGAAGCCTCCGGGCTGAGGGTAAGGAAAGCTCGGTTCAGACTGTGGGATTGGAGCCGGCAATGGGCTTGGCCGCATTCACGAGGATCGGGAGTTTCCATCCGCTCCCGGCGGTGAAGCTGGGAGAAAGCGCATGATAGCCGATTCTATCGCAACGTGTAAGGGTTCAGGGAACGTATACGGGGTCAGGAGCCGTTCATGCGTGCTACCTCCTGCTCTGAGAGGCACGGCGGTATGGTCCGGCTGGGTCGTGGCCGCGCGGCCTGATGCCTTGGACGCGCGCGAGTCCCTCTAGCCCGGCGGCGAGCCCACTCGCTGGGAGCGGCCCGGAGGCATCCGCGGCGCACACGCTCCCCCCGCCGCAACAGACCAGCGTGAATCGACTGACACCGGGTAACTCCGGTCGAGGGAAGGGGCCTCAGTTCAAGGCCCAGAGCGGAAGGCCGTGGTGCACGCCAGTAGGAGGCTCGTGCGAGATGGTTGATTCATTGGGACTTCTCCGGGTTGATTCGCGAGGTGCGTTGGAAGCTACCATCGAAAAAGATATCCAGATTTTCTAAAGAATCAAGCTTAATGTGTCAGAGGCTGAGCGTATCTGGAACCTGCTCTCTTCTTGATGGCATGAGAGCGATCGTAGTGGGTTCGTTCTGCCGGAACCAACTCCACCAATACTTTTCATCACGGCCTTTCTCCCCGGTATCCCATGCGCCTGCTCTTCTGCTCGATCCATTGTTACCTGGACCCCTCCAGCGGCGCAGCCTTGTGCACGCGCGAGCTGCTCGAGCTGCTGGCCGGGCGGGGGATGGATTGCCCGGTGCTCAACAACAGGGATCCTCGACCCCGAGCGGGAAACATCCCTCGACGAGGTGTTCGCCACTCTGGAGCTTCCCGCCGGGCGGTTCCAGGCGCAACTGGGAACGGGCAGAGCGGCCGAGGTGATCGACCTGAGCGTCAACGGCGTTCGGGTGACGCTCATGCCCACGTCCTCGAGTCGCGCGGAGCGCTCGCCCAACCCGCGGGAGTCGGCGATCTTCCTCGAGCTGGCCGAGCAGGTGTTCGAGCGGTTCCGGTCCGACGTCCTGCTGACCTACGGCGGTCATCCGGCCAGTCTCGAGCTGATGCGGCGGGCGCGACAGCGGGGGATCGCCGTGGTCTTCTATCTGCACAACTTCGGCTACAACGATCGCAGGGCCTTCGCCGACGTCTCGGCCGTGATCTTCCCGTCGGAATATTTCCGCCGCCACCATGCCCGGCTGCTGGGCCTGGACGGTCCGGTCATCCCGGACCCGATCCCGCTCGATCGCATCGTCGCCGCGGACCCCGAGCCAAAATACGTCACGTTCATCAACCCCCAACCGTCCAAGGGCATGGCCGTCTTCGCGGATTGCCGTGGTGCTGAACGAGCGCCGGCCGGACATTCCTCTGTGGCTGGTGGCAGGCCGCTCGGGTCGAAGCAGATCGAACTCGCCAAGGAGGCAGACGTCGGAAGACCCCGGCCACGCCCCCGGCACGTCGACGAGGCGTGACGCCGGTTCAACTGGTGCGGGTGTGAAACCCAAGTGAAATGGAGGCGAGCTTGGAATCGAGCCTTCAGGGCGGCGTCATCGCGCCGCGCAGCCGCCCAGGTTCGCCAGGTGGTGCACGCCCAGACGCTCGGCGACTTCCCGCAACCGGGCTCGGCTGGCGGCGAAGAAACGGCCCAGCAACCGGCC
>Ga0074044_10004525_pt1 | contig 11498 bp, 13 predicted proteins | sample BogForMeECP23OM1_FD_94443 | JGI IMG/M metagenome (GOLD analysis project Ga0074044, IMG submission 94443) | Bog forest soil microbial communities from Calvert Island, British Columbia, Canada - Bog Forest MetaG ECP23OM1 | ecosystem: Environmental > Terrestrial > Soil > Wetlands ...
GAAGCGGCGGCCTTACGCGGAGGCGCGAGATGCGAATCGGATTCATCGGATTAGGCAACATGGGCGGCCCGATGGCGCTGAACATGATCAAGGCTGGGCACGCGCTGACGGTCTACGATCTGCGCCGGGCGGCCGCCGATCCGCATCTGGCGGCGGGCGCGCGATGGGCCGACTCGCCGGCGGCGGTCGCCGCCGAATGCGAAGTGGTGGTGACCTCGTTGCCCGGTCCCAAAGAAATTGAGGAAGTCGCGCTGGGCGAAGGCGGAATAATCGGCAGGATTGCGCGCGGCGCCATTTACGCCGATCTCTCGACCAATTCGCCCGCTGTAATCCGCCGCCTTCACGCGGCCTTCAAGGAGAAGGGCATCGAGGTGCTCGATACGCCAGTCAGCGGAGGAGTTCCCGGCGCGCGCAACGCGACGCTTGCCGTGATGGTCGGCGGAAGCCGTGCGGCTTTCGAGAAGATCAAGCCGGCGCTGGACGCTATCGGCGACAAGGTTTCCTACATCGGCGAGAGCGGGGCGGGTTCGGTCGCCAAGCTGGTTCACAACATGATTGCGATTTGCTCGACGCAGCTTCTCGCCGAGGCATTCACGATGGGGGTGAAGGCGGGAGTTTCGCCTGAAGCGCTGCTCAAGGTCGTGCAGGACGGCGCCTACGGGCAGGGGATGCTGCTGACGGGGACGCTGCCGAAGATGGTTTTTCGCGGCAACTTCGATCGAGTGACGTTCGCGCTCAAGCTGGCGCGCAAGGACCTGGGCCTCGCCACCGAAGTCGGGCGCGAACTAAACGTCCCGATGCCGATCGCGAGTCTCGTCGAGCAGGATTTTCTTGCGGCGCTTGCGCATGGCCTTGGCGAAAAGGACTCCACCGCCGCAGTGACGATTCAGGAAGAGAGGGCCGCGGTGAAAATTCGCGTCTAGCAGCGCGGCCGAATCGAATTCGAAATCCAAACCCGGAGGCAACAACACCATGGCAAGCGAACTGGAAAAGAAAGGGCTCGAGCTGCGCGCGAAACTGTTCGGCGAGAAGCAGGCGCTGGCGGGCCACGAATTCCTGAAAGAGTTCGACGAAGACTTCGCCCGTTTTCTCAACGAGCAGCTCTTCGGCGGAATCTGGACTCGGCCGGGGCTGGAGATCAAGACGCGATCGTTTATCACGATGGCGGCGTTGATGGCGCTGGGGCGCGGGCCGGAACTGCGCATCCACATGCGGGGCGCGCTGAATCTCGGCATCAAGCCCGCGGAGCTTAAGGAACTGATCTTCCATCTGTCCCAGTACAGCGGAGTCCCGACCGCGGTAGAGGCGATTCGCGCGTTCCGCGAGGTGACCGAGCCAAAAAAGAGCTAGGCGCTGGCCGGAATTGGAAGTTCATCGAATAAGGATCCGGGTGATCGCTGGGCTCACAGAACCGTGCTCGCGGTCAGGTTTGGCCCTTTGTGTCATCCTGAGCCCATTCGACTCCGCTCAAGGCAGGCTTCTGAATCTCCTTTGAATTTTTGTCTTGGTGCCTTGGTCGTGAAGTGCTGTCATCCCGATCGAAGTGGAGAAATCATGCGCCGTCGTGGGAAAGACGAAGACCTGGTGCCGTCTGAGAGAGTTGTGGTTGCGGCGTGCGGACGCGCCGCGATCCCTCCCCCGTTCGACTTCGCTCAGGGCTTCGGCCGGCTTCGCCCGGCCTCGACTGAATCGGCAGCCTCCGGTCGGGATGACACAAAGTCTCCTTCCATCATTCTGTTATCGAGACCGAAGTGGAGTGCGGACTCGAGTTGAACGAAATCCAATTTCTTCACAGACTCTCAAGGGCGCGAAGGATCTCATGCCACCACAAGCCGCAATGGAATGAGATTCTTCCCCATTCGCGCTGTACGCTCCTCAGGACGGCGATACGCCGGAAGGCGGGATTCTTCGCGCGGCAGCCACGCGCGGGAATGACAAAAGTGGAGCGCGGGTTTGCAGCAGGATCCAATTTCGAAGGGACTCCCATCCACGGGATTTCCATTCGTCGCTGGCCGCTCCGCGGCGCGGGCTTGCGCTCGCGACCCAAAGTAGATGCGTTAGATGCGCCAAGCTACGACCAGGGGTGCTGTGAGATCGGAGTAGTCGATAACCACATTCGCCCGATTCTGCGGCTGATTCTCACGCAGGTATATCCGTTGACCTTCGACGTAGCGTCGATTCGACGGTGCGTCTGGGTCGGTCGATTCCCAACCAGGCTCGCGTGCGGCGACGCGAGCGATCGTGACTTCAAATGGCGCTTCAAGGAATATCGAGAGATCCCAGTGATCGTGCAGTTCCTGGCGATGAAGGAACAGGCCATCGAGGATCAGAACGGATCCGGCCGGAGCAATATGCTCTTGGGCACGCAGAGGAGAGTCCGTCACGTGATCGTACACCGCTGAGCGATATCGACCAGAGCCTTCTGGAGCAAGTGGATCGAGCAAGTGCGTCCGCAAAGCCGCATAATCGTAGGAGTCCAGGTAAAAGCCCTCCGGAGAATGTCTTGCCGCGTCGATACCGAAGCTCGCGTGGATTATGGAACCCGTCGACCGATGACCTGATGATTGGTCGGCCCATTCCTGCGATGGCGCTCCCGAGTTTATCCGCGAAAATAGTTTTTCCGACACCGTCAACGCCATCGACTGCAATCCGTATAATTCGCTCTGTTTTGTAAGAGCGGATGAGCGTTGCGAGCTTCTCTATGATCGCGTCTATCTGACCTGGTTGATGGGAAATAGTGCCGATCACTAGGCTCGCGCGCGAGGTGCGTGATTCCATGATCGCTCTCCGCTCTCTACCTACGTTCACCTGGGCCGTCATGAGCCGGAAGCGGAATCCGGGATTCCTCGCGCGGCAGCCACGCGCGGGAATGACAGAAGTAGAGCGCGGGTTTGCAGGAAGATTCAATCACTCGGGATCCATTTTTGCGATAGTCTGCCGATTTGAGGTGAATCCACGGTTTGCGTTCAACGGGACGTGAACTACGGCTTGCGCCACTGCAACGTTCTCTCAATGATCGGATGCTATGGCGGATTTCTTGATCGACGGACCGAAGGCGGCGGCGAGGACGCTGGTGCTGGCGCATGGCGCGGGCGGGCCGATGGATTCGCCGTTCATGCAGACGATCGCGCAAGGCGTTGCCGTGGCGGGAATCAAGGTGGTTCGCTTCGAGTTTCCGTACATGCGGCGGCGGCGCGAGACCGGAAAGGGTGGGGCGCCGGACCCGCAGCCGGCCCTGATCCAGTCGTGGCGCGACACTATCGCAAGGCTTGGTGGCGGCGACCGCCTGGTTATCGGCGGCAAATCGATGGGCGGAAGAATCGCCAGCATGGTTGCGGACGAAGCCGGTGTGCGCGGCCTGGTGTGCCTGGGCTACCCGTTCCATCCGCCGGGCAACCCGGCGAAAACGCGCACGGCGCATCTCGAAACAATGCGTACCCGCGCGCTAATCCTGCAAGGCACGCGCGACACTTTCGGCAAGCCGGACGAGGTCGCGAAGTATAAGCTCTCGCGCGCCATCCGGATCGAATGGATGGAAGATGGCGATCATTCGTTCAAGCCGCGGGTGAGCAGCGGCCGCACCGAAGGCGACAATCTTCGCGTAGCTATAGGGCTTGTCGCCGGCTTCGTAGCTTCGCTTTGAGCGATATCTATCTGGCGTTCAGAACCGTGAGCGTCGTTACGCCGCGGGCCCAGCGTCCGTGCCGTTTGTCGCCGGGCACGATGATTCGCAGCGGACCCTCGCGCGCGTTCAGGGGCTGTCCGTCGCGGCGATCGGCGAGAATGATCACCTGGTCAGTGAAGCTCGGGTCAAATTCCGCAAGCGCAAAGACCACATGGTAACCATCCGATGCGCCCGCGACGACGCATAGGGTCATTTTGGGTCCGCGCAGCTCCTTGCCCAGTGGCGCGCCGGCTCGACGCAGAATTTCCACCACCGGCGTGCCTTCGTACGTTGCTTTTGCGCCGCTATCGTCGGTGACGGTCAGCGTGGTTCGAGGCAGTGCCGCGATATCGGCAGCGCTGAGCGAGAGAGGCGTCGGAACTTCGCCGGCAACCCGGAGTGATGCGACCGGCTGCGCAAGCGCATCAGCGGCCGTCGTGGCCATCACGACGCAGAAGGCCGCCGCTAGAAAATACGGGCGCGCCCTCAACAGGCCCCGGATGCGGCGTTGGGGCGCGTCGCCGGAATGGATCGACACCGCGACTCTAGCCCTTTTGAATCATTACCTCGGTCGCTTTGACGACGGCGGTGACTTTGTCGCCCTTCTTCAGTCCCATTTCCTCGGCGCTTCTTTTGGTGATGACCGATTCCACGACGTTGTCGCCGACTTTCAGCGTGATCAGCGCCGTGACCGTGCCGAGCACAACTTCGGTAATTTCGCCTTTGAGATGATTGCGTGCGCTTAGTGCCATGGATTTTCTTCCCAGTAAGTCGCTAGAATGATTGTCAAGTAGCCCGGATAATGGCATAGGGTGGCCCGGGAAGGGAAACCGCAACGACCCTTATGAGGAAACAATCCCGTATCAGTGCGACGCGAGTCGCCATCTGCGTGCTGGCAGTGTGCGCGTTCGCGCTAACTTGGCCGGGTGAGGGTGAGGCCGAGCAACTGACGGTGGCGGCGGCCGCGGACCTGACCTTCGCGTTCAAGGATTTGGCGACGCAGTATGAGAAGCAGACCGGAAACTCGCTGCGGGTTTCCTATGGCTCCTCGGGCAACTTCTTTTCACAGATCAAGAACGGCGCGCCGTACGACGTGTTCTTTTCGGCCGATATTCAATTTCCGCAGAAGCTCGAGTCCGCGGGCCTGACCGAACCAGGCACCATCTACGAATATGCCGCGGGCACGATCGTCGTATGGGTGCCGAACGCATCGAAGCTCGATCTCGACCAGGGGCTGGCGGTGCTGCTGGATTCCGGTATCCATAAGATTGCCATTGCGAATCCGCTACACGCGCCGTATGGCCGCGCGGCAGTCGCGGCGCTGCAGCACGACGGCATTTATGACAAGGTCAAGGACAAGCTGGTGCTCGGGGAGGACATCGCGCAGACGGCGCAATTCGTGCAGTCGGGCAACGCCGATGCGGGAATACTGGCGCTTTCGCTGGCGGTCGCGCCCGCGATGAAGGAGCGGGGCCGGTACGTCAAAATTCCATCAGCCGATTATCCACCGATCATTCAGGCAGCGGTGATCATCAAAGCCACGAAGCATCAGGAACTCGCCGAGCAGTTTCTGAAATTCATCGAAGAACCGGCAACGGTAGCGCTGATGGAGCACTACGGGTTTGTCGTGCCCAAGGATGTTGCCGGCGCCGAGTCCAAAGCGCCGAACTGACGATGATCGAATGGCGGCCAATATTTCTGACGCTCAGGCTGGCGGTCGTTGTGTGTTCGGTCCTGTTCGTTCTCGGGATGCCGATCGCATCGTGGCTCAGCTTCACGAAGTGGCGCTGGAAGTTCCTGGTCGAATCGATCGTTGCGCTGCCGCTGGTGCTCCCGCCGACGGTGCTGGGGTTCTACATCCTGGTTGCGCTGGGTTCGAACAGCCCTATCGGCCGATGGTACCGCGGCCTGTCGGGACACGGATTGCCGTTCACGTTTGAAGGACTCGCGATCGCCTCGGTCATCTACAGCCTGCCGTTCATGGTGCAGCCGATGGTGGCTGCCTTTTCGCAGGTGGACCGCAACCTGATCAGCGCATCGTCGATCCTGGGCGCATCACGATGGCGGACTTTCTTTCGAATCGTGTTGCCGCTGTCGGTTGGGGGGGTGGTAACGGGATTGGTGCTGACCTTCGCCCATACGCTTGGAGAATTTGGGGTCGTGTTGATGGTGGGCGGCAACATCCCGGGCGTGACGGAAACCATTTCGATTGCGATCTACGACAACGTGCAGTCGCTGAACTACGCGGCCGCGAACCAGATGGCGATTCTGTTGATGGCGTTTTCGTTCATCACGCTCTCGCTGACCTATGCGCTCAATCGCCGAGTGAGGGCGGTGTGGCCATTGCATCGTTAGCCGCAGCGGACGTAACTGATCTCGCCGTGGCCAGCGAAGACTCGACGCGATCAGGTCCCGACCGGCATTTATCGATCAAGATCGCACTACGCGAATCGGAGGGCTTTTCCGTCGAAGCCGAATTCGACGCCGGGCCCGGCTTCACGATGATTCTCGGGCCGTCGGGCTCCGGAAAAACCACCCTGCTCGATTGTATCGCGGGCCTGATACGACCCGACTCGGGACGTATCGCGATCGGCGCCAGCGTGCTGTTCGACGCCAACTCCGGAGTCGACGTGCGGGTCGCGGAACGCCGGCTTGGCTATCTATTTCAAAACCTGGCCCTGTTCCCCCATCTCACGGTCGAGCAGAACGTGCGGTACGGCATCGCGAAACAGAAGCCGCACGAACGGCAACGCCGGATGATGGCGCTGCTCGAGTCCTTCCGAATCGCTCATCTGATCGGCCGCAAGCCGGGCGAGATCTCGGGTGGCGAGCGGCAGCGAGTGGCGCTCGCGCGCGCCCTAGTGACCGATCCCGTGTGCCTGCTGCTGGATGAGCCGCTTACCGCGCTCGACAACTCGAGCAAGTCGAAGATTCTCGATGACTTGCGCAAATGGAATGCGGCCCATCGAATTCCGATCCTGTACGTGACGCATGCGCCCGAGGAGGCATTTGCGCTCGGGGAGCGTGTGGTAGTGCTGGAGGCGGGCCGGGTCGTCGCGCGGGGGATGCCGCAAGAGGTGCTGAAATCGCCGCGCCGCGAGACGATCGCGCAGATCGTCGGGTTCGAAAACGTATTCGATGCGACGGTTACCTCCCTGATGGAAGCGCAGGGGACGATGCTGTGCCGCCTGCCGGGGAATCATCTCGAACTGGAGGTCCCGCTCACTCGCGCGGCCGCCGGCTCCGCAGTGCGAATCGCGGTCCGCGCCGGCGATATAATGATAGCGGCGGAAAAGCCTTACGGCCTGAGCGCTCGCAACACTTTCGAGGGCCGCGTGACCGAGATCCGCCGCGAGGGCGTCACGGTGATCGCGATGATAGATTCAGGCGTGACATTCGAGGTTCACGTCACGCCGAGCGCCGCCGAGGAACTCAAGCTCGCGCCGGGCCGGCAGGTGTGGCTGGTGCTCAAGACTTATTCCTGCAGCCTCGTCGAGCGTTAAGTGCGAAAATCTATCAAAGCTATGAAGTCGGCAGTCCGGCTCCTGTGCGGATTGCTCGTGATGGTGATGACGATGGCGAACGGCGAAAGACGCGGCTACGGCGACGTGACTGCCCCCGAAATTGCGCGGCCCGGTTTGCAATGGTTCAACGTGCCCGCGCCATTAGCGATCGCGAGTCTGCGCGGCCGCGTAGTGATTCTGGACTTCTGGACCGAGGGCTGCATCAACTGCATCCACATTATTTCGACGCTGCGCCGAATCGAGGAACGCTATCCCGAGCAGGTCGTCGTCATCGGCGTTCATTCGCCCAAGTTCGCCAATGAGAAGAACGCGGCCAGCGTCAAGGACGCGATTCGCCGCTACGAGATTCATCATCCGATAATCCACGATCCCGAAATGACGATCTGGCGCGCGTACGGCGTGCAGGCGTGGCCGACCCTGGTCGTGATCGGCAGCGACGGAACGGTAGCGGGGAAGTTGCCGGGCGAGCCCGATCCGGACCGATTGGTCGCCGCGATCGACAACCTGATCAACAACTATGAAAAAGCGGGCACCCTGAAACCCGCACGACTGGAACTTGCGCCCTTGACCGAACCGAAGGGCCGCTTTCTGTTTCCCGGCAAGTTGAAGAAAGTTCCGGGCGCGCGATGGGCGCTGGCCGACGGCGGCCATAATCAGATCGTGCTGCTTGATGACAGCGGCAAGGAACTTGAGCGCTTCGGAAGCGGCGAGGCCGGACTCGTTGATGGCTCCAAAGAACAGGGGCGCTTCAACCATCCGCAGGGGTTGATCGCATCCGGCGATGCGATTTTCGTGGCGGACACCGAGAATCACGCTATCAGGCGCATCGACCTCGCGACCGGCGCAGTGACGACCCTTGCCGGGACCGGGCGTCGCGGGATGCCGCTCGGCGCTCCGCAGCCGGGCCGGATGACCGCGCTCGCATCGCCGTGGGATCTCGAGAAGAAGGGCGACCAGCTTTTCTTCGCCAACGCAGGAACCCATCAAATCGGCGTGCTGGATCTCAAGGCCGGCACCGTCGCGCGATTTGCAGGATCAGGCGAGGAGGCATTGACCGACGGCCGGGCCGCGGACGCCGCCCTCGCGCAGCCGAGCGGTCTCGCGCTCAGCGCCGACGGCAAGAGCCTCTACGTGGCAGACAGCGAAAGCTCAGCGGTGCGAACGGTAGTGCTCTCGGACGATCCGCGGGTCGTAACGCTGGTCGGCGCGGGACTATTCGACTTCGGATGGATCAACGGCGATTTTCACAAGGCTCGTTTGCAGCATCCGCTGGGAGTCGCCGCGGATGGCGACCGCGTCTTGGTGGCAGACACCTACAACAGCACGATTCGCGAACTGGACCTTGAAAAGCACGACGTCTCTGATTTCGACGGCGGCAAATTCACCTGCGTCGATCCGGTATGCGTCCCCACACGGGAACCGGCTGGAATAGTGGTCGACACCCCGGACCGGATTCTCCTGGTCGACACGGGGAACCATCGAATCGACGAGTACCGCCCCTCGACGAAGACCTACCACACCTGGGCGCGCTGACCGCTCGTAAAAGCCCACCGGCATTTGTGTGATTCCGAAATTTTGTCTTGAGGAATCCTGGATCAGCGCCACTGGCGTTGCCAGTGACGTCCGAATCGCCTTCTGAAGAGAGTCCCAACAGATAGCCAGCCGATGATCTCGGAATGAGTCGGACATTCCTGGGTTGTTAGATTCACAATATTGTGAAAGTTCAGAATCTTTGATAGAAAGACAAATGTGACAGCAGGAAAACGCTCAGCCCGCGACCCCAAGGCGGTGTCTGAATTCGTGGAGAGCCTGGCAGCCGTGCTCACGGAGGCCGGCTTCCCGCCGATGCCCGCACGGGTGTTCGCCGCGCTGCTCGCGACCGACTCGGGAACAATGACCTCCGCGGAGCTGGCCCACTTGCTCAAAGCGAGTCCGGCCGCGATTTCCGGGGCGGTCCGCTACCTGATGCAAATCAATCTTGCCAGCCGCGAGCGCGAGCCCGGTTCCCGGCGCGACCGCTACCGCGTGCACAGCAACGTCTGGTACGAGGCGATGGCGCGCCGCGATCGGGTGCTCGCGCGATGCGAACAGAGCCTGCGCGACGGTATCGAGGTGCTCGGGCGCAACACGGAGGCCGGCGCGCGCATGGCCGAGACGCTCGCGTTCTTCGAATTTATCCAGGCCGAATTGCCCAGGCTCCTGCAGAGGTGGCGCGAGCGCAAGAACCGGACAAATTTCGGCGCTGCCAAGGCGGCTTCACCCGCGCGGTCCAGGAGGCAATCGGCCGGCGCCTAGCGTCAGGCGTCGGAAGGTGAGGCGGGGTCATGACGCTGCTGACGCCTGAGTTAACAAAAACAACCACGGACAGGCGTCAACTTGCGGCATGGGCAGGCATGATCGGACCGGCACTCTTTGTGGCGACATTCACGCTCGAGGGTTGGTTTCGCCCCGGCTATGAATCGCGCGGAATGTTTGTCAGCGAATTGGCGCTCGGTCCGGGCGGCTGGATTCAAATCGTCAATTTCGTTGTTTTCGGAGCGCTGTTTCTCGTGTTCACGCGAGGTGTCGCGGCGGAGTTCCAGGACGGAAAGGCGTCGCGCATCGGCCCCATCCTTCTCACGATCATTGGAGTCAGTTTTCTCGCTTCCGGCATTTTCGTGATGGATCCGGTGACTACCCCGCTGGACCAGATGAGCTGGCACGGCAAGCTCCACACGAACCTCTTCGGAGCGCTCGTATTTTCACTATCGCCCATCAGTTGCTTTGTGTTTCTGCGCCGCTTTCACGAAGACCCGAAATGGCGATCGCTTCAATGGTGGACGCTAGCGGCGGGAATGATAACGGCCGCGGCAGTTGTCGTCATGTCCGTCGGGCCAGCACGTCCGCCGGCAGCGCCGAACGCCTTCAACGAATGGATTGGTCTTATTCAACGAACCTTCATCGTCACGTACTTGAGCTGGCAATTTACCTTTGCGTTGGGACTCCGCGGGCGGGCGAAGAGCCAGAGTCCGAACGGCGATCGGACGTTCCCGAAGTGAGGCAAACATGCTCCTTCTCAAATTGATCGGTGGAGTTATCTCGCCCGTCGTGATTTTCGGTGCGTTGTTGTTCCTGCCCGCGGGCACCCTCGATTGGTGGCGCGCATGGGTATTTCTCGGAGTGGTTCTCGCCTGCGGCGCGGGAACAATGGCCGTGGTTTTCAGGAACAACGAGGAACTGCTCGATGAGCGCTACAAGGGTCCGATCCAGAAAGGACAACCGCTGGCCGACAAGATAGTAGCTAACCTCTTTGTCTTCTCCTTTTTCGGCGTCATCCTGCTTATCCCCCTGGACGTCTTCAGATTTCATGTAATGGGAACGCCGGGACCCGTGGTATCGTTTGCGGGACTCGTGCTGTTCGTCGCCGGATGGGTGCTTATTTCGGTGACGTTTAGCGAGAATACGTTTGGGGCGCCGGTGGTGAGGCATCAAGAGGAACGCGATCAGACGGTGATCGATACCGGCCTCTACGCGGTCGTCCGTCATCCGATGTACACGAGCGTCTTCCTGCTGGTCCCGGGAATGGCGCTATGGCTCGGGTCATACGCCGCCGCACTCTGCATCATAATTCTCGCGGCGTTGATCGCGGTGCGGATTGTTTTCGAAGAGCAGTTCCTCAAGCGCGAGCTTCCCGGCTATGAGGCCTATACGCGCAAGGTCCGGTATAGAATGATCCCGTTTGTCTGGTAGAAAAATGAGGACATGAGCGCGCGTTTCAACGTCGTTTCGCTGGGTCCGGCGGGCCTCGGGTTCATTTTCGATCCAATCGTCGCGGGTCTGCGCGAGCGCGGACACGAGGTCGTTCACTACACCGACTATTCGAGATTCGGACGCGAGTCCGCTGATGCGCTGAAAGCCGCTGATGTGTTCGTTACCATCGGCAATTTCCGTTGCACCCGGGAGTTGATGATAGCGGCGCCGCGGCTGCGCGGCATTGTGTCGCCATTCATCGGGACCGAAGGAATCGACGAGGCCGCGGCGACCGATCTTGGAATTATCGTCGCCAATGGCGCCGTGCCCGAGAACTTTCTGAGCATGTCCGAAGCCACGATCCTGCTGATCCTTGCATCGCTGTACTCGCTGCACTGGTGGGAGCATCGGCTTCGCGAGAACCTGCCTCATCCGCCGCGGGTTCCGGGCAGGATGCTGCGTGGCAGGACAGTCGGTCTGATAGGCTTTGGGCAAATCGCGCGGGGAATAGCGAGCCGTCTCAGCGGATGGGACGTCCGCATACAGACGTACATCCCCCGCCTGCGCGCTCCGCTGCCGCC
>Ga0074044_10004526_pt1 | contig 11498 bp, 14 predicted proteins | sample BogForMeECP23OM1_FD_94443 | JGI IMG/M metagenome (GOLD analysis project Ga0074044, IMG submission 94443) | Bog forest soil microbial communities from Calvert Island, British Columbia, Canada - Bog Forest MetaG ECP23OM1 | ecosystem: Environmental > Terrestrial > Soil > Wetlands ...
AAGCTCCGGGTCTGGGGAAACTGGGGGATCGGGGAAAACGTCCTTAAAGTCTTCCTCAGGTTCAGGGGTTCTGCAAACCGTCGCGTCGACCTTTTCCTCCCTCTCATAGCTTCAATTTCCGGCTGGCGGCAATGAGACGCAAGGGCATGGTTCAAGTACGGGTCACAGCAATTCCTGAGGTCGCGATTCATGGGAGCTCCGGCTTCAGCCGTTTCAGGTACCGCCTGGATGCGGGATTCCGGCGCAGAGAGACCATCGAGTGCCTGAAGCAACAAGATGGTCGGAAGTTCAGATCGATTATCCAACCGGGAACCGCCCTCCTTGAACGATGCCTGATCTGTCATGATTCCCAAACGACGATCTTGAAGGATTCATGACCTGCAGGTGATCGCCTACTGGGTCTTCCGCCCGCTTCTCTTATCTGCGTTCATCTGCGAAATCTGCGGACGAGAATTCGGGAGTTCATCTCCAATCGGATATGGGACCTGCGGTGTTGGCTAGCTGACCGCTTCTGGCTTACGGACCCGCAGCTTCATTGATCAGGAGACCAGCGCATGAGAACTTCCCCGGAACTGTAAGGTGGGCGGAGAAAAGGCCAGGCGGAAGCAGGCCAGACAAGTAATCTGTCGGAGCGCATCTCCAAGCTCGATCCTGAGCCAGTTGCCTGTCAGGATAAATCAACCCTCAGATTTCTTGTCCGCAGATTTCACAGATGAACGCAGATGGGGAGAATCACAGAGACGATCCGTTGCATGGTTCGCTTGACGGATTCAGCAATCCTTGAGGTCGCGATTCGTTGGAGCTCCGCCTTCAGCCGACTGACGGACGCCCTGAAGGCGGAAAGCAAACACCAGACCATTGAGCAGCCGAAGCGAGCAAGTGGTCGGAGCTTCGCCTCGGTTGTCAGCCGGAAACGCCCGTCATTGAACCATGCCGACGCATGCAAGTGTGAGATGAGCCGGCTCGGTTGCGTTACCCTAAGCGAAGGGCTTGATGTGACTGATAGGAAAGCTTGCTTCCTGTCCCTCCTGGCACAAGCGGCAGTCCGGCTGCGTGAACTCCGCGTTTTCTAGACATTTCTAGACATTTTACGGTCCATCTGTTCAGTCCATGGATACCCAGCTCGGCGCGCGGCAAGGGCGGCGGCCCACTTGTCCCAGATGGTGACCCCGTGTTCCTTGAGATAGGCGATACTCGTCGAGCCCCGGAGGAACCAGATCAGCTCGTGAACGATGGCATTGAACGACAGGCGCTTGGTCGTGACGAGAGGGAATCCCTGGCCAAGGTCAAATCGGATCTGCCTGCCGAAGACGCTGAGGGCGTCGATCTTCTCTCCCGTCGAGCGGAGCACGGCCCGGGTCGGCTTCCTCACGCCGTGGGTGCGGACGTCGCGGAGCAGATCGAGGTATTGCCTCATGCGGAGGGATGCTCAAACACCGTGTCGAAGCGCCATCATGGACGCCAGAGTTTGAGATTATATCCCTCCGCCGCGGCGGATTCAGCGGGGCTGCGGAGAGCTTGCCCCGGCGGGCTGCGGAACGGGGGCCCGAGCCGGCTCGGCAACGGGACGCGCCGTGATGGCGATCAGATGCTCCTCGTACCCCTTTTGCTCGTACCCCTTTTGAAAGCCCCTCTCGTGCAGGGCTCGCGGCCCGAGGCTGACCAGCAGTGCCCCATCGCTGGGTATCAGCCATTCTCCCTCGACCCGCCGGCTGTCCACCTCGGGCACCTGGATCGTGGCGTTCATGGCCGCCGCGCGAGGTCCGCGGTTCGGATTCAGCCGGTCCAGAAATGAAGCCTTCGCAACTTCAGGATCTGTACCGGGCTTCGGCTGGACGGCCTCGGTGTACTTGACTATGTGAATGGCCACCAGCCGGTTCTCGTCGATCACGACCCGGGCGAACAGGTTCTGGCCCTTGAGCTGGCTCGAGAGGATGTTGACGCGGACACCGTTGTGAACCTTGTCCAACTGGGGCTCGAACGCCAGCCGGGTCGACCGGTTGGGAGGTCCGTCGGCCACGCGTTTCACGGAAGCGACATACTGGTGGGTCTCCTCGCTCGTCATCCGCGCCGGATCGCCGACGCGAGCGGTCATCTTCGGCGCCTGGAGGACGTTACTCCTGGGATCGGCCTGCCAAAGCTCGAGAAGCTCCTTGAAGCCTGCCGGATCGAGCGACCAGACGGCAGTCCCTTCCTGGCGGGTGACCGGCTGCAGCCGCAAGATGAGCTTTCCCCGCCATTCGGGGCTGGACACCCGGATGTCGCGAATCTCGAAAACGACCATGGGCCCGCCCTTTGTTGCCGGCACTCCAGCCCGCGAGACCACCATCTTCGGCGCTGCATACGAGTCGGCAGTTTCGTCGACTCCGCCCAGAGCCGCCATCAGTAAGCTAAGTATCACTTGCATCCATGACCTCCCTCGATCGAGCCGCCAATTGGGGCTACCGGTCCCCGAGGCCGGGATAGTAAGGCGCACCGGCCAGGAGGTCAATCTTGAAAGCGAGGCCGCTAGCGCTCGCGCTGGCGCTGATCGATCAATTCTTCGAGCCGGATGCCAAGCTCGGCAGGCAGGCGATCGCACCAGCCCTGATTCGCCTTGGGTCTGTGCGACGTAAGAGGAACGAGTTACGCTATTACAGGGTGACCGAATGGGGTGGATTGTTCAGGGAAATCCCGGCCATGAGCGATCAAGACCAGGGAGAGTATGATCTGGCCGATGTGCCGGAACCCCGGCAACCCAAGCCGCCGGTCATGCCGGGGCAGCCCTTGCCTCGTCTCTGGAAGACCGAACCGGATGAGGACGAGGAGGAAGAGCTGAAAGAGGCCGCCGAGGCGAAGAAAAAGCAGGAAGCGGCGCAATCAGCCAAGGAAACAGTCCGATCCGCCGAGGTTCGCCAGCGAGCAAGGAAGGCCAAACCCAAGGAGAGCAAGAAGTCGCCCTGGGACGAGGGCTCTGAAAGGAAGGTACTCGTCGAGGAGACCCCGGCGCTTGACACGTACGAGGCTCGCCAGCGCGGTCGATTGATCGTGGGCGCGCTGGTCGCCAGTTGCTTCGGAATCTTCGGCTGGATCTTCTACAATCTGTTCATCTACGATCCCAACGCAATGGAGATCAGGGAAGATGAGCCGCCACCTCCGGTGACACTCGCGCCGGCACCCAAGAAGGACCTGGATCTCGAGGCCCAGAACATGTTCGACCGGGCCCGAGAGAGCGCCAAGGCGGGACGGACCGACCTCGCCGTCTCCCTCCTGGAAAACGTGGTGAAGTCTTATAAAGGCACCAGGACGGCCGGCGAGGCGTCGAAGGCGCTCGAGCGGCCCAAACAAAACCTTCCCCTCTTCCTGGACCGCCCCGCGCTCAAGGCCGAACACGCCCCGAAACCGCCGCCTCCTCCTGAGACTCAACCGGCCCAGGTTGTGACCGCCCAGCCCAAGCAGACCGCCGGCAACGCCACATTAACGCTGCCGGCCAATCCGGCCGAGCTCACTCCGACGCACCCCTCTCCGCTGGCGATGGCCAGCACCACTCCCGGCGCAGGCAAGACGCCCACGACGATTCGCCCCCTGCCAAGCGGGTTCACGGCCAAGTCCGAAGCCGGCATCCACAGCTCTGGCTGGCCGCTGGCGATCGTAGGCAACCGGGACGGTGCCCCGATGGTGCTCGTTCCAGGGGGAATCTTCGCGATGGGCAACGACAACGGCTCGCCGGCGGAAGCCCCCGCCCACAAAGTCTCGCTGCCCACCTATTACATCGATCAACATGAGGTGACCGTTCGCCAGTTCCGGCTCTTCCTTGCGGAGATGCACTACCGCGGCCAGCCTCCCCGAAGCTGGTCGGAGGATTTCCGGCAGAACCCGTCCGATACGCTGCCCATGGTCATGGTCAATGCCCGCGATGCTCAGGCCTATTCCGAATGGGCCCTCAAGCAACTGCCGACTGAGGCTCAGTGGGAGATGGCCGCGCGCTCGACCGACGGCCGGCTCTACCCCTGGGGTTCCGAGCCCATCAACCTGCCAAAGCCGCGTGCCCCGGGCCAAGTCGAGCCGGTCATGTCGGTTCCCGAGGACGCCTCTCCGTATGGTGTTCGCGATCTGGGGGGGAGCGTCCTGGAGTGGACGAAAGACTGGTACGATTCGAAATACTACCGCCAGCTAGCCAACCCGCCCGTGGTCAACCCGACTGGACCGACCGCTCAGCCAAGGTCGCTGGAGCTCGTGGTCAAGGGTGATCGGAAGTCCGGCAGCGCTTCGGTCCGTCAGGGGATCATGCGGGAAAAGCGGCTGAGCTATGTCGGTTTCCGCTGTGTCCTGCCGGTCGAAGAGAAGGGGGGTGCCGTCAGTCCGGGATCCCCGGCTCCCGGAACTTCTCCCGCAGCTCCGCCTCCCGGTCAACCGCCAGGGAACCCAGCGCGGCCGGGTAACACCCAGGCTCCGACCGTTCCTTTCTGAGATCCCTCAGCAAGAAGCGGACCCGGACCAAGGGCGGCATCCGGTCATGAGGAACGCGCGCCGCCTCGTCCTCCATGAACCAGCCAATCGTCCGCGCAATGCTCTCACGATAAGACAGCGCCGGAGCCCAGCCCAGCTTGCGACGCGCCTTCTCGGTGCTGTACTCGAGGTAACGTCCCAGCAGCCAGGCCCCGTAGCGCGTGACCCGCGGCGGTTTCTTGCTGAGTAGCAGCCGCTCCCGGAGCTCGAGCGAGAAGCCGCCGTAAAAGGCATACCAGAACGGATAGTGCCAGGTGACCCGGGGAACACCGAGGGCATCGGCCAGCATGTCGAGGAACTCACGCTGGGTGATCCGGCCATGGCTCGTGATGTTGTAGGCTTCGCCCACGGAGTCTGGATCACGCGCCGCGAGCAGGGCCGCGTCGGCCACCACGCCGGCATACACTGCGCTGAGCGGATTATCGCCCTTGCCGACAATCGACACCCGGTTCCAGCGAAACTCCTGGATCAGGCGGGGAATCGTCGTCCGGTCACGCTCGCCGAAAAGCCAGCTTGGGCGAATGACCGTCAGGCGAAGGCGGCCGGAAGCAGCCATGTCCCAGAGCAGCCGCTCGCACTCGACCTTGCTGCGGGTGTAATGATCCAGGACCCAGACGTTCTGCCCCAGCGGAGCCGTCTCGTCGATCGGGGTCGCTTGATCGGGCGGATGGCCGTAGGCGCTCGTCGAGCTGATGTACACGAACCGCTCGACCCCGGCGCGTGCGGCCGCCTCGGCAAGCGTGCGCGTGGCCTCGAGCCCCCCCACCTGAAACTCCTTCCAGCTTCCCCAGTCGCCGACCTTCGCCGCGCAGTGGAAGACCAGGGAGACATCGCGGACCGCCCGATCGCAGATCGTCGGATCGGTGAGATCACCGCGCTCGATCTCCACGCCCAGTCCCTTGAGGAACCCCGTGTCGCCCGACTGGCGGACCAAGGCCCTGACCCGGCACCCCTGGGCGATCAGCTTCTCGGCAAGATGGCTGCCCAGCAGCCCGGTCGCCCCCGTCACGAGGACACCGCGGTCTGACCTTACGGAACTCATTTCTTCAATCTTCCCGGCGAGTGACCTGGTCCGGATGTTTCCCACGAATGAGCCTGCCTCATGCTTGCGGTCGGGTCAAGCGAAGCCGCAGTGGTTTCCCGGAATCTCGAGCCGGTAACATCTTTCGAGATGATCTCCCCTGGGACCGCGGGAAATGCCTCTTCGCTCCAGGTAATCACTCGGGGTTCGTCTACAACGTGCTCCGCGATCGGGCCGAAGAACTCGATATGTCCGAACATCGCCGCAAGGTTCTGGAACATTTCAGCGCCACCCTCTGTGTGGACGAACTGCGCCTGGGCCGCTTCACATTGCTTCTGGCTACTGATCCGCTGAGCGACCTGCCGGTGGCTTTCGCCCTGGTAGCAGCCAACGATCACGACCACATGTGGCGGTTCGATGTCGGTCACCGCGCGATCAGCTCCTCGTAGCGATCGTGGGGACCGATCCAGAACCAGACCAACCCCTCGGGGCGATCCCTTGCCAGCGCACGGATGCGCAGACCAACACGAGCCGACCAGACAGAAGGCCCCGACCGTCTTGAGCCGCAAGGACGGAGGGCGCGGGTCGGCCTGCAGCATCGCGAAGCACCGGTCGGCCAACTTCCAGGGTTCCGGCGGCAAGCGGCGAACATGGAACCAGAACTCCGACGTGGCGAAGTGATTCACGGGGAGAGTGGCGTGCAGCGGCCGGCCTCGACCTTCTCGTCGGCGCGGCGACCGGCGGCGTCCAGGCGCCCGGCCAGGATGTCGGCCTCGATTTGCCGACGTCTGACGATATCAAGCTCAGGCGCAAGCGAAGCGAGTCCGCTGGAGAGCTGGGTAGGGCGGCGGTCCAGAGCAGGGAGCTGACGACCTACCCCGTGAGCTGTCCGCCGATCTCTTCGGCTTCGGAAGTGTCTCCGGAGATGGATTCTGCGATGACCTTCTCCGCGAGTGCGTCGAGGTGTTCGCAAAGCGCCTCATCTAACGCGACGAACTCGGCCCAGAGTTGGTCGACGAAGGACGGGGGGATTCGCACCATGACCGTGTTCCTGCGCTGTCGCAAGTAGCGATACGGGCGCAGCCCATAGCGCCGGAGCAGTGCCAGGAAGAGCTTTCGCGACCAGGTGTTCTCGAGAGAGAAGCGATACTCGGTTGGCGGATCCGAAACCTTGAGCGATGCAAGGCGCTCCGAGAACCGCCTGAGAGCGTCGGCCGCTGCGTCGCGTTCGCCATCGGTAGTCGCCCCAGCATGAAGAGCCTGGATGCGCCGGATCTTCTCGAGAAGCTTCGTGTGCTCGTCCATTGGAGTAAGAAATGCCGCTGCGTATGCCCGACGACCAAGCTCAGCGGACCGGACCGCCGAGAGCGACCCTCAGGTTACCACAAGACGCAGCAGCGGGCCCAGCCCGCTGCAGCGCCAGGGAAGCCCAGAGGTTACTTGGCTTTCATCGCTTGCGTCGAGAATTAACACTGTACCCCTGACAGCCGAGAGGTTCCATGGCTCTACCCGTTCTCCTCACCTCCCGCTCCGCGTCGGCACGTTTTGGCTCTCAACCTGTCCTCTGATCAAGGGAGACCCGTCATGGCCCGACGCAATGCCAAACGTCGCGCCCCTTCGGCTCGCAAGCCGGCCGCCTCGATGCCAATCGTCAACCCCAACGCCGCAGCCATCGATGTCCACTCCGACAACCACGTTGTCTGCGTGCCCGCCGACCGCGACACAAAAAATGTCCGCACCTTCGGCGCCAATTCCTGTGATCTGCTCCAGATCGCCGCCTGGCTCAAGCAATGCGGCATAACCACTGTCGCCATTGAGTCTACCGGGATCTACTGGATCCCACTTTTCGAGTTGCTGGAAGCTCAAGGCTTCGAGGTCTGTCTCATCGAGCCTGGGCAAGCCTCCCGTTGCGGGGCACGACCCAAGACCGATGTGCTCGACGCCCAGTGGCTTCAGCGCTTGCATTCCCACGGCCTGCTGAGGGGATCGTTCCGGCCCCCCGATGTGGTGATCGCCCTGCGGGCCTACCTCCGTCAGCGGCTGATGCTCATCAGCTTCGCCAGTTCGCACATCCAGCACATGCAGAAGGCCATGGAACAGAAGTAGCGAGAGAAGAGTGGCCAGTGGCCAGTGACCGGTGGCCAGTGAAGCCGAAGGGAAGGAGATAACGCTCCACGCCACACGCACCACGCCTCACGCTTTTTCTCTAAGGGCGTGGGAAAGTCGATCTTGATGTATCGCTTCCCCGTTGCCAGCATGGGAGTTATGGCAATCGGAGACCGGTGGGCGGAACTGATCTCAGTCACGAGTGCCCAGCGGGATGAACAGGCTGTAGCTGGGCAGGAGCACGGAATCCTGCTCATCAACGCCGGGTTGCAACTGGTGCTCGTTGTTCAGAAACAGGTCCGGATCGTTGGGGCCGATGCGCCGGTTGCCATGCCAGCGCACGCTGCCGTCGCTGTACAGTACGTTCTGGCCCCGTCGCGCGTGGTTGGGGCTGTTGCCCTCGAGAATTCGCACGTAATTCTCGTGAGAGGGTTGGTCGGCAACCACGGGAATGGCCTTTGCCGGCCTCGACTCCAGCGGCCCCGGCCTGCCGGAATCGTGAAAGTACCCCGCGTTATAGGCATAGTCCCAGCACATCATGTGGCGATACCGATCGGGATCGGAGCGGCGAATCTGCCTGAGCTGATCGAAACTGGGAAGGTCTTGTGCCCGATCCGGACAGGGGCCGTTGTAAGGACAGTCCAGGATCGACAGGTCGCGAAGTACGCCGGCATCGTGAAGAACGGCGGCAAAGGTCCCCGCGTGAGCGTCGGCCTGGTGGCTCGGTGGGTAAGGATAGAACGGGTTCAGCGACGCATACTGTGCCAGGCTATGGCCCAGTTGCTGGAGGTTGTACACACAGCCGGCTTGTCGCATGCGTAACCTTGACCCCTGGATGGCTGGCAGTAACGTCAGCACGCCGGCGATGAAGATGCTGGCGGCAACAGCAAAGTCGGCCCATTGGAAAGGGACCCGGGCTGGCACGTAGTCGAGGATCGAACGTGGCTTCAATCGCGACTGAGCAACCAGTGCCAGGGTACTGCGCGCCAATCCGGGAGGGGGTTCGATCGCCTCGCCGTCGTCGAGCAGCAGGTGGATCGCCCGGCCGAGCCGCTCGACTCTGCGAGCAACGTCCGGATCGTCCTGGACGGCGTGCTCGGTCTGCTCGCGATCAGTGCCGTCCAACTGGCCCAGCACGAAATCGATCAATTGGTCGGCGTTCATGGCGTCACTCTTTCCCGTCCCGATTGGCGGACCGTGCCATATCCTGGAGTTTGCAGAGCGCGGCGTGCAATCGTGACTTCACGGTACCGAGAGGAATCTTGAGGATTTCTGCGATCTCGCGATACTTCAAGTCTTGGTGATACGCAAGAATCAGGGTCTGGCGGAGGGAGTCGGGAAGGCGCTCGATGCTGTCGCGGACCCATTGCTGCCGCTCTTGCTCCTGCAATTCCGCGAGCGGCCCCTTGCCGCCGTTGACCAGCAGATCGAGCAGTGATCCCGCCTCAGACTCGCGCTGGTTGGGAACTCGCTGGTCCAGGCTCACGGTCGGGTGCCTTCCCGCCTTCCGCAACGCATCGACCGCCTGATGGGTGCCGATGGCATACAGCCAGGGCCGGAAGGGGCGGCCGTCCTCGTACAATCCGCGCTTCAGGTGGATCTGGAGAAACGTGTTCTGGAACACGTCATCCGCCAAGGTTGAATCGCCAAGGTAGCGGGCGAGATAGCGGTAAAGCTCACGCTCGTAGCGATGGACCAGCTCGGTGAACACGGCATCAGGCCCCTGGTCCCGGTACCGACTCATGAGTTCCTCGTCCGTCAAGTGGACGAGGTCGTGTGTCGAATCGGACCCGATGGCCTTAACCATGTTACGCACCGCCGACGCCGAAAGTTCAATCCGCGGCCAGGAACCGACAATGCCGCGAGCTCGCACGCCCTGAAGAGAACCGGCTCGTATTCGTAAGAGAAAGTCTATGAGGATCTTCGGGCGAGTCAAGACCCCCTCGAAGCAGCGGCCTTGAAGTCCCAGGGCGGCCCGAAAAGAAAGAAAGCCGGGCGCGGCCCTAGCGAATCCAGCGAATCCGCTCGAAGTAGGGACGGACCGGAAAGCGCTGATCGGGGCCAAGCCGGAAGTCGGGCCATGCCGGCTTGAGATGCGGCCAGTAGACGCAGAAGGCCTTGCCGATGATCAACGACTCGGGCACCTCCCAGCTCTCGCGCCCCGAATCATCCCAGCCGCTGTCGGGATCGCCCTGGTCGATCTGGTCCTTTCTGCCCCAGGCTCGGCCATCCCGGCTCCACGGGCTGTTGTCTCCCAGCATGAGGTAGCGCCCGGGTCCCAGTGGATAATCTCGCCCTGGAGGTGGGCCGAGGCTGGCGTACCGGGCCGGGTCTGCCAGCAAGTCGAAAAAGCCGCGCGGGCCCTCCTGGGGCAGGTCGTCCGGGCTGATCTGATCGAACTCGCCCGGCTGGAGTGTGTAGTAGTTCTTGTCTCGTTATCTTCATGATAGATCTTCGTCATGTGCGTGGGAGTATTGGCAGACTGCTGGCATGAGGATAGCAAAGCGGCACCCTCGATGGCGAGACTTTCGCCAGCCTGGCAGGAGCTGCGGGTTCGTGTGACCTCCTGACCTCCGCCATCAACCATCCGGGCTCTGAATCAGTGCCTCCTCATGCTAAGATGGAAGCTTCATCGACCTGAACCTGAAGGTATGCGAGAAATCATGATGCGACTTCGCGTAGTGTTGGCCGTGCTCTGGACGATCGTGATCCTGGTGCTCTGCTGGACACCCCAGGCCTTTCTTCCCGTGAACGAAGGGCCGGAATCGCTGGCTCAAGAGCTGCACCTGGATAAGTTTGTTCATGCGGGAATATTCACTGTCTTCACCGTGCTCTGGTTGCGGACGCGGCCAGCCGGCAAGACGATGTACCTCTGGGTCCTCCTGGCCGGGACGGCGCTCGCGGCCATCACGGAGATCGTGCAGAACCTGCCGATCATCAATCGCGAAGGCGAGTTCCAGGATGCCATGGCAGACTTCGCGGGCGTGCTCTTCGGTTTTCCGCTGTTCCACTGGATCGAGCAGAAGTTGCAGGATTGGAATCTATCGAAATGAGAACGAGCGTCGGGTGATCCAGGGGTCGCCAAACTGAGAACCGCGGTCGAGGGAGACGGCAACGGAGGTCATGGCGGCGTTTCAGGAGACGTTTCCCGACCTGACACTCATGCTCACCTTCGGGCCGAGCCTGGTCTGGGGTCAGAGCCAGGGAGGAAAAGTGCCGCTCGAGGCGTGCCGCTATGGTCTGCTGGTTCCGTTTGTTGATGGCATGATCGAGGCTGCGAAAGGGAAGATGCGGATCGTCGATGGCTTCGAGCAGTCGTACAGCTACCGCGAGGCGGCGGCCTTCGAGAAGGCACACGAGCTCATGACGAGCAAAGCCGCAGGCCTGATGGCCGACCCTCCGGCATATCGACGCCTGATATCGGCCGGCTTTGGACTCTGGCTCGACTGCGGGAAGTCGGCTCCCAGAATGGGGTCGATGACGCTCAGCCCCGCGACGGCCGACCAGCACAGGTCGATGCGGGTCAGGTCCTCGGCGGAAACTTGCGTCTCGTCGCGGGATCGGAAGCGGAGGCCACGGAGCCGGAGCATGGCCCGATGGCGAATCAAGGAGAGCAAGGCCCCCCGCGGGGTCGAGGGCATGCTGAGCCCGAGCGGCCCGAGAATCGTCCGCAGGAGCGTCAGCCCCTCATCCACGTGGCCGCTGATGAGCAACTGGGTCGAGGCCTGCCGCTTCAGCTCCAGGGTTTCCGCCGCAGTCGCCCCGACGGCGGCTTGCAGATAGACAAGGGCGGCCTCGGCCCCCCGACCGCCGTTGGACAGCGCGTCGCCCAGCTTCTTGCCCAGCCGGCGCTGGGCGGCGGGAGGACGGCAATCGAGCTCAA
>Ga0074044_10004527_pt1 | contig 11498 bp, 14 predicted proteins | sample BogForMeECP23OM1_FD_94443 | JGI IMG/M metagenome (GOLD analysis project Ga0074044, IMG submission 94443) | Bog forest soil microbial communities from Calvert Island, British Columbia, Canada - Bog Forest MetaG ECP23OM1 | ecosystem: Environmental > Terrestrial > Soil > Wetlands ...
CAATTTGCACTGCCGACCATCGCCGTGATCCACGGCGGCGTCTACGGCGGTGCGACCGACCTGGCGCTTTGCTGCGATTGGCGCATCGGCGTGACCGGGACGCGCATGTTCATGCCGGCGCTGCGCTTCGGCCTGCACTATTATCCCGGTGGCCTGCGTCGCTACGTTCGCGCGCTCGGCGCGGCACAAGCCAAGCGCATCTTTCTAACCGGCCAGACGCTGCGCGCGGAGGAAATGCTGCGCATCGGCTTTCTGACCGAACTGGTCTCGCGCGCGAGCCTCGAGCAGACCCTGGGCGACATGATTGCCGCCATCGAGCAATGCGAGCCGGGGGTGGTGGCGTCGATGAAGCGGCAGCTCAACGCGATTGCCGCCGGCGGGGCCGCGGCAGCCGAAGCGCGCGAGGCTCACGAAGCCTCGCTCGGTTCGGCCGAGCTTGAGCGCCGGCTCGCCGCGCTGATCCCGAAGCCGCAGGGGTAGCGCCGCTGCCGCAAAAAGTCGATATATTCTGTGCGATGATGCTTGACCTTTGCCGCCTGCCGACCGCGCCGGGCGAACTCACCGATGCGCCGCTGATCGAATCACGCGCCGCTGCGGCCGGTGCGGCACGCGGAGGGCCGCCCGCCGGGTTCGAATGTCACACGCCGCAGCCCACGCCGCCGGTCGACGACGACGACGACGAGGATGACGAGGACGACGATCGCGGCTCGAGCGGCGGCAACATCGATCCGGACGACGACGAAGGCTGGTCCGACGAGGATGACGAGGATGAGGACGACACGCTCTGGACGGTGGCCGGATAGCGGGACCCGGGGCGCGAGGGCGGGGAAGGGCTGATGGACACCACCGCCCGCGACGGCCGCGCCGATCGCGCCACGACCGCCCGGCCGTTGCACTACCAATCCGGCTTCGGCAGCGAGCTCGCCAGCGAGGTGCTGCCCGGGGCGTTGCCGCAGGGCCAGAACTCCCCGCAGCGGGTCGCCTACGGGCTCTACGCCGAGCAGCTCTCGGGGACGGCCTTTACCGCGCCTCGCCACGCCAATCGCCGCTCGTGGCTGTATCGGCTGCGCCCGTCGGTGGCGCAGGGCGCCTTCCGTCCGCTCCCATCCGGCCTGTTGCAGAGCGCGCCGTTCGACGTTGACCCGCCGCCCACGCCCTTGCGCTGGGATCCGCTGCCGCTGCCGTCCGCCCCGACCGACTTCGTCGACGGGCTGGTGACGATGGCCGGCAATGGCGACCTGGCGCTGCAGACCGGCATCGGCATCCACCTCTACCTGTGCAACCGCTCGATGCACGAGCGCTACTTCTACAACGCCGACGGCGAGTTGCTGCTCGTCCCGCAACTCGGTGCGCTGAGGCTGGCGACGGAATTCGGACTGCTCGACGTCGCACCCGGCGAGATCGCGCTCATCCCGCGCGGGACGCGCTTTCAGGTGGCGCTTGTCGACGCGCAGGCACGCGGCTACGTCGGCGAGAACTACGGCGCGCCGCTGCGCCTGCCCGAGCTGGGGCCCATCGGCGCCAACGGGCTCGCCAACGCGCGCGATTTTCTGGCGCCGGTCGCGGCCTTCGAGGAGCGCGAGGGCGACTTCGAGCTCATCGCCAAGTTCGCCGGCCGGCTTTGGAGCGCGCCGATCGATCACTCGCCGCTCGACGTCGTCGCCTGGCACGGCAATCACGTGCCCTGCAAGTACGACCTGGCGCGCTTCAATGCCGTCAACAGCGTGAGCTTCGACCATCCCGATCCGTCGATCTTCACCGTGCTGACCTCGCCCTCCGACACCCCGGGGACGGCGAACCTCGACTTCGTGATCTTTCCGCCGCGCTGGACGGTGGCCGAGCACTCGTTTCGCCCGCCGTGGTTTCATCGCAACGTGATGAGCGAGTTCATGGGCCTAATCCATGGCGTCTATGACGCCAAGGCCGAAGGCTTCCTGCCTGGCGGCGCGAGCCTGCACAACTGCATGGCCGGCCACGGCCCCGATGCGGCGACCTTCGAGCAGGCGAGCAGCGTCGCCCTCGTGCCGCGCAAGATCGAGGCCACGCTGGCCTTCATGTTCGAGAGCCGCTACGTTATCCGGCCGACGCGCTTCGCGCTCGAAGCGCCGCAGTTGCAGTCCGACTACCTCGCCTGCTGGCAGGGCCTGGTCAAGCATTTCACCGGCAAGCCCTGATGGCGGCAGCGGGAACCCCGGCGCACTCGTTCATCGACGTCGCCGCCGATTCGCATTTCTCGCTATACAACCTTCCCTACGGGATCTTCAGCACCGCTGAGGACCGCAAGCCGCGCGCCGGCGTCGCCATCGGCGAATCGGTGCTCGACCTCTCCGTGCTCGAGGCCGCCGGCTTGCTGCAAGTCGCACCGCCCGGCGATCGGGTGTTCAACCGCTCCACGCTCAACCCCTTCATCGCCCTGGGTCGCCCGGCCTGGACCGCGGCACGGGCGCGCATCGGCGAATTGCTGCGCCAGGAGAGCGCCGTCTTGCGCGACGATGCGCTATTGCGCAAGCGGGCGCTGCTGCCGATGCGCGAAGTGCGGCTGGCATTGCCGCTTGCCATCGGCGGCTACACCGACTTCTATTCGTCGCGGGAGCACGCCACCAACGTCGGGTCGATGTTCCGCGATCCGAAGAATGCGTTGCTGCCGAACTGGCTGCACCTGCCCGTCGCCTACAACGGCCGGGCGAGCTCGGTGGTGGTGAGCGGCACGCCGATCCGCCGCCCGCAGGGCCAGATCAAGTTGGCGGAGGCCGAAGCGCCGGTCTTCGGCCCGTCGCGCAAGCTCGACTTCGAACTGGAGACCGCCTGCGTGGTGGGCGAGGCCAATGCGCTCGGCGAGCCGGTTCCGATCGAGAGCGCCGAGGGGCACATCTTCGGCCTGGTGCTGATGAACGACTGGAGCGCGCGCGACATCCAGCAATGGGAATACGTGCCGCTGGGTCCGTTCAACAGCAAGAGCTTCGCCACCTCGATCTCGCCCTGGATCGTGACCCTGGACGCGCTCGAGCCGTTTCGCGTCGCCGGGCCGCCGCAGGAGCCGCAGCCGCTGCCGTACCTGACGCAACCGGGCCCGCAGGCCTTCGCCATCGAGCTCGCGCTGAGCTTGCGGCCGCGGGGCGGCGACGCGACGACGCTCTGCCGCACCAATTTCCGCTACCTGTACTGGAGCATGGCGCAGCAGCTCGCGCACCATACTGTCTCCGGCTGCAACCTGCAGGTGGGCGATCTGTTGGGCTCGGGCACCATCAGCGGCAGCCGCGAGGACTCCCGGGGGAGCCTCCTCGAACTGGCGTGGAACGGGCAGCGGCCGCTCGCGCTTGGCGGCGGGGCGACGCGCGCCTTTCTCGAGGATGGCGACGAGGTCGTCATCACCGGCTGGTGCCAGGGCGACGGCTACCGGGTCGGGTTCGGCGAGGTGCGCGGCGAGATCCTTCCAGCCACCTGGTGAGGCGGCGCCTAAGCTAGAGGCCGCCGAAGCGGGCGTAGAAGTAGGCGGCTGCGGGCGGAAGGGTCCCAGTCCGGGTCTCCAGCGTCGAGAGCAGGTGCTGCTCGGCACTGCGCTGGGTGAGACGATAGAAATCGCGGCACAGGGCATAGGCGGAACCTGCAGGCCACCGTTGCGGCAGCAAGGCCGCCGGCAGCTGCGGATCGTGCAGCGTGACGCGGCGGAAAGCATGGATCAAGAGGCTGCGCACGACGAAGCAGCGCTCGGGATCGACCCCGCCGTCGCGGCGGAAATGCGGGATCACCGCCTCGAAGCGGGCGAGGAAACGGCGATACTCGGCGGCGATCTCCGCCAGGTTCCAGCAGCCCCCCCGAAAAGCCTGCAGCGACGCGCCGAGGTGAGGCGCGTCGCGGGCGGAGAGCACGACGACGCGCTGCTGCAGCTTGAGCTCCTCCAGGATGTCGGCGAGGGCGGGCGTCGCGGTCGCCGCCGCCGGACGCACGAAAACACCGGGGCCGAGCGCCCCGAAGCCTTCCCAGAGCAGCTCCTGGCGCAATTCGCTCCGGGTCTTGGCGGCGAGCGCCGCGCTCGGAGCGAGCACGATATCCCAGGTGCCGTCCCAGGCGGCGGGAGGCGGCGCGTAGATGCGCCGATAGGCGTGCTCGAAGCGGGTGAGGCCCAGGGGGGTCAACCGGTACAGGCTGCGCCGGCCATCCTGCTGCGACTCGAGCCATCCCTCGCGCGCGAGGCGGTAGACGCTGGTGCGCACCAGCCGCTCGTTCAGACCCAAGGGCGAGAGCAGCCGAATCAGGCCCGAGAGCCACACCGCGCCGCCGTGCGGGGCGATCGCGTCCCCCCAGACGGTGACTACCAGCGACTTCGCCTTCGGTGGCGCTCGGGAGAGCTCGCGCCGGGTCCAGCGATCGATCGCCGCATGCGACGCGCGCCTGCGGCCGTCGCTCCGGCTTACCCCCGCCCCAAAGGCGTCAGGTTGCGGTAAAGCTGATTTGGAGCTCTCGCGCGCGACCATCCAAAGGATGTTAAACCATTGTGCGCGAAGGACCGGAAGCAGATCCTCGACGACGATGTGTCGAGGTCTTGTCGGGGGTGATGACGACGGCGGGGCGGGGCGGTTTGGAAACTTGCGCGATGCCGCCAGCTTTGAGAGCATCACATTTAGCCTCGGCGGAGGCTTTGCCCAGGGGATCAGCCATGAAGCGAAACACTTTCATCCAAGTAATCGGTTACGCCCTCGCGATTTTGCTGCTCGGCAGCTGCCAGACCTGGGGGCCGACGTGGAGCGAAGTGACCGGAATCCATTACACGGCACCTGCGCTTGGTGTCGGGCCGGTCTTGATCAACCTGATCGACGGTTCCAGTCCTAACAATACGCCAGGGCAGCCGATCAAGGTCACCCCGGGGCGGCACACGCTCGTGCTGCAGGTGGTAGCACCGCCGACGGTCCTGGGACTGGTGCATCTGGAGCAGATCGTGCTCGACGTTGCGCCGTGCAAGCGCTACTACATCAACGGTCGATTCGCCGAACCTACCAGCACGGTCTGGAAGCCCTTCGTCGATTACGAAGAGAATATTTCGGATTGCCAAGCCACGACGCCGGCAAAGTAGGGTTGGCGTCGAGCCGCAGGCCTAAGTGCAGCCTGATTGCCGTTTAGGCCATGGCTCACGCCGAGAGTTTCTCCTCGAGCCACACCTTAATCAGAGACTGATACGGTACGTCACGCGCATTCGCGGCAGCTTTGATTCGATCAAGCGTATGCACGGGTAGCCTCAGTGAGATGCTTTGGGTCGATGGCTTCAAGTTTGGCAGGCGCACTCTACTCGCCTTCGACCAGTCGACCAGCGCCGTACTGTCGTGCGCTTCCCAAAAGACGCGTTCCTGCGCCTCGGACTTGAATGCTGGAACCTTAGCTCTGCCTTTCATAGATCTGCCTTTCCTTGCGGTGAGCGTCGCGAGCCGATATAACCCGGATGTTCGTCATCTTCACCCTGAGGGTAAAGGTGACATGCAACAGGCGTCCATCGATCGTCGCACCAAGCGCGTGCAAGCGCGGCTCCGCCTCCGAGTGACGCGCATCGGGTACAACGAGCAAGCGCGAATCAAAGAATACCTGCTCGGCTTCACTCTGCGAAACGCCGTGCTTCTCGTTCTTTCGCGCGTTACCTTCATCCCATTCGAAGCCGACGATGTGCTCGAGATCGATCACGGTTGTATATTACCATAATATACAACTCAGCGCATGACTATACGAGCTTTTCCCCTTGACCCGTTAGGGCTTCCCAGAGCGATGGCAAGGCATGGGAACAAGCGATTCAGCCGGGCGCGCGAAGCTCGCTCACTATCTTCTCCGTCATCATCACCGGACCTGGCGGAGGCCCGGGCGCCGCCCGATTTGCGCCTAACGCGATCGTTGCAGGCCGCTTCTATGCCTAGGCCGCTGCGCGACTTCGCACTCTTGGCTCGGCTTTCGGCCAGACATCACGCCGCGCCACCCGCAGTTCGTAATCGGACTGCAGATCGAGCCAGATCTCGGGCGAGACGCCGAAATACTTGCCAAGGCGCAGCGCCGTGTCGGCCGTGATGGCTCGCTTGCCGTTTACGATTTCGCTGATACGGTTCGGCGGGACATCTAGATCCCTTGCCAGCATACTGATGCTGAGGCCAAGTGGCTTCATGAACTCCTCGCGGAGAATTTCTCCGGGCGGGATGGGATTCAGACGTTTCGTTGCCACGCTTATTCCTCAGTGATAGTCGACAATCTCGACGTCGTACGCATCTCCGTCCTGCCACCTAAAGCAGATGCGCCACTGGTCGTTGATGCGAATGCTGTGTTGACCTTTTCGGGCGCCGCGCAGTGCTTCAAGCCGATTGCCTGGTGGGACGCTCAGGTCCTGAATCGTGCGCGCCCGATGGAGGTACATGAGTTTTCGCCGTGCCTGCCGCTCAATAGCGCGAAACCGGGCGACGAGTTCGTCGTCGAAGAGCCGTGCCGTGTCACGGTCCTTAAACGATCTAATCATACGCGAAGCATAATACGTATCGCGTATTATGTAAAGAGGAACCCGGGGTCGGCCATCAGGAAATGCCGAAGGCAAGCTCCCGCCGAACGGATGTGATACAGAAATTGCCGAGGGCAGCGAAAAAGTGTATCGTTTTTTTCCCCCGCCGCGAGCCTCTTCGCCGCCCGCTGGCGGCAACAGGAGACCCCGGGCAATGTACGCGCAGATGGTCGACACCGGAGCGAAAAGGCTCCGCGCGCTCGAAGAGCTCTCGCCGCAGGAGCGCGCGTTCCAGGAACGCATCGACGCCGACGTGCGCATCGAGCCCAAGGACTGGATGCCGGAGGCTTATCGCAAGACGCTCATCCGGCAGATCTCGCAGCATGCCCATTCCGAGATCGTGGGCATGCTGCCGGAAGGCAACTGGATCACGCGCGCCCCGACGCTCAAGCGCAAGGCGATCCTCATGGCCAAGGTCCAGGACGAGGCCGGCCACGGGCTCTATCTTTACGCCGCCGCCGAAACCCTGGGCGTATCGCGCGACGAGCTCGTCGCCGAGCTGCATGCCGGCAAGGCCAAGTACTCGAGCATCTTCAACTACCCGACGCTTAGCTGGGCCGACATCGGCGCCATCGGCTGGCTGGTCGACGGCGCGGCGATCATGAACCAGATCCCCCTGTGCCGCTGCTCGTTCGGACCCTACGCCCGGGCGATGGTCCGCGTCTGCAAGGAGGAGAGCTTCCACCAGCGCCAGGGGTTCGACATCATGATGACGCTCTGCCGCGGCAGCGCCGAGCAGAAGGCGATGGCGCAGGATGCGCTCGATCGCTGGTGGTGGCCGTCGCTGATGATGTTCGGGCCGCCGGACTCCGACTCGGTGCACAGCGCGCAATCAGCCCAGTGGAAGATCAAGATCCTGTCCAACGACGAGCTGCGGCAGCGCTTCGTCGACCAGACCGTGCCGCAGGCCGACTACCTTGGAATCTCGCCACCCGACCCCGAACTGAAGTGGAACGAGGAACGAGGACATTACGACTTCGGGCCGATCGACTGGGACGAGCTCTACCGGGTCGTGAAGGGCAACGGCCCGTGCAACCGCGATCGGCTGCGCACCCGCGTCCGAGCCTGGACCGATGGCGCATGGGTGCGCGAGGCCGCCCTCGCCTACGCCGAGAAGCAGGCGGCGAGGACAGAGCAGGCGGCGTAGGCGAGACAGGCAACCGGAGCTAGAAGGCAATGGAACGATCCGAATGGCCGCTGTGGGAAGTCTTCATCCGCTCCCAGCACGGGCTCGCGCACAAGCATGTCGGCAGCTTGCACGCCCCCGACGCGGAGATGGCGATCAAGAACGCGCGCGACGTCTACACCCGGCGCAACGAGGGCGTGAGCATCTGGGTGGTGCCATCGTCGGCGATCACGGCGACCGCCCCCGGCGCGAAGGAGTCGCTGTTCGAGCCGGCGAACAGCAAGGTGTACCGCCATCCGACGTTCTTCCCGATGCCCGATGCCGTCAAGCACATCTGACGTGAACCGCGATCGGCAGCGCTTCGACTACGTGCTGCGGCTCGCCGACAGCGATCTCGTTCTGGCGCAGCGCCTCGGCGAATGGGTGGGTCACGGGCCGGCGCTGGAAGAGGATATCGCGCTCACCAACGTCGGGCTCGACCTCATTGGCCAGGCGCGGCTGTGGTTCGCCTACGCGGGCGAGCTCGAGGCGCGCTTCGCCGGCGCGGGGCGCAGCGAGGATGCGCTCGCGTTCCTGCGCGACAGTGGCGAGTTCCGCAACCTGCTCTTGGTCGAACAGCCCAACGGAAACTACGCCGACACCATGGCGCGGCAGCTCTATTTCGACACCTGGCACCGGTTGTTGCTTGCCGAGCTGACGGGCTCGACCGACGCGCGCATCGCCGAAATCGCCGCCAAGGCGGGAAAGGAAGTGACCTATCACGCCGAGCGCAGCGCGTCATGGGTGATCCGCCTGGGCGACGGCAGCGACGAGAGCCACGACAAGATGCAGGCGGCCATCGACGACCTGTGGATGTACACCGGCGAGCTCTTCGTCCCCGACGCGACCGAGCTGGTACTCGCGCAGGAGGGCATCGCCTGCGACGCCTCGACCCTGCTGCCGGCCTGGCGCGAGGCGATCGGCGCCATCCTGACCGAGGCCACGCTCTCCGTTCCCGACGCGACCTGGATGCAGCAGGGCGGCAAGCGCGGCGTGCACACCGAACACCTCGGGCACCTGCTCGCCACCATGCAGTGGCTGCAGCGCGCCTATCCCGGAGCGCAGTGGTGAGCGGCGAGGGCACAGCGGCGCCCGGCACGGCGGCCGTGTGGCAGGCGCTTGCCGCGATTCCCGACCCGGAGATTCCGGTCGTCTCCATCGTCGACCTGGGCATCGTGCGCGATGTCGAGTGGCAGGATGGCGTCCCGACTGTCACGGTCACGCCGACCTATTCCGGGTGTCCGGCGACCGAAGTCATCATGGCCGACATCGGCCGCGCCCTGACCGCGGCGGGATTCGCCGCGCATCGGGTTGCCATACGCCTCGCGCCGGCGTGGACGACCGACTGGATCGCCGCCCCCGCGCGGGCGCGACTCTCCGAGTTCGGCATCGCCCCGCCGGGGGCTCGCGCCGGCGCGAGCGCGCAGCTCATCGCCGTCACGGGGCTGCGCCGCCGCCGGGCTGTCGAGCCGGTGCCTTGCCCGCGCTGCGGCGGGGCGCGCACCAGCGAGCTGTCGCATTTCGGCTCGACGCCGTGCAAGGCGCAATACCGCTGCGACGACTGCCTGGAACCGTTCGATTACTTCAAGCCGCATTGAGTAAGTTCCACCCGCTCAAGGTCGCCGGCGTGGCGCGCGAGACGCGCGACGCGGTGGCGGTTAGCTTCGAGGTGCCGCCGGCGCTGAAGGAGACCTTCCGCTTCGTCCAGGGCCAGCACCTTACCCTTCGCGCCGACATCGACGGCGAGGACCTGCGCCGCTCCTACTCGATCTGCTCGGCGGTGCAGGATGAGACGCTGCGCATCGCGGTCAAGAAGACGCCGGGTGGCGCGTTCTCGACCTGGATCAACGAACAGGTGAAGGCGGGACACACGCTCGAGGTCATGCCCCCCATGGGGCACTTCAACGTCGCCCTCGATCCGGCGCGGCGCCGGCACTACCTGGCCTTTGCCGCGGGCAGCGGCATCACGCCGCTGCTGTCGATCATCAAGACCACGCTCTCGGTCGAGCCGCACAGCCGCTTTACGCTCTTCTACGGCAACCGCTCCTCCGCGGCGGTGATCTTCAGGGAGGAGCTCTGCGACCTCAAGGACCGTTACCTTGAGCGCCTGAATCTCGTCTACGTCATGAGTCGCGAGCCGCAGGACATCGCGCTGCTCAACGGGCGCATCGACCAGCAGAAGGCCGAGGCGCTGCTCGCGCACTGGGTCGACCTGGCGGGCATCGACACCGCATTCGTATGCGGCCCGGACGGCATGATGCAGGCGGTGTCGAAGGCGCTGCAGGTGCGCGGATTGCCCAAGTCGCGAATCAAGATCGAGCTCTTCGCGGCCAGCATCCCGCACCACCAACACAGGACGCACGCCGCGCACGAGCCCGGCCACACCGAGTGCGCGGTGACCGCGATCATCGACGGCGCGGCGCGCGAGTTCACCCTGGAGAAGACGCGCGACAACATCATCGACGGAGCCCTCAGGCAGGGCATCGAGCTGCCATACTCCTGCAAGGGCGGGGTGTGCTCGACCTGCCGCGCCAAGCTCGTCTCCGGCGAGGTCGACATGGACGTCAACTTCGCGCTCGAGGACTACGAGATCGCGCGCGGCTTCATCCTGTGCTGCCAGAGCTATCCGGTGACCGACCGCGTGGTCGTCGATTTCGATCAGCCCGCGTGAGCCTCCCCGCAGCGCCACCATGCCGCCGATACCTGCTACCCTTTGCCCGTACTGCCGAGGAGAATTCCGCCGTGTCCCATCCCTTGTTTGAACGCCACCAGGCGCTGCTCGAGCGGGCGCTGCAGGCCATCGCCGAGCGCGGCTACTGGAGCGCTTTTCCCGAGTCGCCCAGCCCCAAGGTCTACGGCGAAGGTGCGGCCGAAGCCGGCAAGGCCGCGTTCGAAGCGCTGCTGCACAAGCCCTTTGCAATCTCACTCCCGGGCGCGGTGGGTACCGTCGGGGGAGAGCGCTCGCCCTACGGCTTTGCGCTCGGCGTGACCTACCCCAAGGTCGATCTGGACGCCCTTTTCGCCGCCGTGGCGCCCGCGGCCGCCGCCTGGCGGCGCGCCGGTCCCGAGGCCTGGGTCGGGGTCGCGCTGGAGACGCTCACCCGCATCAACAAGAAGAGCTTCGAAATCGCGCACGCGGTCATGCACACCACCGGCCAGGCGTTCGTCATGGCGTTCCAGGCCGCCGGACCGCACGCCCAGGACCGCGGGCTCGAAGCGGTCGCCTACGCCTGGGACGCGATGCGCCGCGTGCCGGCCAAGGCGTACTGGGAGAAGCCGCAGGGCAAGAACGAGCCGCTGAAGATGGAGAAGCATTACCGGGTGCTGCCGCGCGGCATCGGCCTGGTCATCGGCTGCAACACCTTCCCGACCTGGAACGGCTACCCGGGCCTGTTCGCGAGCCTGGCCACCGGCAATGCCGTCATCGTCAAGCCGCATCCGAACGCGATCCTGCCGCTCGCCATCAGCGTGCAGATCGCGCGCGAAGTCCTCGCCGAGGCGGGCTTCGATCCGAACGTGGTGACGCTGGTGGCGCACGAGGCCGGCGACGACACGGCCCAAAAGCTCGCCCTGCGCCCGGAGGTCAAGCTCATCGACTTCACCGGCAGCAGCGCCAACGGCGATTGGCTGGAGCAGAACGCCCGCCAGGCCCAGGTCTACACCGAGAAGGCGGGGGTCAACCAGATCGTGATCGATTCGGCGACCGACTTGAAAGCGGTCGCCCGCAACATCGCCTTCTCGCTCGCGCTGTATACCGGCCAGATGTGCACCGCTCCGCAGAACATCTACGTGCCGCGCGATGGCATCGAC
>Ga0074044_10004528_pt1 | contig 11495 bp, 7 predicted proteins | sample BogForMeECP23OM1_FD_94443 | JGI IMG/M metagenome (GOLD analysis project Ga0074044, IMG submission 94443) | Bog forest soil microbial communities from Calvert Island, British Columbia, Canada - Bog Forest MetaG ECP23OM1 | ecosystem: Environmental > Terrestrial > Soil > Wetlands ...
CGTGAAGCCCATCGTGCCGCCCCATGCATGATCGATTCGCAGTCCTTCCAGTTGCGGAAACGTCGTGAACAGGCTGCGGGTGAGTAATTCGAGGGCCGGCCGGTAGTTGCCGGAACTGGGCGCGTCGCCGGCGAAGTAGGGCGCGTCCGAACCGCCGATCACGATGCGCCCGTCCGCGGTCGGACGCTGGTAGTCGAAGAGCACCCGCAGGTCGGAGAGGCCTTGGCGGCCCTTCCAGCCTATCGATTCCCACTGCGCCTTGGTCAACGGCTCGGTGGCGATCACATAGCTGCAAAGCGGCAACACACGATCGCGGAAGAAACCGAGCCTCGGGGAGTATCCGTTGAGGGCGAGCACCAGCACGGGTGCGCTGATGTCGCCCATTTCAGTCTCCACGCGGTGCACCTTACCCGGAGTCACGCGCATCACCAGGGTCCGCTCGCGAACCTCGACGCCAGCGCGCTCGACCAATGGCTTGATGCCGCGGGCCAGCTTCGCCGGGTTGAGAATGCCGCCGTAGGGGAACTTGAGGGCGGCGAGGTAACGCGGCGATCTGATTTCGGCCTCGAGTTCCTTGCCATGCAGCAGCGCGGCGTTCAGCCCCATCGACTTGTAGGTCTGAAGCTGGCGCTCGAGCTGGGCGGCTTGCTCCTCGTCGATGGCGGCTTCGAGCACCCCGTTTTCCTCGAAGTCGCAGGCCACGCCGTGTTCCGCGACCAGCCGCTTGATATGTCCGATGCCGTAGAGGCTCGCGTCGAAGGCCTTGCGGCCGAGCTCCGGGCCTACCTTGTCCACCCACGCCATCAGTCCGGAGAAGCCCGCGTCGCAGAAGCCCCCGTTGCGGCCGCTGGCGCCGTATCCGCAGCAGGCGCCTTCGAGCAGCACGATGTGCTTGTTGGGAAATCTGCGGCTTAGATGGTAAGCGGAGGAAAGCCCGGTGAAGCCGCCGCCGACAATGACGATATCGGCCTTGTGGCTGCCCTTGAGGGGAGCGTTTATCTGCTGGTGTTCGAGGTCGGCCGCATCGAACCAGAAATTGTCGAGGTAGTATTCGTACAGTTGTGGCGGCTTCGCCGGATCGTCGCCGAGCTGTTCAAGGCCGTGGGAGAGCGCCCATGCGCCGGCCGCGCCGGCGGCAGCGCCGCCCAGGAATGCGCGTCTGGACACTTTCCTCGCGCCGCTCGGCTTCGCACCGCTAGGACTTCCGCTCATCGCACCTTCCTCCCTGATTGGAATCCCGGGTTTTTGTCGCGTGCACGTGAGGGTTCAAAACTCTCCGGTCTCTGCACCGCTCGGCCGGGACGTGGTGGTTTTGCATAATTCTTCATACAAGCGTGGCCTTTCTCACTCTCCATGCCACAGAGCGACCGAAACGGGAAACGCGAACAGGATCCAGGTCATCCCGGTGAATCGCTGCCGGCGAACGTCTGGATCACCTACGCGCGTGTTCTTCATGTCTGCGGTTCCTTCCATAACCGAGACACTATCGTAATTTCGGCGCCATTAGACGCTCGCGTGGCAATTTGGTAAATGGGGGGCGCTGGTTGGTGTTTGCCCCCCTTTCACCAGTCCGCGGCGGGCTGGCACTTATGCTGGCCCGTTCCTTTTGCAGGCTGTTTCGCCAGCCGGTCGCAATATTCCCGAAACTACCCCGTCGGAGCGAAAGCTAGTGCGCCAGGTCGATGCGGACGTTGCACTCGAGCCAACCCGTCATCCACCAATGACAGGTTGAAAACAGCGCTGCGGGCACTCGGTATAAATCGAAAGAGTTTCGCGAAGCGCACAGCCGATGCTGGCGAGGGTTGGGGATTTCCTCGCAGTGTCGGCCCTACTCAGCCTACCTGGCGCATGAACGCGCACTCAGCGGTTTTGTTGGCACACGTCGGCCCGGAGGAGCCCAAGAATCGATCGTCAGTGCCCCATCCCGGGCGCACTATTCGAGCGACATCGGCATCGTCGGGATGTGCAAAATAGCATTGCGGATCGTTGCGGTTGAATGGCCCCCGTTTCGGGCTAGTTTGAGGGGGGTCTTCGAGCCGCTGACTGCGCGTCAGCTCGAGCGACTTAGAAGTCGAAATAGTCCCGCACTTTGGCGCAATCTGTCAACGGGAAATCTCTATCGAGCGCGGCGTCGAGGCGAAACTGGCAGCGAAGTGGCAGTCGAGGCCGCGATTTGCGGCGCGATTCGGTGATGACGGCGCGAGAAGGCGGCGGCGGGGTAGGTCGGGGCTCGCCGTGACACTGAGCGCCGCCGGCTGCGATCTACTTGACCTTACCCGAGACCGGAATCGACACGCTTCCGTCGTTCGCGCCGTAGGTATAGCTGAGCCCCACCGTCGCCGACTGCGCGCCGGTCGCACCGCTCCCCGGCGTGAACTCCATCGTGATCGTGCAGTTATCTTTGGCCGCCAGCGGGCCCGTGCAGCTGTTGTCCGTTATCGTGAACGAGCTGGGATCGTCGCCGCCGACACTGGTGGCGCCGAGGCTTACGCTCACGGTCGCGGGATTCGAGAACTTGATCTTCTTCGCCTTACCCGTCCCGCCCGCCGCCACCGGCGAGAACGTCTCCTTGGACGGAGCCTTCAGCGCCACGGCAATTCCAGTGCCGCTGAGGCTCACCGCGGGACTGGTGCCATTGTAGCTCACGTCGATCGTTTGATCGCTCACGATGCCGGGAGTGGGCGGTGCGAACTCCACTTCGAACGAGCACTTCTTTTTCGCCGCGATGCTTTGACCGGCGCAGCTGTCCTTGCTGCTGGCGATCGCGAATGGCGGCGTCGCAGTCACCGTTCCGATCACCGCCGCGTTCGTGCCCTTGTTAGTGAGCGTCACCTTCTTGGGCTTGCTGGTCCCGGTCGCATCGACGCTGCCGAAGCTGAGCTTGGCCGGCGCCGCGCTCAGCGTGGTCGTCGGAGTGGGCGTGGCGGTCGGAGTTGCCGTGGCCGTTGCAGTCGCGCTTGCGGTCGGAGTCGGCGAAGGGGTCCCCCCGTTACTCGCGCTTGCGGTCGGCGTCGCGGTTGCGGTGCCGGTCGAGGTGACTGTGGGCGTGGCCGTCTTCGTCGCAGTGCTCGACGCCGTCGCCGTTGGCGTCGCCGTCTTGGTCGCGGTTGGCGTGGAAGTCGCCCCCGTCGCAGTTGCGGTCGGTGTGCCGCCGGTTGCCGTCGAAGTCGGCGTTGCAGTCGCAGTTACGGTTGGCGTCGCGGTGCCTGTAGCCGTCGCCGTTGCGGTGCTTGACGCCGTCGCAGTGCTTGACGCCGTCGCGGTGCTTGACGCCGTCGCAGTTGCGGACGCCGTTGGCGTTGCCGTCTTGGTCGCGGTTGCCGTGGGAGTCGCCCCCGTCGAAGTTGCCGTCGGCGTCGCAGTGCTTGACGCCGTCGCAGTGCCTGTCGCAGTAGGTGCGGGCGTCGCCGTCTTGGTCGCGGTTGCGGTTTCTGTCGGTGTGCCGCCAGTTGCGGTCGCCGCTGGCGTGGCCGTCTTGGTCGCCGTCGCGGTGCCTGTCGCGGACGCCGTTGGCGTCGCCGTCTTGGTCGCGGTCGCGGTCGGCGTTGCCGTCTTAGTTGCAGTCGCCGTCTTAGTTGCTGTCGCGGTCGGCGTCGCCGTCGGGGCTACCTCCGCGTACACGCCCCGCATGATGCTGCCGTCGGGCCATTCGTCGACGGATGCGCCGTTGAATGACTGCACCCAACCGTTGGTGCTGGGATTGAACTCCAGAACGTCTGTCGAAGTGAAATCCACCCCGCCGATCGAGCCGATCACGTCGAATGCCATCAACAGGTCGCCGTTGGGCAGCATCGTAGCGCCGACGAGGTTCGTTCCGTCGGGGATGCCGGCGCTGGCGCTGTTGAAAACCAGCGTGTAAGTCGAGCCATTGAACGAAACCAAATCCGCCGGTTTGACGGTTATCGTTCCGCCGCCGGTCTTCGGTACGCTGATGGTCACGTCGAAGGAGAGCAGCAGGTCTCCCGAGAGGTTCATCCCGATCGCGTCGATTTTGGTCCCGTCGGGGATTCCGTTGCTGGCGCCCGTTAAGGCTAGCGCCGGCAAGAAATAGCCGGTGGAGAAGTTGAAGACCGCGACATCGTGCGGAGTTATGGTCACGGTCCCTCCGCTCCCGTTGGTCGGAAGTGCGGCTGTGGTGTCGATCGTGACCAGGGCCTCATCAGTCTCTAAGGGGTAATACCCGGTCAAATTCACGCCCGGTGGGAGGGGAAAGCCGTAAAACTCTGCCCCGCCGGATAAAGGAAATTCGTAGCATAGTATGTCCTGGGGCGTGATGGTTCCGCTGCTGCTAAGCGCAACTGTTATATCGGGCGACACGCACAGAAAGCTCAATGCGGTCTGCGCCGCGGCGGGCGCGACGCTTATCCCGATCGCCGCCGCCAGCATCGCGAGGATGCCTGCGGTAAACCGTCCGCGCCTGCGGCGTCCGGATGCCAGGTGTCGAGCTTTCCCGTCAGAGCCCGTTGCATGCTGCATTGCCAAAGCCTCAACAGCCCGTTCCGCTGCAGAGATTGTTGTTAAACGAGGTGCCACCCGTAGGGGGGTTGGGGTTGCCGTAGAGTACGTTGCCTCCGTAGCCGGTGGTTGAATCAGCGGCGCTAATACTGACAAGGGTGGAGTTGTGCACTGTATTGCCGGTGATCAGACATCCGCTCCCGGCGCAATTGATGCCAGTGCCGTCGAAGATCACAGTATTGCCGGCGATCACACACGCGTCCCCGGAACCAGGATTGCCGCAAACAATGCCGGCGGTAGAATTGCCGTTTGCAGTATTGCCGGTGATCGCACACGTCGCGGCGCACTGAATGCCGGTACCGGCGCCGCTGTTCGCCGTGCAGCCTGTGACCACGCTGTTGTTGCTGACTTCGATGCCATTGAAGTTCAGATCGGCGTGCACGTTTCTGACGGTGCCGTCGCTTGCCAACAGAACGCCGGTCCCGAATCCGGTGACCGTCCCGTTTTCCACAGTGACAATGTCGTCTGAGGTATCAATTCCGATTGGCGTGGCGCTTGAACTGCCGGTCCCTATAATCGAGAATCCGTTCAAATCGATGGTGACGCCGCTCGAAGTCACATTAATTCCGTTGGTACTGGCCGGAACTATTAGGTTCCCGGTGAGGCGATAACTTCCGACCAGACGGATTGTGTAGGGAAAGACGCCGCCGTTCGCCGTCACCTTCGCCTGGTTGATCTCGATAGTGCCGTCCACGGCGCCCGCCGATGCGCCAAATCCCAGTATCGTCACGGCGGCGAAGAATACCGCTGCTGATAGCTTCCGTTTCATCTCGCGCTTCCTCGTTCGTGCCTTCGCAAGCCTCAGCAAGCGAGTCCGCCACAGAGATTGGTGGTTTTCGGGGGCATCGAGGTGCCACCGGCGAAGTTCGGGGTGTTGTTGTAGAGTACATTCCCTCCGTAGCCGGTGGTTGCATCAGCGGCCTCGATTCCAGTGGTGTTGTTGCTCACAGTATTGCCGGTGATCAGACATCCGCTCCCTACGCAATGGATGCCAACGCCGTCGAAGGTCACGGTATTGCCGGAGATCACACATCCGTCCCCGGGACCAGGCGCGCCGCAAGTAATGCCGCCGGCAGAATCGCCGTTTGCAGTATTACCGGTGATCGCACACCTCGCCTGGCACTGAATGCCGGTGCCGCCGTTGTTGGAGTTGTTTGCCGTGCATCCTTCGACCACGCTGCCAATGTTGACTCCGATGCCATTGAAGTTCCCATCGGCGTGCACGTTTCTGATGGCGCTACCACCGCTTAACTCAACGCCGGTGCCGAATCCGATGATCGTCCCGTTTTTCACCGTGTCGTCGGTTGCCTCCGCAAAGATTCCGTATGGCGTGCCGCTCGAACTGCCGGGCCCGATAATCGAGAATCCGTTCAAATCGATGGTGACGTGGGTTGAGGTCACATGAATTCCGTCTTTACCAGTCGGAACTACGAGAAAGCCCGTGAGGCGATAACTCCCGGCCACACTTATCGTGTAGGGAAAGACGCCTCCGTTCGCGAGCACCTTCGCCTGGTTGATCTCGATAGTGCCATCCACCGCGTGCGCCGACGCGGCAAATGCGAGCATCGCCGCCGCCGCAAAGAATACCGCTGCTGATAGCTTCCGTTTCACGTCTCGCTTCCTCCTTCGTGTCTCCGCGATCCTCAGCAGGCGGTTCCACCGCAGAGGTTGGTGTTTGTCGCGCCCATCGAGGTGCCCCCTTCGGGCGACGCGCCGTTGCCGTTCAGTACATTCCCGCCGTAGCCACTGGTTGCGTCGGAGAAGGACATGCTGGTCATGCTGTTATTCTCAATCGTGTTGCCGGAGGCCAGGCACCCAGACCCGATGCAATCGATGCCAATGGCGTTGTTGAACGTAGTATTGCCGGAGATCAGACATCCGCTCCCGCAACTGATCGCATCGGCCTTGTTGGCGTTCGCAGTGTTGCCGGAGATCACACAACCGTTCGATTTGCACACGATGCCTTCGAGATTGCCGTTTACAGTATTGCCGGTGATCGAACACTCCGCGGTGCAATAGATGCCGTCGCCGGACATTGCAGTGGAGTTGTTCGCCGTGCAGCCCTCGACCACGGTGTTGAGCCCGCCTGAAATGCCAAACGCGTTCGCATCGGCGTGCACGTTTCTGACGATGCCGAAGGAGCCCACCTCAACGCCCGTACCGAATCCGGTGATCGTCCCGTTTTCCACCGTAACGCCGTTTTCCACCGCATAAATTCCGTATGGCAGGCCGCTGGAAGTGCCGGGCCCGGTAATCGAGAATCCGTTCAAATCGATAGTGATGCTGGGCGTATTCACAACGATTCCGTTGGTACTGGCCGGGACGGTGAGGTTGCCGGTGAGACGATAACTCGTGTTCGCCGCACTTATGGTGTAGGGAAACCCGCCGTTCGCCAGCACCTTCGCCTGGTTGATCTCGATAGTGCCGTCTACAGCGCTCGCCGACGCGGCGAATGCCAGCATCGCCGCCGCCGCAAAGAAGATCGCCGCTGATAGCTTGTGTTTCACCTCTCGCGTCCTCCTTCGCGCCTGCGCGATCCTCAGCAGGTGGTTCCACCGCAGAGATTGGTGTTTTTCGCGCCCATCGAGGTGCCCTCGACGAAGTTCGCGCCGTTGCCGTATAATACATTCCCTCCGTAGCCGGTGGTTGCATCAGCGGCGAGGATACCAGTGGTGCTGTTATTCTCAATTGTATTGCCGGAGACCAGACACCCGGACCCACCGCAAGAGATGCCAGTTTTGTTGGAGTACACCGCATTGCCGGAGATCAGACACCCGGACCCGCTGCAGGCAATGCCATAGCTGTTGTTGGCGCTCGCAGTATTATCCGAGATTACACACCCGTTCCCGCCGCAGGTAATGCCGATGCTGGCATTGCCGTTTACAGTGTTGCCGGAAATAGCACACGCCGCGGTGCAATATACTCCCCATCCGCCCGTTGATGTGGAGTTGTTTGCGGTACAGCCTTTGACCGTGGTGTTGTTGCCGGCATCGATGCCGGTTTCGTTCGCATCGGCGTGCACGTTTCTAACGATGCCGAAAAAGCCCACGTAAACGCCCTGTTCGAATCCGGTGACTGTCCCGTTTTCCACCGTAACGTCGCTAACTCCTGCAGCAGCAATTCCCGCGGAGCCGCTGGAACTGCCGGGCCCGGTAATCGAGAATCCGTTCAAATCGACGGTGACGTTGGGCGCAGTCACAGTAATTGCGTTGGTATTGGCCGAAACTGTCAGGCTGCCGGTGAGGCGGTAACTTCCGCTTGCAGATATGGCGTAGGGAAACCCGCCGTTCGCCAGCACCTTCGCCTGGTTGATCTCAATCGTGCCGTCCACCGCGCCTGACGACGCGGCGAATGCGAGCATCGCCGCCGCGACAAAGAATAGCGCTGCTGGCAGCTTCCGTTTCACCGCTCGCTTCCTCCTTCGACGGTGGCGATCGCTCCGGCGATGGCGGCCGCATCAAAGCGCGGCTCTCGCATTTCCCCGCCGGATCGTTCCGGGCCGACCCCAGAACGGACCATTCGCAGGTTCCGGGCCATTTGTTACTGATGCGCCACACTTAAGTCAAATTACTGTTCGGAAAAAAATCACTTATGATTGGGCTGTGGCGACGGCAGCGCAGTATCAAGACCCGTTGGCACGGGAGGCCAGTATTAAGACGTTAGCAGGGGCTGCTCCCGCCAACGGCGGGCGCGGCCCTAATACTGGGTGCAGGGGTCACCCCTGCCCAAGGAGGTGCGGAACCCATGGTGGGTTCCGCATTCAATGAAGAGTGTCACTCAGCCAACGAATCCTGGCGTGTCCGCGATCTGGGTATATCGTTCGGTCCAGTCGCGCAGGGTTCCCATCTTGCTCGCGACTTCGACCTCGTTGCGCTGGATATATTCCCAGATGATCAGTCGGTCGAGCAGCATATAGACGGAAAAGCGTTCGCGGAAACCGGGTCGCGGCGGGCGGAGTTGCAGGTAGGTGCCCAGAAACTCGCGCGCCACCTCCCAATCCTGATCGAAATATTCGGCTGTTATTCGCGAAAGATCGGTCTCGCCGTCGCCGAAGTAGCATCCCATGAAGTCGAAGACACCGCTGACCTGCCATCCATCGGGTGTCCGACTCAGTACTACATTGCCTTCCTTGTAGTCCTCCATCGTGAAGCACGGAGTGAAAGGCACTGCTAACGCGGAGTTCGCGCGTTCGATCAATTCTTCGGCCCACTCGACATCAGCCGTTGTCGTGCGGTCGCTAGCGCTATGCGCTCGTTCGAGTATGCGACGGACGCGCGCGGTGACGAGCTCGCGATGAGACGGCGGCTGAATCACTTCACCGTAGCCGTTATTAAAGGGCCAATCGGCGTGGTCCGTTACCGGCACCGGTCTGACGATATCGCGGTCCGGATCGTAGCGTGCGCACCCAGGCATTGTGACCTTCTGCATCGCGACCAGGTTGTATGCCATCGCGCGCGCAATCGCGCGCAGCTCGGCGCCGGTCAGAGCGCGTCGCACCTTGCGATCCGTGACCTGCAGCCCCGGCATCCGCGGCATGATCGCGTAGCTCCAGGGAAAAAAGTCGCAAGAATCATCAATCCGATATGGCCATGGCACGGGCACGCTCGTCCGCTCATGGAGCAGCCGAGTGAAGAAGCGCTCGGTCGGAAACTGAGTAGGTCCATGCGGCGCTCCGCGGAACACGAACTCGCCGGCGCTCGAGGTGACGAACAGGTTTTGCCCGAAAAGGCCGAGTGGCACCGGCTTGACCGCAATCAAATCGCCAAGCTCGAACCGAGCGAACGCGCGGCTCAGCTGGTCGTGACTAATCGGCCCGAGCCGTTTCGAAGTTTCGTAAATTCGATGAGGCATGGTTGGCGCTGCTGAATTTCAATCTTGCGTGATCGATGACGACTAGTCGAGTTCTACGCCCCGTCAACCGTGAGGGCGCTGGACCAAGACATCGCGCGCCCGTGGGCACGGGTAGCCAGTGTTAATGGGGATCGCCTTCGGGGAGCGCCTTTCGAGGCTCGAACAAGTGATGACATCGAAGAACGGCGGCCGCAATCTGGCGGCGGCCTTCAACCGGTAGAGCACGAAATGAAGACGACCGGTGTTCCCCGCAGACTTGGCCTGACTTGGCCTGTTCTATCGACGCGCATCGGTTTTCATGGGTAACTATGGCCGGGAGACCGCCCGACAATCTCCCGAATTCGCGTGGGATGTGACCCATAGTTACCGATGGTGTCTGCCGGGAGCAGGACCCAAAATCCTCCGTGGGTGACCACGTGCCGGTTCAAGGTTATGTCGATTCGGGTATCGGGCCGAGCGGTCCAGGGGCAGTTTCAGCGCGACACTTCTCAGACACAAGCGCCGAATCGTCCGCACGGATGCGCGATGATTTCGAAGCAACCAGTTCGGCTATCTGGTGCTCGGCAAGGATTCGGCCCACGATGTGCTGATCACGACGAGATGTCGCGCAGCAAGGGCGGCGGCGTCACTCTGCGAGGCGTCTTCGTAGGTCTACCTCGTTCGCATAGCGATTATTGAGCCACCGCGACCCCCGGAATCGTCCATGTACCGTCCAGTAGCGACGGAGGAGTCTCCTTAGGCCAGTAGAGTCGCAGCATCAGAATGAACTTGCCTTCGGGAGCTGGTAGCCAATTGGGCTCCTTATCTTTGCCCGGGTTTTCGTTTTGCAGGTAAAGGTCAACTGAACCATCGGGATTTGCCTTGAACTTGTTGCGCGAGCTCCGCGTGTACCGATTGAGCGGATTGGCCACGAAAAAATACTGCGCGTCGTACATCGTCAGGGACCAGAATCCGTTCGCTGGAGGCATCTGACCCTTGTCGAAATGCAAGACGTACTTGTTGGCGCCCGAGTAAGGTTTTCCGGCGGCATCGACCTCTGAGGTTGGATAGACGGCATCTTGCGGGCGGTTCGCGCCGAGACCAACGGCGGTGACAAAAGCGCGGTCGAGATAGTCGGTGCCGTAGATTCCTGTCTTGGTAAAGAATACCCAGCCGTTCTCGACTTTCCCGGCATCCTTGAAGTAGCCCATAATCTTGCCGACAGCGGCCTTGGGTACAGCCTTCAGAGCCTGCTGTGCCTCGGGGGAAAGCTTGGTCAGATCGAACGGTTGCCCGGGTACGATTCCGATTTTCGCCATTCTCGCTAATATCGGCGCATCCTCGGCCGCGGGCGGATTGTCCTTCATCATCTGCGCCATCAGGTTGAAGTACGCTGCGACGTCCAGAGCATTCACCTGCTCTCGGGGCGGGGTTTTCATGTCGATATTCGGATCGACAGTGCCTGCCGGCGGTGTGTACGGCTTGCCGTACGAGCTGAGCGGGACCAGCGAAAGCTTGTCCTGCATCTCATGCACCGCTTGATAATCCTTGGCCGTGCCACTGCAATAAATGCGACCGATTATCCAAACCGTGCTGGTAGGCGATTTGTACTCCGTGACGCCATCGGGCAACGTTCCACTCCAACCCGGTCCCGTAATCGCGTACTTCTGCGCCTTGGTTCCGGTAGTGCGCGTGCCCGGCACCTGGAACACCGCCGTCCATCCATCCAGCATAGGAAACAGGTAATAACGCCCGTGCGCGTCGGGGATGCTGAGGACGTACGGCTCTTTGGCTAGGTCTAAAAAGGCGGACGAGTAGAGCGTATCGGCGTTCGGCGCTGTGACGTCCTTGAAGGCGGCGGTCGGGTATTCCCGGGCGCTGGCAAACTGGCCCATTGGGGCGTGAAGCCCAACAGGTCTATCGGTGTTTGTCCCGATCCGGCGCGTCATCTCCACCGTTACGAGCGGATAGCCGTATATGTAGGCGTCGGTCGCGATTGCGGATGCTTCATCCGCGCTCATGGGTGCCGCAGCTTGCTGCGCCGACGCACGCGATCCGCCGAGAGCGACTAAGAGGAGCGCGAGCGTCAAGACTCGCGCGCCGAAGCCAAGTCCTAATGGGCCGAGGGTCTTTTGCATTGTTGCTTCTCC
>Ga0074044_10004529_pt1 | contig 11495 bp, 8 predicted proteins | sample BogForMeECP23OM1_FD_94443 | JGI IMG/M metagenome (GOLD analysis project Ga0074044, IMG submission 94443) | Bog forest soil microbial communities from Calvert Island, British Columbia, Canada - Bog Forest MetaG ECP23OM1 | ecosystem: Environmental > Terrestrial > Soil > Wetlands ...
CCCAGTTCATGGCGAGCGCGGCGGCGATCGCGGCGATAACGGAAAAGCGTGGTCTTCCTTCGGCCGGCTCCCCGACCTTCGCCGCGGCCGGCGAGTTGTTGGGCTATGGAGCGGATTTCGGCCCCATGTTTCGCCGCGCTTGACGGTGCCGCCCGGGAAATTCCACTCGGCCCGCTATGACGAGCGCACGAGCAGCAAAGCCCGATCGACTGTGACCGCCACGAGGGCACCTTCGTGGCGCGCGCGCCGCAACCGCCACCAGACGCGGGCGAGCGGGAAACCGAGATGGGACGCCATCCGCCAGGCGGCGTCGAGAGGCCCTGACATGGACTGACCTTTCCCTGCCGTCGGATCGCTTTCGCTGGCCGACTCGCCAAGGCGCGTTCGGACGGATTCGCCTTTCGGCCACGGCCGATCAGAAGGCCAACTGGCGCGGCCGCGGTCAAGCTGCGCCAATCGCCGCAGACCGGAGACGGGCGCGCGCTTGCCATCCCGCCGAATCGAGGCGATGCTCCACCCAAATTCTCTCGTGGATCCCGGCCCTATGTCCCCCCGATCGCGGCGCGCCATCTCGAAAACTCCGCCGGAATCTTCCCGCGAGCCGACGCGCGAGGCTCTCATGGCCGCGCTCGCAGAGCGCGACGAAGCGATCGCGCAACAGGCCGCGACCTCCGAGGTGCTGCGGGTCATCAACGCCTCGCCCGGAAACCCTGCGGCGGTGTTCGAGGCGATCCTGGCAGCCGGCCAGCGGCTCTTCGGAACGGATCAGATCGCCATCTTCATCATCGGCGACGACGACATGGTGCGCGTGGCGGCGTGGCGGGGCAGCCTGGCCGAGGAAGCCCGGCACGACGCCACCCCGCTCGCCGACAGCGTGACCGGCTGGGTCATCCGGGAACGCCGGCTCCATCACATCCCCGATGGCGGGGCTATGTCCAATCTCTCGCCGCGCCTCCGCGAACGGGAGGAGCGCATCGGACGCCAATCGCTGCTGTTTGCGCCGATGCTGTGGGAGGATCGCGGACTGGGCTCCCTCCTCATCGCCCGCTCGCCGCCGAGGCCTTTCTCCGACCGGGAGCAGGCGCTTCTGCAAACCTTCGCCGATCAGGCGGCGATCGCGATCGAGAACGCGCGACTGTTCAATGAGACGCAGGAAGCGCTCAGACAGAAAACCGCCACGAGCGACATCCTTCGCGTGATCGCCTCCTCCCCGAACGATGTGCGGCCGGTGCTGGACATGCTGGTGGAAACGGCCTGCCGACTGTGCGAGGCGTATGACGCCATCGTCTTGCTGCGCGAGGGCGACGATTTGCGAATTTCGGCCCACTATGGGCCGATTCCCCTCCCCCCCAATTTCGGCAGACGGCCGATCAGCCGCGACTGGCCTCCCGGGCGCGCCGTTTTCGATCGCAAGCCCGTGCACGTGCACGACCTCGCTGCGGCCCGAGACGAATATCCCGTCGCGGTTGCGTTTTCGGCAGACGCGGGCCGCGCCGCGTCACAAAGCGGCGCGTCGCCGGGCCTGGCGTGGAGGACCGCTCTCGCCATGCCTCTGCTGCGCGAGGGCGAGGCGCTCGGCGTCATCGTGCTCCGCCGCACCGAAGTCTGGCCCTTCTCCGACGCCCAGATCGCTCTGCTCCAGACCTTCGCCGATCAGGCCGTCATCGCCATCCACAACGTGCGCCTGTTCGACGAGGTGCAGGCGCGCACGCGCGATCTCACCGAAGCGCTGCAACAGCAGACCGCGACCGCCGACGTTTTGAAGGTGATCAGCCGCTCGGCATTCGATCTGCAGGCGGTGTTCGACACGCTTATTCGTTCGGCGGTCGAATTGGTCGGCGCCGCGCATGGCGCGATCCATATTCGCGAAGGCGACGTGTATCGGCACAAGGCGAGTTTCGGCTTCAACCCCGAACTCACGAACTTCGTGAGGCAAAATCCGTTTTCCGCAGGGCGCGGAACCCTCGCGGGGCGCGTTGCGCTTTCGGGAGAGGTCGAGAGCATCCCGGATGTGCTGGCGGACGATGAATTCCTGCCGTCGATGAAGGCGCTCGTTAACGCGCGTTCGCTGCTCGGCGCGCCGCTGCTGCGCGACGATCGCGTGGAAGGCATGATGATTCTGGCGCGCAACGAGCCGGGTGAATTTGCGCCTCGCCAGATCGATCTCGTGCGAACCTTCGGCGACCAGGCCTTGATCGCCATCGAGAACGTGCGGCTGTTCGACGAGGTGCAGGCGAAGACGCGTGACCTCGAAGAGGCGTTGCAGCAGCAGACCGCCACCGCCGATGTGCTGCAGATCATTAGCCGCTCGGCGTTTGATTTGGACGCGGTCCTAGCGACATTGGTGGAATCCGCGCATCGACTGTGTCGAGCCACGACCTCGTCGGTCTTCTTGCGAGACGGCGAGGTCATGCGCTTTCGCGCACAAGCGGGCGCCTCGCCTGAATACGTCGAGTTCCTGCGCGCACGTACCTTCCCTATCGCCGGCGCCACGCACGCGACGGTCACGGGCCGCGTCCTCACGACCGGCCAAGTGAACTACATACGGGATGTCCAGACGGACCCCGAATACGATTTCGGGCTGGCGCCGCAAATCGGCCATTTTCGCTCGGTGGTTGGCGTCCCGCTGGTGAGGGACGGCCGCATCGAGGGAGTGTTCCAGCTCGCCCGACCCGAACCCGGCGGAATCACCGACCGACACATCGATCTCGTGCGCGCGTTCGCCGACCAGGCCGTGATCGCGATCGGGAACGTTCGGCTGTTCGACGAGGTGCAAGCGCGCACGCGCGACCTCGCGGAGGCGTTGCAGCAGCAGACCGCGACCGCCGAGGTGCTGAAGGTGATCAGCCGTTCGGCGTTTGATTTGCAAGCGGTGTTCGACACGCTGATTTCGTCTGCCGCGGACCTCAGCGGCGCGCACAGCGGCGCGATCTGTGTTCGCGACGGCGAGGTTTTCCGCTATCGGTCCTCTTCCGGACCTGGCGCGAGCCCGGAGTTGCACAATTATCTCGTCGAACACCCCGCGACTCCCGGGCGCGGATCCATCGCAGGGCGCGGAGTCCTGTCCCGACAGGTCGAGCAGATTCCGGACCTTCGCGAGGACGCGGAATATTCGGTGCCGATAAACTCCCATGGCAATCCCGCGCGCGCCCTGCTCGGCGTGCCCCTCCTCGGCAAGGACAAGGTCGAAGGCGCCATTGTCCTCACGCGTCTCGAACCGGGCGCCTTCCCCGATCGCCAGATCGAAATCCTGCGGACCTTCGCCGATCAGGCGGTGATCGCGATCGAGAACGTACGCTTGTTCGACGAGGTGCAGGCGCGCACGCGCGATCTGACGGAGGCTTTGCAACAGCAGACCGCGACCGCCGACGTCTTGAAAGTCATCAGCCGCTCGGCGTTCGATTTGAAAGCCGTTCTTGCTGTCCTGGTCCAGTCCGTGCTCGATCTCTGCAACGCGTCTGGAGGCAATATTCATCTGCGCGACGGCGAGACCTTCCGGCTCGAGATGCAGTTGGGCTGGCCGGAGGAATTTGCGCAATACATGCGCGATCACCCGGTCACCCCGGGAACCGGCTCGGTATCTGGACGCGCGATTCTAACCGGCGCCGTCGCGCATATTCCAGATGTCCTAGAGGACCCGGACTACAAGCTGTCGGAAGGCCAGAAAATAGCCGGCTACCGCGCGGTCCTCGGCATTCCTCTCCTCCGGCAAAGCGAGGTTATTGGCGTTTTTTCCGTGGGGCGACCGGCGCCCGGCCCGTTCACGCAGCGCGAAATCGGACTCGTGCAAACCTTCGCCGACCAGGCCGTCATCGCGATCGAGAACGTGCGCCTGTTCGAGGAGGTCCAAGCGCGCACCCGCGATCTGAGCGAAGCGCTGCAACAGCAGACCGCGACCGCCGAGGTGTTGAAGGTCATCAGCCGTTCGGCGTTCGATCTGGACACCGTCTTGCAGACCCTCGTCGAATCCGCCGCGCGATTGTGCAACGCGCCGCAGGGCGTGATCCACCTGCGCGAGGGAGAATTCGTCAGGGCGAAGGCGATGGTCGGCCATTCCGGCGAACTGATGGAGCGGCTGCGCGACACCCCGCGAAAGGCGGGACGCGAATCGATCGTGCCGCGCGTGATGCTGTCGGGCCGCGTCGAGCACATCGACGATGCGCTCACGGACCCCGAATTCGATCTGGGCGGGATGGACCCGAGCAAATTCGGGTTTCGCGGCCTGCTGGGCGTGCCGTTGCTGCGCGAAGGCAAAGTCGAAGGCGTCTTCGTCGTCTCGAGCCCCAAACCGGGCCGTTTCACCGACCGTCAGACCGAATTGGTGCAGACCTTCGCCGACCAGGCGGTGATCGCGATCGAGAACGTGCGCCTGTTCGACGAGGTGCAGGCGCGCACGCGCGATCTGACCGAGGCGCTGCAGCAGCAGACCGCGACCGCGGACGTCTTGAAGGTCATCAGCCGGTCGACTTTTGATCTTCAACCGGTTCTGGAGACGTTGGTCGAAAGCGTGGCGCGTCTTTGCGACACTGAAATGGCGTTCATCCTGCGCCGCGATGGCGAGGTATTTCGGGCGGGCGCCTCAATCGGCTTTTCACGTGAATATGCGGATTTTCTGCAAGCCAACCCCATCAGCGTCAACCGCGGGACCGTGACCGGCCGCGCCGCTCTCGAGAGGCGGATCGTCCAAATCGCCGATGTTACGGCCGATCCCGAATACGCGCTTGCCGAAGCGGCTACCCTCGCGGGGCAGCGCACGGCTCTCGGCGTTCCGCTGCTTCTCAAGGGAGAAGTGACAGGCGTCTTTGTCCTTGCCCGCCGGCGGGTCGAACCCTTCACTCAGAGGCAGATCGGGCTCGTTACATCGTTTGCGGATCAAGCCGTCATCGCTATCAATAATGTTGGTCTGTTCAACGAGACACAGGAAGCGCTGCAACAGCAGACCGCAACCGCCGACGTGCTAAAGGTCATCAGCCGCTCGGCGTTCGATCTGCAGACGGTTCTGGACACGCTCGTCCGCTCGGCGAAGGAATTGTGCGATGCGGCCAGCGGCGTCATCTACCTGCAGGAGGGCGACGCGTTCCACCTCAAAGCCGACACGGGCCTGAACGAAGATCTCGTTCGATACCTCAGGCAAAACCCGCAAAAGGCGAGCCGCGGCTCCGGCGGCGGGCGCGTCCTGCTGACCGGCGAGGTTCAGAACATCGCCGACATTCAAGCGGACCAGCAGTACGATCCTGACCTCAAGGCAGCGGCGACGCATTCGCGGGCGTTGCTCGGCGTGCCGCTGATCCGCAATCAGGGGATCTTCGGCGCCATCGTTCTCACCCGTTCGCAACCCGGCCTCTTCACCCCGCGCCAGATCGAGATCGTGCAGACCTTCGCCGACCAGGCCGTCATCGCTGTGGAAAACGTGCGCCTGTTCGACGAAGTGCAGGCGCGAACGAGGGAGCTCGCCGCCTCGCTCGACAATCTGCGCAAGGCGCAGGATCGCCTGATCCAGTCGGAAAAGCTCGCCTCCCTCGGCCAGCTCACCGCCGGCATCGCCCACGAGATCAAGAACCCGCTGAACTTCGTCAACAACTTCTCGTCCCTGTCGCGCGAGCTGATCGACGAGCTCGCCGGCGTGATCAAGGCGGCGCCGCTCGAGGAGGCCCAGCGCGAAGAGGCGGAAGAGCTGATCGGAACCATCGGCGGCAACCTCGACAAGGTGGTGCAGCACGGCAAGCGCGCCGATTCGATCGTCAAGAACATGCTGCTGCATGCGCGCGAGGGCTCGGGCGAGCGGTCGTCGGTCAACGTCAACGCGATGGTCGACGAGGCGCTGAATCTCGCCTATCACGGCGCGCGGGCCGAGAAGCCCGGCTTCAACGTGACGATCATGAAATCGCTCGACCCGAACGCCGGCGCCGCCGATCTCTTCCCGCAGGAGATCACAAGAGTGCTGCTCAACTTGATTTCCAACGCCTTCTACGCGACGATGAAGCGAAAGCAGGGCGGCTCGGACAACGCCTATGATCCGACGATCATCGCTTCGACCCGCGACCTCGGGAAAAGCGTCGAGATCGCCATTCGCGACAACGGGACAGGCATTCCCGCCGAGGTGAAGGCGAAAATGTTCAATCCGTTCTTCACCACCAAGCCCGCCGGCGAAGGCACCGGCCTCGGTCTCTCGATCAGCCACGACATCGTCGTCAAGCAGCACGGCGGGATGCTCGAGGTCTCGACCGAGGCGGGCGCCTTTACGCAGTTCACCATCGTCCTTCCACGCTCCGGAGCGGGATCATGAGCGCGCTGATTCTGGTCGTCGACGATGAGCCCGATGTCGCCGAACTCTTCCGCCAGCAGTTCCGCAAGGAGCTGCGCGCGTCGCGCTTCGCCATGGAATTCGCGCAGTCCGCGAACGAGGCTTTGGAGCGCGTCGGCTCGGCGGAGGCTGCGAGGCTCATTCTCATCCTCTCCGACGTCAACATGCCGGGAATGAGCGGAATCGAATTGCTGCCGCGCGCGCGGGAAGCCCGACCCGACGTGCCGGTCATCATGATCACCGCCTATGGCGACGCCGAGACCCGGCGAAAAGCGATCGAGGCCGGCGCCGCAGGGCTCTTCGCCAAGCCGATCGACTTCCCCGAACTGCGCGGCGAGATTTCGCGCCGGCTGGATGCCGCGACGGGGGCGCCATGACGGCGAAAATCCTCGTCGTCGACGACGAGCCCGATCTCGAAGACCTGGTGAGGCAGAAGTTCCGCCGTCAGATCAAGGACGGCTCGATCGTCTTCGGATTCGCGCGCGACGGGGTGGAGGCGTTGTCCTTCCTCGCCGAAAACGGCGATTTCGACATGGTCGTGTCCGACATCAACATGCCGCGCATGGACGGGCTCACCCTGCTCGCCAAGCTGCAGGAGGAGGCGACCAAGTTCTCGACCGTGATCGTCTCCGCTTACGGCGACATGACGAACATCCGAACCGCGATGAACCGGGGCGCGTTCGACTTCCTCACCAAGCCCATCGACTTCGCCGACTTCGAGACGACGGTTCGCAAGACGATCGCGCATGTCGAGGCCTTGCGCGAGGCGCGGGCGCGTCAGGCGGCGGCGGAGCGGGCGCACGCTTCGCTCTCCCGCTATTTCTCGCCCAATCTCGCCCGCAGCCTCGCCGCCGACGCCAATGCGCTCACGCCCGGCGGGGAGCGGCGCGAGATTGCGACCCTGTTCACCGACATCGCCGGATTCACGCCGCTGGTGGAATCGCTCGATCCCCGGGAACTCGCGGACCTCCTCAGCGGCTATCTCGAAGGCATGACCGAAATCGTGTTCGCCCACGAGGGCACCGTCGCCAAGATCATCGGCGACGCGATCCATGTCCTGTTCGGCGCGCCCGGCGAACAGCCGGACGCTGCGACCAGGGCGATCGCCTGCGCGCTCGCCCTCGACGCGCGCGCCGAACACTACCGCCGCGAATGGAACGCGCGCGGCGTCCCGCTCGGCGTCACGCGCATCGGGGTCCATGCGGGACCGGCGATCGTCGGCAATTTCGGCGGCGGGCGGCTTTTTGACTACACGGCTTACGGCGACACGATCAACGCCGCGGCGCGGCTCGAAGCGGTCAACAAGCAGCTCGGCACGCGCGTCTGCGTCAGCGCGATCGCCGCCGAGCAAGCGGAAGGATTTTATGGCCGCCCGGTCGGCGATCTCCGGTTGCGCGGCCGGAGCGAACCGCTGCGCGCTTACGAGCCGCTCGCTGCCGAAGAATTTGCAAGTCCGGCGATGGCGGCCTATGCCGAAGCCTTCGTCAAGCTCGAAGCGCATGACCCAGGCGCGGTCGCCGCCTTTGCCGCCCTTCTGAGCTCCCGCCCTGCCGATCCGCTGGCGCAGTATCACCTCAAGCGGCTTCTGAACGGCGCGGCGGGGACGGAGATCGTGACGCTGTAGGACCTGCCCGAATGTCGGCCGAGGCATGAGCAGGGCGCAAGCGGACGTCGCGCGCCCGGGCGCCGCCCCTCGCGTCACAACGGACGGCGCGCTCTCGGTCGAAACGATCGCGGACGCGTTCGCTCTGCGGCCGACCGAGGGATTGGCGGCAAAGCGAAACGGAGCGCGGACCGCCCCGCGGCGAAAGCCGATCCCGAAGGGAAGAAAGGCTTGACTGCGTCGAGCGCTCGCGGTTCCGGTCCGACCGGCGGAAATCGGAAACGCCCCGGAGAAAACAGATGCCCGCGCTGAACATTGACCGCGCCGACTTCCTCAAAGAGGAAGATATCGTCGTCTTCGAAGCCTCGGTCGCGAGGTTTCTCGACGAGCACGCGCCCGAATCACGAGTGGCGAAGTGGCGCGAAGCGGGAATCGTCGAGCGCGCGATTTGGCGCGAGGCGGGCGAAGCCGGGTTGCTGTGCCTCGCCATCCCCGAGGCCTACGGCGGCGCCGGCGGCGACTTCCGGCACGAAGTCGTCCTGATGGAGCAGATGGCCAGGAAGGGCGTCAGCGGATTCCTCGCCTCTTTGCACAACACGATCGTCGCTCCTTACATCCTCCATTACGGCTCGGAGGAGCAGAAGAAGAGATGGCTGCCGAAGTTGGCGTCGGGCGAATTCATCGGCGCCATCGCGATGTCGGAGCCCGGCGCCGGATCGGACTTGCAGGCGGTCAAGACGTCGGCGCGGCTCGACGGCAATCACTACGTCATCAACGGGCAGAAAACCTTCATCAGCAACGGTCAGCTTGCCGACCTCATCATCGTCGTCGCCAAGACGGACCCGTCGCGCGGCGCGAAAGGCACCTCGCTCGTCGTCGTCGAGACGGATCAAGCCGAAGGCTTTCATCGCGGACGCAACCTCGACAAGATCGGCATGGAAGCGCAGGACACGTCGGAACTGTTATTCGACAATGCGCGCGTTCCCACTTCGAACCTGCTCGGTCCGCAGGAAGGCATGGGCTTCGTCCAGCTGATGCAGCAACTGCCGCAGGAGCGGTTGACGATCGGCATCACCGGCGTCGCCACCATGGAGCGCGCGCTCGATCTGACGATCGCCTATGTGAAGGAGCGCAAGGCCTTCGGCCAGCGCCTCATCGATTTCCAGAACACGCAGTTCAAGCTCGCAGAGTGCAAGACCGAAGCGACGGTTGCGCGGATCTTCATCGACCGGCTGATCGGCCTGCACCTCGAGGGCAAGCTCGACGCCGCGACCGCCTCGATGGCCAAATACTGGGTGTCCGATCTCGAGAACAAGGTGGTCGACACGTGCCTGCAGCTGTTCGGCGGCTGCGGCTACATGAACGAATATCCGATCGCGCGCATGTTCAGGGACAGTCGCGCCCAGCGGATCTATGGCGGCTCGAACGAGATCATGAAGGTTCTGATCGCGCGGACGTTGTGAGACGACGAGGAGACGGACGATTTCACCCGACGCGCAATGGCTGAGGCGGGCGATGAAAGCGGTCGACAAGCTCGACGTCACGATTTTGGTCGACCCCAAGCGTCGAGGTTCTGTCCGCCCAACGCGCCGATGTCGTTGTCACGAGGGAAGAGCAATCGATCCTGGACGGCTCGTTTTATGGGGAAGTACCCCGCATCACGGCGTTCGAGCGCGGCATGACCGCAGCATCGCCTCAATCGCGACGGCTACCCTGGCGACTCTACGTGCTCTATGGTCCGAGGATGACCCGGTTTCAGGAGCTGATGTCGCAGCGCATCGCCGAAAACCTGATCGGCGAACCCGCCAAATATTCCGTCTACCCGCCGGCGTTGAAAGAGCCCTATCGCAGCCGGCGCTTCGCCGGCTTCAGCGCCGCCGCAACCGGCAAAGGGCTTGCGAAAGCCGCCGGTCGTCACCACAGTGTTGAAAAAGCCGGCGCGATGAAATTCGAGAGCGTTCAGAACTCACAACAGCAGGGAGAAGTCACATGATCCGCAAGGCGAGAGCAGTTTGGCGCGGCACGGGTCGCTCGGGCGACGGCCATCTTTCCACCGATTCAGGCGTGCTGGCGGATACCCCCTATTCCTACAGGACCCGCTTCGAGAACGAGAAGGGCACGAATCCTGAAGAGTTGATCGCCGCCGCCCATGCCGGCTGCTTCACTATGGCGCTGGCCTTTCAAATGCAGGCCGCCGGCCTTACGCCCACCCAGCTCGACACCGAGGCAGCGGTCACTCTTGAGCCGGAGGGGCAGGGGTTCCGCATCACGAAGTCCGCCTTGACCCTGCGCGCCCAAGTGGCGAACCTCGCCGAAGCGGATTTTACCCGCATGGCCGGCGAGGCGGAGAAGAACTGCCCAGTCTCGAAGGTCCTCAACGCCGCGATTACATTGGACGCGAAGCTGGTCTGAGGAGTCGCTTGGCCCTTTGACAAATCGGAGACGAAGACATCGACGGGGAGGCCTTAGCTGCGTTTCCAGCTTCGGCGCAATGTCGACGCCTTGCCTGCCGATTCCTTCCGGGCGATATCCTCGCGGCTCGGGCGCGTCAGTGCGCCGACGCGACACATAATGCGGGGTCCGCCGGCGAAGCAGGCCCATTCGATCTCGGCCGGCGTCGGCGCGCCGCCGACGATCCAGACGGGCTTGCCCGGCTTGTTCTGTATCGAGGTCCAACACCACTCGTAGCCGGTGTACATGCCTCCGCCGAGGAGGCAAGCGTCGATTTGCGGCGTCAGGCGGTAGTCCTCCGACCACACTTGCACCCAATGCGCGGCGCCCTCTGCCTCGATCTTCCCATCGACGGAAATCTTCATTCCAGCGATCAACCGTCGCATGGCGACCTCCCGGATCATGTCCCGCTTTCGCGGAATCGTCATCGCGAGGGGCGAAGCGACGCGGCGATCCGGAGTCGCGCCCCCCTTTCGGACGCCCTATCGCTCGCGATGACCACGTTGTTTCCATCATGAGGATCGCGCGAAGGCCGGATCAGGATCGTCGGGCGCCGCTCCGCCGGCTGGAGATCAGCTTCAGCCAGGGCGCGGAATGGAAGGCGCTCATCAGCACGTACATTGGGGCCATTCCGACCAGCGGCGACCCATCTTGCGCGGCCGAGCACACCGCGCCGCCGCCATGAACACTCGTAGGCAGCGCCATGGTTGCGAAGGTCGGCGCGGCCAAGAGGCCTAGCCAGTCGGCTGCGCCGAAGGCGGCCGCGGCGCCGCTTTCGTGGCGGAGCGCGTCGCCGTCGCACCCGCGCGAAGAAGCCTCGCTCATGGCTTCGCGCCTGCCTCGAGGTTCCGGAAGGAGGCCTCTCCGGCGTCCGACACCTTGACCCACTGCGGGTCGGGCGAGGCGTCGGCGTCGTAGTTGTCGTGCCAGTTCCACCACTTGTACGGCGGGGTCTGGGGGTAGCCGTCCGGCGAGTCCTCCCACACTTCCTGGCGCCCGAGCGGGGTCGCGTCGAGGTAGCTCCAGACAGTGCCCATCGCTTCGTCGCCGCGGGCGTTGATGAAGTAGGTGCGGAACACCCTGTCGCCGTCGCGGAAGAAGACGTTATGGCCGTGCCACTCGTCGACGCCGAAGTCG
>Ga0074044_10004530_pt1 | contig 11494 bp, 7 predicted proteins | sample BogForMeECP23OM1_FD_94443 | JGI IMG/M metagenome (GOLD analysis project Ga0074044, IMG submission 94443) | Bog forest soil microbial communities from Calvert Island, British Columbia, Canada - Bog Forest MetaG ECP23OM1 | ecosystem: Environmental > Terrestrial > Soil > Wetlands ...
ACAAAAGCTAGCGACCGTAATGACGAAGCCGTTGCCTGATTCGCGGCAGCGCTTCCTTCGCCGCGCGCGGTCCGAAGGTGTTGTGTTCTCGCGCCAAGTCGAGGCTCCCGCCCCATCGGGTTTGTGGCACTTCCGCCCCGCCACCGTTCTGGCTGCTGCCACAGTGCTGGTTGCCGCCGCAGTTAGTCTCACGGCCTACCATTTCCGGGCGATGTCATTGTCATTGCCGGACGCCGCCCGAGCTCAGGATGCGTCCACCGCAGTCCAGCAGATCGCAGAGCTCACGCGGAGCAAAGACCAGCTTCAGGGGCTATCGTCGGAACAGCAGAAGACGATCCAATCCAAGGATGCGCAGGCCGAAGCTCAAGCCCGGAAGATCAACGAAATGCAGCGTGAATTGGAGCGCTCAAAGCGCGCAGCCGAGTCGTTGCAAGCCACCGAAGTGGCGCTGAAGGATTCTGGTTCCCGGCTGGCTGAGCTCGAAGGCCAAATCCAGGCGAAGGAACGCCAGCTCGCGGATGCGACGGCGGAATCGGCCGACCTGCGCCAGCGCCAGAATGATTCGGTCGTGTCGCTGGTCGCCCAGCAGAGCCGCGTTAACGAGCTTTCCGAGCAACTCCGCACCGAAAAAGCCACTCTCGACATGGAGCGGCAACTGCTGGCCGCCGGTCGCGACGTGCGCGACATTATGGGTGCGCGGCAACTGCACATCGTGGATGTCCACGACAGCGACAGCAAAGGTAAAGACCGGCTGGCTTTCGGTCGGATCTTCTACTCCGAAAATAAAGAACTCGTGTTCTACGCTTTTGACCTGAACGAAGCGAAGATTCAGAACGCGAAGCACACATTCCAGGTTTGGGGTCAGCAGGAAGGCGCAAGTGGCCCGGCACGCAGCCTGGGATTCCTGATTTCCGACGACAAGACCCAGAAGCGCTGGGCGCTGAAAGTCAGCGATGCCCAGTTGCTGAAAGAGATCAATTCCGTCTTCGTCACCCTCGAACCGGCGGCCGGCGGCAAGCAACCCAGCGGACAGAAAATGCTCTACGCCTACCTGGGCGAGGCCAACCACCCCTAGCGAACGAAAATTTTCTTTTCACTCCCTGGAACAAAGCGGAACTGCTTGCGGCATACGAGCACATAGGGAGGATTCTATGAAGCGACCGGTGCTTGTCCTGATTCTTCTTCTGACCGCAGTGGCGGCCTTCGCACAAACAGAAAGTGCCCGGATGTCGGGCAGGGTGACGGACTCGACCGGCGCCGTGATCGTTGGCGCCCAGTGCACCATCACCAACATCGAGACCAACGGTTCCGCCACCACCGCCACCAACAGTGACGGCATCTACGTCTTTCCCGAGCTGCGTCCGGCCATGTACCGGCTGATCATTCAAAAGGACGGCTTTCACACCGTCGTCAAGCCGGGTCTGGAACTCCACGTACAGGATGCGATCGACGAGAATTTCACACTGGCGGTCGGGTCCACGTCCGAAAGCATAACCGTTACGGGCGGAGCGCCTGTGTTAGACACCCAGTCGGCCGCGGTCAGCACCGTGGTGGACTCGCAGTTCGTGGAGAATATGCCGCTCAACGGGCGCAGCTTCCAATCGCTCATTGCCATGGTACCGGGCATCAACTTCACCGCCGGCGACGCATACTCGCCGGGGCAGTTCAGCGTAAACGGACAGCGCACGAGCGCAAACTACTTCATGGTTGACGGCGTCAGCGCCAACTTCGGCAGCGGAGGCTCGGACACCATGGGAACTACCCTCAGCGGCGGCTCGCCCGGGTGGACGGTCGCCGGTGGCACCAACGGCTTGGTATCCGTCGACGCCATGCAGGAGTTCCGCATCCAGACCTCCACCTTTGCGCCGGAGTTTGGGCGCACTCCCGGCGGCCAAATCTCCATCGTCACCAAATCCGGTACGAACCAGTTCCACGGCACCGCGTTCGACTACCTGCGGAACGACGTTTTCGACGCTCGCAACTGGTTTGACTTTGCCGAACCTAACTCCTTCTTCGGAAACACTACGGCGCTTCCCAAGGCAGCGCTCCGTCAGAACGATTTTGGCGGCACCGTCGGCGGCCCCATCTGGAAGAATAAGACGTTCTTTTTCTTCTCTTATGAGGGGCTCCGGCTGCGTCAACCTCAGACGGAGCTGGGAACTTTCCTGACCGCGGCAGCGCGGGCGAATGTGGCCCCGGTTTGGCAACCCTGGGTGAATGCCGAACCGATTCCCAGTCCCACCGCGCCGCCAATCGGCCCTTGCGATAACATCACCGTTGCGTGCCAGGCAAGCATGCCCTTGGCCTACTCGTTGCCTTCCACGCTCAATGCCACCAGCTTGCGCATTGACCACACGCTGACCAGCCGCATCACCCTTTTCGCGCGTTACAACCACGCACCTTCCAACGCGGTTGCAGGCGCCGGCAACTCCGAAAATTTCACCCACAGTTTCTCCAACGTTGATACCGCCACGCTCGGCGCAACGTTCGTTCTCAGCCCGACCAAGACCAACGACATTCGTGGCAACTGGAGCCGCAATGTAGGCAAGACTAGCGAGTATGCCCAAAACCTTTACGGTGGAGTGGTGCCGCCAGATTCCGTTCTCTACCCGGCTGGCTTCAGCGCCGCAAACACCCAGATATATGCTTACTCCTCGGACTATTCGTTCACGTTCGGACCCAGAGTCGGCCAATTCTCTGACAACGTGCAGCGGCAGATCAACATCGTGGACAACTTCTCCTGGGTGAAGGGGAAGCACCAACTCAAGTTTGGTGTTGACTGGCGCCGCTTGAAGCCGAGCCCGTCCTTCACGCCCAACAGTATCGGGCTCTATGCTGACTATGCCTCACTGGTAGCTGGAAACCTCGATTTCTGCTACTGCTCGCGAGGCGGAGTCAACACGATCATCTTCAACAACTATTCCTTGTATGCGCAGGACACCTTTAAGGCAACGAACCGCCTGACGCTCACCTATGGCCTGCGCTGGGACGTCAATCCGCCGCCCTCACCGGCAACAAGCGAACCGATTTACGTCATGCAGGGGATCTTCGATTCGAAACCGCTCGGAATCGCGCCCGCCGGAACTCCCGCCTGGTATACGAAGTACGCTAACTTCGCGCCCCGGATCGGCGCCGCGTACCAGCTAACCCCGAAAACCGTGGTGCGTGGCGGCTTCGGCATCTTTTACGACACGGGAGTTTCTGAGAACCTAGCCGGGGCCTTCAGCTCCTTCCCGTATTCGAACGCTGTAATGACCGCCCCTCTTGTCCCATTCAGTTACAGCCAGCCCAGCTTCTTCCAGGGTCCCCCGTTCTCGCTGACGCCAGCCCCAGGGGATTTTGCCACAGCAACGAGCTACGATCCTAACCTGAAGCTTCCGCGTACCTACCAGTGGAACGCGGCGGTGCAGCGCGAACTGGGCAAGAACCAAAGTCTGACCGTCACCTACGTGGGCTCGAAAGGGCAGGACCTGCTTCGCGGCGACAGTATCGTAATTAATGACCCGACCTACGCTTGGAACGGCGCACTCTTAACCCGTAACGCCGACTGGTCCCGGTACAATTCCTTGCAGCTCCAATTCCAGCGGCGCATGTCCCACGGGTTACAGGCCATGCTTTCCTACACGTTGGCGAAGTCCATGGACACCGCGTCCAATGACGTCGGCGGTCTTGACGCCACCTCGGTGAGCGCCCTGCCCAACCCCGGAATCGATTACGGCCCCTCCGACTTCGATATTCGCAACAACTTTACTGCCGCAGTCTCCTATGAGTTGCCCGCGCCGGCGTGGGGCAAAGTCGGCCACGCGCTGGTGAAGGGCTGGGCGGTGGATGGTGTCGTGATCGCCCGCGGAGGGTTGCCCATCGGCCTCAACGTGTATTCCTCCATGTTGGGGGGAACCGCACAATACATTAGGCCCGACCTTGTGCCGGGCCAGCCTCTCTGGATCAATAACCCCAACGTGGCGGGCGGCAAATACGTAAACTTGAATGCATTTACCTCCCCCCCTCCGGGCCGCGAGGGGGACTTTCCGCGCGGCGGCCTCCGTGATTTCGGCATGGACCAGACCGACCTCGCGCTGCGGCGGCGCTTCGACATCACCGAAAGGGTGAAGCTCGACTTCCGCGCGGAGTACTTCAATCTCTTCAATCACCCGATGTTTGCCATCGGCCCCAGTATCTACCCGGCTTTCCAAAGCGGGCAGGCTACTGTCACGCTGAACGAATATTTCGGCGGCATCACCGGCGGTGGCTATGCCACCGGTGGTAACGCCCAAGCCCCGCAGTACGCGATGGGCGGCCCGCGCTCGGGTCAGCTCACTCTGAAAATAATCTTCTAACCGTCAAGCAACAACACAGCTAACCAGGCTGGGAGCCGCAAGGCTCCCAGCCTTTTTTCTTGCGGAGCAGCAGCAAGCAATCCGCGCAGGGACCGGGAATGCCCCGAAAATAATCCCGCCCGGGTTGGGACAAACCGCCGTTTTCGCAGGTATACAGAGTCGAAGGCACCAGTGCGTCCCGGGGGAAGTGTGTTCGGGCCGGCGGATGTCTTGTGAGGCGCGATGAAGACGAAATTTGGTTGGATTGCCCTGGCGTTGCTGGTGACGGTGAACGCGTTGTGCCCGGCACAGCAGCCCGCGAAATCGACGGCGAGCCGCGCGAAAGCCGCGCCGGCTTCGACGTCGCTGTTGGAAAAAGCCGAGCAGGCCCGCAAGACCGGCGACCTGCCCACCGCCCTCAAGCTCTACGAGAAGGCCATTGTGATCACGCCGGAGAATGAGGACGCTCATTCGGGGCTCTCCTATTCAGTTTACTTGATCGAGCGGAACCGTCTGAAGGCCGAAACCCAGGCGGCGAACGACGGAAAGGTTCCCGACGAGTTCGAGTTGTACAAGAAGGTAGACGCTGCCTCATCCGCCAAACTTGCAGAAATCTACCGGCCTCTCGTGGCGTCCCGCCCGGACGTGACGGCGTACCGCCTGCAGCTTGCCTATGCAGAGCACCGCAAAGACGGGATGCTGAAGTCTGAGCTGGAAAAGATTGTCGCCGCCGACCCGAAATGTGCTCCGGCACTGGCGTCGTTGGCCGGAATGGCCGGCGCGACCGGAGACAACGAGAAGCAGCGCGAATATCTCCGCAGGGCTTTAGATCTCGCGCCCGACAACGAGCGGTATGTCTACGAATACCTTTCGACCTTCAAAAACGGCGACCAGAAAGAGTACCTTCGCCTGATCGAGGAATTCGTCACCCGGCATCCCAAGGGTGAATTTGCCGCCACCGTCCTCGAGGATGCCGCGGAAAACGCGGAGACGGACGCCGATCGGCAGGTCTGGCTAGAGCGCGCCGCCGACCGTCCGGCAACCTATTACGTGGATGACCTGCTTGCGCTCTATGCGCGCACGGATGTTCGCAAAGCAGCAGAGTTGGCGCAGAAGAAATTAGCTGAAGCCTCAAAAGACCCCAAGGCGAAGCGTGATGCTGAGGAAGTAAAGAAGTCGGTGGATTATTACAGCGCTCTGGCGCACGCCCGGGATCTGCTGAAGGCCGGTCAACTCGACGAAGCCAAGGCAACCCTCGACAAGGCGGCTCCGCCCAATGCCGAGCTCCATCCGGATGAATTTCCGAAGACCACGCTCATAGCCGAAGTGCTGACCGCGCAGGGCAAGCCGCAGGACGGCTACAAGTATCTGCTCGGCGACCGCCAGATGATTGCCGACGCGGACCTCGAAGCCGCAGCCATCAAGCTCGGTGCACAGCTTGGCAAGACCGAGGCGCAGGTGCAGGAGGAGATCATTGCTGCCGACCTCGCCCGCGCCAAGCAGCCGGATGATTTTGAATTGGAAAACCTCAAAGGCGACGCCAAGGTTAAGCTATCGAGCCTGCACGGCAGGTACGTTTTAGTGAACGCCTGGCATCCGACATGACATTACTGCCTTGGGGAGTTTCCCCATATACAGAGTTTGCTAAACACTTTTAGCGCTTCGGGTCTGGTCGCGCTGGTCCTCAACAACAATCCCGACGAGCGCAAGGCGGCCGTCGAGTTCATGGGACGGATGCCGTATACCTTTGTGAACGTCCAGGCGGACGTTAAGTTCGAAATGAGTTTTAAGAAGTCGTGCGACGTGGGAGTGATGGATACGATTTTGCTCGATCGGGAGGGCCGCGTGATCTACGGCAGATATCCCAACTCTGTTGCGGCATCTCAGCGGTTTAGTCATGTGCTGAAGATGATGCTCGCACACGAAGCCGCGCAATCACCGACTCCCCGCTCAGGCCAGTAGCGCGGGTGTGTAGACAAGATATTGGTTTAGATCCTGATTTTTCGAGGGCGAAATGAAGAAGAGACTCTGTGCGCTGCTCCTGTTATTGGCAGCGGCAATCGGCGCCACTTGCCAGGAGAATCCAGTTGTGTGGTCCGCAACTTGCCCTGTTGGCGTGGTCCACCCTGGACAGAAGTTCACGGCGAAGGTCTCAGCCCGCATCGCTCCGGGATGGCACATCTACTCCATCACCCAGGCTCCGGGCGGACCGACTCCAACTGAGATCGCTCTGGCGACCAAGCAGCCGTTCACCTTGGCCGGTTTCGTTATCGGACCGCTTCCGCATAGCAGCTACGATGAGAACTTCCAATTAGAGACGGACACCTACGAGCGAACCGCAGCCTTCAAGGTGCCGGTGGTTGTGGCGGCCAAAGCTCCATCCGGTGCCAACGCAGTTGCAATCGATGTGAGGTTTCAAGCCTGCAATGATCGAAACTGCTTGCCCGCAAAAACCGTACATCTGAGCGCAGCGGTTAAAATCATCGCGGCCGGAACACTCTCGCGGAATCCAACAGAACCGAAGCCATGAGTAGCTAGGCCGGGAATTAGCGCATCTGGCCGGGAGCCGCAAGGCTCCCAGCGGTTATTACCAAGAGAACTGGAGAAATTATGTACCTAAGAAATCTGCTGCGCCTGCCCTTCCTGTCGGCCGCGATCATCGCGCTGATGCTGACGACTCCCGCCCTTTCCGGACAGACCGGCCCCGCCCAGCCAGGCGTGGCCACCGCTCATCCGGAGGAGTATCTGAGAGCGGCGTACTACCGCTCTGACGAGGACACAATCGAGCGCGACGGCCGTGCGCTAGCGTCAGCAAAGGGCGCGAGCCTGGAAACTCGTGCTTGGTATTCCATAACCAGATTCAACGGCATCCTGGTGCCCCAGGGGCTTGCGATATTGGACACGATGAGGGCCGACGCCCCGGACGACCCCTGGACGCTGGTCATCCGCAGCTGGGCAACAGGCGATGTTGAGCAATCCGCCACGTTTTGTGAGAAGGCGTGGGCGAAGGACCCGCGCGAAGACCTTGTGGTGCTTTGCGCTAAGGGCGTTGCCCTGCAAGCAAGAAGTGAAGCAGCTGCGAAGCTCTTGCGGGCATTCTTCGAGAAGAACAAGAACAAGTATGAAACATCAGCCAGAACCCTCACGGCCGAGGCAGAAGCAATTCAGATCCCGGGGTTCTGGGGATTTGACAGCAAAGCGTTAGACGACTCCGCTGCCCTGTTTGACCGTGCGCTAGCCACGGACGCACACAACTTCCGCGCGCTCATACGAAAATCCAACATTCTGGGGGTGAAACACCAGGACAAGGATGCCCTTGCGCTGCTGGAGGGTTCTTCTTGGGCAAAGGAATCGCAAGACTGGCACAGCAGCTATTACTGGGTTCTGAACAAGTTGGATGAGCTGAAGAAACCGGAGCGCGTGAAACAGGTCGAAGCCGATGGTCGCGAACTGATTGAGCGTGGCGAGCCGGACCAGGGCGTTCTCGGCGGCTTGGTGTACGACCTCTATAAAGGGTCTGCTCCCAAGGCGGCCGCGGAGATAGTTGACCTTGTCCTGAAGAAGTATCCGAACACCCCTGCGGCCGAGAGCGCTCTGATGTGTAAAGCGACAGAGAAACTCGGGGAGGACAGCAGCGGCGAGAAGGCCTCGCCCGAGGTTCGCAGTGAGGTGGTGAAGAACGTACTTGCATTCCTCAACCGGCCTGGTCCCAAAGACTTCGGCGCGGAGTACCAGGCGGCGGGCACGCTGGGGCAGATTTTCGAGAATGAGCGTCCCACGGCGGACCAGCTTCTCGCGACGGTCAAGGCGCTCGGATGTCTGCGGGGTTCTGGGTTCGCAATGGAACTTGCTCTCCGGAATGAGCAGATGTTCCAACTGGGACAAGTGGCGGAGCAGCGAATCAGTGAGATGTTGCAGCTTTCCGGTACGCGCGGCACCACTTGGCACTACGAGATAGCGGACAACGACGTTCGGAACTATTGGTCGACGCTGGGCCAGTGGTACTCCGTGCTCGGCTACACCGATCTCAAACAGGGCAAGTTGAAGCAGGCGGAAGAAAACCTTGTCACCGCCGAGGTGCTACTCGATCGGCCGGCCTCGAAGAAGAGACCGGAGACTTATCTCAGCTGGAGCCCTGAAACTCTGACATTTCTGGGCGCGCTCTACACCGAGAAGGGCGACTACACCAAGGCCGAGGAATATCTGGGCCGCTCCATCTCCGCCGACTACGACAGCCCGGAGGAGCATCCGGCGATTGCGGCATACAAGGAACTCTACATGCGGCAGCACGGCAGCTCCGAGGGGCTTGAGCAGTATATGGCCAAGAACTATGAAACCGACCGTACGCGGCGGAAGGGCCAGATCCTGAAAACGCGCCTGCCTGAGCCGAAGGCGGTGGAACCTTTTAAGCTGGCCATGCTCGGCAGCAAGAAAACAGTCTCGCTGGAGGATCTGAAGGGTAAATTTGCCGTCATCAATTTCTGGGGCACCTGGTGCGGACCCTGCAAGGGCGAAATGCCAGAACTCCAGAAGTTCTATGAGAAGTACAAGGACAACCCCAACGTTGTGGTGCTTACGATTGACAGCGGCGACACGGCGGATGCGGTCAGCAAGTTCATTGCGGACAAGAAGTACACGATGCCCGTGCTGCTCGACACCGACTACACCGTCAAGGGCGGCGTATCAGGCTTTCCGACGACTTGGTTTCTCGGGCCGGACGGAAAGAGGATATTCGAGAAGACAGGCAGCAGCCGGCACCTGCTGGAAGAGTTCACTTGGCGGGTGGAGGGCATGACGGAGATGGCGGCGGCCCAAAAGACTGGAACAGCGAAGACTCAGTAGTCGCCGTGCGGGGGAGTCGCATGCTGTCGCCGTCGCGGCTCCCCGCAAATATTTCCTTCCGGAGTGGGACTTTTCCCCGACATTCGGTGCATACCTCATTGAGGAGAGCTGTGTCCAGGCAAAGTTCCGCGCCTCTCCACCCCGCTCGATGCTTTGTGGCGGCGGCATCGAGGTTATAGACTTTGGAAGTGAAATCCGGCCAAAGCTCAGGGAAGTGATGCATCAGCAGGCATCCATAAAGCGCTCCGGGGCACGCGGACTGGTGTTCAACATCATGCGCTACTCCACGCATGACGGCCCCGGTCTCCGTACTGCCGTTTTCCTGAAGGGGTGCCCGCTCCGTTGCCTCTGGTGTCACAATCCCGAAAGCCAACTGCCCCGGCCGACGCGCTGAGAACTCGGGATTCCCGTTCAGCCTGGTCATCAGCGAACTTGGAGAGGATCAAACTTCGCCCAATTAGAATGCACGCGAATTGCGCGCAGTTGGCCACCTCTCCAAAGAAATATTTCGTCGTTAACACATGCGGCAGTTCGTCAAGATTGTGCTAAAGTTCACTTCAGAGTTCCAGATTCGTCTTCATTGACGCCCTAGAGACTTAGGCCACGGCGTGTCGGAGTTGGTTCATTGGACCCGAAGCCATCCAAACCGCAGAACCAGCGTTGGCCTTACCTCAACGGACTGACCGACGAGCAACTCGTCTGCTGTTTGCTTGCCGGCGAGCAGGATGCGCTTGCCGTTCTTTTTGATCGCTACCACAAGCTGGTCTTCAGTGTCGCCATGCGCATCGTCAACGATCCGGGCGAGGCTGAGGAAGTCGTTCAAGTTGTGTTCCTTGATTTCTTCCGCGGCTTGGCGACGTTCGACCCTGACAAGGGCATACTGAAAGTGTGGCTGTTGCAGTATGCGTACCACCGGGCGCTGAACCGGCGCAGGCACCTGGCAGCGAGCCACTTTTACAAGTGGGTGGATCTTGACAGCGCAGCGACTGAGCCAAAGCTGTCGTGGAACCCAGGAGATGTAGCGGAGGTGGCACGGCTGATGGACCAACTCATGGGCAGCCTCAGTCCGCGCCGTCGCGAGATTTTGGAGTTGACGTACTTTGAAGGGCTGACCGCGGACGAGATCGCGGCCAGACTGCATGAATCTGTGAACGTAGTAAGGCACGAGCTCTATCGCTCGCTGGAAAAACTTAGGACGGTGCTGTCGCAGGATTCGCACACCGCAGCGGAGCGAGCACTGTCTCAGGAACACGGGGCATTGAAAGGCCATGCATAAGAATTTTGAAGGGTTGTGCGCGCTCGCAGCAACCGGCCAGATCACCGGTGACGCCATGAAGGTCCTCGACCAGCACGTCAAGGAGTGTGATCAATGTCGCACATTCCTCGAGGAGGTTGTGCCGCTGAAGGCGCACGTTGCGCCAGTGGTTGCGGCCAAACATGCGCGGATATATGAACCGCCCGAAGGCATTCGGGAGCGGTTTTTGCAGAGAGCCGCGGTAGCCGGGCTTACCCTGAACCCAGGACCGGCCGCGAGCGATGCGGGTGAACTGGCGAATGCAGAGACGACGGTATACAGGCTTGACCCTGCTCCCAATAAATCTTTTGCCTGGTTTCACATGGCGTTTCGGTTTGCCGTGCCTGCAATGGCGGGCATATTGTGCGTAGCACTTGGCTATCAGGCGGCTCTTCATAAGGTGAAAAGCGCTCCCGTGACCGTGGCGGTTGCTCCCGTGCCTGCCGTGGCTAGCCCAGCCCAGCCGGTTGCTGATCCCGAACTGGAGAAGCTGAAGCGAGATGGGGCAGAGGCACGTGCGCAGCTTCAAAGCACCACGGCGAAACTCGTCAAGGCGCAGCAGGAGAAGCATGATCTTCTCCAGCAGCTTGCAACCGTGTCGCAAAGCGCCGCAGAGGGTGCGCGCTTGGAGCAGAATCTGAAATCGGTGACGCTCGAACTGCAGAATGCTGACGAGCGCATCACCGCGCTCCTTGCGGACCTTCAGACCGAGAAGGATCGCGCCGCCGCCGACGACGCCGTTCTGGTTGCGCAACAGAGCGCGACGGTAGACGCCGACCAGAAAGTCGCCACGCTGCAAGCGCAACTGGAGCAGGTCCGAACTCTGGGCATGGAAAAGGGGACGGCCGGAGAACTCATCGCGGCGCGCAATCTGCACATCGTGGACGTCTACGACACTGAGGCGAGCGGCAATCGCCGGAAGGCCTTCGGGCGCGTGTTCTATGTTGAAGGCAAGTCCCTGGTGTTTTACGCATACGATCTTCCTGCCAAAACGACGGACAAGAAGATCGAGTTCCGCGTCTGGGGCGAGCGCGCCGGCGTG
>Ga0074044_10004531_pt1 | contig 11490 bp, 12 predicted proteins | sample BogForMeECP23OM1_FD_94443 | JGI IMG/M metagenome (GOLD analysis project Ga0074044, IMG submission 94443) | Bog forest soil microbial communities from Calvert Island, British Columbia, Canada - Bog Forest MetaG ECP23OM1 | ecosystem: Environmental > Terrestrial > Soil > Wetlands ...
GCCCGCAGCGTCTCCAAAAACGACGCAGTCGCGGTGGTTCCAATCCGTGACCTTAGAGAAAGTATCGGCGCCGATCACCAACACCCGATCGTACGTGCCGTTCTGGATGAATTGGCCGGCGATCGTGATGCCGTAAACAAACCCGGCACACACCGCCGCTACATCGAAGGCGGCGCAGCGGTTGCTAATGCCCATCTTGGTCTGCGCAATGCATGCCGACGAGGGCATCTTGCGGTCGGGTGTCGCCGTGGCAACGATGATCAAGTCAATTTCGTTGGGTTCAAGCCCCGCCGAAGCGATTGCGTCCAGCCCGGCACGGGCGGCGAGGTCCGAGGTGTATTCGTCTGGTTCAGCGATGTGCCGCTCGCGAATCCCCAAGGTTTCGATCACCCACTGCGGAGAGGTGGGCAAGTTTGCCACTACCTCTTCGTTGGTCAGAATCTTGGATGGAACATAAGAACCGGTGGCTTTGATGCAGACACTATCAAAGTGGCTGTTTCGGCTACCCATTCGTCCCTCCAGTCTCGCGAACAGAAAGAGAGATCGCGGAGGTGCGCAGCAAGCATACCACGTGACGAGAAAGCGTGGACCACGCTGTTTACGGCATACGGTGCGGTGATGGAAGAATACGTAGCCGTTCCTGATTCATTGCTGAAGCATACGAAAGAGCTGCAGAAGTATCTTGCATTGAGCTATGAATACGCCAAGACATTGAAGCCCAAGCCCACGAAGAAGAAGGCTTGACCTCGACGAGGGAGCGGAATGCTCTCAGCACCCACATCTCGAAAACCCGCGAGATGTGGGGCACCCGATTTTATGCAGTTGTGGGCGAGTTCTCGTCCCCGGAGGGCGTGCCCATCACTACAACCGGTAGGGTAACGGTGAACACGGCTCCGCCGCCTGGCCCCGATGCCGCTTCGACGTTCCCGTTGTGTTCTCGCAGAATGGCTTTGCAGATGCTCAGGCCGAGGCCGGTGCCGCGGCCGGGACGCTTGGTGGTGTAGAAGGGATCGAAGATGTTGGGGAGGATTTCCGGCGAGATTCCGGGACCATCGTCCTGGAAAGTGACGGAGACCGACTTTTCATCTTTGTTTATGCGGATGCGCAGAGTGCCGCGATCGCGCACTTCCCGCATGGCCTGCTCCGAGTTCAAGATCAGATTCAGAAACACTTGCATCAACTGGTGCGCGTCTCCACTCACCAGCGGGATGGATGTCTCTTTCAGGAAATCCACCGTGATGTTGCTTTTGCGCAAGGAATACGCGTGCAGGTGCAAAGTTCTTTGTACCAGTTCGCCAAGGTCGATGGGGCTCTTGCCGGGGGCTGGAGGTTGGGAGAAATACATCAGGTTTTTAACAATTTCCGCGGCGCGGCGAGCTTGCTGCTGCAGCGTGACTATTTGTTTTTTTACCGGTTCGGGGAAGTCGCCATCCTGCAGTAGTTCGGAGTTGCCCAGAATGCTGGTGAGGGGGTTATTCAGCTCGTGAGCAAAGCCGCCGATCATTTGGCCCATGGCCGCGAGCCGCTCACTCTGAATGATCTGCTGTTCAAGTTTCTTCTCCAAGGTGATGTCGCGCACCGAGACGATGGCGCCGCTCAATTTGTTTTCTGCATCGAACAAAGGGCTGGCGGAGGCTCGCATGGTGCGCCAGCTTCCATCGCGATGGCGCGCCTTATAGTCGCAGGAGCCAAACATCTTGCGCCCCGCAATCAGGTCGCGATATAGCCCCAGCAGCTCGGGTGAATAGTCTTCTTCTTCTTCGACTTTCTTGCCGAGCAAGTGTTCCGGTTTGTAGCCGCGCAGGTCGTGGATGCGCGAACTCACGAAGCTGTAGCGTCCGTTAAGATCGATCACCAGGATCAGGTCGGGGAAACTTTCTAAGAGATAGCGCTGGAACTCTTCCTGACGACGCAAGGCTTTTTCCATCTCCCTGCGTTCGGTTACGTCGACCAACGTACCCTGGTAGCGGACGATCTTGCCTTGCGCATCCCAAACCGCGCGGGAAGTGTCAAGGAATGTGCCAGGCGTGCCATCTTTGCGACGCAGCATGATTTCCCGCGTGCGTACGCCTCCCTGGTCATCAGCGGACCGTCCGAGTACCGGACTCTGATTGGGATCGAAGTTCAGCGCCCTGGAATCGAGGGAGAGAAGTTCTTCCTTGCTTTCGTATCCCAGAACATATACCAGCGCGACATTGCCATCGAGTAATTTACCTTCCGGCGTGCTGAAGTAAACCCCTTCCTGAAGGGTTTCGAACAACTCGGTGAAGCGCCGCTCCTTCTCGCGTTCTTCGGTGACGTCGCGGGCAAGGGCGCTAACGCCCACGACTTCATCAGCTTTCACAATGGCGTTGAGCGCACAATCAAAGTACAGGGTGCGGGCGCTTGCTTTCAGCCGAACGGGAACCAGCCCGGACCAACGGCGTTTTTCGAGAAACCGGGGCAGATTGCGATCCACGTCTTCGCGTTTCGGTTCGTCCAGAAACTCGTCTACCCGATGACCTATTACTTCGCCGTAAGGAATCCCAAGCAACTCGGTTACACGGCGGTTGACGGTTTTGATCTTTCCGTCCAGCGCACTGGCAAAGGCAATGTCGTCGAAGGAATCGATCAGTTCTTTGAAGCTGCGCTGGGAACGGGCGATGAGCTCTCCCAGTTGATCGAGTTGCTCATCGGTGGGTGCGGTTGCGCGCTCCTGCAGACCGCGGACCAGGGTTTTCAGTTCGGTGACCCGCTTTCTTCGTCCATAGGCGAAGCCGGCAAACGCAATGGCGACGCAGAGCAAGCCGAGTGAAAGCAGCCCAAGATGATAGGGGAGATTTTGCAGCCGTTCCCAAGATTCTGCAGCTAATCCTGTGGCCAGCAAAACTACGAACAAAAGCGCAATGCGCCACAGCCATGCTTCTTCCTGTTCCAGATTGGTCGGCGGACTTGCAGGCCGCGTCGGTTGTTTCTCCGGTTCCGACATAACAGTCACCCACGGGCTGGCAGCATGCTCTGCATGTTGGCGCGGCCTGAGTCTACGCGAATCCTAGTCCACAGGAAGGATGCAGACAACCAAAAGTGTGTTGGGTAATTTGGTTCACAGACAAAACGTGAGAGTAGTGTTCACTGGTCACAGCTTTAGTGTGACATCAGTCACCAGTTGTTCAACGCCGCAAGGCGTAGGGTGAAGCTTAGGCTGACTTATCGGCCGGGTTTTCACTGGCACGGCAGGTCTGAATAAATTCGTTTTGCCTGAAGAACACGTCCAAGTTTTAGACAGCCCACATGCTTTATAAGACTCTGAGCGCCGCGGTTTTCGGCATCGACGCCAACATCATTGAGGTCGAGGTCGATGTGTCTGGAATTAAGACAATGGAAGACCATTTCCACACCGTCGGCCTGCCTGATGCTGCCGTCCGCGAGAGCCGGGATCGGGTGCGGGCGGCGTTGAAGAACTGTGGATATGACATTCCTCCCACCCATATCACGATCAATCTTGCTCCCGCGGATATACGTAAGGAGGGTTCCGGCTTCGATCTGCCCATGGCACTGGGAATCCTGGGCGCCTACGGTGGGCTTAATAAGAAGGAGGTGCCCGATTGCCTTTTTGTGGGAGAGTTGTCGCTCGATGGCGGAGTTCGCGGGGTTCGCGGAGCGTTGCCTATCGCCATTGAGGCGCGAAGCAGAAAAATCTCGCGACTGGTGGTGCCTGAGCTTAACGCTAAGGAAGCGGCCATGGTCGGGGGAGTGGAAATCTATCCGGTGAAGTCGCTGCTGGATGTGATCCGCTTCGTGAACACGGGTAACGGGATCCTGCCCCTCAAAGTGGACAGTGAAACTTTACTGAGCGAGGCCCAGCAATTTCTCGTGGACTTCAAGGATGTACGTGGCCAGCACTCCGCTAAGCGCGCGCTGGAGGTTGCCTGTGCCGGCGGCCACAACATTCTGATGATCGGCCCTCCGGGCTCCGGCAAAACCATGCTGGCCAAGCGCATGCCGACGATCCTGCCGCCTTTCACCTTTGAAGAAGCTTTGGAGACCACCAAGATTCACAGTGTGGCCGGCGTCCTCGATCCTGGTGCGGGATTAGTCGGGGTGCGTCCGTTTCGCTCGCCCCACCATACTATTTCGGACGCGGGATTGATCGGAGGCGGAGCTGTCCCTCGTCCCGGCGAGGTGTCGCTGGCCCACAATGGCGTGTTGTTCCTGGACGAATTGCCCGAGTTCCCGCGCAATGTTTTGGAGGTGATGCGCCAGCCTCTGGAGGATGGAACCGTCTGCATCGCTCGGGCGTCCATGTCACTGACCTTCCCCGCGCGCTTCATGCTGGCTGCGGCGATGAATCCCTGCCCCTGCGGCTACTTCAATGATCGGTCGCGCGAGTGCCATTGCACGCCGCTGGTGATTCAGCGCTACATGTCCAAGATTTCGGGACCGCTGCTGGACCGGATTGATATCCATATTGATGTGCCCGCCGTGAACTATAAGGAGATGCGCTCGGGCGCTGAACCGGAAAGCTCGGCCAAGATTCGCGAGCGAGTGATGCGAGCCCGTGGCGCGCAGTTAGAAAGATTTGCGATCTCGCCACAAGAAAAGCTCTATTGCAACGCCCAAATGGGACCGCGTCACATTCGCGCTTTCTGCGAACTGTCGGCGGATTGCGAGCGGCTACTGGAGCGGGCCATGGCCCAGCAAGGCCTCACCGCCCGCGCCCACGATCGGATTCTCAAAGTCGCTAGAACTATCGCCGACTTGGAAGGAGGGAAGGCAATCGAGCCCAAACATATCGCCGAGGCAATTCAGTACCGGACGCTGGACCGAACATTCTGGGCTTGAGATTGTAAAAAATTGTATCGAGACGGGCGACCTCTCGTCCCCGGCGCAGCAGAACTCTGCCCATTGAGCCATGCGCTAAGTTACTTTATATCAATAGATTGCGTCCATGTGGCGGAGGCTAATCAATGCCAGATCGGAGCAACTGGACGGGCATTGTTGGTGACAAGATAGAACGGTACTGCAAGAAACACTTGACGTCCCGTTCATTCTAACGTAGGGTGAACAGTTCCGAAGGCTTGGTATCAGTTTGGTCTGACGAATTTCCGCTGGCAACCGGACATAATCCTAAACCGAGAAACTTTCGGGCCACGCGGAGCATCTATACGATTAACCAGAGCTTTCCCGTACAACCCATCTGAATTGAGTAGTTTAGGCACTCTGGTCGGGTTTCGTCTTGCCAGAACACGGGACGTGCGGCCAGTTTGCTCGGATTAGGAGAGTGCTCATCATGCGGTCTGATCGCGTTTTTGATGCTTTACATACTTTGCGGAATCGTTATATGCTTTGCCAGCTTGCGTCGAAGGCTACCCGAAAGTTTCACAAGCCCAACACAAGGATCCAGGAAACCATGAACGAGGTTCTGGATAAGATTGCAAGCTCGGAACGGCAGACGGTTCTGTCGGAACCGGAAAACTTCGCTGAGGCACAACGGCGGGCTGCTTAAAACAGCCCCGCCGCCTGCCCCGTGATTAGCCAAGTCTTTCCTGAGTAACCCCCCTTTGAAAATTCCCTTCGCAGGTGAACTGAATAATGACCATCGCAGAATTGAAAGAAAAAAATATTACGGAGCTGACCAAGATCGCCCGATCCTTGGATCTCCCTGGCGCCAGTGGACTGCGCAAGCAAGACCTGATCTTCAAAATTCTTCAAGCCCAGAGCGAAAAAGAAGGCCATATCTTTGCCGAGGGTGTGCTGGAAATCCTGCCCGACGGCTACGGCTTCCTGCGCTCGCCTGATTACAACTATTTACCCGGCCCCGACGACATCTATGTTTCGCCGTCGCAAATCCGCAAGTTCGATCTCAAGACCGGCGACACCATTAGCGGGCAGGTTCGTCCTCCGCACGAAGGGGAAAAATACTTCGCGCTGGTCAAGATTGAAGCGGTCAACTTCGAATCTCCTGACGAGGCGCGCAACAAGATTCTGTTCGACAACTTGACGCCGCTGTATCCGCAGGAACGCCTCAAACTCGAAACCACTCGCGAGAACGTCAGCGCCCGCGTCATGGATCTGCTTACTCCCCTCGGCAAGGGACAGCGCGGCCTGATTGTTTCGCCGCCCCGCGCCGGCAAGACTATGCTCTTGCAGAACGTCGCGAATTCGATCACGACCAATCATCCCGAAGTCGTGCTGATGGTGCTGCTGATCGATGAGCGTCCGGAAGAAGTCACCGACATGCAGCGCTCGGTAAAGGGCGAAGTGATTTCGTCGACCTTCGACGAGCCCGCCGCACGCCACGTGCAAGTCGCGGAAATGGTGATTGAGAAAGCCAAGCGCTTGGTCGAACACAAGCGCGACGTAGTCATTCTGCTTGATTCCATCACGCGTCTGGCGCGCGCTTATAACACCATTGTCCCGCCCAGCGGCAAAGTGCTTTCCGGCGGCGTCGACTCCAACGCGTTGCAGCGCCCGAAGCGCTTCTTCGGCGCGGCTCGCAACATTGAAGAAGGCGGATCGCTGACCATTATCGCCACCGCCTTGATCGACACCGGCTCCCGCATGGATGACGTGATCTTCGAAGAATTCAAAGGCACGGGCAATTCTGAAATCATCCTCGACCGCAAGCTGGTCGACAAACGCACCTTCCCGGCCATCGACATCCAGCGCTCGGGCACGCGTAAGGAAGAACTGCTGATCCCGAAAGAAGACTTGACCCGAATCTGGGTGCTGCGCCGGGTGCTGAATCCGTTGTCTCCGGTGGAAGCCATGGAACTGCTCATCGACAAGCTGAACAAAGCCAAATCAAACGGCGAGTTCCTGGCGAATATGAGCTCGTTGTAGATCGTGTGGGACCGGGTCTTTGACCCGGTCAGGCGGAGCGAAGCTTCGGGGAGAAGTTCAGTCAGACCGCAGTACAATACGACCTATGAAGCACTACACGCTCCCCATCATTATCGAACGTGATGCCCCGACGGTTTTTTCGTCTTCTGCCCCGCTCTGCAAGGCTGCTATACCTAGGGAGTCACTTACGACGAGGCGATCGCAAACATTAAGGATGCCATCCGATTACATCTTGAAGATCACCAAGCAGACCACGAAGAACTGACGGAGGAGAGATCCGTGAGTCTCTCCACAGTCGAAGTTTCAGTCTGATGCCGAGACTGCCGCTAGTTACGGCTCGACAGATTATGGCCGTTCTAGAACGTGTGGGATTCTTCGTTGCGAGGCAGAGTGGGAGCCATATGATCTATAAGAACGCTGCCGGGAGAAGTCACCGTTCCTTTTCATGCCCAAAAAGACTCTGCACCCTAAACTTCTGAGAAGCATTCTGCGTGATGCTGACATCAAGCCGGAAGATCTGGCGGATGTTGTGTGAGCTTGTGGTACCGTACTTTACGTCCATCCTCGCCCCGCATTTTCCTGAATTACGTTATCCCCCGCTATTGAGCCTATTGCTGTCCGAGTCGATGGAACTCGTATATTTCTTTATTCCAGTGTTGACGAGGTGAATGTGCGATTCAAACCCTTCGCGCTGGCTGTCTTGCTTTTGCTGATCACGCCCGTGTTGTCGGTGCCGTCGTTCGGTCAGAACTCCGGCCAAAATCCAAGCCAGATTCCGCGTCTGAGCCCCAACCCTGGCCTCGCTCCTGACGATCGCACAGATGAGGAGCGCGCCAAGATGGAGAAAGATATGGCCAAGAAGGCGAACCGGGAGCGGCAGGCTCAACTGCAGCGCGACACTGACAACTTGCTCAAATTGGCCAACGAGCTGAAACAGTCGGTGGACAAATCCAATGAAAATACGCTGTCGTTGGAAGTGGTCAAAAAGGCCGAGGAGATCGAAAAGCTGGCCCACAGCGTGAAAGAAAAAATGAAAGCGAATTGATCCCCCCGTCGTGGAGCGGACACTCCTGTCCGCTGCCTTTGACGTCAGGTTTTTGATTTCCTACATTTTAGGAATCAAGATCAAAAAAGCGGACACGAGTGTCCGCTCCATACGAGACGTTGCTCCTTGCCGCGGCCATACCTTTCAGTGCGCGCCGCAAAGCGCTACCAGATTGGTTTGCCGTCTTTGTCGCGGAAGACGAAAGTTTCGCTGCCGCGGGTGACTTCCCGGGCAAAAATCGTTTCTACGCCTTCAAACTGCACCTTGGTGCCAATCACCGTAACCACATCGCCTTTGCTGAAGACCAGATCGTAGGTTTTTACGAACTTCGTGCTGGCAAGGTGAACTTCGATCGTCTCGCTGGGAGACAACCTCAAGATCAGGTGCGAGCCCATGCCACCGCTCACCGGGCATTGACGGTCTCTTACCTCTTCCACCGTCCCTTTGAAGGTGGCTTCGGCCGCCGGATCATACTTCGGAACCGCAACCCCGGGACCGGACTTTTGCCCGGCAGCAGCCGGAGCTATGATCAGGACGAGAGCAACCACCGTAGCAAGCAGAATGATGATGCGCGAGGTTTTCATTCGCCACCTCCTGCTAACATCCACTTTCTGATTTAAGTGTGGCCCTCTTTCGCCCATCGCGCTGTGATGATCATCACAGCGCGTTGTGAGGAGCACCGGCGGCATTCCCGAGTTGGGCGGGAACCTCAGGAAGAAAGCCGGGTGTATTATTATCGGTCTGCCCAGAGGCCCGACAGAGGACTCTGGCTGTGGAAAGGGCAATCATGAAAGGTGACGTGAAAGTCATTGCAGTACTGAACCAGGTTTTGAAGGCGGAGCTGACGGCGATTAACCAGTACTTCCTGCATGCGGAGATGTGCGAGAACTGGGGCTACGAGCGCATGGCCAAGCACACCCGCGCCGAGTCCATCGAGGAGATGACCCACGCGGAAAAGCTGATGGAGCGCATTCTCCTGCTCGACGGCACGCCCAACATGAGCGATTACTTCAAGATCAACATCGGCCAGACCGTAGGGGAGCAACTGAAGAACGATCTGCAACTGGAGTACGACGCGGTCAAGCGCCTGAATGACGGCATCGAAACCAGCGTGAAAGCAGGCGATAACGGATCGCGCGAACTGCTGGAAAAGATCTTGAAAGATGAAGAACACCACGTCGACTGGCTAGAAGGCCAGCTCCACGCCATCAGCGAGATGGGTATGGAGAACTACCTGGCGCAACAACTGCATAAGGGCGAAGAAGAGGACTGACTTAGACCGCCCGACACTCAGTTGTTGTCATCGTGCCCGACAAAATCAGTCGTTGTCATCCCGAGCGAAGCGAGGGATCTGCAGGTCTCCGCCTCGGGACACTGGATTCTCGTTCTTGCACACATTCTGGTGCATAATTTACCTCAAAAAAAACTCTCATTTCCGCCCAAAATCTAGAAAACAAAGGGTCGGAAATTTTCTTGCCTCCTAGATCTATGGTTCTTAAGGTAGTTATGGGCAAAATCTTGAAAACATTGAAGTTAACATGGCACTCTGACAGCGTGCGACTTTGGTTGTCAAAGACCGATCATTATCTTATAGATAACGTGTATACCCGTATGTTAGCGGAAGTGGAAGCGTGAGGTCAAGAGCAAAACGATCGGGGCTGCTGATCCGGTTCCAATTTGGGATTGTCGCGCCCACCCCGTTCGCACAGGACGCGAAAAAGGGTGGGGCACCCTGCGCCCGCCCAAGCAAGCCTGGACGGGGCACCCTCGGGAGTAATGAACGCCATGGTCTGGGCTGCCCGCCATTGACAGCCTAACTCTCGTGTTCCGAAACCACAGCGAACTTCACACCCAGGGCGTGCAGGACAGAGTTAATGGTTTCGAAGCGTGGGTGTGCACCCGCACTCAGGGTTTTGTACAGGCTTTCCCTGCCGAGTCCTGCGTCTTTGGCGATCTGCGCCATGCCTCGGGCTTTGGCCACGTCGCCGAGCGCTGCGACGAACACCTCGGGGTTTGGGTCTTCCGCAGCCGCCGAAAGATATTCCGCAATGACCGCATCGTTATCGAGATAGGCCGCCGCGTCGAATGGTTTGTAAGTTGTTTTCTTTTTCTTCATGGTTTCGCCCTCTTGAGTTCGCGAGCCATTGTTTTCGCTCTGGCAATGTCTTTCGTTTGGGAAGCCTTTACCCCGCCGGCCAGCAAGGCGTAGACGGTCGATCCCGTTCGCGTGTAATAAACCCGATGCCCTGCTCCAACATGAATGCGCATCTCTGAAACACCTTCGCCGACAGGTTCGCAATCGCCAAAATTTCCAAATGTCGCGCTACGAAGGCGCGCCAGGATTCTGGCCTTCGCTTTTTGGTCGGCCAGTTCGGATAGCCACGCGTCGAAATCGGACGACCGAAGCAATGTATTCAAGTTTCCCCATTGTATCCGATTGGATACATAATGTGCAAGCCTCGTGGCCTAGTGCGGAAAAATGCCCCGCTCAAGCCAAAAAACGGCTTGAACGGGCCACCCGCCCCGCACGTACTTCTCGACCAAAATCGAAGGCTCTCCGACCGATTCCAATTTCCACGTCGGTCCCTTCGTTTCCACCACCGTGGCCTCTTTGACTTGAGAGTTTATTCGTATGTGGACTTTTTGACCGACCTTCAACGTTCTCATGTCCATTGTGCATCCTCCTATCTCTCCTCAGTTGTGTGGGATTTGAAAAAAGAAAAACAGGAGCGGTGAAGCTAGTGTTCATAGCGTTTTTTGTTCATAATTTGATTTCCCAAGGACCGAACTTCGTACCGCGTTGCCACGGGCCTTCTTGAATCCAACAAGGACGACCTCCTGCGATGAACTCGAAGTATTCCCATGTACCAAGACCTTCATTAACCCAGGCAGGGCTTTGCTTTCCGTCGTGATGAAATCTAATGATGTGTCTCCTCTCGTCTCCGACGAGAACTGGTTCAACTGCCACGTATTTCTCAGTAGTTTCTGTTACCGTGGATTCTCTGAATTGGTCTCCGCTTTGCATCCAAACTTTCTGACCGACCTTCAACGTTCTCATGTCCACCATTTGTGCATCCTCCTATCTCTCCTGAGTTGTGTGTGCGTGATTTGAAAAAAGGGGAGCGTGAAGCTAGTCAAGTACGTCAATCATCTTCAGGTTAGGCACAGGGCATTCTATGGCCATGCCCACGTCCCATCCGGCTCTCTGAGTCCAGTCGTAAAACATAACCTGATTGCCGTCATAGTCAAACAATACGCAATATGCGCCGTCCTCGCCTTCTCTTCGAGCATCTACTTGCACACTAACGTGCCACTTGGTGACTCCTATCACTACACCCGTGGTTCCGTCTTCCGGAAGTGCGTCGGACAAGGTGACTTTCTGACCGACCTTCAATGCCTTCATGTCCATAGTGACTTCCACAAGCACCCGCCCGGCGAGAATGTCACGTTCATCTAGGCCACTGATGTCAGTTGCTACTCGCCAACGCTTGAACCGACTCACCCCCGGATCGTACGTTTTGAATTTCTGTGCAATGGTGGTCATCAACACCCAGACGGATGCATGATGCGGCAGTGCTTTTGCTTCCTCTAGCGTCATAGCGCGGAATTTGCCAAACCCGCCA
>Ga0074044_10004532_pt1 | contig 11481 bp, 13 predicted proteins | sample BogForMeECP23OM1_FD_94443 | JGI IMG/M metagenome (GOLD analysis project Ga0074044, IMG submission 94443) | Bog forest soil microbial communities from Calvert Island, British Columbia, Canada - Bog Forest MetaG ECP23OM1 | ecosystem: Environmental > Terrestrial > Soil > Wetlands ...
CTCGCCGACGAGCGAGCGTTCGGTGAGGTAGCGGTCGATCGCGGCCCGCGTACGGTCCTCGAGCACGACCTCCCGGTCCTTGTCGCCTTTGCCCGAGCGAACGTGCAGCACGTTGCGTTCGAACTCGATGTCCTCGAGCTGGAGGTGACAGAGCTCCCCGACCCGGAGACCGGCGAACCCGAGCACGTGGACCATCGCGCTGTCGCGCGGGGAATCCTTCACCGCCGCGAAGAGTCGGTGCATCTCCTCCTCGGTGAGGTACCGGGGGAGGCGCTCCGGTCGTCGGGGAGCCTCGAGTTGGTCCGCGATCGAGTACCCGAAGCTGCGGAAGAGGCAGGTGAGTCCGCGGACGGTCGTGTAGAGCGAGTTCTTCGAATAGTGCCGCTGGAGCACGAGGTACTCTCGGAACGCCTCGAGGTCGTGGAGCGTGACCTCCTCGAGCGGCTTCTGCGCGTAGCCGAGGAAGGTCTTCGCGATGTGACCGTACTGCTTCACAGTGCAGGGGCTGCGCTCCTTCGATTGGAGCATGCGCTGGAACCGGCCGACCAGCTCGTCGACGCGGAACTCCGGCGCCTCGGGAGGGGCGAGGGGCTCGTTCCGGCCTCGTCGCGGGGGCGAAGGTCCCCGTACATCCGGCGCGGAAGCCATTGGGGTTCGCTGGCTGGGATTCGCCTAATAATCGTATGGACGCACAGGAACAGTTCGACCGTCCCCCCGCTAAATACCGGCGCGAGGTTCTGACCGGCGTGCGCTGTTCGTCCTGCGACGCGACCGCGATCGTCGATCAGCCCTATCGGGGTAGCCACGCGTGCCGACGGCACTTCCTCGTCTCGGTCGACGACCGGATCCGGAGCGAGTTCCATCGCCAGGTCCCCAAGTTCTCCCACGGCACGATCGCGGTCGCCCTCTCCGGCGGGAAAGATTCGGCGGTTGCGCTCGTCGCCGCGCACCGATACTTCGCGCGCCGCCCCACCGTGCACCTCGTCGCGGTCACCGTGGACGAAGGGATCGCCGGGTATCGAGCCCCCACCATCGAGGCCGCCCGTCAGCTGACCGAACGACTGGGGGTGGAGCACCGGGTCCTGAGGGCGGAATCCGAGCTCGGAACGACCACCGACCGCGCCTCCACCGACCTGCCCAGCACCGTCCCCTGCTCGTTTTGCGGAGTGTGGAGGCGGCGCCTGTTGAACCAGGCGGCCCGGGACGCCCACGCCGAAGTCCTCGTCCTCGGGTTCAACCTGGACGACCTCGCGCAGACCGTCCTCATGAACCTCGTCCACGGCGACCTCGACCGGATCGGTCGGATGGCACCCCACCGCGTGCGCCAGACCGGACTCATCCCCCGCATCGCCCCGTTGGCCCAGATTCCCGAACGCGAGGTTTACCTCTACGCGCGTCTGACCGGCCTTCCCTTCGACCACGGCGAGTGCCCGCACGCGGGCCGAGCTGCCCGCAATGTGTTCCGCGAGGTGGTCTGGCAGCTCGAGGAGGCCCAGCCCGGGACCCGACAAGCCCTCCTCCGCACGCGCGAACAACTCCTGGACCGGCTCACGGTCGGCTCGGAGAGCGCGCCGATGCGATGCCGCACGTGCGGAGAACCCTCGTCGCACGAACTCTGCCGCTCGTGCACCTATCTCGCGAGCGTACCGCTGCCGATGTTGTATAGCGAGGCCCGGTGAGCCCCTCCACCCCCGCCGCGGAAAGCGACCCCCGGGAGTCGGTTCGCAAGCGGGTGCTCGTCGTCGGTGCCGGGATCATGGGCAGCGGGATCGCAGCGCAGGCCGCCGTCTCCGGGTACCCCGTCACGCTGGTGGATGTTAGCGAAGAGTTCGCGCGGCGGGGCCGCGAGAACGCGATGCGCGCCCTGGACCATGCGGTCCGAAAAGGGACGCTCGGGTCGGCCGAACGGGACGGGGCGCTCGACCGGCTCGACATCGGGATCGGACTCCGCCGAGCGGACTCCGCTCAGATCGTAGTCGAGGCCGCCCCCGAGAACCTCGAACTGAAACGGAAGTTGTTCGCCGAGATCGAGGAGCACGCCGGGGGCGACGCGCTCCTGGCTTCCAACACCTCGTCGTTGCCGATCACCGCGATCGCAGAGCGGCTCACGGACCCTACCCGGCTCGTCGGGGTGCATTTCTTCAACCCGGTGCTCCAGATGCCGCTGGTCGAGATCATCCCGGGGCACACGACCCGGCCCGACGTCGTGGAACGCGCCCGGGTCTTCTCGGAGAGCCTCGGCAAGACCGTGGTCCAGTCCCGCGATACGCCCGGTTTCGTCACGACCCGCGCGATGGCCGTCCTCGTGAACGAGGCGGCCTGGATGCTCTCCGAAGGCGTCGCGTCGAAGGAGGACATCGATACGGCCTACAAGCTCGGCTTCCATCACCCGATGGGTCCGTTCGAGCTCGCTGACCTGGTGGGGATCGACACGACCCTCGCCATCCTCGACGTCCTCTGGGACGGTTTCCGTGACGCGCGCTACCGGGCGTGCCCGCTCCTGCGCACGATGGTCTCGGCCCACCTGTGGGGCCGAAAGTCGGGCGAGGGCTTCTACCCGTATCCCGCCCGGGAGGCCCCGAGGTGAGCGCCACGGATGCGGGCCTCGACCTCCTCCTGCTCGTGGTCATCGCGCTTCTGCCGGCGCTGATCTACCTCGCCTGGGTCCGCCGCTCGGAGGGGTTCCAAGCCGAGAGCTGGGGTCCGCTCCTCGGGGCCTTCCTCTACGGCGCCCTGTTCGCGACCATCGCCGCGGGGATCCTCGAGGTCATCCTCGTCGGCGTGGGCACCGCGGCGAGCCAGGCCTACCCCGCGCCCGAGTTCGTCTTCCTCAACGGGAACTCGACCCTCGGTGGGATCTTCCTCGTCCTCGTGATCGCCCCCTTCGTCGAGGAGGCGCTCAAGGGCTCGGGGGTCTATTCCTACCGGGACCGGTTCCGGAGCATCGCCGACGGACCGGTGTTCGGCGCCTCGGTCGGTCTCGGTTTCGGGTTTTTCGAGACATTCCTCTACGGGCTCGGCGCCTTCGTGGTCGGCGGGCTGGTCGCCGGCATCGCGCTCATCCTCATCCGGAGCGTCTCGAGCGTCCTCCTCCACGGCAGCTCGACCGGGATGTTCGGGTACGGGTTCGCGCGCAGCCGCTTCCGTCAGCCCGGTCCCGGCACGGGCTCGTACTATCTGCTCGCGGTCGCGATGCACTCCGGGTTCAACTTGCTCGCGTCTCTCTCGGTGATCCTCGTCTTCGTGGGAGTCTCCGGGTTCGCCGTGACGAGCGCCAGCTACATCGCGCTGTTCGCCGCAGTGCTCTTCGCCTTCGCGGCGATCGAACACGTTCGGGCGGTCATCGCGACGGCCGGCTTCCCGGCCATCCAGCTCGGTTCCAGCCGGTACCGCCCTCGAGGGGGAGGCCCTCCGCCGCCCCGGTCCCCGTAAACCTCAGTTCCGCTTCGGGGGGGCGGTGCCCCGCTGCCATTCCGACTCGCCGATCGAGCGATACACGGATTCCGCTTCGTCCGTTGCCGGGGCGTCCCCGCCCTGCCCCACGTCACGGATGCGGGTCTTCTTGAGGAGCCAGTAGTGGATCCGCCAGGTCTTGCCTCGGGAGACGGTCGCGTCCTCCTCCTCGCTGGTGAGGAGTCCTTCCTCCTCGAGCTGGTAAAACCGGTCGCGGTCCTCGCTCGAGAGCTTGTTGTCGAGCACGGTTCCTTCCGCCCCAAAGTAGCCGAGGACCATACGGGCCGTCGGATGGGCCTGTTCGGCCGTCATTTTGCCGTGGACCACGAGCGTCCGCTCGATCGCGCGGGTGAGTTCGGCTTCCGTGATGGACGCCATATCCTCTGCCCACCAACGCCGACTTGGATAAGGTGTGCGCGCGAACGGCAACGGTCCGTCTATCTTTAGTGACGGGCCGGAGTCGCCCCCCCGTGCCCGACCCGGTCGATTTCGACCCGCCGCCACCGGCGCTCGCCGCCGCTCGGGCCGCGGTGGACCGGGGCCTATGCCCGGAGTGTTACGGACGGCTCTTCGGGCGGCTCGGGCACGGACTGTCGAATCCCGAGAGGGCCCAACGACTCTTGGACCAGCTCGGCGCGACCCTGCCGGCCCGCACCGGTCCCTGCCGGGCGTGCGAGGACCTCTTCGCGCGACTCGACGTCTGGGTCGAGCGCGGGCTCCGGGCGGTCGAGGGGTTCGAGTGGCACCGGTTCACGTGCGGGTCACGTTGGGAACCTGAACTTCTCGCGCGCGAGGAGCACCAGTGGCTCCAGCTCGGTACCGAGTGGGGCGAGAGCGCTCGCTCTGCGTTCAATCGGGAGTGGGGGAAGGCGCTCGAGGCTCGCACCGGAGCCTCCGGTGGTCCCGATCGCCCCGACGTGGTCTTCCTCGCCGACATCGCGGTCGGCCGTGTCGAACCCACGATCCTTCCCTTGTACGTGCGGGGACGATACCGGAAACTCGACCGTACGATCCCACAAACCCACTGGCCGTGCCGACGCTGTCGGGGGCGAGGGTGCGACGACTGCGGCGGCTCCGGGAAGACGTACCCCACCAGCGTCGAAGAGCTCGTGGGCGCCCCGGTGCTGGCGGCGGCCGGCGCGACCGAGACCCGGTTCCACGGCATGGGACGGGAAGATATCGACGCCCGGATGCTCGGGCGCGGACGTCCGTTCGTCCTCGAGGTGGTCCGCCCCCGCCACCGGGCGCTCGACCTTGCCGCGCTCGCTCCCGAGATCGCGCGAAGCTCGGGCGGGCGGGTCGAGGTGGACCAGCTCCGCCCCGCCGAGGCCGCCGATGTCGTCCAGGTGAAGGAAGCCGCTCCGGAGAAGAGCTATCGAGTCGGGGTGTTGGGTCCGGTGCCGGTGGCAAAAGTTAATGAGGCGCTGGTGGTCGCAACCGGCCGAGCGATAGCCCAGCGCACCCCCACTCGTGTCGCCCACCGGCGGTCCGATCGCGTTCGCCCACGTCGGATCGTATCGGCGCGCGTCGTCGAGACGGCGGACGCCGGCTTCACGCTCGAAATCCGAACGGAAGCCGGTACGTACGTCAAGGAGTGGGTGGAAGGAGATGGCGGCCGAACCGAACCGAACCTCGCCGGACTCGTGGGAGTCCCGCTAAAGGTCGGGTTTCTCGACGTGCTCGACGTACACGATTCCGAAGGATAGAACCATGGTGAAAAGTTCGAAGGGATTCCGCTCGCGGAGCCGCGGGACGTTTACGAAGGAGGTCCGGGAGAAGGGCATGCCGCCCGTCAACTGGTTCCTCCGATCGTTCAACATCGGCGATAAGGTCACGATCCGTATCGAGCCGTCCGACCCCCACGGTCAACCGCACCCCCGCTACCAGGGTCGCACGTGTACCGTGGTCGCGAAGTCCGGCCGGGCTTACCGCATCGAGTTCCTGGACGGCCGCAAGCCAAAACAGTTGGTCGCAACTCCCGTGCACCTCTGGCCGGTCCCCCCTCCCGAGGCCAAGCATGCCTGATCCGGTACCCCTTTCTCGCGTGAAGGACCTCCTGGCCGAGGAGGCCGCGCACCGGACACTGCCGCGCGAGGCCGCGCTCGCCCTCCAGCACGCCGAACTGTTCGTCCGGCTCTCGACGGAGCAGACCGAGAAGCTCATCGCGGAACTCCGTGCGCTGCCGTACGTGGACGCCGTCGTCGCGGTCAAGCTCGCCGACACGCTCCCGCTGTACCCAGAGGAGATCCGACTCCTGTTCTCGAAGGAGCGGGTCGCGCTCGAAGAAGCGCAGGTCACCCAACTGCTCGAGATCATTGCACACCACCGATGAGCGGGATGGGAGACGTTGGAGAGCTACGCGCACGTCCTCGATTACCTGCCGAACGGTCGACAGACCGAGCGTGGCTTCCATCGTGAACCGCTCGCCCTTGCGGTGGGCGAGGACGAACTGAAACTGTTCGAGATCGTGCCGCGCGCCGGTGCGGTCCTGGCCGCGGGTCAACGGATCCCGCTGGTTCCGCTTGCGGGCGCCCCGCCCCCGATCGACCACGTGCGCCGACGCCTCGCCTACGACGAGCTCACGGTCTCCGCTCGAGCCGAACTGACGGCGGCGCTCGAACGGATCGTTCGGGCGAACCCGCCCCGGTACCTCCGATTCTTCAACGAGGCCCCCGCCGTCTCCCGGCGCTTTCACCTGCTCGAGCTCCTTCCCGGGATCGGGAAGAAGACGATGCAGCAGATCGTGGACGAGCGAAAGCGGGCCCCGTTCGCAAGTTTCGAGGAGATGGAGACCCGACTCCACCTCAAGAATCCCGAGCTCTTGATCGTGGGGCGGATCGAGCAGGAGCTGAGCGGTGTCGACGACAAATACCGGCTCTTCGTCGCTCCCTGAGCCGGTCTCGGCGGGACTCCCAGCGGTCCCCGGGACCGCGGCGGAAGTGCGGTCGACGCTCGAACGCTTGTCGATCCGACCCTCGCGTGGCCTGGGCCAATCGTTCCTCACCGACCCGTTCGTCGCGGACGCCGAGGCGGCGCTCGTCGATCTGCCCGCCGGCCGCCCGGTGGTCGAGATCGGTGGGGGCCTCGGTCAGTTGACCGCTGCGCTCCTCCGGCGCCGCCTGGGTCCTTTGACCGTGATCGAACGGGACGCCCGCCTAGCCCGGTTCCTTCGTCGTACCTTCGCGGATCGCATCACGGTGGTGGAGGGGGATGCCCTCGAAGTGGCGTGGCCGAAGGCCGAGGCCGCGGTCGGGAATCTTCCCTACTCCGCGGCGACGCCGATCCTCCTCCGGCTGTTCGCCCTCCGAGTCCCCCGGGTCGTTTTCCTGGTCCAGGACGAGGTCGCCCGCCGCCTCGCCGCGGGACCCGGGTCGAAGGAGTATGGGCGCCTGTCGATCATCGCGTCGCTCTACGGGTCGGTCGAACTGTTCCGAAACGTCCCGCCCACCGCCTTCTCGCCGGTCCCGGAAGTGAGCAGTCGCCTCGGAGTCCATCTCGCACGGGAAGGTCCCTTGCCCGTCCCGTCGGTGCCGGCGTTCGAGGAGTTGGTGCGCATCCTCTTCTCGTCCCGTCGGAAGCAGCTCAAAAATCTTCTCCCGCGGGTCGTCCCCTCGCCGGTCACGGCCGCGGAGTGGACCCGGGTCGCCGGATGGCCGGAGAGCTGGCCCTCCCTCCGGCCGGAGTCACTCCCGCCCGAGGCGTACTTCGCCCTCGCCCGAACCATCGGCACGGCGTCTTCGAAACGATAGCGGGGCCTACCCTCGGACCCGACGAGGTTAGGTAGGGAGCCCCGGTCGGCCGGGCATGCCGCGTCGCACGGCGCGCCGATCCCGGACCGTCCCTCGCTCGACCCTCCGCGCCCACGAACGCGTGAACCACGCCCTCTGGGAAAAAACGGCGGGAGGGTACGAACGACGGAATGCGTCGACGCTCTCTCGGGGCTCGGCGCTGGGCTGGGGGATGTGGCACCGGCCGGAACGCGAGCTCCGGATCCTCGGCGAGACCCGGGGCAAGGACATCCTCGAGCTCGGGTGCGGGGCTGCACGATGGTCGGTCGAACTTGCCCGACGGGGCGCACGGATGGTCGCGCTCGACTTCTCTGCCGCTCGACTCGAGCAGGCCCGTCGTCTGATGGTAGCGGCCGGCGTGGACTTCCCGCTGATCGAAGCCAGCGCGGAGTCCGTTCCCCTCCCGGCCGGACGCTTCGACATCGTCTTCTGCGATTGGGGGGCGGTCACCTTCACCGACCCCCATCGGACCGTGCCGGAGGTGGCGCGGCTCCTGCGCCCCGGCGGCCTGTTCGCGTTCTCGAACTCCAGCCCCTTCCGATCCCTCTGCCAGAATAGGCGGACGGACCGAATTTCGTCCCGGCTGCTCTACGACTACTTCGGACTCCATCGAGTCGAATATCCGGACGAGGTCAATTTCCAACTGCCATACGGAAGGTGGATCCGCCTGTTTCGGGATCATGGACTGGTCGTCGAGGACCTCCTCGAGATCCCACCGCGTCGGGACGCGCGCACGACGTACCTCACGAAGAGCGCCGCGGAATGGGCGCGGCAGTGGCCCATGGAGGTGATCTGGCGTGTCCGAAAACCGGCCACGACCCCGAGGCGCGGCCCGCGCCCGCCGGCGGAGTAATCCGCTTTCCGAACCACGACCAAGGGGGAACGGGACCACCCCGGGCCACGGATGGATCGGGAATCGCCTCCCCCGCATCGGAGGATGGCGGGCTACGGTGGTCGCCGGCCGGGCCCATGGGAGGGCCGCAAGTACCACGATCCCACCTGGGGCGCTGGAGATATCCCACTCATCCCCTAGGTAGAAGGGGCGTTCGTCGATGCCGACCCGTGGATCGGAGACGCCGCGGTCCGATCCGGCCGCTCCGGACTCGCAGGTCTGGGACCAAGTGGACCGCTATTTCGTCGACCTGCTCGCCCTCAGCGATCCTGTGCTCGACGAAGCACTGCGCTCCGCGGAAGCCGCCGGGCTTCCCTCGATCCAGGTCTCAGCGCTCCAAGGGCGCTTCCTGTACTTGCTCGCCCAGATGCAAAACGCGCACCGGATCTTGGAGATCGGCACGCTCGGTGGGTACAGCTCGATCTGGCTCGCCCGAGCCTTGCCCCCGGGCGGACGGCTCGTCACGCTCGAGCTGGAACCGCATCATGCCGAAGTAGCCCGGGCCAACCTCGAACGTGCCCAGGTCTCGGACCGGGTTGAGGTCCGGGTCGGGCGGGCCGTCGACAGTCTCGCTCAGCTCCACGCGGAGGCGTCCCCCCCCTTCGACTTCGTCTTCATTGACGCCGACAAGGAAAGTTACCCCGAGTACCTCACATGGGCGCTCCGACTCTCTCGACCCGGGACGGTCATCGTCGCGGACAACGTGATCCGGAATGGGACGATCGTCGATCCCCACCACCCCGACCCCCGAGTGCAGGGGATCCGTCGGTTCTTCGCCCTCCTGGCTGCCGAACCCTGTCTTCGCGCGGCGCCAGTCCAGATGGTCGGGAGCAAGGGCTACGACGGGTGGGCGATCGCCCGGGTCGTCGACGGCCCCGATCCGCGGTGAGAACCTCGGGAGCTCGGCCACGGACCGCATCGAGCGGCCACGTAATCTACCGCGCGCCCTGACCGAAATGGTTCGTAGACCATGACCACTCACGCGGCGGGAAAATTCGAGGTCACGCTCGCACCGATGGGGCCTGACGACCAGGCCCCCGGTTCGACGCTCGGGCGATTGTCGATCGACAAGCGGTTCGAGGGAGATCTCGTAGCCGTCAGCAAGGGCGCGATGATGACGGCCATGACTGAGACCGAAGGGTCGGCGGGCTACGTCGCGATCGAGCGGGTGACCGGCACGTTGCATGGCCGCGAGGGCAGTTTCGTCCTCCAGCACGGCGGGATCATGACTCGCGGCGCTCCCCAGCTCACGATCCTCGTCGTCCCTGACTCGGGAACGGGTCAGTTGGTCGGCTTGGCGGGGAAGATGGCGATCGTCATCACGGAAGGCCAGCACAGTTACGATTTTCAGTACACCTTGCCGGACTCCTCCCCGTAGTCCGGCCCTGACTCCGTCCCGCCCACGAACGACACCGGTCGGGAGCCGACCGACAGATGGGTCGGGGCGACGTAGTGATGAGATCATCGAACCGATGGGGGGAGTCCCAACCCGACGCACGACGGAGCGGGGAAGGGCCGTCCGACGGGGGCTCGGCGAGTCCCGTCGGACCTTTTTGCGCCGGACGACCGGAGGAACTTACGCGATCACGACCGCGGGCGCCACGTTCCGTACGACGACGAGGGTGCAGTGGGTAAACAGGGCCGCGATCACTCCGACTGCGGCCAGCCAAGGAGCGAGGAGGATCCCCACCACCCCTACGGTCGTCGGTATCTCGAGGAGGGTGACTCCCTTGTCATCCTTCACGATGATCTTGGTCACGTTGCCTTCGTGGATCAGCTCCTTCACCTTCTTCGTGAGGTCATCTGAGGAAACCGAGAATTGTTTGGCGTAGGTTTGTCCCTTGAAGCTCGCGACGTTGACTCCGCACGCGCTGCAATAGGTTGCGCCGACGACCAAACTCGTTCCACACTTGGGGCATACTGAGGTCATGATACTCTAGGGCCGACGAAAGGGTATAATCTCCTCCTCAACTCGAATGAAGGACCCGGCAGGAAACTCCCTTGGACGGGATTGCACGGTTTGGAGAACTCGAAATTGACCTGAGTCGCCTTTATATAGAAGCGCAAGTCTGCCCGGGTCGGTGACCACATGCTTCAGGGTACCCCTATCCTCGTCCTGAGAGAAGGCACAGAGCGCGAGCGCGGCAAGGGCGCAACGGCGAACAACATCGCGGCGGCGCGAGCCGTGGCCGATGCGGTCCGCTCGACCCTCGGGCCCCGCGGAATGGACAAGATGCTGGTCGACTCGATGGGAGATATCACCATCACGAACGACGGCGTTACGATCCTCAAGGAAGTCGACGTCGAGCACCCGGCCGCGAAGATGATCGTGGAGGTCGCAAAGACCCAGGATCAGCAGTGCGGCGACGGAACGACCACCGCGGTCGTGATCGCCGGGGAACTCCTCAAGCGATCGGAAGCGCTCATTGAACAGAACGTCCACCCCACCGTGATCACCCGTGGATTCCAGCTGGCCCTTCAAGAGGCCCAGCGACTCCTCGAGGCGGAGATCGGCACTCCGGTCAAGCCCGACGACGAGTCGATCCTCATCGACTGTGCGACCACGGCGATGGGATCGAAGGGCGTATTCGGCTCGCGCGACCAGCTCGCCAAGATCGCGGTCAAGGCGGTCCAGCGAATCGCCGAGACGCGCGGCGGAAAGGTCGTGGCCGACGTCGACCAGATCAAGGTCGAGAAGCGACACGGCGGCACGATCGCCGATACGGAACTGCTCGACGGGATCCTCCTCGACAAGGAGCGAGGTCACCCGCGCATGCCGACCCAGGTCGCGAACGCCAAGATCGCGCTGCTCAACAGCGCGCTCGAGGTCAAGAAGACCGAGATCGAGAGCAAGATCAACATCAAGAACCCGTCCCAGATCCAGAGCTTCCTCGACGAGGAAGACAAGACCTTCCGCAAGATGGTCGACTCCATCAAGGCCGCCGGAGCCAACGTGGTCGTCTGTCAGAAGGGGATCGACGATGTGGTCCTCCACTACCTCTCGAAGGAGAAGATCTACGCCATCAAGCAGGTCAAGGAGTCCGACCTGCAGAAGCTGGCCCGCGCTACGAGCGGCAAGGTCGTCACCGGCATCAAGGAACTCTCGCCCTCCGACCTCGGCACCGCCGCCCTCGTCGAGGAACGCAAGATCGGGGACGACCACATGACCTTTGTTACCGGATGCGCGAACCCCCGGTCCGTCTCGATCCTCATCCGCGGCGGGACGGAGCACGTGACCCAGGAGGTCGAGCGCTCCCTCAACGACGCACTGAAGGTCGTAGCAAGTGTGCTCGAAGACGGGGTTGTCTGCCCCGGCGGTGGGGCGACCGAGATCGACCTGTCGGTCAA
>Ga0074044_10004533_pt1 | contig 11480 bp, 4 predicted proteins | sample BogForMeECP23OM1_FD_94443 | JGI IMG/M metagenome (GOLD analysis project Ga0074044, IMG submission 94443) | Bog forest soil microbial communities from Calvert Island, British Columbia, Canada - Bog Forest MetaG ECP23OM1 | ecosystem: Environmental > Terrestrial > Soil > Wetlands ...
AACATTTGCACGTACACTTTGGCAACGTCATGCCTAACCCATTCTTCAAAGACGCCAACAAGGAACTTGCCGTATTGCTCTGCAGTCGTCGACCGCTCTGTCACCACGTTACTGTCAGGCGTGAGTCGTTCGACGATTGGGATGAACTGAATAAACTCAGCCTTGCACTCGTCACGTAAGAATCGGTACACTTCAACGGGATGATCAGCATTCGCGTGATGAATTGTAGTGAGTGCATTCCACTCAACCCCATGTTTCTGTAAGAAGCGTAAGCCGCGCATTACATTATCAAATGTAGGCTCGCCCTGCCTGTCCACCCGGTAGAAGTCATGCATCTCGCGCGGGCCGTCGATGCTAAGCCCAACTAGGAAGTCGTTTTCCTTAAAGAAGGCAGCCCACTCGTCATTGATCAATGTCCCATTCGTCTGGATAGTGTTCTGGATCTTCATCCCTGGTCTCGCATACTCCTTCTCGAACACGATGGAGCGTCTGAAGAAGTCGAGGCCCATGAGGGTTGGTTCGCCGCCCTGCCATGCCACAGTCACTTCTGGAGTGCTGTGTGATTCGATTAATTGACGAATGTACGTTTCCAACATTTCATCTGTCATCCGAAAACTGCTGCCCTTGTAGAGATCTTCTTTTGAAAGGTAGAAGCAATATTTGCAATCGAGGTTGCAGATTGCGCCTCGCGGTTTTGCTAGTAGGTGAAACGCTGGCGGCGCATTCGCAGGACGCACCGGTGCAGTCGGCGCCATTTTCAATAGTTCAGAATCGGGTATACTCACAACCTCACTACAGTCATACTCCACGAAGATAACTTAAGATTACCCTTAATTTTGATTAAGATTATTCTAAATTATGGGAGCGCCTTGATTCCGCGGTGCTCCCGGTCCCGTGGTCAAGTGTTGCGATAAGCGCATCTCGTAGTGCCACGAGCATTGTACTGTTTTTCAAAAATCACACTTTCGAGATTTGTTTTACAACGTACTTGTCTTAGACGTTTACATTACAGCGTAATTATAATTACTTTTTATTGTTACGCTTCTATACAGTTATATTCCCATAGGTTGTATAATGGCTCAGAATTATTATGTCAACAAGTAAGGATCCTCTTGCGGGTTACCGGTCGAGTTTACCTATTCCCGATCTCGCGTATGCGGGACCGATTCTTTATGATGCTAAAGATCCGGATTCGAAGTTTGAGCCTATTAGACCGATGCGTCCTCCTCCTGGAGCACCTAACGTGCTTCTGGTATTGTTGGATGATGTTGGATTCGGCGCTGCAAGCGCGTTCGGTGGGCCGTGCAATACGCCTACGGCTGAGATGCTTGCCGCTGGAGGGCTCAAGTACACCCGCTTCCACACAACCGCCCTCTGTTCTCCAACACGCCAAGCGATGCTTACCGGTCGTAACCATCACACAGTCGGCATGGGCGGGATCACTGAGATTGCGTCTTCTGCGCCGGGCTACAACTCTTTACGTTTAAACAATTGTGCTCCACTCGCTAAGATCCTGAAATTGAACGGGTACTCTACAGCTCAGTTCGGCAAATGCCACGAGGTTCCAGTTTGGGAGAATAACGTGATCGGTCCAATGGAACACTGGCCAGCAGGCGGTGGTGGATTTGAACGGTTCTACGGTTTTCAGGCTGGAGAGACAAGTCAATGGTTCCCAGAACTCCTCGATAATACTGCCCGAGTTGAACTTCCTGACGATCCAGAATATCACTTAGTTCCTGACATGACGGATAAGGCAATCTCGTACATACGCGCGCAAAAGGCGACTGCACCTGACAAACCATTCTTCGTATACTTCGCCCCAGGTGCCACTCACGCGCCTCACCATGTTCCGAAGGAGTGGATTGCCAAGTACAAGGGCAAGTTCGACGACGGTTGGGACAAGCTGCGTGAGCGAACATTCGCAAAACAGAAGCAACTCGGAGTCATCCCTAACGACGCGAAACTGACTGCGAGGCACAAAGAAATACCTGCATGGGACGCAATGCCAGAAAACTTGAAACCCGTACTCAGACGCCAAGTGGAATGCTATGCAGGATTCCTCGAAATGGTCGACTACCATGTTGGAAGATTAATCGACGCGCTAAAAGACCTCGGAATCTTCGACGAGACCCTCATAATCTACATTATTGGAGACAACGGCGCTTCTGCTGAGGGTACATTGAATGGAACCTTCAACGAAATGACTAACTTCAACGGCGCTGGAGCTCTTGAGACGCCCGAGTATTTGCTCAAGCACTTGGACGCCTGGGGCGGCAGAGACGCGTACAATCACTATGCGGTGGGTTGGGCTCATGCCATGGACACTCCATATCAGTGGACGAAGCAAGTTGCGTCGCATTGGGGTGGCACTCGGAACGGTACGATAATTCACTGGCCTAGCAGGATTAAGTCGAAGGGCCAGATCAGGAGCCAGTTCCATCACGTGATCGACATTGCTCCCACCATTCTGGACGTGGCAGGAATCCCTGAACCACGTACCGTGGATGGTGTCGGACAACATCCCATGGAGGGAATGAGCATGGCGTACACGTTCGATGACCCCAAGGTCCCTGAACGCCATGACGTTCAGTATTTCGAAATGTTCGGCAACCGAGGTATCTACTACAAAGGGTGGACTGCAGTCACCAAGCACAGCACACCATGGATCCTATCAGGAGAGAAACCGCTAGCATTCGATGACGACAACTGGGAACTCTATGCTCCAACAGACTACACTCAGGCAGAAGATATTTCAAAGACGAACCCCAAGAAACTTCACGAACTACAACGGCTCTGGATGATCGAGGCTACCCGGCATAATGTTTTGCCACTTGATGATCGGAAGATCGAGCGCATGATACCAGCGATGGCGGGTCGTCCTCAACTAATCAGCGGTAACAAACAACTCCTTTTCCCTGGCATTGCTTATTTCGGCGGCGACAATTCCACGATCGATATCAAGAACAAATCCCATCAAGTCACCGCAAGTATTGAGGTATGGAAACCAACGCGTCTGCCCAGGCTTGCTCCAGGGGTTAAGGGCGTGATAGCTGGTCAGGGAGGAAACTTCGGCGGATGGGCGTTGTACGCCTATCAGGGGAAGCTGAAGTACGTCTACAACTTCCTCGGCCTAGAAACATACATGGTGCAAGCGTCCGACACTTTACCGGAGGGTAAACATCAGGTGCGTATGGAGTTCAAGTATGACGGCGGCGGCCTCGGAAAGGGAGGCATGGCAACGCTCTACGTTGACGGAAAGCAGGTTGGTCAGGGTCGCGTGGAACACACACACGTCTCAGTCTTCTCTGCTGACTCAGTGACAGAGGTCGGGAACAAGACAGGGGCTCCGATCTGCAAAGACTTCGGCATAAAGGGAAACGAATTCACGGGCAATGTGAGATGGGTCCAGATAGATGTCGGCTCCGACAGCCACGATCACTTGCTCACGCCGGAAGAACGATTCCGTATACACATGTCCTTACAATAGATGAGAGAAATCGTAGAAATAATCAAAACTGAACTGAGTCGGCCAATTTAAACTGTAAGTACGATGTAATTGGAAATGCAATTATAATTACACTGTAACGTATAGTCACACTTAATGTATATGTATAGATATACTGCAAGTACAGAGTGCTATACACCTATATAGCCATCACTTGCATTAACGCTACAGATGTTTTTATGCCAACTGAAAGGGTTGATGAGAAATCTGCTAATTCTCCTTTGAAGATTGAGCGTAGTATTCTGCCGATTCCTGACCGGCCCCACGTTGGTTTGACGACGTACGATGCAAAGGATCCGGATACTAAGTATCCACCGATCAGGGAACTGCGTCCTCCTGCGGGAGCGCCAAATGTTCTGGTCATCTTGATTGATGATGCTGGTTTTGGTTCTTCGAGCGCGTTTGGAGGGCCGTGTAAGACGCCGAACTTTGAGAAGCTTGCGGCGGAAGGACTCCGGTATACCCGTTTTCATACCACTGCTCTCTGTTCTCCTACACGCCAGGCGCTTCTGACCGGCCGTAACCATCATTCAGCCGGTATGGGTTGCATCACCGAGTTAGCGACCTCGGCTCCCGGCTACAACTCGCTATGCCCGAACACTAAGGCAGCGTTGGCTATGACTTTGAAGTTGAATGGCTATTCGACAGCGCAGTTCGGTAAATGTCATGAAGTACCGGTTTGGCAGACTTCTCCTCTCGGACCGTTCGATCACTGGCCGATCGGCGGAGGTGGGTTCGAATATTTCTACGGCTTCATCGGTGGCGAGACCAATCAGTGGTATCCGGGATTGTACAACGGGACCCTGCCGGTCGAACCTCCAGGAACGCCGGAAGAGGGTTATCATCTCACTGAAGACCTAGCGGACAAGGCGATTGCCTGGGTGCGTCAGCAAAAAGCGCTCATGCCGGATAAGCCGTTCTTCATGTACTTCGCGCCCGGCGCCACACATGCGCCTCACCATGTTCCGAAGGAGTGGGCTGACAAGTATAAGGGCAAATTCGCTCACGGCTGGGATAAGCAGCGTGAGATCACGTTCAAGAAGCAGAAAGAGTTGGGCGTAGTTCCGCAGGACGCTGAGTTGACAAAACGCCATGCGGAGATTCCTGCTTGGGACGAGATGGATCCGAAGCTGAAGCCCGTTCTTGAGCGCGAGATGGAGGTTTACGCTGGGTTCATGGAACATGTGGATCATCATGTCGGCCGCGTGATAGACGCCATCAAGAACCTCGGCATCATGGATGACACGCTAATCTTCCTCATAGTCGGTGACAACGGCGCCTCTGCCGAAGGAACCCTTCAGGGTTCAATTAACGAGAATTTCATCTTTAACGGAATGGCCTCCATCGAGACACCTGAATACCTGATATCCAGACTTGACAAGCTCGGCACACCAGAAACGTATAACCACTACGCCGTTGGTTGGGCCTGGGCAATGGACACGCCGTACCAGTGGACGAAACAGGTCGCTTCTCATTGGGGTGGCACTCGGAACGGTATGGTCATCCATTGGCCGAAGGGCGTCAAAGAGAAGGCGGGAATCCGCAGCCAGTTCTGTCACGTCATTGATGTAGGTCCGACGATTCTGGAAGCAGCTGGAATACCTGAGCCAACCGTGGTGAACAGTGTCATGCAGTCACCGATGGAAGGCAAGAGTATGCTGTACAGTTTCAACGACGCGAAAGCTCCCGAACGGCGCGAGGTGCAGTACTTTGAGATGTTTGGGAATCGGGGCATCTACTATAAGGGCTGGAGCGCCGTGACGAAGCACCGAACACCTTGGTTGACTGGAGCAACGGTGCCGTTTGATCAGGATAACTGGGAACTTTACGACGGCAGCAAGGACTGGAGCCAGGCACATGATCTCTCCAAGCAGATGCCAGAGAAGCTGCGAGAACTACAACGCCTCTGGCTGATTGAAGCCACAAAGTACAACGTCATCCCTTTGGACGATCGGTCGGTTGAACGCTTCAACGCTGACATGGCAGGCCGTCCAACGCTGATAAAGGGTAATTCACAGCTGCTTTTTGCTGGGATGGGACGTCTTTCCGAAAACAGCGTCCTGAATATCAAAAATAAGTCGTGGTCTGTTACGGCCGAAGTTGAGACTCCCACATCAGGCGCAGAGGGCGTCATCATTCACCAGGGCGGTAAGTTCGGCGGTTGGAGTCTCTACGCCAAAGCCGGCAAAGCGAAATTTGCCTACAATTTCCTCGGTCTCAAATTCTTCACCACTGAGGCGGAGAAACCGATACCGGCTGGCCAGCATCAGGTGCGCATGGAGTTCAAGTACGACGGTGGCGGGCTGGCCAAAGGAGGCAACGTGGCTCTCTACTATGATGGCAAGAAGACTGGTGAGGGCCGTGTCGACGCCACCGAGCCGATGACCTTCTCGGCTGACGAGAGCTGCGACATTGGTCATGACACCGGCACCAACGTGAGCCCAGAGTATACTACTGAGACAAGTGAATTCAATGGGAAGATCAAGTGGGTGCAGATTGACTTAGGAGCGGACAGCCACGACCACCTCATCACTCCCGAACAACGTCTGCATATCGCAATGACACGACAGTAATAGATGAGAGAAATTAATGGCCGCAAACCAGCGGCTCGCCAGTATGGGCATCAGCTGCCTGCGATGTACCACTGTTATGACGATTGCCTAGTATGAGGTATAGCAAGTACGCCACATGCCGGACTCTATTGTTTTCATATTCTTAGTTGTAACGTTAAGCGCATATCGTTATGACCGTCGTAATGTATTGTTTTTCACACCTTCACGAAGTCTTAAATTCATGCATAAAGGGCTTAATGGATATTCACTACAGGGAACTTTGAAGAATGAATATTCAGAACAATCCACGGAAAGTTTCTGTAATATTCATAATTAGCATTTTTGTTCTCAGCATGTTTGCGACAGCAAGCCCAGTTCAGGCTCATTTTACGCTTGGTGATCTGACTGGGACGTATCGTTATCACGCGAATGATTTTGACCCACATGTACCAGGAGTTATAGGATATGTTTGGCCCGGTGGGGGTCAGAATGCGTATTCTGGTTTTCCGAACTTTGCGAACGTGAATAATGCTCCTGGGTATCAGTCGCCGTATCCGGGAGGAAAACCTGGATTTGCCCCAGGCATTTCTGGGGGGGCTCCCAGTGCCTCTTGGTATCAGCTTCAGGGTGATGCGTATGCGCCTTTTGGAGCGGTGCTGACTGGTTCGACTGGTGATTTGATCTTCGCTTTGAACGCTACCGCGAACAGTTGTCCGGGTGGTGTGACGCAGCAGGGGTTATGCGCAAATAATCCTAACAACAGGCTTGGTTGGAGTGGCTTGACGGTCTTTCTGCCGCCTGGCTTTACGTTGCCAACCATGGACGGCTCGAACGTAGTCACGACTATAACGAACTCGTATGGGAATATTCAGGTCTGGCAGGTTTCTCCGTACGACCGGTACGCGCCGGGGTGGACTGCTGTTAACATCTGGGTTGATGGAGGTCAGAACGCAGCGCAGAATGGAGGTAACTCGTATTATAATCATCAATTCCTCAACTTCACAAGTGCGGGTGAGTGGTACTATGTCAGAGTCAATGGAGTAACCGCACCAGCAATCGCGGGCCGCTACTTCTTCAAGATACTTCTAAGCGGTGACAGTAACTATCTGGCTGGACCAGAAGGAACGGCCAGGAATAGTACGGCTGCGTTCCCGGTTGGATTAACCATAGATCATGAGTTTCCACTGGGTGTAACATTCAACTTAGCAGAGGCTCCTACGCAGTTCATACCGACAGAGAACTGGCCCGTGATGCTCGTTAAGGGTGAGGTTGATCCAGCCATAATTACCGGAACAATCAGGTATGCTGGCTATAACCAGACCCTATACAGCCAACCGGTTCAAGAGGCGGGTCGTGTATATGCCAAGATGACTACGCGCCTTGACCCATACACTGGTCAAGCACGTCCTGATTTGCCGAAGGTTGACGCGGTCGCTTACTTCAACGCTACCGCGAAGGGCCACTACGAGGTGGAAGGCATAGCGCCAGGAGTATACGACTTATACTCATCAGCAATGGGATACCCGCAGACACTCTGCAATACTGGAATAACCATTCTAAAAGGCCAGTCGTTACACTTTGATTGCTATCTACAGCCTGGGCCTGTGATTCATGGGAACGTGTTTACCAAGCATCAGTTTGGTGATGAGCCATGGCCGATAAAACCAACCGGCGGCATACTTGGTAGCAGTAAATCACTTACCGATTATGGACCTAATACGTACATTAAGATCGAACTTTACGATTCAGCAACGGTAAGTAATATTCCTGATGCGAAGGCAGGCTTGGTCTCGTGGTCTCCGCTCCCATGCGTGGCAGGAGGGCAGGATCTGTTCTATCCAAAAGGTAGTGCGGTTCCTTGTGGTGATCCGACGATGGGAAGCCAGATTGCGTTTCCATGGCATGAGTATACCACATCTAATGGTTACCTTGCACAGCAAGTCTCCAAATCATGTCTAACCGGCATAATTTGTTCTACATCCGTCAGCGGGCTTCTGACCCAGGATCCACAAGGTGTTGGCCCGCCTCAGAATTGGTTTGTCCAGGGCGGTACGACGACCCCATTCCACTTTGAGTTTGGCGTGAAGGGTGAGTATGGGGCTCCTAGGGACCTTGACGGCATGGTGCCTCAAGTGTACGCCACATGGGTTAACGGGCTAACTCCGGGCAGATACTATGCACGTGCTTGGGTCTTTCGGTATGTCCAGACAGCTTTGGACGGTTCCACCTTTCAGGAATACTATTTTGATGTGACGCCCAACGAGTGGGCTGGGGATGTGACGTTACCAATCGACTTACGCTTAAGCAGCTGGATTAACAAGACTGTTCACTTTCACGACCAAATAAACGGCCTCGTCGAAGATCCGATCAATACTGGCGGCGGCTTCATGACAGGTTTCTTGATGGGTGCGGATGGGAACGTTTACTCATACAACCAAACAGCCCTAGGCCTATTCTGCCTCAGCAACACGAGCCCTTCAGTCGTCTGTACCCGAACAGGAATTCTCGGGCCTCCTCCAGGTGTATTCTATTCACAGAGAGGAGGAGGTGGTGGATGGTTTGTGCTCGATCCTAGGTATGGAGGCTTCACCGCTGTCCCCCATGGACTATATGGTCATAGTGTGGGTACGGGAGCCAACCTTGATCCGTACGGAGTGAACAGTAACGCTATCCAGATGGGGCGTGCGAACATTCAGTTCTGGGGTATTGACAAGACTTGGAGTGGAGAGAATTATGGTCTCCCGTCCGGAACCTATTCACCCTTCGCTTACGTGCTGGGATACGTGGCTCAGGGGGCTCCGGAGCAGGTTTCCGTAACGTTGAGTGGCAACCCCACCAGTGTCAGCGATCACATGATTCGTGGCCCAGGCTTTAACGTCACAATCTACAGCGTTGACTGGCAACGGCCCCGAGTGGAACGTCCTTGGGAGTTCGGCAACCCTGAAGGCTGGGCCTACCAAGAGGATACAGGTCTCTGGGGTTCAGATATAAGCGGCAGTAGTAATGGCTTCCAAAACACCAATAGTGTCGGTCTCGAAATTGACCTCGGCGCTTATAGTAACGGTACTTTGGTTGATTGGACTGGAGATGACCAAGCATTCGCGCCAGCTTCGTCCATAAGAAGCACTAACCTGTTCCAGAACCAGTTTACGGGTAATGTTGAGTTGAATGGTGGAGGTTTCCCCATCAACAGCCAAGCAGGGATTCTGTTCGACGCGAACCAGACTTGGTTTGGTAGCGAGCTTTTCCTTACAGGCAGCATCGGAGGAGTGCTTGGTAGTTTCTTATCATTTCCTGTCAGTGCACAGCCATTCCTCGCCGCGGGGCAGTTCCATAACGTGAATAGCCTATTCCTCTTGCCACACTTCTTGTTGCCAAGCGCGTTTACGCCCGGTAACTATCAGTTCCAGGGCTTCACGTATGGTTACGTGCAAGATCAACCTTTCTCAGTCTTCGTGCAGAATGCGCAGATCGCTGATATACGCATCAATTTGGTGATAGGCGTCAACATAACATTGGATATTCTCTTCAAGAAGGAGCATATCATCACTCCGACCAGTGGGAACATGTCGGGTAGAGTTCGCATATTCAACGATCAGGGTCAACTGGTCGGTGAATGGATGTCTAGTGAAGGCACGTACACAACCCGTTCTGGCTTCGGTCGTGCGGCTGATGGAACGCGCCAATATCCATTCGGACCATTACGCGCATCGATCCCGCAGCCGTTGCCGTTGAACGGCTACAACTTCATACCCGGAGGAACGACCCTACTTCACGTGGCAATAGCGGGATTACCTCAAGTGCCAGCGGCAACGAGAAACGCGCCTGCTGGTGTGCCGGGATTTTATGATCCAGGCGACCCGGTCTTCCTTCCCTACGGTGCCGCCTTCTTGCAGGCATTCTACTCGGGAAGGGTGAGCATTAACTTTCGGACCGGGCAGATTGGCGTTATCCACCCAGAGACCAGTATACCCGGAAACGCGGTGGGGTATCCGTTCCCATACACGGGCATAGCGGGTGCCCCAGACTATCAGGGTGGTTGGACTGCTGAGGCAGACTTCGTGAACTGGTATGGCAACAACACCAGCACCGTAGGACAACCACCTAATCAGGACTATTTCCCACCCGTCGCAGGCTTACTGATGGGAGAATCCTATCACATCATCCCAGGCACAACAGCCACATCTGGCATAAGCCTTACAGAAGACGCGGCCCTAAGCAGCACGTTCCTCTACCACTCGATGGCCTTCAACCACCTTGGCCCATACTCACAAGAGGGCGTTTGGCAGATCTCGGGTGCTCATAATAGTGGTGAGGCAAGCGCAATCAACGAGGTTGACTTGAACGGACTTGTCTCAGGTAATGCTTTAGCGTTTACTTGGAGTAATGAGTTCCGCCCATTAAGCTGGGGCACGTTAACAGTGACGGGAGCAGGACTACCAAGCACAGGATTGAACTTCTACACGTACGATGGCATCTACCAAGCCTACCTACCAAGCACGATAGGTGCTTCGGGTAGCGTGATCTACAGCTTCAGCCTGAACGCGCCTGGCTATGCACCGCAAACCTGGAAGGGAGCAGTCTCTTCAGGCCAGACTGGTACAGGCCAGAACCTCTACCTGGAGCAGACGAACATACCCGTACCAGAAATGAGTGGAGTAATGATAACGGCTTTCGCTGCGCTAGCAGCATCTATCTACTTGCTGCGTCGAAAACGTCTCCAGTGAGAAAAAACCGCCTGGGAAATTCAACCCTCTCACGGCTCACGTTTCACCGGTGCGCGCATACAACGTTTCAATCTCAATTACTCGCACCAGCTATACCGCCCCCCAAAATAAACCACTACCAATCGCACAAACAGTTTCGTGTGGAATCATACATATGAACAGAGAAGATTGTCCATTCCCCTTTCCACCCGCTTAAATGGGAAGGCCCACTTGATTAGATGGGATTCAATATGCCTACGGCCATCTTGGACGAGCGGGGAAGGGTAGTCTTGCCGAAAGAGCTTACTGATGAGCTGGGCGTCTCGAAGGGAGATATGATTGCCTTCGAGAAGAGGGGTAAGGATTTCGTGCTGGTGAGAGCTACATCTAAGAAAGAAAGACCGGACGAGATGATGGATTGGAACCCGGAACGCACGGGGGAGCCTGAACGCGTGTCCCCTAAGAGTATGAAGGGGATTTGGAAGACCTGATCGGAATAGACACGAACCTTCTGGCTTACGCACTAGACCCAACCTTTCCAGAGCATTCCTAAGCAAAAAGAGCGATTCTCTCATCCAACGGGTGGACTATCAACTCGACTGTAGTTCACGAGTGCCATCACACTTTTGTATTCCAACGAAAGATTTCGCCTGTAGATTCCAAGCTAAAGATTGTCGAATTACTCAAAGACTCAAGAACGGTTTTCCTCAACATAAC
>Ga0074044_10004535_pt1 | contig 11478 bp, 2 predicted proteins | sample BogForMeECP23OM1_FD_94443 | JGI IMG/M metagenome (GOLD analysis project Ga0074044, IMG submission 94443) | Bog forest soil microbial communities from Calvert Island, British Columbia, Canada - Bog Forest MetaG ECP23OM1 | ecosystem: Environmental > Terrestrial > Soil > Wetlands ...
AGTTCCTCGGCCGGCTGGATCAACAGGTGAAAATCCATGGCTTCCGTATTGAGTTGGGTGAAATCGAAGCCGCGCTACGCCAACATCCGGCCGTGCAGCAAGCCGTCGTGATCGCGCGAGAGGATACGCCGGGTGACAAACGCCTTGTCGCCTACGTGGTGGTGAATCCCGAGTACGAAATCGGCTCAGACGAAGCCGAATCGCATTCGGAACACCTTGACGGCTGGCAGACGATGTGGGACGAGACCTACCAGCAGTCGGCGGAGATTCCCGATCGCACGTTCAACATCGCAGGGTGGAACAGCAGTTATACCGGCGAGGCCATACCCGCCGAGCAAATGCGCACATGGGTTGACACCACCGTCGAACGGATCCTTGCCCTGCGGCCGCAGCGAGTGTGGGAAATCGGTTGCGGCACCGGTTTGCTGCTCCACCGCCTGGCTCCCCACTGTCTCCATTATTACGCGACGGATTTTTCCGCCACTGCGGTGAATACCCTGCAACGACAGATTGCCGGATCGGCAGTGGCGAATAAGGTGGTGCTGAAGCAAGCCCAGGCGCATGACTTTACCGGCATCGAAGCAGGGAGCTTTGATGTTGTCATCCTGAACTCCGTCGCACAGTACTTTCCTGACGTCAATTATCTGGTGCGGGTGTTGGAAGGCGCGGTGCGGGCCGTGAGGCCCGGGGGCGCGATTTTCCTGGGCGACATTCGCAGCGAGCCGCTCCTGAACGCGTTTCATGCGGCGGTCCAACTGGAGCAGGCGCCTGCCTCGCTGCCAGGCGCTGACCTGCGGCAAAGGATCCAAAGAGCTCTGAGCCAGGAAAGCGAATTGGCCATCAGCCCCGGCTTTTTCATCGCCTTGTGGAAGCACCTGCCGGCCATTACCCAGGTGGAGATTCAACTCAAGCGGGGCCGTCATCACAACGAGTTGAGCCTCTTTCGTTACGATGTGGTGCTGCGGGTGGGAGAGATGGTGAAATCCACGGAAAACGGGACTCGCCTCGATTGGCAACAACGCGGGTTTTCGGTGCCCGATCTGCGCCGGTATCTGGAGGAAGAGCGGCCCGCCGCGCTCACCCTGACGGGAGTGCCCAACGCCCGGCTGCAGCGTGAATTCAAGCTGCTTGAAATCCTGGCCGGCGCGGAATGTCCAGCGACGGTAGGGGAGCTCCGCGGAGCCCTGAGAGCGGACAGCGCGCCCAACGCGATCGACCCGGAGGATCTCTGGACTTTAGGTGAGTCGCTGGGTTACACCGTTCAAGTCCGCTGGTCGGATGGCGGAGCAGCGGCTTCGTGCGATGCAGTATTCCTGCGACGCGAGAACGGCGCGGGGGATGGAGCGGACTCGGTGTTCCATTTCCCGGGCGAGCCGAGTGCCTCCCGGCCTTGGAGCGCGTACGCAAACAATCCGCTCCTGCGCGCCCTGATCAGTAACTTGAAGCCGCGATTATCCTCGTACTTGCAAGAGAGCTTGCCGGACTACATGGTCCCTTCGGCCTTCGTGACGCTCGGGACCCTGCCGTTGACGCCCAACGGTAAAGTGGACCGACGCGCCCTGCCTCCCCCGGCCGCCGAGAGGCTTGCCGGGGCGATTTCCGCTGACCTTGTACCGCAGAATGAAACGGAACGGAAGATCGCGGCGATTTGGCAGGACGTCCTGGGGATTACCAGCGTCGGCAGAGAGGATAACTTTTTTGATCTGGGTGGTGATTCTTTTCGCTTAATACGGGTTCGCAACCATTTGCAACGGACCTTTGGCAAAGATATTCCCCTGGTCGATATGTTTCGATGCACGACGGTTCGAGCCCTCGCGCAATACTTTGCAGGCCGACCGGCCGAGTTGACTGCGCCGGACCACACCCAGGAAGAGCTTGAGGCGCGAAGAGGCGCAAGCCGGCGTCATCGGCAATTGCGACGGCTTCTCGTGGATGAGTTGCGAGAGCATTTGAATGAGTAAGCACCAGGAAGCTGACCAGCTCGACAGGATCGCCGTTATTGGCATGGCGGGACGTTTTCCGGACGCCCCTGACCTTGGGCAATTCTGGAAAAACCTGTGCGCTGGTGTGGAGTCTGTAACCACGTTGACGGATGAGCAACTCGCGTCCGCGGGTGTGGAACCTGAGGTGATCCGCGCGGCGAACTATGTGAAATCGAACGTGCTGTTGGAGGGCATCGACCTCTTTGATGCCCGGTTTTTTGGCTTCACGCCTCGAGAGGCGGAGTTGACGGATCCTCAGCATCGGCTGTTCCTGGAGTGCGCTTGGGAGGCGCTGGAGGACGCTGGCTACGATTCCGACAAGACTCGACTTCGGATTGGAGTGGTCGCTGGAGTTGGCACGAATTCCTACTTCGTATATAACCTGGCTTCAAATCCAGCCCTACTGAAGTCGCTGGACGAATTCATGAGGAGTATAGCGATTGAGAAGGATTTCCTGTCAACGCGAATCTCCTACAAGTTAAACTTGCGGGGACCCAGCCTCACCGTGCAAACTGCCTGTTCAACATCATTGGTTGCGATCCACCTGGCCTGCCAGAGTCTGCTCAATGGAGAGTGTGACATGGCATTGGCGGGCGGTGTCTCAGTTCGGATTCCTCAGATTGCCGGCTACCTGCACGAGCCAGGATCAGCGATGTCACCCGACGGTCATTGTTACGCTTTTGACGCCGCCGCTCAAGGAATGGTCAACGGCAGTGGAGCGGGCGTGGTTGTGCTCAAACGAATTGCCGATGCGCAGGCGGATGGCGACTCCATCCGCGCGGTCATTCGCGGCTCAGCGATTAACAACGACGGTGCGGCAAAGATTGGCTATACGGCGCCTAGCGTGGAAGGGCAGGCGAGCGTGATTGCGGAGGCACAAGCCCTAGCCGGCGTGAGCGCTGATGAGATTAGTTATGTCGAGGCTCATGGCACGGCCACGGCCCTGGGGGACCCCATCGAGATTGCGGGCCTGACGAAAGCATTCCGCAGAACCAGCCGGAGGGACGGTTTCTGTGCGATCGGCTCGGTTAAGACCAACATTGGTCACCTTGGCGCCGCGGCAGGCGTTGCGAGTCTGATCAAGGTTGTGTTGGCTTTGCAGAACCGCAAGCTCCCCCCAAGCCTGAATTTCAAGCGGCCCAACCCCGCTATCGATTTCGTCCATAGCCCATTCTACGTGCAGCAAACACTGTCCGAGTGGCAGCCCGCGAATGGCCGGCGTGCGGCAGGCGTGAGTTCTTTTGGCCTCGGCGGGACGAATGCTCATGCCGTACTCGAAGAGGCGCCCGTCATCGACGCTTCCGGGCTATCACGGCCCTGGCAGCTCCTTCTGCTGTCGGCTCATACAAATTCTGCTTTGGATAGGATGACGAAAAACCTCGGCAAGCACCTGAAGAACAATCCTCTCTCCATCCTCGCCGATGTCGCCTATACGCTTCAGAGGGGCCGGAAGGCCTTTCCTCATCGCCGCATGTTGGTTTGCCAAAGTCTCGAGGACGCCGCTGCCGTACTGGAATCCCTGGACCCGGCACGAATATCATCACACCATCAAGAGCCGGCTCATCGAGATGTCGCCTTCATGTTTCCTGGCCAAGGCGCCCAGTACGCCAACATGAGCTTGGAGCTCTATCGGGCGGAATCGGAGTTTCAGGAACAGGTCGATCGTTGCTGCGAACTACTCAAGCCTCACCTTTCTTTTGATTTGCGGGACATCCTGTATCCTGGGGATAAGGAGGTCGAGAGCGCTTCGCAGAAGCTGAAGCAGACACTGGTCGCTCAACCTGCTCTTTTCGTAATCGAGTACGCCCTCGCAAAACTGCTCATGTCATGGGGCATAAAACCCGCCGCCTTGGTGGGCCATAGTATCGGCGAATATGTGGCGGCCTGTCTGGCCGGAGTGTTCTCCCTCGAAGACGCCCTGGCTCTCGTCGCTGCCCGAGGCCGACTCATGCAGGACCTCCCCCAAGGTTCCATGCTGGCCGTTTCTGTTTCGGAGGCAGAGATCGCGCCGCTTTTGAACGAAAGACTTTCCCTGGCCGCGGTCAACAGCCCTTCGCTGTGCGTCGTTTCGGGAGAAACGGAGGCAGTGAAGCATCTGGAGGAGGAGCTTTCGAAGAGGGGTGTGACCTGCCGCCACCTGCATACTTCTCATGCGTTTCATTCCAGGATGATGGATCCCATCCTGGGCAAGTTCATCCGAGAGGTAGAAAAAGCGGACCTTCATCCCCCGGGAATTCCGATTCTTTCCACGGTCACCGGCACCTGGACACATTCCGCGGAGCTTGCCTCACCGGATTATTGGGCCAGAAATCTGCGGCAGACCGTCCGCTTCTCCAAGTGCGTTCAAGAGTTGATGAAAGAGCCGGATAGAATCCTCCTGGAGGTCGGGCCGGGAAATGCCCTCGGGACGTTAGCCAGGCAGCATCCGGGTGGATCAGGCAAACGAATTGTGCTAACGACGATCCGCCACCCCCATGAGCAGACCTCGGATATTGCTTTCATCCTGAACACCCTCGGGCGACTCTGGCTTGCCAATGTTGAGGTAGACTGGTCCGGATTCTATAAGAAGGAACGCCGCCATCGAATTCCCTTACCGACCTATCCCTTTGAGCGGCAGCGTTACTGGATTGAGCCATCGCAGGAGATGCCTGCCATGGGGGTGGCTCGGAGGTTGTCAGAGAAGAAGCCCGACATCGCGGAATGGTTTTATGTCCCATCGTGGAAACGAGCGCAACTGCCCGACCATAGCAATGGCAGCGGACCCTCAACCCATAGTTTGTGCGCTTTGGTGTTCCTCGACGAGGGCGGATTTGGCGCCAATCTCGTCAAGTTACTGCAGAATAGCGGGCAGCGCGTGACCGTTGTGAAAGCAGGAGCGAAGTTTAATCGTATCAGTGACGAGTCCTTTACCATAAACCCTGAAGTGAGGGAAGACTACCAGACCTTGTGGAATGAACTTAAGGCAGGTGAACGGTCACCCAGCGCGATCGTGCATCTATGGTGTCATACCAGCAGGGATGAGAAGCTGTCGATCGCCGATTCCTGCGAGCACTTCCGCAAAGTGGGATTTAACAGTTTGCTGTTTCTGGCTCAAGCCATTGGTGAGCAACTTTCCGGGGAACCGGTGCAAATCAAGGTCATTTCCAACCACCTCCATGAGGTAACGGGCGAGGAGTTTTTGAATCCTGCTAAGGCCATCCTTCTTGGTCCGTGTCGGGTCATCCCTCAGGAACTTCCCAATATACAGTGTACGAACGTTGATATGGGAGACAGCCAGCCAGCAGACGAATACGCGCAGTTGCTCGTGAAAGAGCTAAGCGCCAAAACCACGGATGCGGTTGTCGCCTACCGAGGGACACACCGGTGGGTACAAACGTTTGAACGCATAAAGTTGGGCGGAATCGACCGTTCCAAATCCCCGTTAAGAGAAGGAGGCGTTTATCTCATCACGGGTGGTCTCGGCGGAATGGGTCTGGTTTTGGCCGAGTATTTGGCTCAATCGGTGCATGCAAAACTTGTTCTGATTTCCCGGACCGGCCTGCCCGCCAGAGAAAAATGGCAACATTGGCTGGACACGCACGAGGAACAGGATGCTGTTGGCCGAAAGATCCGAAAGGTACAATCGATCGAGAATCAAGGAGCAAAGGTCCTAATTCTCAGGGCCGATGTAACCGACGCCAATCAGATGAAGGCGGCCATTGAGCAAGCAGATGATCAATTTGGACAATTACATGGAGTGATACACGCCGCCGGCGTCGCCGGCGGCGGGATCATGCTGCTGAAGAAGCCCGACGTGGCAGCAGGCATTATGGCACCGAAAGTGGAGGGAACTCTGTTGCTCAGTCAACTGCTGCGTGACATTAGATTGGAATTTCTCGTTCTCTGTTCCAGTCTTAGTGCAAATTTGGGTGGAATCGGACAAGTAGATTATTGCGCCGCTAGCGCCTTTTTAGATTCATACGCGCAGAAGTATCATTCAGAAAAGAATGTCATCTCAATAAACTGGGGTACTTGGCAGGAAGTAGGTATGGCTGTACACACTGAAGTGCCATTTGAACTCAAAGAAGCGAGAGAACGGAATCTGCGGCTGGGAATATTGCCTGAGGAGGGAAAAGAGGCACTAAGCAGAATTCTGGGCGGATGTCATCCACAAGTGATCGTCTCGCCACAAGACTTTACAGCGTTGATGCAAAGAAGCGATAAGGGCGGAGAATCGGTTGCGGAAGAACAGAGGACGGAGTCTTCTTTAGTTAAACCGAGGCACCCACGTCCTGACCTGTCCAGTGAGTATGTTATTCCCGGAAATTCAACGGAGCAGACCATTGCCGATATCTGGCAGGGACTTCTTGGGGTGGCCAACATAGGCATTCACGACAATTTCTTCGAATTAGGCGGGCATTCGTTGCTGGCACCAAGCCTCCTAGCCCGCTTGAAGAGCGCGTTTCCCATCGAACTCTCTGTGGCAAACCTGTTCGAAAACCCCACGGTCCATTCGCTAAGTGAGATGGTGCGGCAAGCAGGGCGGGATGGATCATCCCTCGACGGGAGCAGGAGCCGGGGACAGAAACGGAAGGAGCGCGTCCGAGGATGACGCCGGGAGATGGGGGACAGCCCATGGAGAATTCAGTAACCACTGATCGCTTGAGCGTGTCGGAGATCGCGATCATTGGTATGGCAGGCCGCTTCGCCGGCGCGCCGGACATTGAAGCATTCTGGAATAATCTGCGGGATGGAGTGGAGTCCATCACCTTCTTCACCGATGAGCAATTGCTGGCCTCGGGGGTCGATCCCAAAGCGCTGCAGAGCAACCACTACGTCAAAGCGGGTTCCGTATTGGAGGGAGTCGAGCTCTTTGATGCTGCCTTTTTCGGATTCAATCCGCGAGGGGCCGGAGCGATGGATCCGCAACATCGCCTTTTCCTGGAATGCGTGTGGGAGGCGATCGAAGCGGCCGGGTATGACCCTGACCGCTACAAGGGCGCCATCAGCTTATTTGCCGGCGCAAGCATGAGCAGCTATTTTCTTAACAACCTTTATGCGAACCCGGAGGCCTTTGACCTCGCCGAGATGTATCAGGGCTTTCTTTCCAACGCTCAGGATTCTTTGGCCACGCTCGTTGCCTATAAACTGAATTTGAAAGGAGCCTGTTACACCGTTGGGACCTTTTGTTCCACTTCCCTGGTGGCCGTCCATCTTGCCTGCCAGAGCTTGCTGAATTTTGAATGTGACATGGCGGTGGCCGGAGGCGTGAGGGTCGCCGTACCGCAACACGCCGGCTACTGGTATCGAGAGGGCCTGATCGTCTCCCCGGATGGGCATTGCCGGCCCTTTGATGCCAAAGCGCAGGGAACGGTGTTCGGCAATGGGCTGGGGGCCGTGGTGCTGAAAAGGTTCAACGACGCTTTAGCGGATGGCGATCGGATTGACGCGGTGATCCTCGGCTCGGCAACAAACAATGACGGTTCCCTGAAGGTGAGTTACACGGCGCCCAGCGTGGCCGGCCAGTCTGAGGTCATCGTAGAGGCGCTGGCTAATGCCGGGGTCCAGCCCGAGACGATCACCTACGTGGAGGCCCACGGGACCGGAACTGCCCTTGGGGATCCTACGGAAGTTGCCGCCCTGACCCGTGCCTTTCGCAGTGGAACGCAGAAGAAGGGCTTTTGTGCCCTGGGTTCAGTGAAATCAAACATCGGACACGTGGATGCGGCGGCCGGCGTATCTGGTCTGATCAAGACCGTTCTCGCGCTCAAGCACCAGCAAATTCCTCCCACTCTGCATTTCCATGAACCGAATCCCAATATTGATTTTGCAAGCAGCCCGTTCTACGTCAATTCGACCCTTTCCGAATGGAAGAGCGATGGCCTGCCCCGGCGCGCCGGCGTGAGTTCATTCGGCGTGGGAGGGACAAACGCCCACGTCATCCTCCAGGAGGCCCCTGTAGCTGAACCCTCGGGTCCGCCCCGGCCTTGCCAACTGCTTGTACTCTCCGCCAAGACCCGATCCGCATTGGAAACGGCCACGGGGAATTTGAGCAAGTTCTTCAAAAGCCACCCCGATCTGAACCTCGCGGATGCCGCCTACACCCTGCAGGTAGGTCGAAGAGCTTTCAACCACCGCAGGGTCATCGTTTGCAAGGATGTCGAGGATGCCTTGTCCGCGGTTGCTGGGGCGGATTCAAAACCCCTGGCGACCACTTACCAGGATAAAAGGAATCCTCCTGTCACGTTCATGTTTTCAGGGCAGGGTGCACAATATGTCAGCATGGGGTCGGAGCTTTATAGGACCGAGTCAAGATTTCGCGAACAAATCGATCGCTGCGCCGAAATACTTCAATCCCATCTTTCGCTCGATATACGGGAGATCCTATACCCGGACGCTGCCGGTGTCGAAGAGGCCGCGCGAAGGCTGGGCCAAACATCCATCACCCAACCCGCATTATTCGTAGTGGAATATGCCCTGGCGCGATTGTGGATGGCATGGGGAGTGCATCCGGCCGATATGGTAGGCCACAGCATCGGAGAGTATGTTGCGGCCTGCCTGGCAGGCGTGTTTTCCCTGGAAGACGCCTTGGCGCTGGTTGCCACCCGGGGACGGCTCATGCAGAGTCAACCCGGTGGCAGTATGCTGGCTGTGCGCCTTTCGGAGGAGGCGATTCGGTCGCTTATCGACAATGAACTTTCCCTGGCGGCGATCAACAGCCCTTCCTTATGCACCGTTTCCGGCGCAGGCAAAGCTGTGGAAGATTTCAAAGGGCGGCTTTCCGAAAGGAATGTGGATTGCCGCCCCTTGCATACCTCCCACGCATTTCATTCAAGTATGATGGATCCGGTCATAGACGCATTTGCTGACGAGGTGAAACGAACGAGAAGGAACCCTCCCCAAATTCCCTTTATTTCGAACGTTACCGGAACGTGGATAACTTCGGACGAAGCGATGTCCCCCGATTACTGGGCGAAGCACCTTCGCCACACCGTCCGATTCTCCGACGGGGTTCGAGAATTGTTAAAGGAGCCCAACCGAGTTTTTCTGGAAGTGGGCCCAGGAAACACGCTCAGTACGCTGGTGAAACAACATTTGAACGGATCGGAACACAAGGTAGTGCTTTCCACCATCCGTCACCCCCATGAGCAAGAATTGGATGTTGCTTTTATCCTGAACACTCTTGGCCGGCTCTGGTTGACCGGGGTTGAGGTAGATTGGTTCGGGTTCCATGAAAAGGAGAGACGCCATCGGGTTCTTCTGCCGACCTATCCCTTTGAGCGCCGGCGTTATTGGCTCGAGCCAGCAGAACCGCCACGAGGTTACTTCGCGGCTCGTGCGGGCTTAACGCGAAAGCAAGAGAATCTACCGCACCTCGCCGAACCGGAGATCATGCAGGAAGAGCTGGCTCCCAGAGAGTCGGCACTGCAAAGTGAATACGTGGCTCCGCAAAGTGACGTGGAGAAAAAGCTCGCAACCCTCTGGCGAGAGTCTTTCGGCATCGACAAAATTGGCATCCATGACAATTTCTTCGATCTGGGTGGGGACTCAATTCTGGCTGTTCATATCTTCGTTCAAATCGAGAAGGTATTGAAGGTAAAGTTGCCCCTCGCCACGCTCCTCGGGGCCCCCACAATTGCGCAGCTCGCTCAGGTTCTCCGCCAGGAGGCCCCAACGTCTGGTTGGTCGCCGCTAGTGACAATTCAGCCGACAGGCTCACGTCCTCCATTCTTTTGTATTCATGGGGCTGGCGGTGGCGTTCTCATCTATCGAGACCTTTCACGACACTTGGGCTCTGACCAACCGTTTTACGGTCTGCAAGCCCAGGGACAGGACGGGAGTTGCTTGCCCCTTACCAGAATCGAGGACATGGCTGCCCTTTACGTCAAGGAGATAAAGAGGGTGCGGCCACACGGGCCGTATTTCGTCGGTGGGTACTGCGGGGGGGGGACCATTGCCTATGAGGTGGCGCAGCAGCTCCAAGCGGAGGGAGAACAGATCGGCCTGTTGGCAATGTTCGACACGTCGAACTGGTGCAAAGTCCCGCGCCCTTTGATCTGGGATAGAGCTTACCGTTTTGTGGAGACACTGATATTTCATGCGGCCAATTTCCTTTTTCTTGATTCCAAAGGGAAGGGCAAGTTCTTTTTGGAAAAGGCCAAGATCTTGCGCAGCCGGATCCCCGTGTGGCGAGGGATGCTGCTCGCCAAGTTCGACAAGCACTCACGGATGCCCGGGTCAGAATCCCGCGTGTTGGGACAGATATGGCAGGCAAATGACCGGGCAGGCTTGAATTACATCCCCAAGCCCTTTCCCGGCACGGTCACAGATTTTCGCCCCAAGAAGCAGTATCGGAGGCTCAACCAGCCAAGTGTGAAATGGGATCAGTTGGCGGAAGGCGGGCAAGAGATTGTTGTTCTGCCCGTCTACCCCGGCGGCATGCTGGTCGAGCCTTTCGTCAAGGACTTGGCCGATGCCCTGAGAAGATCCATCGACAACGCGATTAACCATCGCCCAAGCTGATTATTTTTCTCACAGCCGCTGCCTCATTATCATGTCCGTTGCCATGTGTCTGGCCTGAATATGCGGTTTCACGGGGCAACTTTTTGTCATGTCGGGAATAGTAGCCGCTGGAACTTTGTGGGCGCAAAGCATGTGAGATTCCCGTCTATCCTAGAGGTATGTTCGTCGAGCCCTCGTCCAGGCGTGGGCTTAGGAACTCAGCGTGTGTTAAAGAGAAGCCAAATAGGTTAAAGCCCGACACAGGGCCCACGCTGCAGAGAGGGAGGGATTATGGAGCGCAAGAAGTTGCTGATTTTCGATACGTCGCTTCGTGACGGGGAGCAGGCACCCGGATGCAGCATGAACATCGAAGAAAAGCTGTTGCTCGCCCGGAAACTGCAGCGCTTGGGAGTGGACATCATCGAAGCTGGTTTTCCGGTTGCCTCACCCGGTGATGCTGAGGCGGTGCGGCTCATCGCCGGCGAGGTGGAAGGCCCGATCATTGCCGGGTTCGCCCGTTGCACCGAAAAGGACATTAAGGCGGCTTGGGAAGCGCTGAGCCATTCCCCGCGCCCGCGCATTCACACTTGTCTTTCGACTTCGGACATTCACCTGACGTTCGACCTGAAAATCAGCCGGGACGAAGCGCTGCGCAAAGCAGCAAACATGGTGGCTTATGCGCGCGCGCTCTGCGCCGACGTCGAATTTTCCCCCCAGGACGCTACCCGCTCTGACCCAAGTTATTTGTGCGATGTACTGCAGGCCGTAGTGGAAGCCGGAGCATCCACGCTCAACATCTGCGACACGGTTGGCTATACAACGCCTGCCGAATATGCGGAGTTGATCCGCGTCATTCGACAGCGCCTGCAGGGCGCGGAGCACGTCACCCTCTCGGTCCATTGCCACAACGATCTGGGCTTGGCGGTTGCCAATTCTCTGGCCGGCGTTGAGGCTGGCGCGCGGCAGGTCGAGTGCACCGTAAATGGCATAGGCGAGAGGGCCGGGAACGCCTCCC
>Ga0074044_10004537_pt1 | contig 11476 bp, 10 predicted proteins | sample BogForMeECP23OM1_FD_94443 | JGI IMG/M metagenome (GOLD analysis project Ga0074044, IMG submission 94443) | Bog forest soil microbial communities from Calvert Island, British Columbia, Canada - Bog Forest MetaG ECP23OM1 | ecosystem: Environmental > Terrestrial > Soil > Wetlands ...
AACCAAGGCCAGGTGGTCGGTAACTCGGACCTGCCGGGCGACACAACTTTTCACGCTTTTCTCTGGACCAGGAGAACTGGGATGCAGGATTTGGGAACACTCTCCGGTGACGTAGCCAGCCTCAGTATCAGCATTAACGATGCCGGTACGGTAGTGGGCGCGTCCCTCGACGCGAAATTCAACCTGCGGGCGTTTCTGTGGGAGAAGGGCGTGATGACCGACCTCAACACTCTGATTGCGGGTGATTCTCCCCTGTATCTGCTAACTGGTTGCTCCATCAATACCCGCGGGGAAATCACTGGCTTGGGGCAGACCAGCACCGGCGAAATTCACACCTATCTCGCAACCCCGACACGCGGTATTGCGACCAGCCAGAGTACTTCACAAGGCGTGATCAGCCGGAGGGTTCTGAGCGACGATGCCCGCAAGCTGCTTCAGCAACAACTGCGCTTCGGCCGATTCGGAGTTGGGCTCATCGGGCCGCAATGACCGACTGGGATATACCAATCGCTGCGGTCGTGTGAACCCGAGAAGCCCGAGTCGCGATGAAGAGAGCAGGGAAATCTCCTGCTCTCTTTTCTTCTGCCTCTCCATACCGGAGATCGGAAACTAATCGTGGGAAGCGACAGGCGAGGGTGTAAGCAAATTGTCGCCAGGGGACGCTGAGTCTGTGAATGCGGGGCAACCCACGCAGCGGGAGTAAGGTCTGGGAGGCGCCGGATCGGGAGGTCGGCAAGTCCGGGGAGAACCGCGGCCAGATAATCCAGCAGGTCCGTCTGTCGGAAGGGCACTGGTTCCGGACACCCGCATTGCCGCAGATTCGGTTCGATGCCCTGGTTGACCGAGCGCCAGGAACCAGAGGCGAGAAGCCGCTTCCTCACATCAACCAAACTGCATCCACGTCCACGATGACTTGGGTGCGCGGAATCTTCTGCTCGACTGCATGGATCAGCATCGATCTTAACGTCGCATTGAGCTTTTCGCGACTGGTTGACTTCAGGACGAAATGGTAGCGGTAGTCGCGCTTCAGGCGCATGATGGGCGCGGCTGCTGGGCCCAGCACGCGGATGCCTTCATGCCGCGTCTTCTCGAACCACTTGCCCAAAATGCCTGACCATTGCAGCGCTTCGTCCAGTTTGTCGCTGCGCAGCAGAACATTGGCCAGCGCGCTGTATGGCGGATAGTGCATCCAACTGCGAAAACGTAGTTCTTTTTCATAGAAGCCAGCGAAGTCATGTTGCGCCGCGTACTGCACCGCATAGTGATCGGGAAAATACGTCTGCAACACCACCTTGCCAGGAGTCTGCCCGCGGCCGGCGCGGCCCGCCACCTGAGTTAGTAACTGAAAGGTGCGCTCCGCCGCACGAAAATCGGGAAATCCCAAAGCCATGTCCGCTCCGACCACGCCCACCAGCGTGACCCCATGAATGTCGTGACCTTTGGCGATCATCTGCGTGCCCACCAGCACATCAAGTTCGCCTTCGTTGAGCGCGTTGAGAGCGCGCTCAAAATCTTCGTTGCCGCGCACCGTGTCGCGATCGAGGCGGCCAATGCGCGCCTGCGGAAACAGGCCATGCAGCAACTCTTCCAGCTTCTCGGATCCCGTCCCGAGAAAATACACATACTCGCTGCCACACTCGCCGCAGGCTTTGGGCACCGGCGCCATGAAGCCGCAGTAATGGCACATCATCCGGTTCGAGCCTTTATGATGCGTCATCGCGATAGCGCAGTTCCTGCATTCCATCCGGTTCCCACAGGCACGACACAATGCCACGGGTGAGTATCCGCGACGATTGAGCAGGATCATCACCTGCTCCTTGCGATCGAGCCGCTGCTTGATTTCTTCCGCCAGCTTGCGCGAAATCACCTGCTCTTTGCCGGTCTCCTGAAATTCCTGCCGCATGTCAACGATTTCAACTTCAGGCAGCGGCCGATTTTCCACTCGATCGGGTAATTCGAGCAGCGCATACTTGTTTTTCTTCGCGTTGAAATACGATTCGAGCGAAGGCGTAGCCGAGCCCAGCACGACAATTGCCCCCGCCATTTTGGCGCGCATCACGGCGACGTCGCGCGCGTGATATCGCGGCGTTTCTTCCTGCTTGTAGGAAGAATCCTGCTCCTCGTCCACGATCATCAAGGCAAGATTTGATACGGGGGCAAAGACCGCCGAACGTGTGCCCACCACCATGCGTGCATCTCCGCGCTTGATGCGATGCCACTGCTCAGCCCGCTCCTGATCCGACAATGCCGAGTGAAGGATGGCAACCTCATCTCCGAATACGTGATGCAAATCGGCCGCAACCGCTGGCGTAAGCCCGATCTCCGGAACCAGCAGGATTGCCGAGCGTCCTGCCTCCAGAACGGATCGCATGGCGGCGAGGTAAACCGCGGTCTTGCCCGATCCGGTGACGCCGTGCAGCAACAGGCCCGAGAACTGGTTGGCGCGTACGCTCTCCGCAATCCTCTTCAGCGCAACCTGCTGTGCGGAATTAAACTGAAAGTCCAAGGGAGAAGGCCGAGTTTTACTGATGGCGACCGTGAACTCGACTGGCTCGTCGACGATCTCAACCAGCCCTCGCTTAACCAGGGTGCTCAGCGTAGTCCGGGGAACCTCGAGCGTCTGCAGAGTCTCCACGCTGAGCCTGCCGCCCGCAGCGGCCAGGGTTTCAATTAACGCTTGCTGATTGGAATTGAGTTTGCCCTCCGCGGTCTTCAGCAGCGCAATTTTCATCGTGGGAGTGGCATCGCGCGCCTCCGACAGATCTTCGCGCACGATCCACTTCTTGCGCACCATGCCGGCCAGCAAGGACTTGGGAACGCGGGTTGCTCCGCGCAAGCTCTCTTCCCGCACTGTGTCGCGTTCCGCGAGGTAGTCCAGGACGCGAAACTCCGCCAACTGATCCTCGGGCGTTTTTCGTGATCGAGCCGATGAGCCGGACATTCCGGCGAGATGCAGCGCCATGTGTCCATCGTTGGCGATGCGATAGGCGATGGAGCGTTTGAATTCGGCGGCCAGCGGCAGCATGGCGCGGAACACTTCGCCCAGCGGCGCGAGATAGTAGTCTGAAATCCATTTGCCCAGCTGGACAAGTTGCTCATCGAGCACTGGCGCGGCATCAAGGACGCTGATGATGTTCTTGGCTTGAACTTTGGGGCTGCGATCATGCAGTGCTGTAACCACGCCCGGCATCCGCTGCTGGCGAAACGGAACTAGTACGCGTCCGCCGATTACCGGCTGCATCCCGTCCGAGAGGCGGTAGGTGAACGTAGTGTCGAGCGGCAGCGGGAGAGCGACGTCGCAAAATTCGGGCATGCTTTGGTTGATTGAAATCGTAACATCGCGGCGGCGCGCGAGGTGTCGAACGACGTAGGGTGCAGGTGAAACATTTTGCATATATCTCGCAGAACTCTTTTCGTCAGGCGTGACCATTAGTGGCTTTTGAGCAGGTGCCGGCTCCTGGCGGGACGACAGAAATTTTACAAAGCGGTGACATTCCATTGACAACGGGTAGGCACATGAGCCCTAATATCATGCTCGCGGGTCAGATATGCCGGCGTTCACCTGCGCAGGATATTGGGTCCTCCCGCCGCCCTCAAGCCGTTTACAAAAGGAGAAATCACTATGCAACGACTGTTCGTTCGCACCATCGCTCTTACCCTATGGCTCGCGCTCGCGTTGGGATTCACTTCCAGCACGGCCCTGGCCCAATATAAGTTAACTAACCTTACTTCGAATCAAGCTGGCAAAGCCAAACATCAGGACCCCTTGCTGCAGAATGCCTGGGGACTGGTCTACGCGCCGGGCAGCCCGTTCTGGGTAAGCGACGAATGGGACGGGTGGTCCACGCTTTACAATGGCGCCGGAGTTCCGCAAAGTCTGCAGGTAATTGTTCCTCCAGCGAGCGGCACCGGCCCGGGTTCACCCACGGGAATTGTCTTCGATGTCTCGAAGACTGATTTTCAGATTGACACTTGGCCGTCCGTCTTTTTGTTCGCGACGCTGGATGGGACTATCCAGGGTTGGTCGACTTTCAATAGCTCGGCATCCCTCATTGCGGTGAACAACTCGTCCAATAAAGCCAGCTATACGGGCTTGGCCATCACCAGCAAGAGCTCGGGGAATTTCCTCTATGCCGCCGATTTTAACAACAACAAAATTGATATGTATGACAACACCTTCACATTCGTGAAGTCGTTTACCGATTCAAAGATTCCCAAGGGATTCGTGGTGTTTAACGTTCAGGACATCGGGGGCAAGCTCTATGTTGCCTACGTCAGCGCGTCGGGTGGCGGCGGTGGATACATTGACATCTTTACGGAAGCTGGCAAGTTTGTGAAGCGGTTCACTCAAGGATCGCCGCTGAACCAGCCTTGGGGATTTGCCGTGGCTCCGAAGAATTTTGGTCCGCTGAGCAATACTCTGTTGATCTCCAACAACACCAACACCGGAACCATCAACGGCTTCAATCTCACGACCGGGAAATTTGTCGGCACCATCAAAAACACTGCTGGCAAGCCGATTAAGATCAACCAGTTGTGGGGAATCGAGTTTGGTGGCGGGACTGCGAGCAACGGGAAAACGAACCAGCTCTACTTTACCGCTGGGCCCAACAACAATGTGGATGGATTGTTCGGGGTGATCGCGTTCAAGTAGTTGTTGTGATCTAGAAGGTCTGACACTAAAGCGCAATAGTGCCGCGGCGGGATCTGGTATTGAACCACTCAGCTCCCGCCGCAGCCGATTTTGGTTCGCCTCTAATGCAGGACAGAGCCACGCTCGGCTGTGTTTTCTCGCGCCCAAAGCGCTGGGTTGTGGACGGGCACGGCTTTCGGCCGTACAGGCGACGGCACGCCAGCCCGCCTCCTCCGTTGACTGCCTCGCGTGAGATAATCTATACTAAAACGCATTATCCGCCGGATAATACTTGCTCTTTGACAAACTGAACCGCGACGGGTGTAGGCCGCTTCGCTCCGCGCGCCCAATGTCGCCGGCCAGCCCTCCCGGGAGCCGGACAGAGGCCGGCGGGCGATGGTCCAGCCCAAAAGCACAGTTTCAAAACGGGACTGTTCCCCGCGACGGATGCCCCATAACCCCCATGTTCTCTAGATTTTGCGCGTAAGTCCTTAAAACTCAAAGATCTAGCACATGGTGGCAAAATAAATCTTTTATTTTCAAGATTTTGCAAAATAAAAGGGGGAGGGGGGCACCGCAGACGGCGCCCTCTGGCGCTGCGGCAGCAGCGTGGACGCCCGCGCCTACCTGGGCAACTGGCGGGTGAGGAGTGTCCCTGCTACCATTTCAGCAAATGCCACCTCGCCGACCGACGCAGCAAACTAGCCAGACGAGAAAAATGGGAGTCGCTCAGCGCGGGCGGCGCGCCGAACTGGTCATCATCACCGGCATGAGCGGTTCGGGGAAAGCCTCGGTGCTCAAAGCTTTTGAGGATCTGGGCTACTACTGCGTGGACAATCTGCCGGTGGGCCTGATTCCGCAATTCGCCGAGTTGGCCGGCCAGTCTTCCGAAATCGAGCGCACTGCGCTGGTGGTCGATGTTCGCGAGGGCACGCAACTCGAAGCTCTGCCAGAGATCGTAAAAGCGGTGCGACGCATTCTGCCCACCAAAATGCTTTTTCTGGAGGCAGCGGATTCGGTTCTGTTGCGCCGCTACAGTGAAACCCGGCGTCCCCACCCATTAGGCACCAAGACCACGGTGAAGGCTTCCTTGGCTGCGGAGCGTCAGCACTTGCGGCGGATTCGAGCCATGGCGGATCTGGTGATTGACACTTCCAAGTTCAACGTCCACGAACTGCGCGCGCACATCACCGAGCGTTTCCAGCAGCACGAAGCGGGCAATAACACTCTGGTTTCCTGTGTGAGCTTCGGCTTCCGGCATGGGGTTCCCGAGGACGCGGATTTGGTGTTTGACGTGCGCTTTTTGCCGAATCCGCATTTCGTGCCGGAGTTTCGTCCGCTGACGGGACGTGATCCCAAAGTTGCCAAGTATATCCGGTCGTTTCCGCAGACCAAGGAATTCATCAACCGGATTTCCAAGCTGCTGGTTTATCTTTTGCCGCACTACATTCGGGAAGGTAAGAGTTATCTGACCATCTCTTTCGGCTGCACCGGCGGGCAGCACCGGTCGGTGATGATTGCGGAGGACGTCAGCAAACGCTTGCGCAAGGCGGGGTACCGGGTAAAGGTGGAGCATCGGGATAGCCCGGGGTAGATAGTCAATCGTCGTTGGTCAGGTCAGAGTTTCGATGGCTGCGAGCGAACGGCCGACGACGAACAACCAACCACTGAAGTAGAATGAGGGCTTGCGACGCATGCCGATTTCAGCCTCGATAGGCCGCGTGTGGCTGCGCCTGGGGAGCCTCCGATGCGGCAACTGACACGTCTTATACGATATGTCGCTCCCTATTGGTGGCCGGTAGGCGCTTCCGTGCTCCTAATGGCGGCCGTGGGATTGCTCGATGCCTTTCGCCTGCTGCTCATCGGACCTATCTTTGATCGCGTACTGAATCCCGGCTCGCAGTCGCGAGAGATGCAACTGTTTACGGTTCCGGGCAGCGGGCATCCCATTTACCTGCAGCAATTTGTTCCTTCGCACTTTCAGAATCCATGGACGGTGGTGGCCTTTGCGCTGGTCGCGGCGACAATATTAAAAGGAATTTGTGATTATGCCGGGACGTATCTGGTGAACTACGCTGGCTTCGGCATGATTACCGATCTGCGCAACGACCTCTACGATTCGATTCTGCAGCGCTCGGCGGCTTTTTTTCACCGGCACACAACCGGCACTCTGGTTTCAACCATTGTCAATGATGTTGAGCGCGTGCAGTACGCCATGTCGAGCGTGCTGGCGGAGTTTCTGCAGCAGTTTTTTACTTTTGTGTTTACGGCACTGGTGGTGGTGGCTCTGGGGCGGAAGTTTGCCTGGATTCTGGTTTTGTTCGTGCCGGTGATTATCTTTTCTGCGGGAAGAATCGGGCGGCGGGTGCGGCACACGACACGGCGCGGCCAGGATAAACTAGCCGACATTCAGAATATTCTGCATGAGACTATCACCGGCAACCGCATTGTGAAGGCGTTCAGCATGGAGCGCTGGGAGATTGCGCGATTCCGCAAAGCCGCGCAGCGCCTGTTCCGCGCCAATCTCCGTTCCGTGGCTGCGGTCGCGATCAGTTCGCCTTTGATGGACATTTTTGGCGCCATTGCGATTGCATTGCTTTTGTTGCTGGGGCGGGAACAGATCAATCACCACGTGTTTTCATCGGGCACGTTTCTGGCGTTTATCGTGGCCGTTTTCAAGCTGTACGATCCGGTGCGGAAGTTTGCCTTGTTCAACAACAATTTCCAGCAGGCCCTGGGCGCGTCTTCCGAGATATTCAAGTTCATGGATACGGAGGATGATGTAAAGGAAAAGCCCGGAGCCAAGCCGTTGCCGCCATTTTCGCGCAGTATCCGATTTGAGAAGGTTTGCTTTTCTTATGAGGCGAGCGGCGAGTCAGAAGCCGGGGAGGGACGCGAGATTCTGCGTGATATCAATCTCGAAGTCCGTGCGGGTGAGGTTCTCGCCGTGGTGGGATCGAGTGGCGCGGGCAAGAGCACGCTGGTGCATCTGATCCCACGTTTCTTTGATGTGACCTCTGGGAGATTGACCGTTGACGGCCGCGATGTGCGCGAAACCACGCTGGCTTCGTTGCGGTCGCAGATTGGCGTTGTGGCGCAGGATACGGTACTTTTTAACGACACCGTGCGGAACAACATTGCCTACGGACAGCCGGGCGTGCCCCAGAAAGCGGTGGAGGCGGCGGCTCGCGCCGCGTTGGCGCATGACTTTATTATGGAGTTGCCCAATGGCTACGAGACGATGATTGGCGAACGCGGCGTGCGGCTCTCGGGCGGGGAGCGGCAGCGTATCGCCATTGCGCGGGCGCTGCTGAAGAATGCGCCGATTTTGATTCTTGACGAAGCCACATCGGCACTGGATAGCGAATCGGAGGCGTTGGTGCAGTCGGCGCTGCAGAACCTGATGACTGGGCGCACTGTGGTCGTGATTGCTCATCGGCTTTCGACGGTGCGGAGGGCGGATCGAATTGTGGTGTTGGAGAATGGGACTACGGCAGACATTGGGCCGCATGAGGAGCTCATCAAGAAACTCGGCACGTATCGCCGCTTATATGAGCTGCAATTTGCGGAAGCGGAGCCGAAAGCCAGCGTGTTGTAGGTATATTTGCAATTGTCAATTGCCGCTAAGAGTTTCGCGGTCGCAGGTCAATCGGCAACTGAAAATTTAGCAATCGTCAATACGGTTTATGTCGATTCGCTCCATGACCGGATTCGCGCAGGTGAAAGGGCAGGTCAACGGCCAGCTCGGCTTCACCCTGTCGCTTAAATCGGTGAATCACCGGTTTCTCGACATCCATTTCCGCATGCCGTCTGATAGCGACGACTTGGAGATGAAGCTACGCCGGCGCTTGAAGGAGAAGATGGCTCGCGGCCATGTGGAGCTAACCTTGAATGTGGAACGCAGTGTGAGCGAAGGCTTTTCGCTCAACCGCACACTGGTGGGCGGTTACGTTCGGGCATTTCGTACGGCAGCCGCGGAATTCGGACTCACCGCGGACCCGGACCTCAATGCGATTCTTCGCTTACCCGGCGCGCTGGAGTCGGAAGCATTGCCGGCTGGCGACGGACTGGAAGGCGCAGTTCTCTCCAAGATGGAAGAGGCGCTGGCCCGGCTCAACCAGATGCGCGAGGAGGAAGGGCGCGGCACCGAGCGGGAATTGCGGCAGCGCATGAATCATGTGCAGCAAGCCCGTGAAGAAGTGGAAAAGCATCGCCGGGCGATGTTACAAACTTATGCCGAAAGATTAAAGACGCGTATGCAGGAATTGATTGGCTCACAAATCGAGCCGGAACGTATTCTGCAGGAAGCGGCGCTGCTGGTCGATCGCAGTGACATTCAGGAAGAGTTGGTGCGTCTGGATCAACACGTGAAGCATCTTCTCGGCCTGCTCGATGAGGGTGGAGAAGTGGGCAAGAAACTGGATTTTCTTTTGCAGGAGATGAACCGTGAGGCGAATACTCTGCTTTCCAAAACTTCGGGACTCGCAGGAGAAGCTTTGAAAATCACCGAACTGGGTTTGTCCATGAAAGCTGATATCGAAAAGGCGCGCGAACAAGTGCAGAACCTCGAATGACGACCGTTTACATTATTTCGGCGCCTTCCGGTTCGGGCAAGTCGACGCTCGTGGACAAAGTGCGCGAGATCGTCCCGGGACTGGATTTTTCGATTTCCTACACTACGCGGCGGCCACGAGGGACGGAGCAGAACGGGCGGGAATATTTCTTCGTACCGCGTTCCGAGTTTGAGGAGATGGTGCGCAAAGATGAATTCCTGGAGTATGCGGATGTGTTTGGCCATTGTTACGGCACCGCGAGGAGGGTCCTGCGTCAAGCTGAACAGAGTGGCCATGATTTGTTGCTCGACATTGATGTGCAGGGCGCGGAGCAGATCAAGCGCAAGATTCCCGAAGCGGTGAGCATTTTCATCATGCCACCGGATCGCAAGATTTTGGAGGCGCGTTTGCGAAAACGCAGTCTGGATGCGGACGAGGTGATCCAGCGCCGGTTGGTCACGGCCAGTCGTGAGATTGAGAATTACGAGAAATACGACTATATTCTGGTTAACGACCGTCTGGATGAATCCATCGAAGCGCTGACGGCGATCCTGCTTGCAGAACGACTGAAGCGCTCGGGAGTTCACGGAACTGCTAACGGTGCGGAAATGCTGGCCAAGGCCGAAGGTTGCCGCTTGAGCAACATCCGGGAACGCTTGCAGCCGATTTTAGCTTCGTTTGCGACGGCAGCGACTTCGGGCGGACGCTAGCCACAGGGGAGAACACAATGAAGTTGATTGAAGGGTTCGACAGCAACTATCGATACATCCTGGTAGCCGCTCGCCGCGCACGTCAGTTGCAGGGCGGTGCGCCCCCAGTGATCGAAACTCACTCCCGCAAACCCTGCCGGATTGCACAGGACGAGATCAAGGCGGGCAAGGTGAAGTGGGTGATTCCGGAAACACCCAAGTCGCAAGTCGAAGTGGTCAGCGAGATGCTCGACAAAGCGCTGGGGCAAGAGTAGTCACTTCTAATTTGCTTATTGTGATTGCGCGGACTTCGGGCGCGAAACAATCGACAGTTGGAATTGATCATCGGCAATTATGAAAATTGCTCTCGGCGTGAGCGGCGGGATTGCGGCCTATAAAGCTGCTGAAATAGTCCGCCGGTTGCAGGATCGGGGTATCCGCGTGCAGGTCGTCATGACCCACGCTGCCCAGGAGTTTGTTCGGCCTCTCACCTTTGCGGCACTCTCCGGCGAAAAAGTTATTACCGATATGTTCGGCGCGGGTGCGGGTGAGCATCCGAATATTGATTCCGCGGTCGAGCATATCGCCGTGGCACAATCCATTGACGCGCTGCTGGTGGCGCCGGCAACCGCGGACGTTCTCGCCAAATTCGCTCAAGGCATCGCCAGCGACTTTCTCACCACGCTTTATCTGGCAACCACGGCGCCGGTTGTGGTCGCGCCCGCCATGAATGTGAACATGTGGGATCATCCGGCCACACAGGCGAATCTTGAGATTCTGAGGAAGCGCGGCGTAAAGATCGTGGAACCCGGCACCGGATATCTGGCGTGTGGCATGACAGGTCCTGGCCGTTTGGCGGAGAACGAGGCGATTGTTACTGCTACGCTGGAAGCGCTGGGCGCATCGCAGGAATTGGCTGGCGAAACTGTGTTGATTACGGCTGGCCCCACGCGAGAAAAGATCGATCCTGTGCGTTACCTGACGAATCGTTCCAGTGGCCGAATGGGCTACGCATTAGCTGAAGCCGCGCTTCGCCGTGGTGCGAGGGTGTTGCTGGTGAGCGGACCGACTGCGTTGACTCCGCCGGCGGCAGCCGACGTCACGCGGGTGGAATCCGCGGAAGAGATGCGGCAGGCGGTTTTGAAGCTGCTGCCGCAGGCCACGATCGTGATCAAGACGGCTGCAGTCTCTGATTATCGTCCGAAATCGTCGGCGTCGCAGAAGATCAAGCGCAGCGGGCCTTTGACGCTCGAACTTGAGCCCACGGCGGACATTCTGAGCGAGATCGCGCGCCACAAACAATCGCAACTGATTATTGGCTTTGCCGCTGAGACTCAGAACGCGTTGGAGAATGCGCGCAAGAAACTGGCTTCGAAGTCGCTCGATGCCATCGTAGTGAATGACGTTTCGCGCAAGGGTGTGGGCTTCGACTCTGATCGCAATGCGGTCACCATTATTACTCCGCACGAAATCGTGGAAGTTCCGGAGACCACGAAGTGGGAGGTCGCGCAACGTGTGCTCGAGCAAGTAATACGCCTGCGGAATCCACAAAACATTCCCGTAAAGATTGGGAAATAGCGAATGGCTGGCGTGCTCGATCC
>Ga0074044_10004538_pt1 | contig 11475 bp, 7 predicted proteins | sample BogForMeECP23OM1_FD_94443 | JGI IMG/M metagenome (GOLD analysis project Ga0074044, IMG submission 94443) | Bog forest soil microbial communities from Calvert Island, British Columbia, Canada - Bog Forest MetaG ECP23OM1 | ecosystem: Environmental > Terrestrial > Soil > Wetlands ...
CGCCCCGGTCACGACGGGCGGGACGGGCGGCACGGACGGGACGGGAGGGCAGGAGACCGTCGGCCAGGGCCGGCTGGTCAAGGGCGGCCTGCGCGAGTCGGTGCTGGCCCCGGCGTGGCGGGACAACACCAGCCTGTACGTGGTGACGGACTGGACCGGCTGGTGGAACATCTATCAGGTCGGGCTGGTCGGCGAGCCGCCGCAGGCGCTGTACCCGGCCGAGGAGGAGTTCGCCGGGCCGCTGTGGCAGCTCGGCGGGCGACCCTTCGCCGTGCTCGGCGACGGGCGGCTGGCGGTCGTGCACGGCCGCGGCAGCACGCGGCTCGGGGTGCTGGACCCGGACACCTCCGAGCTGACCGATCTGAAGCTGCCGGGGCTGAGCGAGTTCGCGCCCGCGCTGTCCGCGGACGGCACGGCGATCGTGGCCCTGGCCGGCGGGCCGGCGCAGCCGCTGTCGGTGGTCATGGTCGACGCGGCCACGTCCCGCCTGGACGTGCTGCGCGCCGAGCTTGATGACCTGCCCGACGAGGCCTACCTCCCGGTCCCGCGCCACGTCGAGCTCGAGGGACGGTACGGCCGGGTCGTGCACGCCCTGGTGTACCCGCCGTCCAACCCGGACGCGGCCGGCCCCGAGGGCGAGCTCCCGCCGTATGTCGTCTGGGTGCACGGCGGGCCCACCGCCCACGTGGTCGGCCTGTTCGACATCGAGAAGGCGTACTTCACCAGCCGGGGCATCGGGATCATCGACGTGAACTACGGCGGCTCCACCGGCTACGGCCGGCTGTACCGGGAACGGCTCCGCCGCCAGTGGGGGATCGTCGACGTCGAGGACGCCGTGGCCGCGGCGCGCTCCCTGGCCGAGGCGGGCGAGGCCGACCCGGCCCGGCTGGCGATCCGCGGCGGCTCCGCGGGCGGCTGGACGGCGCTGGCCGCGGTCACCACCGGAACGGCCGGCGGCGACGCCGTGTTCAGCGCGGCGACCTCGTACTACGGCGTCTCCGACCTGCGCGGGTTCGCCACGCTCACGCACGACTTCGAGTCGCGCTACCTGGACGGGCTGATCGGGCCGCTGCCGGGGTTCGAGGCCGTCTACGCCGAGCGCGCCCCGGTCGGGCACGTCACGGACGCCACCTGCCCGATCCTGCTGCTGCAGGGGCTCGACGACCCGGTCGTGCCGCCTGCGCAGTCCGAGAGCATCGCCGCCGACCTGGCCGCCCACGGCACGCACCACGCCTACATCGCCTTCGAGGGCGAGTCGCACGGCTTCCGCAGCGCCGAGGCGATCGCCTCCTCGCTGGAGGCCGAGCTCTCCTTCTACGGCCAGATTCTCGGCTTCGCGCCGCCGGGCGTCCCGGCGGTCAGGCTGGTGTGAGCGCCGGCCGCGGGAGTCCTAGCGCGCGAACTCGATGGCGCGGGACTCCCGGACGACGGTGACCCTGATCTGGCCGGGGTAGGTCAGCTCGTCCTCGACCTGCTTCGCCACGTCCCTGGCGATGACCTGCGCCTGGATGTCGTCGATCTCGGTCGGCTTGACCATGACCCGGATCTCCCGGCCGGCCTGCATGGCGAAGACCTTCTCGACGCCGTCCTGGGCCAGCGCGATCTGCTCCAGGCGCTCCAGCCGCTTGATGTACGCCTCGAGCGACTCCCGGCGCGCGCCGGGACGGCCGCCGCTGATCGCGTCCGCGGCCTGGGTCAGGACCGCCTCGACCGTGCGCACCTCTACCTCGTTGTGGTGCGCCTCGATGGCGTGCACCACGTCCTCGGGCTCGCCGTACCTGCGGGCGATCTCCGCCCCGATCAGCGCGTGGCTGCCCTGGACCTCATGGGTCAGCGCCTTGCCGATGTCATGCAGCACGGTGCAGCGCTTCATCAGCACCGGATCCAAGCCGAGCTCGCTGGCCATCATGCCGGCGATGTGGGCGGACTCGACCAGGTGCTTGAGCACGTTCTGGCCGTACGAGGTGCGGTAGCGGAGCCTGCCGAGCAGGTTGGTGAGCTCCGGGTGCAGGTCGGTGATGGCCAGGTCCACGAGCGCGTCCTCGCCGGCCTTGACGCACAGCTGCTCGATCTCCGCCTTGCTCCGCTCGTAGGCCTCCTCGATGCGCTGCGGGTGGATCCGCCCGTCCAGGACCAGCCGCTCCAGGGTCAGCCTGCCGACCTCGCGGCGTACCGGGTCGAAGCACGACAGCAGCACCGCCTCCGGCGTGTCGTCGATGATCAGGTTGACGCCGGTAACCGTCTCGAACGCCCGGATGTTGCGGCCCTCCCGGCCGATGATGCGGCCCTTCATCTCGTCGCCGGGCAGGTGCAGCACGGACACCACGGACTCGCTGGTCTGCTCGCTGGCGACCCGCTGGATGGCCAGCGTCACGATCTTGCGCGCGCGCTGCTGGCCGTCGGCGCGCGCCTCGTTCTCGATGTCCCGGACGATCAGCGCGGCCTCGCGCTTGGCCTGATTCTCGATGCTGCCGACCAGCTCGGTCTTGGCCTGGTCGGCGGTCAGGCCGGCCACCTGTTCCAGCACCGCGCGGCGCTCCTCGTCGAGCCGGTCGAGTTCCTCGCGCCGTGCGTCGAGATCCTGCTTGAGCCGCTCCAGGTCGGCGGACCGCTGGTCGACCCGGCGGGCTTCCTCGTCGGTCCGCTGCTCGCGCTCGGCCAGCCGGGTCTCCCTGCGTTCCAGATCCCCGCGGAGCTGCCTGACCTCGTCCTTGACGGCCCGGATCTCGTCCTCGACCTCGCGGCGTCCCTCCGCGACCTGCTCGGCCGCGGCCTCGGCCTTCTGCATGACGGAGGCCGCGTCGGACTCCGCCCGCGCACGCACCTGGTCAGCCTGGCGCACCGCTTGGTCCAGTTGCCGCTGGGTTACCTCGCTGGACTGCGGGCCAGCCATCTCAGCCGGATCGGCCTGGGCAGCAATCCGGGCGGGGGACCTGCGAATCACGACGACCAGCACGAACAGGCACGCAACCAGCGCGAACGCCAGCACGATCGCCAAGACGAGCCCGATCCCGTTACTCACGGTTCACCCCTTCCTGTTGGCGGCCTCCCGTTACCGCGGCCCGGTACCAGGAACCCGCCCTGCAGCGAGGGGTGTTACTACGCGCCTGCAGCCACCACCGTCCCGAAAAACGGGCCGTGGCCCGCGGGCTCGTCCGCGGGGAGACGGGCTACGTCCGGATGGCATGTCCGTACGGGCACCGCCGCCCGGCCACTGTCCGGCCGCCCGGCATCGTCACGCCCGGCACCACTGCCCCGGTCCCGCCACCGGTCACGCTGCCGTCTCGATGCCACGACCGGTCCCAGACCGATCGGCTCAGCCCGGCCTAACCCTCCCTCCTGTCAGTGCCGGAGCCCGCCGGGCGCCCGCCCGGCCCAGACTCCGGTCCGGACTGGGGCCAGCCGCTGCCGACCGACCATGCCGAACGCTCACAGCTACCGGGCAAAGCAGGCACACCATGCTGCTCCTGCGCTACCCGGTGCTTGTCACCAGTCTCGTTCATCTCGTCGATCCGCCCTACGCGGAGTAAAACCCTCGCTGCCGTGAGGCTAAGCGCAGATAACGATTTGGGCAAGCATGCGGCCGGTGATCTTACCCAAACGGTTGTCCTGATCAGGATTCCGGCGACGGTCTGCCGGGCGCTTCCCCGGGCGGCTCGCCGGGTGTCTCCTCGGGCGGCTCGTCCGGCGCGTCGTCCAATTCCAGCCCCGCCGCGGCCAGGTGAACGCCCTCCTGTTCCAGCGCCTCGCGGGCCAGCCGGTACGCGAGGGCCTGCGGGTATCCCTTCCGGGCCAGCACGCCGATCAGCCGCCGCACGCGCGCGGGCGTCGGCTGTCCCCTGGTGGCGGCCAGCCGGGACGCGACCAGGCTCCGCGCCGTGGCGACCTCCTGCTCCGGGTCGAGGCGGTCGACCGCGGCCTGGATGTCCCCGGACGCCACGCCCCGATTCCGCAGCTCGGCCGCGAGCGCCCGGCCGGCCAGGCCCCGGCCGTGGTGCCGGGACTCCACCCAGGCGCTCGCGAACGTGGCGTCGTCGATCAGCTTCACTTCGGTGAACCGGCCGAGCACCGCCTCGGCGGCCGCCTCGGGAACCCCGCGACGCCGCAGCGCGCTGGCGAGCTGCGCCCGGGTCCTCGGGGCCGCGGTCAGCATCCGCAGGCAGATGAGTCGCGCGACGGCCTCGGGATCGGCCTCGTCCGCGTCACTGGCTGGGCCGTCGGCGGCCCGGGCCGGCGGCCGCCTAGTCGCCACCGCCGGGTACCGCCTTGAGCCCGGTCACCGGGGTCACTCCGGGGCCGGCGCCGGCGCCCGGGCTGGGTGCGGCCGCGTCAAGGCGCGCGCCGATGCCGAGCTTCTCCTTGATCTTCTTCTCGATCTCATTGGCGAGGTCCGGGTTGTCGCGCAGGAAGTTCCTGGCGTTCTCCTTGCCCTGGCCGAGCTGGTCGCCCTCGTAGGTGTACCAGGCGCCGGACTTGCGCACGATGGCCTGCTCCACGCCGAGGTCGATCAGGCTGCCTTCCCGGCTAATCCCGATACCATACAGAATATCGAATTCCGCGGATTTGAAAGGGGCCGCCATCTTGTTCTTAGCTACTTTAACCCTCGTTCTGTTACCGACCGAATCGGTACCATCTTTAAGAGTCTCGATCCTACGAACATCAAGGCGCACAGAGGCGTAGAATTTCAGCGCCTTTCCGCCCGTGGTGGTTTCGGGACTATTATGGACCATGACCCCGTCTACGAAGTAGTTGTGGTGACCCTCCACCTCGATGTCGAACCTGCTCATCGAACGCGTGAGCGGCTTGACATGGATGTCCAGGATCCTCGCGCCCGCTAGCCGCAGTTCGGTCGGCGCGAACTCGGGCTGAACGCCGAACTGCTGGCGGAAGCGCGGAAGGAGCTTGTAGGCCATGGACGGATGTACGGAGGGAGCCACCAGCTTCTGGAACTTCTCCGAAGCCGATGTGGTGAACTGCAGGACCGCCTTTCGCAGCGCACCGGACATGCGGAGCTTGACGTCCAGTCCGTGGGTGTCTCGCAGGTACTGCACGAGCCGCTCCCGCGAGCCGGGGCTCATCGCCTCGACGCAGATCTCGATCCGGCCAGTTCCGCCTTGCGTTCTTTCCTGAACACCCTTCGACCGGACGGTGAAGCAGCCATCGTCCATGTACCAGACGGCGAGGGCGAGCGGGGTGAGCTCCTTCAGGTAGTCCCAGCTCAGATGCTTCTTGCCGTCACCAAAGTAGACGGCATCATGGATCTCCGCCAGTTCAGGCAGGGGTGTGAAGTCGGCGAAGACCGCGCCCTTGGCGTTCGAGGTCCGCGTGCATTGGATGTTGCCGAGGAGCGAGACCTTCCAGTCCAGGTACGCAGCCTGCTTGGCGCCGTGCCCTAGGCGGAACCGGGTTCCTGACCTGCCGCGAGTGTTTGGCGACAGGTTCCCATCGCCCATGAGCGAGCCGAGGATCAGCTGCATCTGCTGGTCGCTCAGCCGTTTTGGCTCGGTGACGACTACCCGGTCGCCGACGGTGAGCTCACCGGCATGGCGCCAGCCCCCAGGGGTCCGGACCAGGTGATTCTCGGTCGCCGCGAATTGCGCTTTGCCGTTTCCGCCTGACTTAGCCGTGGTGAACTGAAGGAATTGCTCGGCGCGGCCGTTGTTGAACCAGTTTACGATTCGGCGAGGAACGACACGTCCGGTCTCGGGATCATAGGAAAGGACTTCGACGTCCAGCCGCTGATTGACGATCTTCCCGATCTTTTCCTGAGTTCCGTCAGCGAGAGTTACTCTCGTGTTATAAGTCATACATCCGAACATTACTCCGATTTTTTCCCGCAGCTGGTTGATGAAGATTGCGGTGGTCTTGGTCTGGTTCAGCGCGCCCGCGATCTTGCGGAGCGCCTGGGACATGAGGCGGGCCTGGAGGCCGACGTGGCTGTCCCCCATCTCGCCCTCGATCTCGGCCCGGGGCACGAGGGCGGCTACCGAGTCGACGACGATGACGTCGATGGCCCCGGAGCGGATGAGCATGTCGGCGATCTCCAGCGCCTGCTCACCGGTGTCCGGCTGGGAGACGAGCAGCCCGTCGGTGTCGACGCCGAGCTTTTTGGCGTATTCGGGGTCGAGCGCGTGCTCGGCGTCGATGAATGCGGCGATCCCGCCCGCCTTCTGGGCGTTTGCCACCGCGTGGAGGGCCAAACTCGTTTTTCCGCTGGCCTCCGGTCCGTATATTTCGACAATTCGGCCGCGGGGCAGGCCGCCGATTCCGAGGGCTACGTCGAGCGCGATGGACCCGGTCGGGATCACCTCCACCGGGGCGCGGGTATCGTCACCGAGCCGCATGATCGCGCCCCGGCCGAACTGCCGCTCGATCTGGGCGAGTGCGGTCTCCAGGGACTTCTCCCGGTCGCCGCCCTTGATGCCCGCCCTATCGTTCGGTGCCATGTGAACTCCCGTGAAGATCAGGGGCTTCCCGCCCGGCCGTGTGCCCGGCGGTGCATGGTGGATCGGTACTGCCAGTCGGTACTGCCAGGCCCCGGTCCCGCAGGCCTGCCTCGCTGTCAGCGCCGACGTTACGCGCCGCCACCGACAATTTCCGGGAGGCCGGGGTGGTGTGACCCGGCGAGTCGCCCGGCGGTTTGCTCGGCGCAGCCGCGCAGAACGGTCCGCTATGCCTATAGCTTAGACGAACAGCTGTTCGATCATGGCCACAACACGCCGGTATTATCGAAAATCGCCCTGCCACGACGTCAGACGGGTGCCCGCCAGCACGCCCGGACGCGGTCAGCCACCGCCGCGACGTCCACCGGGCCGGTCGTGTCCACCGTGATCAGGCCGCCGATGCCCGAGCCCGGGGCCCCGGAGACCAGCACCACGCGGCGGCCGGGCGGGCTCACCGGTCAGCGCAGCCGCTCGGGGACGTCGAACGCCGCGCACACCGCGCGCCAGACCGTCTTGACGTCCTCGCCGTCGGCCAGGGCCTGGTTCACGGTCCGGTCGCCGAGCTCGGCCAGCACCTGGTCTTTGGCCACGCTCTGCGCGTACGTCTCCCCGAACTGCGCGTTCATCCGGTCCCAGAACTCAGTCAGGCGCACGGCGGCCAGGCTACCTGTCCCCGCCAGCCCGGCCGCCACCACGCGACCGGGTAGCCGCCGCAGGCCGCGGGGCAGCGCACCGTCCGTTCCGGGCTCTGGACGGATGCTCCGGGCGCTACACGAACGCTCCGGTGCCGGTGATGGCGCGCCCGACGATGAGCGTGTTCATCTCCCGGGTGCCCTCGTAGGAGTAGATCGCCTCGGCGTCGGCCACGAACCGGCCCACGTGGTACTCCAGCAGGATCCCGTTGCCGCCGAGCAACTCCCGGGCCAGGCCGACGGTCTCCCGCATGCGCACCGTGCAGAACGCCTTGGCCAGCGCCGAGTGCTGGTCGGCGGCGATCCCGGCCTCCTGCAGCTGGGCGAGCCGGACGCACAGGCAGGCCGACGAGGTCACGTTGGCCAGCATCCGGACCAGCTGGTCCTGGACGAGCTGGAAGCCGGCGATCGGCCGGCCGAACTGCTGCCGCTCCTTGGCGTAGGCCAGGGCGTGCTCGTAGGCGCCGCGGGCGCAGCCGACCGCCATCCAGGCCACCCCGGCGCGGGTCAGCCGCAGCACCGCGGCGGTGTCGCGGAACGAGTTCGCGTTCTGCAGCCGGTTGGCTTCGGGCACGCGGGCGCCGTCCAGGGTGATGTAGGCGTTCTGCACCACCCGGAGCGCGATCTTGTCGCGCATCTTGGTGGTCGAGAACCCCGGCGTGGGCGGCTCCACGACGAACCCCTTGACCCGGTTGTCCGCCACATCACGCGCCCAGATGACCACATAGTCGGCGAACGTCGCGTTCCCGATCCATTTCTTCTGCCCGTCCAGGACCCACTCGTCGCCGTCGCGGCGCGCCGTCGTGGTCAGCCCGCGGGACGCGCCGGAGCCCACGTCGGGCTCGGTGAGCCCGAACGCGCCGATCTTCTCCATCCGGGCCATGGCCGGCAGCCAGCGCTGCTTCTGCTCCTCCGAGCCGCACAGGTAGATCGACCCCATGGCCAGGCCGCTGTGCACGCCGAAGAACGTGGCCATCGACGAGTCCACGCGGGCCAGTTCCATGGCCACCATGCCGTCGAGCAGGTTGCCGCCGCCGGCGCACCCGTACCCCTGGTAGGCCAGGCCGACGATCCCCAGCTGGCCGATGGCGGGGATGAGCTCGTGCGGGAACTCCTCGCGGGTCCAGTACCGGTTGATGACCGGCTCGATCTCCTTCTCCATGAACTCCCTGACCCGCTGCAGCAGCTGCCGTCCGGCCGGGTCGAGCAGCAGCTCGAGGGAGTAGAAGTCGCTGTCGGGCGCGCTGGTCATGGGCTCCTCCTAAGCGCGGGCGGGATGGTCGGGGATGGCGGCCGGGTCGGCTGCGGTCAGGAACCGGTCCACGACCGGCGCGAGATCGGCGGCCTCGGTGACCAGGCTCAGGTGCCCGCCGTGGTAGATGTGCAGCCGCGAGTGCGGGATTCCCGCCCGCAGCAGCCTCGCGTTGGCCAGCGGGATCAGCGGATCGTCATCCCCGGACAGGATCAGCGTGGGCTGCCGCAGCAGCGGCAGGAACGGGAGGCTCGTCCAGCCCGTCCCGGCCAGGAGCTGGTACAGGTAGCCGCGCGGCGACCCGACCCGGCTGTGCGCGTGCATCATCGCGGCGACCCACTCCGGGTCGTCGCGGGCGGTCCCGCCGTACAGCGCGGGCGCCACCCGCTGCAGGTGCCCCGGATCCAGGTAGCGCCGCGGGGTGATCATCCGGACCAGCACCGCGGGCCGGGCCGGCACCATGATCGCGCCGGTCGCGGTGCTGACCAGCACCAGCCGCCGGCAGCGGCGGCGCGCCGTGACGGCGAAGTGCTGCGCCACGCCCCCGCCCCAGGAGATCCCGAGCACGTCGACGGGGCCGTACCCGAGCGTGGTCAGCAGCTGCGCGGCCAGGCGGCACAGGCCGGTGAACCGGTAGGGGCGGACCGGCAGCGGCGAGCCGCCGACGCCGGGCACGTCGAAGCGGATGACCTCGAGCGAGGGGTCGAGCGCGTCCACGAACGGCTGCAGCAGGTCGAGGCTGGCCCCGATGCCGTTGAACAGCAGCAGCGGAACCCGGGTGCCGTCGCCACCGCGAACCGCGACCCGGAGCTGGCGCCCGGCCACGACGATGCTGCGCACTTCGGTCTGGGCGGCCGGCTTGCTTCTCCGGATCAGCATGGGATCGCTAGCGGTCGAGCACGTAGCTGCCGGGCGCGGGCGCTGCCGGCTCCAGGCCCGGGCCGCCGAGATGGTCCGGGCGATCGACCAGCCCGCCGCTGCGCTCGGCCAGCCATTGCGAGTAATCGGGCCACCAGCTGCCGGTCACGGTCTCGGCCGCGCGGAGCCAGTCCCGTGGATCGGGCGGGTTTTCCGGGCCGGTCTGGAAGGTGGACTTCCGGTTGGTGGGCGGGTTGACCATGGACGCGATGTGCCCGCTGGTGGACAGCACGAACCGGGAACGGCCGCCGAGCAGCTGGGTGCTGCGGTAGCAGGACTGCCAGGGGCACAGGTGATCGGCGATCCCGGCGATCACGTAGGAGTCGACGTCGACCTTGGACAGGTCGACCGGCGAGCCGAGCATGGTGGCCCGGCCGGGCTTGGTCAGCGCGTTGGACAGGCCGATCTCGATGAAGTCCCGGTGCACCGCGGCGGCCAGCCTGGTGGTGTCGGCGTTCCAGTAGAGGATGTCGAACGGCGGGGGCGTCCGGCCCTGCAGGTAGTTGTTGACCCAGTAGTTCCAGATCAGGTCGTTGGGCCGCAGCCAGGCGAATACCTCGGCCAGCGCGCGGCCGTCCAGGTAGCCGCGGCTCCAGGAGGCCGCGATGGCCAGCGCCGCGGCGCGCCTGTTGATCATCGCCGCGGCGGTGCCGGCCTGGGCCTGGTCCAGCACGGTGACGCCCAGGCACAAGGTCGCCAGCTCGTCCAGCTTGCCGGTGGCGCTCAGGTGCGCCGCCACCATCGCGGAGGCGACGCCGCCGGAGCACAGCGCGCAGAGGCTGGCCTGGGGGACGCCGCAGATCGAGCGGAGCGCGAAAAGCGCATCGACGATCGCGGCGCCGTAGCTGTCCAGGTTCCAGTCCCGGTGCCGGGCATCGGGGTTCCGCCAGGAGATCACGAAGACCTGGTGGCCCTGGCTCAGCAGGTACTCGACCATGCTCCGGCCCGGGGCCAGGTCGGTGATGTAGAACTTGTTGATCATGGGCGGGACGATGAGCAGCGGGAACCGGTGGACCTCCGGCGTCACCGGCTGGTACTGGATGAGCTCGCAGATATCCGAGCGGGACACGACCGCCCCCGGCGTGACCGCGAGGTCCCGGCCCACCTCGAACGCGTCCGGCGCGACCATGGCCGGAACCCGCGGCGGGGCGGACAGGTCCGAGGCCAGCGACCGGAGCCCGCGCACCGCGGCGAGGCCGCCGGTGTCGATGATCGCCTTCCAGGCCACGGGGCTGAGCAGCGGGTTGTTGCTCGGCGCGGCGGCGTCGATGAGGTTGCTTAGCACGAACCGCATCCGCTCGGCGTCGCGCCAGTCCAGCTGCGCGTCGGCCAGCAGCGACTCGGCGGTGCCCGCCCCGGCCAGGTAGGCCTGCATGACCCGGACCAGCAGCGGGTTGCCGGCCCACGCCGGATCGGCGAAGCGCCGGTCCCGCTGGCCCGGGGCGATGGCCGAGCGGCCGGCCGTGATGCTGGCGAGCTGGCCGGCCAGCGACGCGCCGCGGCGCGCCACGGTCCCCGGCCGGCGGGCCAGGCTCATGCCGAAGCGCAGCGTCGACCCGCTGGGCAGGAACCTGCGCAGCACGCCCAGGGCCGCATCGGTCAGCAGCAGGTCCAGCGGGCTGGCGGCGGCCTCCGCGGCTTCGGCCAGGTCCGGGTCGGGCTCGCGGCTGGCCGAGGGCCTGGTCATCGCGATTCCTGGGGTGGCGCGTCCCCGCCTGGCGCTTCGCTGCCTGGCTGCTCCGCGCCGGGACGGCGCACCTCGCGGCGGAGGATCTTGCCGGTCGGGCCCTTGGGCAGCTCGGCCTCCACCCAGACGTGCCGCGGGTACTTGTAGGCGGCGACCCGCTCCTTGACGAAGGCCTTCAGCTCTTCCGGCGTGGCCGTGGCACCCGGCTTGAGCGCGACGGCCGCGCCCACCTCCTCGCCGAGTTCGTCGTGCGGGATCCCGACCACGGCCGCCTCGGCGACCGCGGGATGCTCGTACAGGACCTCCTCGATCTCGCGCGGGTAGACGTTGTAGCCACCGCGAATGATCATGTCCTTCTTGCGATCGACGATGAAGAAGTAGCCGTCGTCATCCATGTAGCCGACGTCGCCGGTCAGGAAAAATCCATCCGCGAACGACTCCGCGCTTTCCCGCGGGCGGTTCCAGTAGCCGCGCGTCACATTC
>Ga0074044_10004541_pt1 | contig 11466 bp, 10 predicted proteins | sample BogForMeECP23OM1_FD_94443 | JGI IMG/M metagenome (GOLD analysis project Ga0074044, IMG submission 94443) | Bog forest soil microbial communities from Calvert Island, British Columbia, Canada - Bog Forest MetaG ECP23OM1 | ecosystem: Environmental > Terrestrial > Soil > Wetlands ...
GTCAGCCTATCTGGCCGTGGCGTCGCTCGTATGGGGCTTCGCCGATGCGACGATGGACCAGCCGCTCGATCTCGAGGCGTTCGACGCCGCGCGCCCGGGGGAGCGGATCTGGCGGGTGGCTCACGTTTCCGACATCCATGTTGTCGGCGAACGCTACGGCTTTCGCATCGAAAGCGGTCGGGGCGGCCCGCGCGGCAACGTCCGGTTGGAACGGGTCATGGCCCGCCTTGACGCCCTGCACGCGGTCAGGCCCCTGGACCTCGTCCTCGTCACCGGAGACATGACGGACGCAGGCAGTTCGGCCGAGTGGGCGGAATTCTTCGACATTGTCGCGGCCCATCCCGATCTCGCCGCCCGCATGTTGATCCTGCCCGGCAATCACGACGTCAACATCGTCGATCGGGCGAACCCTGCCCGCCTCGATCTGCCTTTCAGTCCGGCGAAGAGCCTGCGCAAGATGCGGGCGCTCTCGGCGATCGCGGCCGTTCAAGGCGACCGCGTGCGCCTGATGAACGTCCGGGCCGGCGAGCTTGGGTCGACGCTCGCCGAAGCGCTCGACCCGCACCGGCGAGCGATTGAATTCTTCGCGGACTCGGGCGGTGTTCGGCGATCCGCGCGGTTCGCGCACCTGTGGGACGAGATTTTCCCGCTGATTCTCCCGCCGCAGCAGAAGGACGGCCTCGCGGTCGCGATTCTGAATTCGAACGCCGATACGAATTTCTCATTCACCAATGCGCTTGGGATGATTTCCGCGGGGCAGGCGCGCCGTCTCGCCGCAGCGCTCGACCAGTATCCGCAAGGCCGGTGGATCGTGGCGTTGCATCATCACCTGACCGAGTACCCGATGCCGGTCACGGCGTTCTCCGAGCGAGTCGGGACCGCTCTCGTCAACGGAAGCTGGTTTCAGCGCCTGCTCCAGCCCTATGGCGACCGGGTCGTCGTCATGCACGGCCATCGTCACGTTGATTGGATGGGGGCCTGCGGTACACTCAAGATCATTTCCGCCCCGTCGCCTGTGATGGGGCCGAGCGATGGGGCGACCCATTTTTACGTCCATGCCTTCGCCGCCGGCGACGAGGGAAGCATCCGCCTTCTCACTCCGGAAAGGGTCGACATCGCAGCGAGGCACGCGGAGGCGCCCGGCCGCCTTGCCGCGCCTTAGCCGTCACCGGAGCCTGACGCAAAGTCGGCGCTCGTCTGTTGGCGCACTCGTCGGGAGTGGCGGCCAGCGCTTGTGGTCTCGTCGATCGGATCGGTTAGCAAACATGGCGCTTGAAGGCTTGTAACGGGGACTTACGAACAGTTTATCGTAGACTGCCGCGCGAGGTGGGAGAGGGAATCCGAAAATGAAAAGGTCACTTTTGGTTCTGTGCCTGGCCACCGTCGTCAGCAGTTTTGGATCGCCGCCGACGAAGGCCAACTAGTCTTAAAACATACGAGAAGTTATGGTGTAATAGCACTGCAATCCACGCGCGCAGAGGAATGTGTTTCAGGAACCAGCGCGAGATAGAGGTATTCGGTCAGAAGTGTTTTCGTCCATACGGGAAGTTAACGTTCCGAGACCAGCGAAGAGTCGACAGATAAGAAGACAAAGAGCGTCGAGAGGGCTGCAAGTCTTAGTTGCACCGAAACCTGCGGCAGTGAAAGTCGCTATCCGAGATCCAAACTCGACGCATCCCCCCAGCAGCCGATTACTCGCGCCTCGACGGCTTAGTCGGCGCCGGCCCGCCGAGGAGATCGGCGATCCATCGGGTCGAAGGGTAGTGGTCGCAAAACGTCAGCGCGGCGATTGCGATCGGCACGCCGATGAAGGCTCCGTACAGGCCCCAGAGGAACGTCCAGAAGAAGACGGCGAAGAGCACGACCATCGGAGAGATCGAGAGCAGGTTGCCCGAAACGCGCGGCTCGACATAGCTGCCGATGACGAACTGGATGATGTTGAGACAGACGAAGACGAAGAGAACCACCTGCCACGTCGCGAATTGCGCCATCGCGAGGAGGGTCGGAAACAGGGTTGCAATGAAGGGGCCGATGAACGGGATATAGTTCAGCGCGAAGGCGATAACGCCCCACTCGGCTGCGAACTGAAGCCCCGCAGCCCATGCAAAGACGCCGACGAGCGCGCCGGTGGCGAGGCTCATCTGCGTGCGCACGATCATATATGTGCGGAACTTGCGGGCCGTGTCGGCGATCGCGGTCAGAAGAACGCTCGCGGAGTCCGGCGCGACGAAAGCCTCGACCCTCCGGCGCAGATCGTCGACCTCCATGAGGCCGAGGATCATGTAGACGAGCGCAATAAGCCAGAAGCTCAGCGTCGTGTTGACGCGCCCGGTGATCTGCTGCGCCCAGCGCAGCATCCAGCCCACATTGAAATGCTCCGCCCACAGGCCTGCGACCGACACGCCGTGACTGTCGAGCCAGGCGACGGCTGCGTCATAGATCGCCTGATAACGGCCGGCATCGGCGATGACCGACCTCCCCACCCTGCCAAAACCCCAGATGGCAAGCGAGGCGAACGCCAGCATCACGGCCACGGAGACTGTCATCGTGATCGCAAGCGCGAGAATCGCGGGCATGCGTTGCTGCAGCCGATCCTGCAGCGGCCAGGCGAGTGCGATGATGAAAAGCCCAAGCGTCAGCGGCGCGAAGACAACGTTGGCCTGATAGGCGGCGACGAAAACTGCGACTGCCGCGATCAGCCCGACCGCTATGCCCGAGGTCGACTCGCGAGCCATCGAAGCACTTCCCCGCGGAGGCCGGAGCGCCGAACCCGGCCATCTTAGGCCACACCGGCGCGCTTACTGCGCTGCTGAACACGCCGCCCTCGTCCACCAAAAAGGCTTGGCATCGCCAGCATGGCGTCGGTCCGCGCGTCCTGCGCGTCGCCCTGCGTGTCCAGTCTTTGCGCCGTCTGGGCGAACGCCGCGCAGCGCAGCGCCGCCAACAAGGCGACGGCTGCGCCAAACGCGAATTTATGCCTGCGGACCAAAGAATCATTGGCCGAGCCCCCCTTCAGGGGGACGCCTTCTCGAGCAGGCGGCCTCGACGCCGGCTCCATCGAAATGATGCGGCGGTGAGAGCCTCGTAAGTCTGAGCAGGCGTTACGTCGAAAGGGGGTCTCGCGAGTCAAGGCGTCGATGTCGCATATGGCCGATGCGTCAGTAGCTGACCGGATCGTGAATGATCGGTCATGTCATGCCGTGGTCACTGCAGCGCCGCTTACACCCCGCTTACACCCAGCGCCAGCCGCAGACGCGACGGCCCCTGCGCCACCAGCACACCCGGCGGCGGCGGCGCGGACGGCGCGGATTGACCACGACGACCTGAGCCTTCTCGATGGGGTCGGGCAAGCCGTGCCGGACCCTCGCGTCGATTGGCATCGCCTCGAGTGCCCCGGGCGCCAGCGCAATGCCGGCGGCGGCGGCGCAGACAATCGCGCCGAGCAGTTTGCGTCGATCAATCGTCTTCATGCATCGACCTCCTTCTGTCGAAACGCGGCTGGCTTTACATTGATCGTTACTCTTCAGAACGTCACGCGCTCCCAAAGGCTTACCACCTCTTACAAGGAATCTGTGTTCGGATTCAGGGCGGGGCGACGGAGGCCGGACGTGATCCCAGACCGCGGCCTGACCTGAAAGCGGTGAAACGCCTCGAGCCTCAGAACGAGCCCAGGGCGGATCCGACCGCGATGACGGCGACGAGCGCGATGATCGCCCCGACGATGGCGACCATGAAGATATCCTTGTAGCTTTCCTTGTGCGTCGAGCCGCAGACGGAGAGGAGCGTGACGACGGCGCCGTTGTGCGGCAGACTGTCGAGCGTGCCCGAGCCGATCACCGCCACGCGGTGCAGCAGCGCCGGATCCATGCCGATCTGCGCGGCGCGTTCGAGGTAGGTCGGCCCAAGCGCATCGAGCGCGATCGTCAACCCGCCCGACGCCGAGCCTGTCAGCGCCGCGAGCGTGTTGGTCGCCACCGCGAGCGACACGAGCGGGCCCCCGCCGATGCCGAGCACGGCGTCGCGCACGACCGCAAAAGCCGGCATCGCTGCGACGACCGCGCCGAACCCGACCAGGCTCGCGACGCTGATCGCCGGCAGCGCCGACGCGTTGACCCCGGCGTCCATCGTCGCGCGCAAATCCGGGATTCGCCGGAGATTGAGCGCAAGGACCGTCAGGATGGCGCAGGTCAGCGCCGTCATCACGGACCAGACGCCGGTCACCGCCGACGGCGACGTCCCGCCCCATTCGGGCTTGGCGAGGAAGCTCAGATCGAGCCGCCGCAATACGATGAGCGACAGAACGAGGTTGACGAGAATGACGACGACGATCGGAGCGGCCGCCGCAACGATCGACGGCTCCGTCGGCGCCGCCTTACCGTGACCGATCTCCGCCGGATCGAACTCGCGCGCCGTCGTGGCGCGCTCGCGCAAGGTCTCGTCGTCGGCCAGCACTTCGGCTGAGCGCAGGGCGCCGTCGCCGAAGCGTTCGCCTTTTCTTTTCGCCGCCGCCTCCTCTCGCAGGAGCCACCACAGGCCGAACCCGAACATGATCAGGGTCGCGAGTATGCCGAGCCCAGGCGCGGCGAATGGCGTCGTTCCGAAGAAGGGCATCGGAATCGTGTTCTGGATCGACGGCGTGCCCGGCATCGCCGACATGGTGAAGGTCGAGGTGCCGAGCATGATCGTAGCCGGCATCAGGCGGCGCGGAATTTCGGCCTTGCGAAACAGATCCTGCGCCATCGGCGCGATGACGAAGAAGGCGACGAACAGGCTGACGCCGCCGTAGGTGACGATCGCCCCGCCAAGAACGACCGCGAGAATGGCGCGCTTGGCTCCGAGCTTTTGGGTCATGAAATCGGCGATCGCCGTCACCGATCCGGAGTCCTCCATCAGCTTGCCGAACAAAGCGCCGAGAAGGAAGAGCGGAAAGAACTGGGCGAAGAAGCCCGCCGCGCTGCGCATGAAGGTCTGCGTCCAGTGGGCAAGCAACTGTTCCTGGGAGAACAGCGCCGCGGCCACCGCCGCGATCGGCGCGAGCAGCAGCACGCTCCAGCCCTTGAAGGCGAACCAGATCAGGAGGCCGAGCCCGATCAGAATCCCCAAGAGGCCGACGACGTCAGGAAGGCTCATCGCTCAGCACTCCGCGAGCAGCACGTCGATATCGGTGGTAGAGCGATTGCCGACGTCATCGCCGTGCTCCGCCAGAAACGTTTCGGCGGCGCGCCGGCCCTCTTCCTTCAGCATCGTCAGAAACTCTCCCTCGGCGTTGAGCTTCGAAGAGGCGCCGAAATCCGTCAGCTTGTCGCTCATGATCCTGTGCGTGCGCATGTGCGCCCAGCGCGCCCCTTCCCCCGAGCCGGGATCGGCCGCCTGACGCAGGAGCGCGATCATCCGCAATTCCTTCAGCAGCGGCGCGTTGAAGGAAATCTCGTTGAGGCGGTTGAGGATCTCGCTCGCCGTGCGCGGGGTCTCTCGCCGCTCCCGCGGGTTGATCTGGACGAGGATCGTGTCGTGCGCGTCGCTTTCGCGCACGAGCGGCGTGATGGTCGGATTGCCGGCGTAGCCGCCGTCCCAATAGGGCTCGCCGTCGATCTCGATCGCCTGGAACATGGTCGGAAGGCAGGCGGAGGCGAGCAGCACGTCGGGTGTGATCTCTTTGTTGCGGAAGACGCGGCCGCGGCCTGTGTGGACGTTGGTCGCGGTGATGAACAGCTTGATCGGCGCCTCGGCGAGGTGACCGAAGTCGATGCTCTCGCTGAGGATCGAGCTGATCGGATTGAGGCCGAGCGGGTTGAGGCTATAGGGTGAGACAACCCTGCTCATCAGATCGATCGCGAGATAGGCGGGAGAGGTGTCGAGCGTCCAGCGGTTCATCAGGCGATCGATCGGCGAGCGCTGCAGCGGACTGAACTTCGCGGCGTCCGCGACGCGCTTCCAATAGGCGTCCAGGGCCGTTCGAGCTCCTTCGGCGCCCCCCTGCATATGCCCGCTGACCAACACAGCCGCATTCATCGCGCCGGCCGACGTGCCGGAGATCGCCTCGATCTTCAGCCATGGCTCCTCCAGCAGGCGGTCCAGCACGCCCCAGGTGAACGCGCCGTGCGACCCGCCGCCCTGCAGGGCGAGGTCCACGAGAACCGGCTCTCGCCGCGCCTTGTCCGAACCAACTGAGCTTTTCGCCATGGAGACCTGCCGGACCTTTAACATCGGGGGTTAGCGCGACCGCCTAAGCCTGACCGTCGAGTTTGGCGTGCGATGAGAAACGTCGGGACGCCACGCTCGGCCAGACCGCGACGCCAATTCCGGCCACAAGGAGGAGCGCGAGGACAAGGAAGAGAAACGACTGCGTGAGCCATGCGATCGCGGGCACGGCGAGCGCCATGGCGAGGCCCAAAAAGCAGATTTGCACTGACAGGAAATTCACGCCGGCGAGAAACGTGCCGAGCGCCAGCAGCGTCAGGAGAACCAGGCTAAGGGCCGGCGCTGGCAGCATGCTCTGCACGCGGTTCAGCATCATGATGTTCATCGCGACCAGCACCGCCGCCCAATGGAGCGTCTGCGTCCCGATCAATCGAAAGCGGGCGCTTCTGTCCGAGGCGCTGTCCCATTGCGTGACGACGCACATGACCGCCATCGCCAGAGCCAGAAGCTCCCAGTAGCCAGTCAGCGGCTGGCGCGCAATGTTCGAATAGGCGACGCCCCCGAGCGCCAGAAGCAGCGCGACGAGGTAGGGCGCCTGCCGCAGCAGGAATTTCCTCCCATCGTCGGACATCGCGGCAGCGGAGTCGCCCCGCTTCGGTTCAGGCGCGCTCATGATGAATTCGCTCCTGCCGGATTTCGCTCGGCGCCGCAGGTGGCAGGCGATCGCGCATCCCGAGGCATACCCGTCCCGAAGGCGACTATGCTCCACTTCCCTGCCTTGCGCCAGCACCCCGCCGCCAGCGCGCCTGTCAAGGCGCTGAAGCGTTCCAAGGACCGCCGCAGGGAGGATCAAGACGAGCTTCTGACCCCCCCCCCAAGCGGGAGATCATGCGACCGGGCGTCGGCCAGTAGCCGGCCGCAAGTTCTGGGGACGCGGTCCCCGGCAGAGCTTAGCCGCTGATCGCCCGGGCCCTCAGGCGAGCGTACTCTTGTTCAGAAATCCTTCCCGCGGACTTCAGTCGATCCAGCTTCTCGATCTCGTCAGCAGCGCTGAAACCGACGATTTGGCGCAGATCGTCGCGGGCCTGCTGCGCTCGCGCTTGGTTGCGCTCAGCCATGCCCCGCCCCTGTGTGAGAATGTAAGCAAAAATTCCGATATAGGAAAATAAGAGCAGCGCGATCACCCAGAGCACTTTTGCCCATCCGGAAACGTCATTGCGACGAAAAAGATCACTGGCTACACTGACGAACAGCCAAAACCACAAGACGAACATAAAAATGGCAAAGGCGTCGGCAACGAAATTCCTGAATGTGAAGCCACCTTCGAAAAGCAAAGCGTCCTCCTCACAATCTCTTGCCCGCGTCGACAGACAACTGTCCTCTCGCCGCCGCACGGTCGGCAGCATAGGCAAGCGCGTCAATAGCCGACATTGCGACGGAATCCTAGCTGGCCCGCCGCCCGCCTACCCGCCGCCGCGCCAGATCGACGCGCCTGTTGCAGCTACAAGATCCGGGCGAGGTCCTATGAAGAGAATCGATTGCGTGATGCACGCGATCGCCCGCACGGCTAGCGCCATGGCAAGGCCAAGGAAGCAGGATTGAAGCGACAGGTAACTGGCGCCGAACAGAATGCGCCAAGCGGTGTTGACGCCAAAAGAACCCGGCTGTCAGAGTCATCCGCCGAAACTCCCGCTTTGCGTCGACCATCTCTGCCGCTTACCCTGCCGCGCGAGCAGTCGCGCATCCTCATCGACCTCCAGGTCGCGAGCCACCACGCCAGCCCGGGCCTCCTGACCGTGCTGACGATCTGGGCGATCGTCCTATTCTTCGGCGTGGGCCTGTTCGCCCAGTCCAACGGACGGGTGCTTTCCGCCCTAACGTTCGGCGCGCTCTGCGTGGCCTTCGCGATATTCCTCATCCTCGAACTCGGGCTGCTTTACACCGGCATGTTCCGCGTCTCGGGCGCCGCGCTGCAGCGGCGATGGACAACATCGACAACGAAATGTGAGCCTCACAGGAATACCTAGTCCATCCCAGCTAAGCGCCGGCTTAAGTTGAAGCGTAAGGGGCGGCCTACCGTGAAGCCTGCGGCTCCGCGTTGACGCCGACGAGAAAGCCGAGTCCGCGCGCGGTTTTGATGATGTCGACGCCAAGCTTCTTGCGCAGGCGGCTGATGAACACATCGATCGTGTTCGAGTCGCGGTCGAAATCCTGCTCGTAGAGATGCTCGACGATTTCGCTGCGCGAGATGATGCGTCCGGCGTGGTGCATCAGATAGGACAGCAGCCGGTACTCGTGGCTGGTGAGCTTCACCGGCCCACGAGATCGCTGGTCGCGTGACCGGCGGCGCGGCGCAACAGGGCGCGAAGCCGCGCAGCACCCCCTCCACGTGCAAGGGCTTGGCGACATAGTCGTCAGAGCCCGCGTCGATGCCCTGCACCTTCGAAATGCCGTCCCGTCTGGGAAGACCGATGTCGAGCACGACCGCGTCGTAGGGCTCGGTGTCGCCGCGAAACCAGCCTTCCTCCCCGTCGAACGCCCGGGCCCGCGGCCTCCAGCGCGGAAGAAATCTGGCGGTTGAGATCTCGATCGTCTTCGACAACCAGCAGTCGCATTCAGGTTCTCTTGTCTTGCCCTCCTTAGTTTTTGACCGGGGCCTCGCGCGGTTCATGCGGCTCGTGCGGCGTTCGCGCGATCAGCTTGCCAGTGCCCGCCTCCATTTGAACGCGCGTGAGCCGCCCGTCGCGGTGAAGGAGCGTGATCTCGTAGATGAATTGGTCGCCGGCATGGCAGAGCCTGGCCGACAAAGCCTCCGCCTTGCGCTGCTGGGCCGCATATTTCAGCGCCGCGAACGGCTCGAGCAATTTGTGCGCCTTGACCTCGTCCCGGGTTTCCGCTGGGCTGAGACAGACCGCCTTGAGGGCGGCCGCATGCGGCTCCGCTTCGGCGGCGCGCCGCCCGCGCACACGGTCACGAGGATCAAGACCGCAGCGCAGCGAGCGAAGGCGAGCGCGGCCATGACGACGAATGCCCCTTTCCCGAACGGCAGGTCGCATGTTCGCATTGCGGCTCAATGCAAAGTGAATGATGCCGGCCGCCCTTTCGGCGCAGCCGTGCCCCTCGGCTGAACCGGCGCTTATTTCGGCGCATGAGGCCCCGAATGCGTTCGGGTCGCGCCGTCGCACTCGCGACGCCCGTCGCGCGTCCCGCGCCTTCGTGGGGGCGGCGCGGGCGCATCGATTTGGATACGGGCGTCGTGGTGGCGGTACGGCGACGCTCGGCCCCACACTGGAAGAGGCGAGAAGAACCTCGCCGCTGGGGTTCTTGCGTTGACGTTGAAGATCTCAGCGACCTCGTGGCCGACAAAAGGTATCACCCGCGCGAAGTCGCGTGTTGCCGACGCGTCTCATCCTGCCTTCTCGTCGCGCGCCAGCGGTTGGCGCTTGTCCGAATTGCAATAATGGGCCAATTTTCGGCTAGACAGGAAGTCAGCCGGCGAATGTCAGATGAGGCGATTTATGGCTGAGACTGCTGCGCGTAAGTTCGGCGCAATTGACGCTCGCAATTGGGTAGCGGCGTTTGGAGTGGCGCTCCTATCCCTCGTTTCGTCTCCTGGTCGAGCGGAGAGTTCTAAGGTCGAGCCAAAGTGCGAGGTCTTCTCGACCGCGACAGAGAGAGCCCGGTGCGCTTGCGCCTTACAGCACGGGGCACGGATCACAGAGGTTCAAGGCAGATGGCGGTGGATCTATCCTCGATACCATCACGAGCATCACTGCGCCACGGTCACGGCCCCCTGAGCGCAATCCATCCCCGCAGGAAGGTTGCAGAAATAGAGGTGGCGCGCACCTGACTGGCTTAACTGATCCGCGATGCAGCCCTTGCCATCGCGGGCATGGCGGCTAGAGGCCGCTAGCTGATCGACGCTCTCCAATGACTCGACTCTCGCGTTGAAGTTAGGCACGCTTCGCCTTGCCGATCTTTTCCTTGGGACCGCCCCGCTGTCGAACCTTTTTTCGACTTCCCCGGGATTGGAGGAACAGATCCCGTCGGCCCAGCTTCGAGCGAATTTCATCTTCCCCTTCGGCTGGAATTCCAATGCCGAGCAGATCAGCCAGGGCGGAACTCAGACATTGGAGATCAGTCCGGTCGGGAACGTTTCACTGTCCGGGCCGATCGGCGCGCCGTTCCGGTTCACGGCGACCGGGTTCGGCGAAATGGACCGCTACTTTTCAGCCTCCAATGTCGATCTGGACAAGGCTGGCGGCTCCGCGCGCCTGCAATACGTCGACCCGAACGACGATCAGGCCTTCTCGCCGTATGTGGCGATTGCGCCGAGATGGGACTTCGCGCCCACGTTTTCCGACCAGCTCTCCGCTCGCCAGGACTTCAATATCGGATTCAATAGGAGATTCAACTTCGATGGCGCGTTCCAGCGCGTCGCGCTTGCTAACGACACTTCGGCTTCCACCATATGGTCGTTCGGACTGACCGTTTTTGCTCAGCAAAGGCTCAGGCAGCCGCAGCTTTCATCGCACGCCGTGTTTGTCATTCCATCCATCTCCTACAAGATATCCAACGACTGGAGCGCGTGTCTCGCCGTCGAATTGCTGGGCCGCTGGTATGAAAGAGACAGCGCCGGCGCCTCGAGCAGGGACTGGGAAACGCTGCCCATCGGCACCGTCGAATACGCGATTCCCGCCTCCTTTGTTGGCGGCGAAAGACTGGCCAACATTCTCGGACGGCCGGCCCTCGATTTTCAGGGTTCATACCTCAAGGTCTGGTCGACCGTGCCGGGCGTGAGCTTCAATCAATGGGAGGCGGCCGTCGCGATTAGGTCCGGCTGGCGCTTTTGATGACTGCTGAGCGGCTGTCCTGCTCATCCCGCTTTTCCTACTCCGGGATGCTCGCCTGTCTCCTGTCGCGGCCGGGTCCCGCGCGCGTTCCCCCCTCATTGTCGCCCCTACCGTATTCACACGAGTCGAATTCGCAACGCTTTCATGGAGTTGCGCGGCGGGCTGGAGCTAGCACGAAACCTAATGGCGGAGGCTGGCCGAGGAGGCGGGAAATTGAATGCCCTCGTCCGGCGCTTTCTCAGTGCTCCGACTTCGCGCGCCTCGTGTCCATCGTGATGAAAGTTCTGTCACAACAAAGAACTCCAAGTTACACGAATCAATACGCATTCAGGCATTGGTTTATCGCCTGGAATTGCGGCTTCAAACGCGGGATTTGAGGGCGCATCTGGCGCCGGAGCTCAATCTCCATGTTTTGCGCGTCCCCTCCACCTGTTTCTCCCTGTTACGGCGAATTATCTCCCTGTTACGGCGA
>Ga0074044_10004542_pt1 | contig 11465 bp, 8 predicted proteins | sample BogForMeECP23OM1_FD_94443 | JGI IMG/M metagenome (GOLD analysis project Ga0074044, IMG submission 94443) | Bog forest soil microbial communities from Calvert Island, British Columbia, Canada - Bog Forest MetaG ECP23OM1 | ecosystem: Environmental > Terrestrial > Soil > Wetlands ...
CGTTTTTCCAGCTGGATCAAGACGAAGGAGATCACCACCGAGCAAGGCATCCGTTTTCGCCTCCGTTCGGTGGAAGAAGGCGGGATCGCGGCGGTCAAAACGCGGGAGGTTCATGGCACCAATCCGTGGATTTATCTCGATCAGACCTGGACGGCAGGCGCGGGCACCCATCGCGTCGAGATCTGCGCCATCCGGGAACAGAGCGAGAATCCGGACGTGCGCATTTCCGGGTATGGCTGGGTGGACGACGTGAACCTTGTGCTGCAACCCACGGAGCGGCACAAGCCATGAGATTCTTGCGCGTCGGCATCTGCTGCTTGCTGGCTTTTGCTGTTCTCGCCTTTGGCGCCACGGAGGAATGGTCGCAAGCCGTCCTCGGGGTAGGCGCCGCTGTCCTTCTCGTGTTGTGGGCCATCCGGCAATTTCGCGTCGGGGCGGAACAGCTGCTCATTCCCCCGGAACTTCTGCCGCTAGGCGCTTTTGCTCTGGTGGCCGCCGTGCAACTGGTGTTCCACCTGACAGCTTCGCGATATTACACGCGCGTGGAGCTGCAGCTGTTGGTCACTTATCTGATTCTATTGTTCCTGATGGCGCAGGCCTATTCGCGGATAGACCACTGGCGGGGATTCCTATGGTTTGTGATGACGCTGGGATTCCTGGTGTCGATCTTCGGAATACTTCAGCACCTGACGTTCAACGGGAAACTGTACTGGTTTCGGGTGATGCGGTTCGGGGGGCTGCCGTTCGGGCCGTACGTGAACCGCAATCATTTCGCGGGGTTCGCGGAGTTGGTGATACCGGTGGCGCTGGTGCCGCTGGTGCTGGGAAAGGTGCGGCGGGAGAGGCTGTTCCTGGTGGCGCTGTTCGCCCTGGTCCCCATCGTTGCGCTGCTGTTGTCCGCGTCGCGCGGAGGGATTATCAGTTTCGCCGTGCAAATGGTCATCTTGTTCTTGCTGCTCATGATTCGGCGGATTCGCAGCAAGTATGTAATTGTGGGCGGTGTGGTGCTGTTGTGCGCGGTGATGGCGGTTTCCTGGATCGGCGTGCAGCAGGTTTTGGCGCGCTTCGCGGGAATCCAGAAGCTGGAGGTCTCCGCCGGAAAACGCGCGGCGATCTGGCAGGATTCCTGGCGGTTGTTCCTGGACCACAAGTGGTTGGGAACGGGACTCGGAACGTTCCAGACGGTTTACCCGCCGTACGATTCGGTGTACGACGGAAAGATTGTGAACCACGCCCACAACGATTACCTCGAAGCCCTTGCGGAGACCGGCGTGGTGGGCGGTCTATGTTGCGCATGGTTTCTTGGGGTACTTTTACTGAATGCGATGCGGGGAATCGCGGAACTGAGGAGTTCGTTCGGGTCGGCGCTGAATCTCTCCGGGCTGGTAGGTTGTAGTGGGATATTGGTTCATAGTCTGCTAGACTTCAACCTGCACATACCTGCGAACGCCCTGCTATTTCTTATCTCAGCCCACTTGGCTGCCGTCCGCCTCACGCCCGCGAATTCCGGCCCGGACGAGAGCCAATCTCAGCACAGGCGCATGCGAAAGCACTAGGCAGGCCGTGACGAACAGACTGTATACTACCGCGAGGGGGTCAACTAAGTTGAAGGTCCTGGCCAGACTCAGGGGCCAACGCTATTTTCTACCCTGCGTGGCGCTTGTCATCCTCTCTCAGAGTGCGTCGTGTGTTTCCGCTCAAGATGTTTCGGGGGTCGAAACCCCTCAACAAACCAACGAACGCATCCGGACTCTCAACTCCGCGAGGAAACCCTCCTCGCGCGAATACACCATCGGGAATGGCGACCTTATAAGTATCTCCGTGTTCGATGTGCCGGAACTCACGCGCGATGTGCGTGTCAGCCAGTCTGGCACCGTCAGCTTGCCATTGATTCCCTCGCGGCTGCATGTTTCGGGTCTTACGGAGATGCAGGCGGAGCAGATGATCGCGGACGTCTTGCATGCAAACGGACTGGTCAGCCACCCGGATATTGGGGTGATCGTGAAGGAGCACAAGAGCAGGCCCATCACGATCGTGGGCGCGGTTGCGCACCCCATGGTGTATGAAGCCGATCACAGTGTCACTTTGCTGGAGGTGCTCGCGGAAGCGGGCGGAATCTCCCCCGATGCGGGGGACACGATTATCGTGACCCGGCCCCACACTTCGAGCTTTGTCCTGGTCCCCGTTCCCGCTCCCGATCCTGAGCCTGGCGCTTCTCCGGCTCCGGGAGCGGCGCTCTCTTCCGATCCTGTTCCTGAGTCTGCGACGGTTTCTAGCGGCAAGGAGCCGGCATCGATTGCAGACTCTTCGGCGTTTCCGTCGGCAGCGGAGATGACGCAAAGCCCCTCCCCGACGACGGCCGCTCTCAGCAACCCGCAAGACCGGGCTGCGCCCGCCGGAAACCTCATAAGCATCAATCTAAATGACCTCCTGGAGACGGGAGACATGCGGAACAACATCCCCTTGCAAGCAGGCGATGTTGTTACCGTGCCGCATGCGGGCATCGTCTATGTTCTCGGCGCGGTGACTCGCCCCGGCGGATTTGTTCTTTCTAACGATCGCACGCAGTTGACCACCCTGAAGATTTTGGCCCTCGCCGGCGGCTTGACGAATGTTGCAAAACTCGATCATGCCGTCATCATCCGCAAGGACGATCAGGGAAAGCAGACCGAGACCGAAGTAGACCTCAAAAAGGTGATCAATCGGCAGGCGGAAGATTTGCAGATGCGTCCGAGCGACGTGCTGTACATTCCGGAAAGCCGCACGAAGAAAGCCTTGGTGGAGGCCGCGGAGTTAGGCGTGGCCGTCGGCACAGCCGTGGCGATTTACCGTATCGCGTATCATTGAGTGAGATCCGATGGCTGACGAAAATAAAATTTTGCCGCGCAGCCCCGCTTCGGACGGGAACGTGGAGGTCTTTTCGTCCTCCTCGCGTATCCCCGCACTGGAACTCTCGCCGCGCGAGCCGCACCTATACGATTACCTGCTGATTCTGCGCAAGCACCAGTGGCTGATTCTTTCATTCCTGCTGGCGGTGGTCACCATCGTAAGCGTCGCCACCTTCCGGATGAAGCCGGTTTACAGCGCCAGCGCCAAAATTGAAATTGACCGCGAGGACACCAGCATCCTGCCCTTTCAGGGCGCGGACTCCTATGATTTCATGATGGACCTGGACAATTACATCGAAACCCAGTCGCGCATCCTCACCAGCGAGACCCTGGCGTTTCAGACCATCCAGACCATCCGGAACATGAGTCTTTCCGCCAATCCGGATTTCTTCAGCGCTGGTAGCTCCGATGCCCTTGCCGCTGTTTCCCTGAAAAACCAGAAACTACCCCCGGAAGTTGGCGCCTTTCTCGGCAGCCTGACGGTTCGGCGGATCCCCAATACACGTTTGATGGAAGTGGGCTTTGAGTCGACGGACCCCCAGATGGCCGCGCGCACGCTCAACGCCCACCTGGAAAACTTCATCGAGCAAAACTACAACAGCCGTCATCTCGAGAGCAAGAAGGCCTCCGGCTGGCTGGAGGAGGAGCTCGACACTCTCAGCGTCAAAGTGCGCCGCTCCGAAGACGCGCGCATCGAATACGAACGCAACAACCAGATCTGGACGGTGGACGATAAAAGCGACCGGGGCAACGTCACCACTCAGCGGCTCGTCGATTTGAACAAGGAGCTAACCGACGCCCAAAGCGACAGCCTGAAAAGGCAGGCTCTTTATGAATTCGCCAAAGCCGGCGACCTCGATGCCGTCCCGCAGCTTCGCGACAACGCTGTCTTGCAGGACATGCAAAGAAAGAGCGCCGACCTCTCGGTTGCCTACACCGACGCCGTCAATCAATATGGCCCCAACTTCCCGAAGGTCCAGCGGTTGCAGGCGCAAAAGAAGGATTTGGAAGAACAGATGATGCGCGAGCGCAAAGGCATCATCGCGCAACTCGAAAGCGAATACCGCGAGGCCAAGCAGCATGAAGACCTCTTGAGCCGCGCGCTGGACGAGCAGAAGGCCGAAGTCAATGCGATGTCCGAGAAAATGATCCAGTACAACGTCCTCAAGCGCGAAGCCGAGGCCAACAAGACGCTCTATGACAGCCTGCAGACCAAGCTCAAGGAAGCGCAGATTTCGTCCAGCCTGAAGTCCTCGAATATTCGCATCATCGATCCCGCAATGGTTCCTTCTACGCCATCGCGGCCCGCCAAGGCGCGGAATATCGCTCTGGCGTTTCTCGTCGGTTTGGTGGGCGGCATCGGCCTCGCGCTTCTTCGCGAGTACCTGGATAACACCGTAAAGACCCCGGACGACATCGAAACACTGTCGCGCCTGCCTTCTCTTGCGGTTGTGCCCGCCTTCTTTGGGGAAGGCTCCACTTCCCCGAAGCGATCGGGATTGTTCAAGAACGGCGCTTCAAGCAATGGGCATGAGAAGCGAATTGAGCTGGTTGCCCAACACCTGCCTAAATCGCAAATGTCGGAAGCCTTCCGCGCGCTGCGAACCGCTTTGTTGCTCTCCCGGCCCGATCATCCACCGCAGGTCATCCTGGTGACCAGCGCCCTCCCGCGCGAGGGCAAAACGACCGCGGCGGCGAACCTGGCAGTCACTCTCGCTCAATTAGGAGACAAAACCGTCCTGGTGGACGCGGACTTGCGCAAGCCCGGCATCGGCCGCTTGCTGAACCTCGGCACCGGCAAATATGCCGGATTGAGTTCGTATCTCGCCGGCGTCTCCACGCTGGACCTCGTCACCGTCCCGCATCCTTCGATTCCCAATCTTGCGGCCATTCCCACCGGTCCTCTGCCGCCGAATCCTGCGGACCTTCTGTCTTCGCACAAGCTGACGGAGGCCATTGCGGAATTGCGCAAGAAGTTCAAGTTCGTGGTGATTGATTCGCCGCCGATCATGGCGGCCACCGACGCGGTGATTCTTTCGGTTCAAGCCGATGGGGTTCTTCTCGTCGTGCGCAGCGGGGAAACTCCCAAGGAAGCGTTCACCCGCACGCGGGACCTGCTGGTCAGTGTCAACTGCCATTTGCTGGGCGTCGTCCTCAACGCCGTCGATTCCAGCGCCCCGGATTATTATTATTCCTATCGGTACTACCCCTATTCCTACGGCTACGGTCCCCAGGAGTCCCTGGAGCTGGGTCATGAAGAATCCTCCGCTCACGAGCATGTTCCCGCCGTCGAAGTGGACGATTCCGACAAACTCTGAGGAGGCTGCGGTGCGATATCTCATCACGGGTGGCGCGGGATTCATCGGTTCTCACCTTGCGGAACGCTTGCTCGAACAAGGGGATACCGTCGTGCTGTTGGACAATCTCTCCACCGGCAGCATGGAAAACATCCGGCACCTGAAGGGTTCCGGAAATCTGCAATATCATCTGGACGGCATTGAAAATCAGCAACTCCTTGCGGAGCTTGTGGACGACGCCGACGTCATTTTCCATTTCGCCGCCGCCGTGGGGGTCAAGCTCATCGTCGAAAGCCCGGTTCGCACGATTGAGACCAACGTCAACGGCACGCAGAAGATCCTCGAAGCCGCGTCCAAGAAAAAGAAGCTGGTTCTGCTGGCCTCCACTTCCGAGGTCTACGGCAAGAACACCAACGTGCCTTTTCACGAGGATGCCGACCTCGTCCTTGGTCCTACGACGAAGGGACGCTGGAGTTATGCCGCTTCCAAGGCTCTCGACGAGTTTCTGGCGCTTTCCTATTGGAAGGAGAAAAAGCAGCCGGTTATCGTGGTGCGCTTTTTCAACACGGTGGGACCGCGGCAGACCGGCCGCTATGGCATGGTGCTACCGAATTTCGTGAAACGCGCGCTGGCAAATGAACCCATCGAAGTGTATGGGGATGGCCAGCAATCCCGCTGCTTCTGCGACGTGCGGGACACCGTGGAAGCTCTCCTCCGGTTGGTGCCGTTGGAGAGCGCTATCGGAGAGGTCACGAACATCGGCAATATCGAAGAGATCACCATCGAGAACCTGGCCCGGTTGGTCAAGCAGCGGACCGAGAGCTCCTCACCGATTCATTTTATTCCCTACGATAAAGCGTATGAACCGGGGTTCGAGGACATGATGCGCCGCGTCCCGTGCATCGATAAGCTTTACTCCCTGACGAACTTTCGACCGCAGACCAGTCTGGTGGAAATCATCGACCGCGTGTCCGCCTATTTCCGGCAAAAGGAAGGGTCCTTGGCGGCGGCCGCCTCAAAGGGTTCCATAACCTGATGCGGCTGTTAACTGGAGCATTACCTTTTCTGAGCGACTCGAACTGCTCTTTCCTGTAGAATTTCTCCCTAGTACCGTGTTTCTTCTCATGTCTGTTTCTCCGCCCGGCCCAATTTCTGTGGCATCGAAACCGCCGCGGTTCCAGTGGAGCTACCGGCGAACTCTGTGCTTGTTTTTCGTGCTTTCCCTGCCGATGCTCAATCCCATCGTCCATGGGGATGGCGTGGGCTACTATGCCTACGCGCGCGCCGCTCTTATTCAACATAATCTCAATTTCGAAGAGGATTGGCGGCACGGCAACCTGAACTTCGCGCAGTCCCGCACGCGCGACGGCGTGCAGCTTCTGCCGCAGGAATATACGGAAACCGGCTATGTGAGTAATCTTTTTTCGGTGGGTCCCGCCATGCTTTGGTTTCCGTTTCTCCTTCTCGCCCACCTCTTCGTTCTCAGCTGCAATTTTCTGGGTGGTCACATCCCGGCAAACGGTTTTTCCTTCCCCTACGTCCTGGGCATGGCGATCGGCACCGCCGTTTATGGATTTCTTGGGCTTCTGCTGGCTTTTTCACTCGCCAGGAAATACGTCGAGGAAGAATGGGCTTTTCTGGCGACACTGGGCGTGTGGTTCGCCAGCTCCCTTCCGGTCTACATGTATTTCAATCCGGCGTGGTCTCATGCGCATTCCGCCTTTGTGGTGGCCCTTTTTCTTTGGTACTGGGACCATACGCGCCCTTCCCGCGGCACGGCGGAATGGGTCCTCCTAGGCCTTATCGCCGGTTTGATGGTGGATGTCTACTTCCCCAACGGCGTGTTCCTTCTTTTGCCGCTGGTGGAGTCCCTGCTTGCCTACTGGTCGTTTCGAGCCTCTGGAATCCATGCTGCCGGAAATCTCTTTCTCCAAAATCTGGTCTTCCTTTTATCCATTTTCGCCGCCACTATTCCCACCTACATCACGCGCAAGGTTATTTTTGGAGGCTACCTGCGCTTTGGCGCCTATCCCGAGCTTCACTGGGACTGGACGGCGCCTCACTGGAGCTCTGTCCTATTCTCTTCGGATCATGGCTTTATTAGCTGGACGCCTCTTCTCGGGATTGCCCTTCTCGGCCTCTTTTTTCCGCCGCGCCGGGCCCGGGCTCTCGCGCTCTACCTGGCCTGCGGAGCCGCCGCCTTCTATTATTTGATCTCGAGCTACCCGTACTGGGATGGCCTCGCCTCCTTCGGGAATCGATTCTTCATTTCACTTACGCCCATTTTTATCGTTGGCCTCGCGCTTTTGCTTGCAGCCATGGCCCGGCGAATCTCTTCGCCACGCAAGGCTTTTGTCCTCCTGGCGGCCGTTCTTGCCTGCTTCGTCTTGTGGAACTTTGGCTTCATTTTTCAATGGGGAGCACATCTAATCCCCGTCCGCGGGCCCATCTCCTGGAACGAAATGGTCCGCAATCAATTCGTGGTCGTGCCCAAGGAGATCTCTTCGCAAATACGAGTGTATCTGTTTCGCCGGCACGCACTGATGCAACAAATCGAGCAGCGGGACATCGAGCAGTTGAAGGGGAGTGCGCCACGCTAGGTTTCAGGATAAACTGGGGATCTCCCGCCCGGGGTACGTTCCCCCTCGGCACCCTGTTCCTAAATCAAAGGTCACGGAAGGAGTTTGCTCGCGTTTCCAGCGGCTTGCGCTTCATGGCAGTTGTCACTTCCAACCCGGCGCATGCAGTCCCCCAGGCTCGGCGGCCCGGCGGGTATGGCACCATCCGCATCGAGCCTCCCCACGGGTGGTTCAATTTGCGCCTGCAAGAGTTATGGGATTACCGCGAGCTGCTGTACTTCTTTGTCTGGCGCGACGTGAAGATTCGCTATAAGCAAACCGCCATCGGCGTTCTCTGGGTCGTCCTTCAGCCTCTCCTTACCATGCTCGTAGCCACCCTCTTCTTCCATAAACTCGCTAAGATTCCCTCGCCGGGTCTGCCCTATGCCGTTTTCTGTTTTGCCGGCCTTGTGCCATGGTCATACTTTTCGGCTGCGCTCCTGAATGCAACCAACGTCGTGGTAGATAATCAGCGGGTGATAACCAAGGTCTTTTTCCCCCGCTTAATTCTTCCGTTTTCCGCGGTGTTGTCCGGCCTGGTGGACTTTGTCATCGGGTTTATAGTTCTTGTCATATTCACAATTTCGTATGGAATCCGCCCGGCGATTAGCGTGCTGCTGCTGCCACTGTTTCTCCTGCTGGCCGTCCTGACAGCCTTGGGCGTTGGCCTTTGGCTTTCCGCGCTCAATGCGCTCTATCGCGACGTACGTTTTCTAATGGCGTTCATCATTCAGTTCTGGACGCTGGCTTCGCCCGTGTACTACTCGAGTTCTATGGTGCCCGAGCGTTACCGCTGGATTTATGGCCTCAATCCCATGGCCGGCGTCATTGATGGATTCCGTTGGGCTCTTACCGGGCGCGGGGAAGCGCCTGGTGCCGTCCTGATCGCGTCTACGGCTATGGTATGCCTCGTCGTCTTCAGCGGTCTTATTTTTTTCACGCACATGGAAACAAGCATTGCCGACCGGGTTTAAATAGATCGCCTATGTCCACGCCCGTGATTACAGCAGAGAATTTGAGCAAGCGCTACCAGAGGGGCATGGCGCCTGCCAGCGGCCTGCTGCGCGATTCCCTGGCACTGGCCCTGCGCGCCCCGTTCCGGCTCTTCCGCCGCGACCGCAAGGAAACTTTCTGGGCGCTGAAGGATGTCTCGATCGACGTTCATGAAGGCGAGGTTCTCGGCCTGATTGGGCGCAATGGTTCCGGCAAAACCACGCTCTTGAAAATTCTCTCGCGCATCACCCGCCCCACGGAGGGCTGTGCGGAGATTCGTGGCCGCGTCGGCAGCCTACTCGAGGTCGGTACGGGGTTCCATCCGGAGCTTACCGGGCGCGAGAACACGTTCCTGAGCGGCGCGATTCTCGGCATGGGCAAGCGGGAAATCACTCGCAAATTCGACGAAATCGTCTCCTTTGCCGAGCTGGAAGAATTCATTGATACACCCGTAAAGCATTATTCCACCGGCATGTACGTCCGTCTGGCCTTTGCGGTCGCGGCGCATCTCGAGCCGGAAATTCTTCTGGTGGACGAGGTCTTGGCCGTCGGCGACATCCGCTTCCAGAAAAAATGTCTTGGCAAAATGGGCGACGTGGCCCGCACCGGCCGCACCGTGATCCTGGTAACCCATCAGCTCAATCAGATTCGCCGCCTTTGCAGCCGTGTCGTGTGGCTCGATGGCGGAGCGCGCCGCCAGACCGGTCCCACTTCCGAAGTCGTGAGCGCTTACGAGGAAGACATGAGCTCCGGCAGCCTGGAAGATGCCCGGCCGGTCGAGGGTGCCGCTCAGTTCCTGCGTTGGAAGCTCATCGGCGCCAACCGCACCACCGACCACGTGCTGCCCTCGGAAGGCGAAATGTCCGTCAGCTTCCTGCTTCGCGTGAATCAGGATTTGCGCGGCGTTCATCACGGCATCGGTCTGTACGACCAGCATCGTCACCTGCTTTGGGGCAACGCGTTGGACGGCGTAACGCTGGAGCCCGGCCATCATGAATTCCGCTATACGCTTCCAACCCTCCCCTTGCGCCCGGGCGTTTACTCCTGGCGGGTGGCGTTGTACGACGGCGGCGTGCGCGTCGATGATTGGGAGTGCGTGCCAAACATGCATGTCGTCACGGCTCCGATTACCCACTACCGGGATGAATCCGCCGGCTTCCTCAATATTCCCTCGAAACTCGAAATCGTTCCTGCTCGTTCATCGGGATGACCGGTTTCGACCTGCAAAGTATTTTGTTTGGGGCATCGCTCGCGGCCATGCGACGGCCGTAGCGTTTGGATAAGGTTTATGATTCCATTTGTTCTGCATGCGGGATTGCGAGCCCAATGAGGATCAAGCGGTTGGATATCCTGCGTTGCGTGGCCATTCTGATGGTGGTCGCGGCGCACGCACGAATCTCTCCTTTAGCAGAGAGAGTGGGATGGGCGGGAGTGGACCTCTTTTTCGTGTTGAGTGGATTTTTGATCTCGGGTTTGCTGTATTCGGAGTACAAGAAGCGGGAGTCCATCAGTGTCCGGCGCTTCTTCATTCGGCGCGGCTTCAAGATTTATCCGGCTTTTTATCTTATGCTGCTGGCCACTTTTATCGCTCAAGCCCTGTTTTGGCATGCCGCGCCTCAGCCGCTGCCCAATTTTCTTCGCGAAGTCTTCTTTGTTCAAAATTATCGTTTTGCGATATGGACGCATACATGGTCCCTCGCGGTGGAAGAGCACTTTTACATAGGTCTGGCGCTTTTGCTTTTGATCCTGGCCCGCTCTTCTGCCAAGCGGTCCAACCCCTTCGAGAAAATTCCCCTGATATTCCTCATGCTTGCCGGTACTTGCCTCGTATTGAGAATTCTCACCATTTGGCTGACGCCCGCTTCGAAATTTCAAACTTCCTTCGTGATGAATCCCACGCACACACGGATTGATGGACTTTTCTTCGGGGTGCTCATCGGCTACCTCTACCACTTCCGGCCGGAAGTCATAAAGCGCATCTTTCGGCCCGGAAGGAACCGTGTCGTCATCGGGATTCTCACAACCGTGTTGCTCTCCACATGTTACTTCTTCTCGCGGGACGATCATTTCTTGTTGACCTTCGGATTGACATTTTTGTATTTGGGTTTCGGTGCGCTCCTGATTTTCTTTCTAGAGGTCCGGAACGTACTCTCCGGAAAACCGGCGGGGATTGCGGAGAAAGTTGGAACGGGTTGCGCATATGTGGGGACTCACTCGTATTCGATCTATCTGTGGCATGTTCCGTTTCTAGTGGCCGTCTCCGTCTTTCTCCGGAAGGTGGTCCATACGCAATTGCCTTCGATTCTGCTCAGTGGAGTCTATGTCTTGGGAAGTTGCGCGTTGGGAATTTTGCTTGCAAACCTCATCGAGTTCCCGATTTTACGTCTCCGGGACAGATTGTTTCCCGCCCTTCAAAAGCCGGTTATAACGAATGCCGCTAATCAAGGTACGGCAGACTCTTGCGCTTGATTGAGACCCATCGCGAACGGTTCTGGTGCGGCTCTCGCTTTCCCTCTCCACTTACTACTCTGCGTTGACGATCTTTGATACCCTAGCCGTACGCCCTAAAATGTGGCAATAGCCTCGTCCGGCGAAGAGGAATCACGACGAGAGGAACCGCTGCACGATGAATAGCGCCACTTCTGGAGGAAATCCAGGCCCTGCACAAG
>Ga0074044_10004544_pt1 | contig 11464 bp, 12 predicted proteins | sample BogForMeECP23OM1_FD_94443 | JGI IMG/M metagenome (GOLD analysis project Ga0074044, IMG submission 94443) | Bog forest soil microbial communities from Calvert Island, British Columbia, Canada - Bog Forest MetaG ECP23OM1 | ecosystem: Environmental > Terrestrial > Soil > Wetlands ...
TCGACGCACGGACCCGCGCCATACGGCGAGTGTTCCGCGCTGAAGGCATCTTCCCCGCCCAAAATGCCGCTCCCGGCCAGGACGCTGTAAGCGAGCGTGGCCTGCCACTGTTTCTTGTTGGTCTTGTCAAAAGCGATGACGGTTTTCCCGGCGGTCAGCACGTTGACGGTTTTCAACGGAAACAGGGCCGGCGGTCCGACAACCTCGCCGGTCCAATCCGCAGTTTCCGTGGAATCCGGGCGGCGGATGGTGACTTGATAACGGCTATCATCCTCCTGGACCGTGTCGCCGCCGCGGTTGCGTTGCATCTCGTTGAGAATTTCGTTGGCGACATCGGCCGTTTTGGTGGCGTTCAAATTACCGCTGTCGAGCGCGGATCTTGCCGGCGCGGCCTTCATGGCAGAGCGCGTGATGATGTTTGTTTGCATTATCCGCACGCCAAATTGAAGGCTGCCATATTCGCTCGGTATGAGAGAAAAGCTGCCCGCCGTCAAGGGGTTATCAAACAACCGGGAGGCCAGCGCGCCTTGCCGTGGTTGGGAACGGGCTTCATCCGATCCATCGTCGGCTTCCTGCATGATGCGTTCCTGGTGCATGCTGCTGGCCAACAACGCGGGCAAGGCGATCCGCGCGGGCAACGGCAAACTTTGCGCCTGCTCCGCGACTTTTCCCGGGTCCAGCGCTTTCCCGGCGTTGGCTCCCGGCACCAGCGGCAGACCGGCGGCCGGTGAACCAGCCGCGCCTCCGGCTGAAGCCACGACCGTCGTGCCGGGCGCATTGCGCGCCCCTGCAACCGCGGGCTTTCCCGGCGGGCCGATTGCCTCGGTGCGCGACTCGCCGGTGGCCAGATTGACGTGCGTGATGAGTTGTTGCCCGGCTTGACTTTCACCCATCATCAGCAGTTCGCCGCCTTGTGAAACCATTTCCCCAAAGCCGCCCGCGAGCGGGATTTCCTGCAATACTTTGCCGGTGTCCCAATCATAATGCGTGAGTCTGTCTGGAGCGCTGACCCAGACGTTCGAACCGTCAACTTGCAATTGCAACCCTGCCTCCATCCCCCGTTCAATGAATTGGGTCATATCTTCCTCTTTCCCCAAGGCAGCCACCGCCCGTATGTTTCCACTTTCCGTGGCGACCGCGTCCTTGATTAATTGCTGGTCAATCAATTGACGCGACCAGATTTCCTTTTTTGAACCGATGTCGTAACGCGCCAGGGTGCCGCCATGCAGGAAAACAATCTGGTTTTTTCCGCAAAGCCTGGCTTGGCCGGAATGGGCGGCTTCGGTGAAGCGAACGGAAAAGACCGGGTGAGGGACCGAACCGAACCACGCATACCAAAACCAAAAACCAAGCAACGCGACCACAACGGCGGCAATGGCGCTGGAAATCTTGCCGGTCCGCCGCCAGAATTCCCCTTCAACAACTGATTTCTGGCCGGCATAGACGGGAACCTTGATTTTCCTGGCTTCGGCCCTGGCTTTGCACAGGGGCGAACAGACGTAGCCGAAAAGTTCCATGCACTTCGGGCACATTGGCTTCTGGCAGACGACGCAGCGTTCCACGCAAAGTTCGCCCCGGTGTTTGAGGCAGAACTGCGGCGCTTCGGAGCCGGCGGCGGTTTCGACGGTTTGACCGGCCGGTTCAGCCACGGGCGCAACGTGCAGGCGTGGCGGGGCGGCGGAAACGGGTTCGGCGGGTGGCGGCGTGGCAGCGGGCGTGCCCAGGCCAAGCTCCTGCCGGATCAGTCCGTTGACGAAATCGGAGGAATCCAGCCCGCAACTCGGGCAGACAAACCGCACCGGGTTCTCCGCCATTTCCGGCGTGATGTCGAAGGCATATTTCGCACCGCACGCGCACTGGATTTTCATGAGATGCCTACGGTTTGGGATTCAATAGCACGACGCCTTGAGTGATGGCGAGCGAAAAGGGAACCTTCGCCGGGGTCATTTCCATATGCCCGTCGCCGAAAAGAAAATTCCCGCCGTATTTGTGATGGTTGTTGCCCGGCGGCTTGCCGGTGGTCGAAAATGCATAATCACCGGCATTTTTCGACTGGGTATTCACCTGCCGGTCGGACATCAATGCCTGTTGCGCGTCATTCAGATGCACGCCCATGTAATAGGCATAGCTGATCCTTCGATTGCGAAACGACTCGCCCTCGGGCAAGGCTGAACCCCTGCCGCCCGGGCAGATGAAAACGGACGTGTCCACCGTGTACCGTGGCACCAGGACGCACAACACCGCCTCGGAAGTTTGCGCGTTGGTGTCTTCCGGCAATTTCCCGGCGTAGTCATTGGAGTAAATTTGCATCGCCAGATAAATTTTCGAAAGATTCTGCTGGCAGGCCTTTTTTTCGGCGCGTTGCCGGTTGGCCGAACCGAAGCCCCACATCATCGTCGTCATGATGACCATCAGCGCCAACGTGATGAGCAGTTCGACAAGCGAAAAGCCCGCTTGGGCCGAACCTGGGACGCGACAAACTTCTCGAAAGCCGTTCACCGGCATGCGCCCGCTTTGCCCAAACGCCTTCATATTTGTCTTATAACTTAATCTTGCGCTCGTGGCAATGCAAAGTTGTCCCCTTTTACACGTTGGAGGGCCCCGGCATTTTCTGAACTGTGTTGCGCTTGAACGAGGCTTGGCCCGGGCATCATCATTTTGGGCTTTGAGCAGGCGCAGGAGTCAGCGGCCCCAAGACATACACGGTCACGCCTTCCGGCGGCACCCGGCCGAAGACAAACGGCAGCGGTCCCCATACCGACGCATAAAAACCAGCGCCGATTGTTTCATTCCAAGTCGCCAGCAGGCTTGGACCGGGAACCGTCAGAGTTTCGCGCATGGCAACCTCTCGAGGATCCGGAGGAAGGAGATTGGAGTTGTTGTGAGGGATGGCGAGACGATCGCCGGGATTGACCACGGAACTTTCCAGGTCCCACGGTGACGCGCCCAGCGCCTCCAGGTAGTATTGAAACCCCCAATGCCCTTGGAACCACAGCGGTCTCGTCGCGTGGCCATATCTGGCCCAGACCTGCCGGGCGCTTTGGCGAACCGCGGTGGCGAGCTGGAAATCCGCACGCGCCGCCAGCAGGGCAAGCGCTCCGCCGGCCGCGAGACTGATGCTTACGCCGCGCGGCCAGGTTTTACGGCCTGCCAATACATTTCGTTCCAGATGCCGGACGAGCAATATCGCCACCGCCGGCGCCATCGGCAGTAGCGAGCGGCCATTGACGTCCCAATTGAAAAAGCTCGTGAATAAAAAGGCGCCGAACACCCACAGCGCCAGCAACCAGGAGTGGGCGTCGCGCCGGGTCCAGACTTCCGCCAGCGTCAGTGCCAGCACCCACGCGCCGCCAACTGTCCAAAAGACGATTTGAATTTCCACGAACGGCCCGGTTACGCCTTGCAGCGGATTATAATTCTTCGTCATTATCCCGACGGTGAGGATCGCGGCGGCCATCAAAACCACCACCGCTGCAAACGCGGCCAGCGGGCGCGTCCGCCACAACAACGGCGCGAAAAAAAACGCCACGGCCAGACAACCACCGGTGAAGGTCAGCCCGGCCAGGCCGGCGACCATTCTCGAAAGTCCGTGAAGTCCCTTTACTGACATGGCGTAATCCGTCGCGCTGGCAAACAAGGGATGCCCGTAAAGCAGCAGGGTGGCCAATTGATAGACGTAGAGCATCGCCAGTGGAATCAGCAGACGGATGGCCCACCATCCCAAGCGGCGTTTGTCAATCAGACTGTAGGCCGCCAGCAGTGGAACGAGGCACGCGCCGTAATATTTGGCCAGTGCCGCGAGTCCGATCAAAAGTCCGGCGGCGGTCAATTTCCAAAAATGATTCTGTTCCATCCCCTCCAGCCACAACACCACCGCCCACACCCAGAACGCCAGCATCAGCACGTCACACAGCACGGTCGTGGCCGAAACCAGAAAGACCGGCATGAACAAGGTGGCGTGCGCGGCCAGCACGGGCCAATGGCACAACCGGCGCGCCAGCCGGCAGGTCCCCAGAATGGCGGCCAGGGCGGGCAGCAGAAAAGCGGCGTGCAACCCCACTTCATTCCAGCCAAATATTTTTGCCGCCAGCGCCAGATAATAACAGGCCAAAGGCGGATTTTTCGTCACGACCGACATCGGCATCGCTGTCCCATACCAATTGACAACGAACCCGTAAGGATTGCCGGGATGCATCTGGATTTGGCGGGCCGTCCAAAGAAAGAGCGGCTCATCAATGTTAAACGGCTTGGCCAAAAACGGAACCAGCGCGGCCAGCACAACCAGCGTGAGTGTCCAATCGGGATGAAGCGCAAACCAGCGCCGGATTTTATTCAACAACTCTCTGCCGAAACGCCATGTCGGAGCGGCCATGTCGATTCCTTCTAACGGAATTCAGTCCACGTGAAAACATTTTTCGCTCGCCAAAACCATCCTGGGCAGGCAAAGAGTGCGTTTCGCTTATTGATTTCATGAACGAACAGATTGTCATCCTTGATTTTGGTTCGCAATACACGCAGGTCATTGCGCGCCGCATTCGCGAGTGCAACGTGTATTCGCAAATCCTGCCCTTCGACACGCGGGCGAGGGAAATTGCCGCGCTGAAACCCAGGGGAATCATCCTGTCCGGCGGCCCGTCCAGTGTGTATGCCAAAAATGCGCCCTTGCCGGACAAAAAAATCTTTGAGCTCGGCGCTCCCGTGCTCGGCATCTGCTACGGCGTGCAACTGCTCGCCCAGTTTCTTGGCGGCAAGGTCGAGAAGGGCAGCAAACGCGAATACGGCAAGGGCACGCTCGCCGTCAAGGACGCGACGTGCGCGCTGTTTCGCGGCCTGCCGGCGGAGCTTCAGGTTTGGAATTCGCATGGCGACAAACTCACAAAACTGCCGCGCGGCTTTAAACCCGTCGCCATCACGGAGAACTCGCCGTTTGCCGCCATCGAGAACCGCGCGCAAGAACTTTTCGGTCTCCAGTTCCATCCCGAAGTCGTCCACACGCCGCGCGGCAAGGAAATCATTTCCAACTTCGTCCACCGCATTTGCGGCTGCGGCAAAAGCTGGACGATGCGCAAGTATGCCGGGCAGGCCGTGGAGGAAATCCGCCGGCAGGTCGGCAGGGAAAAGGTGATTCTCGGTTTGAGCGGGGGCGTGGATTCGTGCGTCGCGGCGGCGCTGCTGCACAAGGCCATCGGCAATCAACTGACCTGCATCTTCGTCAACAACGGTCTGCTCCGCGCGCGCGAGGCTGAGGTCGTGCAGGAGGTGTTCGGCAAACATTTCCGCATCAAATTGCAATACGAGGACGCCTCGAAACTGTTTTTGAGGCGGCTCAAGGGCGTCGCCGACCCCGAGCGCAAACGCAAAATCATCGGAAAGACATTCATCGAGGTTTTTGAAAAGGCTGTAGAGTCGAACCTGCGGCTCGATTCGGCGCACAGCGCCGACACTACAACCCGCCGGGCAAAGTTCCTCGCGCAAGGGACGCTTTATCCCGACGTGATTGAATCCATGCCCATCGCCGGCAATCCGGCGGCGATGATCAAAAGCCATCACAACGTCGGCGGCCTGCCCAGGAAAATGAAGTTTCAACTGGTCGAACCGTTGAAATGCCTGTTCAAGGACGAAGTCCGCCAGCTCGGACTCGAACTGGGGTTGCCGAAGGAAATTGTTCTCCGCCAGCCCTTCCCCGGCCCCGGCCTCGCCGTGCGCTGCCTCGGTGAAGTGACGCCGGAGAAATTGCGGGTGCTGCGCCGCGCCGACGCGATTGTGGTGGAGGAGATGAAGGCGTGGGGGCTTTACTACAAGACGTGGCAGACGTTCGCGGTGCTGCTGCCGGTGCGCAGCGTGGGTGTGCAGGGCGACGAGCGCACCTACGACTGGACGCTCGCCATCCGCGCCGTGGAATCGCAGGACGGCATGACGGCGGACTGGGTGAAGCTGCCGTATGAGTTGCTGGAGAAAATCTCGCTACGCATCACGAATGAGGTGCGCGGGCTGAACCGCGTCGTCTTCGACCTCACCAGCAAGCCGCCGGGGACAATTGAATGGGAATAATCAAATCGGCTGCAACTCCCACTTGCGGGCGCGGGCAGCCAGCAATTCGACGACCTGAGGCCAGTCGTGAAGTGTGGCCGGGTCAAAATCCGCTCCGTTTGGCCAGACCAGCGTGTGAACTTCGGGATCAATCCGCACCTGGTTGAACAATTCCAGTTCGCGCAACGGGCTGTAAAGTTCACCCCTTAAAACGGGGCTAAAATCAATCGTCTGTTCCGTGCCGTCATCAAACCCCACCTGCAGCGTATGGGGCGCGACAATCCTGACGGAACACACTTTGTAAATCGAATGCTTCATGCGGCCATTCTCACGCTAAAGGTGCGATAGGACGCGGCGCTTGTCCAGCTTGCAATCGCGCCCAGTCCTCCAACAGTTCGAGTTGATGCAATTCCGCCCATGCCTCAACCATGCGCTGCTGGCGGCGGGGCAAACCGCCCGAAATCAACTCCACGGGATCAATGCCACAAACGACAACGTCATCCTGATAATAGGCGTGAAAATGCGGGGTGTGATGCTGGACGCCGGCCTCCAAGTACATCCGGATGATGATCCCGAAAAAGCGGCTCAATTCAGGCATGGCGAAAGTCTATTGCATTGGCCAGCGTCCTTCAAACACTTCCTGCCATCCCCCGCCAGCAAGCCGCCGGGGACAATTGAATGGGAATAGTCCGGCGTGAATTTTTTGCTGGTTTTTGTCGAGGCGCGCCGCTAATCTGGCCGCATCACCAACTCATATCGGCCTATGGAAATCATCTTCAACTGCCCGAATTGCGAACAGGAACTGTCTGTGGACAGCGAGGGTGCCGGCTCGGAAATCAAATGTCCGACTTGCGGCGCGAAAATCACAATCCCGAACAGACCGCCCGAAGCGGCGCCGGCACCTCCGCCGGACGCCGGCTTGCATCCCCTCAATCCCATCGCTTCGTCCGCCGCTGCCAAAATCGAGATGCATCTCAAGGTGCCCGTGCGCGACAAGCCCGGCGAATCCCTGGTGAAAAAGGCGGTGCCCCTGGTGGTCGCCACCAGGGCCGCGGACAAAAAGATCCGCACCCGCACGATTCGCCACTCGACGTGCATTGAAGCCGGCCACGACAAGTTTGACGAACGGATCACGGAATTTTTGAACGAGGTCGGCGAGGCCAATATTGTCGGCGTTCACATCGTCAACTACGAGCACCTTGACGCCAGCACACAAAAGGTATTGTTGGATTATGGCGTGTTGGTGGTCTATCGAGGTTAAATCCGCTTGTGCGCGCCTTGACTTGCCGGTTTGAGGTCGTTACTGTCGCCGCGTGTATCGCTGGTTTGTTTTTTGGATGGTGCTCGTTGTGGGCGTGGCCCTGCTGCCGTTCCGTTCGCCCGCGCCGCTGATTTATGTGCCGGGCGAGGGCTGGTATTACGAACCTTACGGCGAAACCGCGAAGTGGCAGCGCAGCCGCGCCAAGGATCAGTTGGAGGTAGCGGAACAGGCTTTCAAAACCGCCGATTACACCATCGCGTTGCGGGCGGCGCATCGCGTTCTGCGCGTGTGGCCGCTGTCGGATTACGCGCCACGCGCCGCATATCTCGTCGGGCGCAGCCTCGAAGCCATCGGCAAGGATGAGGCGGCCTTCAACGCCTACCAGAATATCATTCAAAAATATCCCAAAAGCGCGCAATACGAAGACATTTTGTGGCGGCAATATGCAATTGCCAACCGTTTTCTCCACGGCCAATGGTTCAAGCTGTGGGGCTACATCCCGCTTTACACCTCAATGGATCAAACGGCAAAGATGTTTGGCAAAATCGTGGACAATGGCCCTTACAGCGACGTGGCGCCGCATTCCCAATTGCGCATCGGCGCCGCGCGAGAAAAGCAGAAAGATTACCCCGAGGCGGTGAAGGCTTACGAAACCGCCGCCGACCGTTACCACGACCAGCCGGTGATCGCCGCCGATGCACTCTATCGCGAAGGCATCACGTATCAAAAACAGGCCGCCGCCGCCGAATATGACCAAAGCACCGCCGGCCAGGCCATCGCGGCTTACACCGATTTCATCACGCTGTTCCCCGACGACAGGCGCGTGCCCCGGGCGCAAAGGGCCATCGCCGTGCTTAAAGCCGAACAGGTGCGCGGCAATTTTGAAATCGCGCAATTTTACGAAAAAAGCAAAACCCTGAGCGCCGAGCAGCGGCGCAACGGCGCCATTGTTTATTACAACGAAGTGTTGCAACTCGATCCGAATTCACGCTTCGCCGCGCAGGCGCGCCAGCGAATCGAGTCGCTCAAATCGCGCCCCCAGGCTCCGACGAGTTGAAATGCGCGCGCCCGGACTTTTTCTGACCTGCGCAATGGCGTTGTTGCTGGCTGGCTGTGCCGGATATCACCTCGGCCCGGTCAACCCCGGCTCTCGCCCTGGAGGTGAAAGCTCCATTGAAGTGCTCCCATTCAACAACCAGACGCTGCAGCCGCGGCTCGGCGATGCCGTGACGCAGGCGCTGCGCGAACGGCTCCAGACCGACGGCACCTATCAACTCGCCACGCAGGGAGGGGGCGACATTGTCGTCACCGGCGTCATCACGCGTTACCATCGCGAAGGCTTGAGTTATTTGAACACCGACGCTTCGACCGTGGCAAATTATCGCATCGACATCACCGCACACGTCATCGCGCGCGAACGCAGCACCGGCAAACTCCTGCTGGACAAGGACGTGACTGGTTACACGCTCGTCCAGGTTGGCTTGGATCTGGCCAGCGTCGAACGCCAGTCTCTGCCGTTGCTGGCGGAAGATTTGGCGCGTAATACGGTGGAATTGTTGACCGAAGGCGCGTGGTGAAATGTCTTGCTTCCGCCGTGACGATTGCTCATTCTGCTGCTTCTTATTCGTACCAACAACTAATTATCAACATTATGAAAAAACAAATTGTCAAATTCACCTTGAGTCTTTTCGCAACTGCCATCATCGCTGCGCCCATGCTTTCCCGTGCGCAGGACAACGGCACCAACCCGCCGGCGGCGCCCGGGCAAACCGAGCCTGCCAAACCCAAAAAACACGAAGGCCTGGTCTTTCGCGGCCCGGTCAGCGCCGTGGACACCAAGGCGATGACGTTGACGGTCGGCAAGCGCACCTTCGAAGTCACGTCTGAAACCAAAATCACCAAAAACGGCCAGCCCGCGATTCTGAGCGACATCGCCGTGGGCGACAAGGTCGGTGGCGCCTACAAGAAAGCCGACGACGGAAAGCTCACCGCCACGACGATTAATGACGGCAAGAAGCCGGGTAACGAAGCGAAGCCATAGGCAGATACCACGGATAGTTTTCGCGGCGGGCGGCAGCGCCCGCCTTCTTTTTTATCCCCGTTTCCACCAACTGGTCAGGCTCTTGGGCTTGGCCTCTGGCGCCTGGGATTGTTGCACCAGCAACTCGCTGCGGGACGCCGTCAGGCTCATGATGAATTCATCGTAGCTGAGAAAACGGTCCGCCGGATTTTTCGCCAGCGCGCGCACCAGCGCGTCGCTGGTGGATTGCGTGATTTCCGGCACAACGAGGTTCGGCGGCGTGAGCTGCGTCTGCACCTGAGCCACTACCACCTCCTCAACCGTTGGCGCGTCAAACGGCACGTGACCCGTCAAGGCGTGATACAGCGTCCCGCCCAGGCTGTACATGTCGGACAAAAAAGTTTCCGCCTCGCGCTTGATTTTTTCCGGCGCGACGTAATACGGCGTTCCCCACGTGATGTCATCGCCTTCCTGTTCCGCATCGGTCTTGCGCGCAAGGCCGAAGTCAATGAGCTTCGGCTCGTGGTCGGCGTTGAACAGAATGTTGCCGGGCTTGATGTCGCGGTGGAGCAGATCGTATTTGAGCGCCATGTCGAGCGCGGAGGCGATTTTGATGCCGATGTCGAGCACGTCCAACTCCGGCAGCGCGTGCAGCTTTTCGATGCGCGCGTCCAGGCTGCCGCGGTCGGCGAGTTCCATGACGAGGTAACGCTGGTCCTCCGCCTCGTCAAACGTGTAAATGTGGACAATGTTCGTGTGATTGAGCCGGGCGCACGCGCGCGCTTCGCGGTAAAAACTTTCCAGCGCTTTCGGATCCTGTAGCAGGTCCTTCTTCATCAATTTCACCGCCACCATCCGCTCCAGCGTCGTGTCCCAAGCGCGATACACCGTGCCCATGCCGCCCGCCCCGATTTTGCTGCGCAGTTCGAATTGCCGCAGTTGCATCGGCATCATGATGGCGTGCCCGCACTTCTTGCACGGCTCGGTGGCCAGCGGCGGAAGGTCACCCGGAATGAACACCTTCGCGTCGCACCCCGGACACGTGACCATGCGTAATGGTGTGTCGCTCATGCCCGCCTCAATTTACCACCGTCCGCTCCGGCGACAAGTCTGGAGAAGCGCTGTTTTTTTCAAGGCAAAAACTCTTTGACAAACGCGGGAAATTGGTGTTTCTTTGCGCCGGTAGAACATGAAAACCACGTTTGTGAAAACACTGAAGCACGCGCCGGTCAATGGCTGCATGGCCATTGGGCAGCCCGTCCTCCGCAGTAGCCATGCTACGGAGGGTGGACGCGACTCCCGTCTTTTGGGCAACGTGGGAACGAAATCCTAAGACCAACCAACCGATTTCAGAAACCCGCGATTGCCCGTCAATCGCGGGTTTTCTGTTTGTTAAACCGAAACCAAAAAACGAAAGGCGAAAACATGAACAAAAACCAAAAACGGGCCTTCGCCGCGCCGAAGTGGCTTCGGCCACGCAGGCGGGTGCCGACCGGGTTCGCCCCCGAAACGCGCTTTGAGCTGCGGCCCACGTCCACCCTCCGCAGTAGCTCTGCTACGGAGGACGGGCCGCCTGCTCCCTTCCGCGCACTTCAGGAAACGGAGCTTGAGCGGCTTAAAAAGCGGCTGCTGGCGGCGCAATTGGCGCGCGCCACCGAACCGGAGTTGAACACTCCGTTGTGGCACGCGGCCAACGAGGCGGCGGCACTGGCATGGGTGACATTTTATCCCCTGCTGGTGTTCCCGGTGTTGTTTGAGGAAAAAACCCGGGCTGCCGTCCGCCAGGCCAGACGCCAGGCGCGCATCTACGCGAACAGCCGTGAACTGCTCGCCGCATGAAAACGCAAATGCAGACCTCTGCAAAATCAGATTTCTTGCGAGGTGTAGCGTCCGGCCTGTGGCCGGATGGTCGAGGCACAGCCTCGACGCCACACTTTTTGCAGAAATCTCGAATGAGTACCGTGGGGATACTGGCGTGTGCGGGGGGCCGTTTACACGGGCGAAGGAATTTTTACGCCCGCGCCAACGGCTTGCCGTGTTTGATGTCATGAGGTCTTGCTTCCCACCGATGACCTTTTTCACATACCCATTCAAGTTTCGTGCTTTCATTGATATAGAACTTCGACAGCAGTTTTCCACCGCGAGAAATTGCA
>Ga0074044_10004545_pt1 | contig 11463 bp, 13 predicted proteins | sample BogForMeECP23OM1_FD_94443 | JGI IMG/M metagenome (GOLD analysis project Ga0074044, IMG submission 94443) | Bog forest soil microbial communities from Calvert Island, British Columbia, Canada - Bog Forest MetaG ECP23OM1 | ecosystem: Environmental > Terrestrial > Soil > Wetlands ...
GCTCTTGCCATCAAAGGTGAAGGTTCCCTTGGCGTGACGCCGCATCAGCAGCGTATCACCCACTTGCCGATGGTAAAGCGGAGGGGTAACTCGACCTCTCATCACCAGCTCAAAGAAGAACTCCACTTCCGCCTCATGCGGGCTCGAGCAGATGGAGTACGCCCGCTCCACTACCTTGCCATCCTCGTCGATTCCCAGAGTCGCGTGCTGGCCGGGTTTAAAGGCAAGGGGGTGCTCGGGACGAACCCGGATGGACCACAAATCCTCGGTATGATCTTTGCGGAAGATAATCTTAGCTTTCTGGAACCTCTCGACAGAAGCCGTCATGCAGTCTGTACTTGCCTCCTTCGATCAGTTTGCGGACCTGGAGCACACTATCCCGCGGGCGGTGTGGGGACTCGACCGCGCAAGCGTAGCTCCAGGGACGTGGATGGATAACCCACCCTTCCAGAATCTCAGAACTCCAGGCGTGGGTCAACTGGCGAAAAATCTGGTGAAGGATCACGCGGCGCCACATCCGCCACAGGCACGGGAGTGTGGCGCCCCGGGATTAATGCGGCTGCACGCCGGATGAGAACTGGTGGAATTGCCAAAAGTAGAGAATTCCCACCCAGACCAGGCTCACAACGGTGGCGATGGCAAAAGTCTTGCCCATGAACTTCTCGGTAACTTGTTTGCGCCAGGCACGGACGGAAAGAATTACCAGCGCCAAGCCCACGAGGATGGCGAAGCCGTGCAGCGGCGTTTCATAAGCACCGGATGGTTTACCGCCCAGAAATCGGAACATCGCTGCGATGTGTCCGATGAACCCCCCCGTCAACACGCTGAAGATAAACCAGACGATGGGCGCAACCATGCCCAACATGTAAGGAAATTTATCTTCACCGAAAAAGACCATCAGCGCGATGACCAGGAAGATGGTCGATGTCAGCAGTTCGTAAATGAAACGCTCGGGAACGGCGAAAGCACTGGCAACCACAAGAACCAAGGTCAGGAAGGCAGCAAGAAACACCCATCGGTCAGACATAGTCGCACTCCTTAAGTTAGCGCTTGGATCGAACCTCACGCCGCCCCGGCGCTGGAACCCTTCCCAGCGTAATGGGAGACGGATTTTCGGCGGCGTTTTGGCGTCGCAGATTCGTTGACCGTAGCTCGAATCAAACTACCGTAGAGCGGCGCAAGTATACCACACAGAATCAACACCGAAGCGCTAACAAACACCAAGCTGGGCTTTCCGGATTTCAAAAGTTAGGATAGACTCAAACTGTGCGCCTGTAGCTCAGATGGACAGAGCGGCAGACTTCGAATCTGTAGGTCGGGAGTTCGAGCCTCCCCAGGCGCGCCAGCCAACCCTTCGGCATTCCCGCCCCACCGCTCCTGCTCAAACGCCACCTCCAAGACCTGCGATGGCTTCGGGAGGAGTTTTGGTAAGGAGAATGAGGCCTTGATTCTGCCCACACAGGCGAGAAACACAACCACCTTCGTGCGCTTACCCGTTCCCGGGCATTGCCGGGTCAAAAGGCGGCGGCGATGGCCGTGGCGGTTTTGCCAACACTCATCCCCCGCCTTCCCGGCGAAAGCGGAGAAGGTTAACCGCGGTCGGCGTGCACAAAACAGCTTGGGTGCTCTCAGTGTTTGGCGAGCTTGTCTGCCATCGACAGCAACAGCCTGCGATTCGTGCTCGACATGGTCTCAAAAGACTTAATCAGCCTCTTGACCGGTTTACTCAGGTTCACCTGATCGGGAACCTTCGGTGCAGAAGGCTTTCCCTCACCCTGGAAAAGCAATTGGTAAGGTTCTATTTCCAACGCTTTGGAAAATTTTTCCAGAGTTGCAATTGAGGGTGCTGTGTATCCGCCTTCAACGCGAGAGATGTACGAGCGCAAGAGACCAGACCGCCGTTCGATGTCGCCTTGCGAGAGACCTTTGACTTCACGCAATTGTCTTAATCGTTTACCTACGTCCATAGCTGCATTAGAACAGAATCAGAACCCCCTGTCAACCGTATGAACTTAATAATCTAGCAGCTTACTAAATCCATTAAGGTACCTGCTTTGTGCTTTCCGATAAAGATAGCTCCCAAATCTCGACTCTCGCATCTTGAAACACTCCCCAGATTTGCATTTTACCTTTTGACTTTCGCTTAGGGCTTCGTCGCGCGCAGAGCTTCCCTCGCCAGCCACTCGAGCATGAACATCGTGAGCGTGCAGCCCGGGGCTTCCGTGAGCGATGGAATCAAGATTGCCAGGTCCGAGCCCTCGGCAAGGTCGCGATCGTTGCTGTCGGTTATGGAAAGCACCCGCGCGCCGTTCAGCCGCGCTTGTGCAGCGGAGCGATGGAGGAGTTTCTTGATTTTCGATTGCGAGCCGGAAAGAAACAAAATCGCGTCGTCACGCCGGGCAAAGTGGGCGAGTCCGCTCCAGAAATCCGTGGCTTCGATGGCCTCGGCCGGAAGGCCGGCCAGGAATCTCATTCGCCGTGCCGCCTGCCAGGCAGGATAGTGGTAAAAACCTCCACCCACGATGCGCAGCCCGGGGAGGCGCGCCAACTCTGCCGCAACCGACCTGACCACCTCCGAGAGCTGCGTGAACACCCAATCGACCTTCTCAGGAAGCTGATTAAATTCCTTTTCCACCAGGTCCCACCACGGCTTCGGTTTCTTCAGCACACGCATGGCTTCGAACGCCAGGAAATTGAGGGCGGCGTGCAGGCAGACCGTCACGATGGGCGATTCCGCATCACCTTCGGGCGGAGTGAGGAAAACATGATCCGCCAATTTCACCAGCGGGCTGTCGGGAGTATTGGCCAACGCGACCGTCGTGCAACCGCGCTCCAGCGCATCGCGGGCGAGCTCCTGGGCCTCCGGCCATTCTCCCCCGGCCGAAATCAATACCAGCACCGACCGCGGTTGCAGAAGGGAGCGAGCGTAGCTCTGGAAAACCTCCACCGGGCGGGCTACCACCGGTAAGCCGAGAAAATACTCCAGCGCATAGCCAGCCGCCAAGCCCAAGGCGGCGCAATCCCCCGCCCCGCAGACGTAGACCGGCCCGTCAACCCACCGGACCTTGCGTATTACCGCCCCATATTCGGCGTGGGCTTTTTCCAGAGTCAGGCGCAATGCGCCCGGAATTTCTTGGATCGGCTGCCGGTTTCCCATGAATATCACCCTACCGTTAAATGTCCTCTGGCCACTCTGCGGATCGCACACTGTCCGGCGCAGCCTCAACTTGCGTGCCCCCACTCGACCCAAACATGTGCGCTGAGAGGTGCGCCCCGAAGAGCAGAATCAGGGCCCCCAAATAGGCCCAAAGAAGCAGAGTCGCCGACGTCTCAAAGGGTCCGTAAACTTCCCGGAAACGGAACATGGGGAGCGTCCGGGAATATATTACCTCCCCGACCTTCGCTAAGATTCCCGCAGCGATGGCGGCGGGGAAAACCCGCGCCACGGGAACTTTCCCATTGGGCAGAAAATAGTAAATTATGAAATAAATCGAAACCGCCAAGGGCACGGAGGCAATTCCCAGGACGGCGTGTGACGCCAGCGTGCGCAGGCCCTGAGAGGGTATCCAGCCCATCAAGAAAGTGATCCCCGCTTCGACGGGCGTAATCGCTAAAATGAAGCAAAGGGCGAGCAATCCCGAAACCAGGGCGAGGGTAAAAGACAGCGCCTGATTTTTCAGGAAACTTCGATTGCGCCGGAATCCCCACACCTTGTTGAGGGCGATTTCAAGCGGAAGGAACACCCCCGAGCTGGTGAATAAGAGCATCAACACGGATACCAGCTGCAACCGCGGCCGCCCTTGAACCACGACCACCAAATTGCGAATCACAAAATCCGCCCCGTAAGGGAGGTTCACGCTCAGGAGCTGAAGAATGGTCCGGTAGGCATTTTCCCAATGCAGCCAACGCCGGCAGACCGCCAGCAGAATCAGAGTGAAGGGGAAAAAGGAAAGCAAGGCGTTGGCAGCGATTGAAAAGGCGTAGGCATGTACTTCCGTCTCGAAGATGTAGCGCATGCTGGAGCGAAGGAGGTCCGCCAGGCCGGCCCGAGTCATGCCAGCGCGCCGAAGCTTTTCAAATTCTGCCGCCACCCTTTCCTTCCACATGCGTTGAGCCATCGGAAGACAGTACCATGCACCCCCAATTCAAAAAAGGAGGCGCAGTATATTTCATCAGCGCCGCACTTACCAGAAGTGTTGTTTGAATAGTCCAACGCAGAATAGTCCAACGCAGTTGCCATACAGAGGATTTTTCCGTATTCTGATGGTTGTGCACGCGAGAGGCGGGACAGCATGACAATTCACCTCACACCAGAGCAAGAGCGGCGGGTTCGCGCCGTCATGGGCCGGGGTGCCTATAAGTCAATCGAGGAAGTCGTGGATGCAGCCTTGGCTGCCGTCGAACAACGCACCGTGCCAGGTTTTGCGGGAACACAGGAAGAACTGAACGCTCTGCTCGCGGAGGGCCTGGCATCAAAGGAACTTGCGGAAGATGAATTTTGGGGTTCGGTGAACGCGCAGACGGACGCCCTGCTTGCCGAGCATAAAACGGGCCCGCGTTCGTGAAGGTTTCGTATCGTCAAGCGGCCACCGACGATGTGGTGCGCCAGTTTCGCTATTATCTCATTACCCTCAACCTTCCCGACGTGGCCGTTCGCTTTCGAACTGCTGTCCGCCATACTGTTCAATCGTTGCAGCAGCACCCCCTGGTGGGCCCGCGCTATCGTTCCAGCAACCCGCAGCTTCAAACTCTTCGCACGTGGGCGGTTGCGGGATTTGAGGCCATCAGGATTTATTACCTTCTGGACGAAGACCCCGTCCGAGTCATCCGGATTCTGCATGGCAAGCGTGATGTTAAACACATTCTTGAACGGGAAGAAGGTGTTTGAAGCGTAGCCCAAACACAAACTGCGATCGCGGTTTGTTTCAAAAGAACCTGTGATCTTATCCACTTGATGTCACGTTGCCGCCTTTTAATACGAATTGTCGGGAGATACCTATGCGTCTTTTTAGAGGATTTGCGGTTTTAGCGGTAGTCTTGATTGGACCTTCATTGTGGGCTGCGGAAATCGCCCGATGGGAAGCCGGCAAGCCGGTCAAGTCCAGGGGAATCATTCTCGTCACGGGGGCCGATTCGAAATGGACTGTCAGTGCCCGAGGCGGGATCTATATCGGAGCCCTCGCGCCCAACCACGATTATTACCGTCGCGCGCAGTTTGTGGGGCATGTTACCCCGCAAGTGAATTCGCCGTTTTGGCTGGTGGCGGAATACCTCGATGAGGGATATGGTTTAATTTCCGTTATTCCGGGCGGGGATTTGGATTGGCGCTTCATTGATGCCCTTGCCCGGCCCATTCCCTGGACTCATCAGTGGGGCGTGGCAAGGCTCAATACGGGCCGGCTTCGTCGCGCCGTCTTCCGTCTTGATGCGCCGTCTTCCCATGCCTCTGGAGGCCCTGATTCCGCAGCGGGCTTTGACCTTCATATTTATGGATTAGAGTATCTGCACGCCATATCCCTGCAAGGTGCGCAGCCAGCAATTGATGCCGTCCCGGAGGTAAAACCGGTGGTGCAGTTTGCGCGGCCTTTTCAGCGGGACATCAACATCGCCACGGATACTCCCTTGGGCCAGGAGGCGGAAGGGTTGGCCGCGGTACGCAATCTGGCCCCGCTGGTGCGCGCTTTGGGCTTTAACGGTATTGAGAGCTACGTGCAATGGAATTACGTGGAGCGCCAGCCGGGTGTCTATGACTGGAGCCACTACGATCCGATCGTTGACGAAATTCAAAAGTATGGCCTGAAGTGGTTTCCGCTGCTGATTGTGGGTTCCGATTATACCTTGCCAGACTGGTTTCGGAACTCCAAGGAGGATGTACCCTTCGAGTGCCTGGAACATCACCTCGCGTACCATGTGCAATCGATTTTCTGCCACTACCAGGATGCTCACGTTCAGCAATTCTTAAATGAATTTGGGAAGCATTACGCCGGCGGTCAGGCGCTGCTGGGGTTGCGACTGGGGCCGAGCGGGAACTATGGCGAAGCCCAATACCCGGCCGCGGGGGAGTTTGAATACCACAAGGGGGCGGACCATACCCACACCGGATATTGGGCGGCGGACCCTTACGCCAGTCCGGCGTTCCAGCAATGGCTGGAGGCCAAGTACAAGACCATTGATGCCCTCAACCAGGCCTGGGATGAGCATTTCACTTCATTCAGCCAGATCCAAACTTTCCTTCCGGTGACGGCCCTGGCGGCGCGGAAGCAACTCGACTTTGCCAACTGGTATATGGGGTCAATGAGCGACTGGTGCGGAAAGTGGGCGGAGTGGGCGAGGGCCTCCATGCCCAACGCTTCCATCTATCAGTCTTCCGGAGGCTGGGGAGCGACCCAGATTGGCACTGACTACACCGCGCAAGCAAAGAGCATGGCGCAGGTCCACGGGGGAATCCGGCTCACCAATGAGAGTGATAATTTCGCTCTAAACTTTGCCCAAACGCGGATGGCTTCTTCGGCCGCCCGGTTCTATGGCGCGCAGCTTGGTTACGAGCCCGGGGGATATGGAAGCTTGCGCGGGGTCGTGGCACGGATCTACAACGTGATTACCAACGGGGGTGACCACCTTTTCTATTACTTCGGCAATCTGTTTTTCAATGATCAGGCGGCCGACGCTTGGCGCCGGTACGCTCCCTTGATCGACCAACGCGCCAAACCTACCATCGACGTGGCGGCATTCTACCCCGACACTTCGATTTACCTGGGCGACGAAGTTCTTCGTTATCTTTATGCCTCGTCATATTTTGCGCGCGTCCAGCCCATGCGGTCGATTGTCGACTTCGATTTCGCCAGCGAGCAGATGATTCGGGACGGCACCTTGGACCGCTATAAGGTCCTTGTGTTCCTTTGGGGATCGACGACCGAAAAGCCTGTGCTCGAACGCATTGACGCCTGGGTGCAGGCGGGTGGAACCGTGATCTTGGCCCCCCATAAGCGCGGACTTCCGCATACCGTCGAAGGTGACCAATCCGTAGCACAGGGTTGGCAGCGGGGCGAAACCGGCAAGGGCCGGGCTATCTTCTACCTGGGTGAGGTGGAGCCTCCCAACGATTACATCGACTTTGTGGGCGAGCAATTGCGCGGGCTGCCACAACTCCGGCCCGAGGTTCATCGGGCGCTCCAGATCGAGAAGCCCCAGGAGGTATATTGGAGTGTCCTCGAGGGCGGCAAGCTGGCGCTCTTGAACTTTACCGATCATGAAGCGCCGGTCCGTCTACCCGGAGGAAACACCCTCCACGTGGAGCCGTACGGCATCCTGATGACAACCTCGTGGCGATGAGCCAGGGCAGGTCGCTTGCCCAACCCGCGGTGTTCCTATTGGCAATTTTTGCCAGCCCTGCTACCAGGGTCCAGGAGACATGAATGCCCACGCGAAACATTAACCTGACGGAACACCTCGACCGGTTCGTCGAAACCGGAGCCATGACCGGCCGCTACGGGAATGCCAGCGAGGTTGTGCGCGAAGGCCTCCGGTTGCTTGAGCAGCGCGAGCAGGAGGAGCAGGCCAAGCTGGAATGGTTGGGCAAGGCAGCACAGGAGGGATCTGACCAGATTGATCGAGGCGAAGGGGTAAAACTCCGCTCGATGGAAGAACTCGACAAACACATCGATCAACTCGGAGAGGAAGCCTCGGCCGAACTCTCGTCCGAGCGCAATCGTGCCTAGCCCCCGACCTGGAGCGACACCTGCCCGACGATTACCGCCGCAATCCGGCCTAGGTCGTCACCGTCTACCATGAGTGGGTGATATACTGTAGAGAGTGCCTGTCGATAATCCACTACGGCAGGGGGGAGGGTAAGGACATGCAAGCCGCAAAGGATGTTTCGAAGTTGCTTGCGGAAATTCCCAAGGGAGCATGGGTGGCCTTGTCGAAGGATGAGGAGCGGGTTATTGCTTACGGCGCTGAACTATTCCAAGTTCTCGAGAAGGCTAGGGAACAAGGAGAAAACGATCCGGTGGTTCTTCGTGTTCCTGAGCAGGGATTTTTCCAGTCTTATGTTTATGCCGGATTCACCTCGGGCCTAGACTAGGTTTTCGAGCCGCTTCCAACTGCTTCCATTCCGCTCCAACACTGCACCCCAGCACGCTCCCGGCATACAACCTGAAACATCCTTCGATTTAGTAATCAACAATGAGTCAGTTCGCGGGCCTCTTACTTTCTTAAGGTGATATTCCTGAGGATGCTTTTGACGTATTCAGGAGTTGATTGGCGCTCCGTGTTCGCCCTTCTCCGCAGTTCGTCATGTACCCCGACTTCATCTCCCAACCATACAAGATCGAGCCTTCTCGAATCCTGCATGGCGACATGTTGATAATTCTCTGGCGATGCCCAATAACAACCCCCACACACTTTGGGAGATTTTCCCTTAATCCAATTCTCGCAGTGTTCGCAGGACCAAGACTTGGCCCGGTTGCATGAACCGCAGACCAGCATGTAAGGCTTGATGTCGTGTTCGTCGAACTCGACATCCCCTGCAACTTCGTAGGGCACTCTGTGGTCAATTTGAAGATAGCGCTCCTCGTACTCTTGGAAACAGATTTGGCACCGGCTGCCGTTCGCCTCGACCAACGCAGCTTTGAACGCTTTGGAGAACGCCCGGCGTCCACCCAAGAAGCCGCGCCGGACGGCCGAGGGGTCTCCGAGGCGATAAGCACCTATGCTTCTCCCGTCCGCTCCCTTGACCTTTGATCTTTCAATGGGGATCCCCTGATCTTTAACGTCCTGAATGGCTCGCCGTGGATCCGCGTACCCATAGGTATTCCTTAGCTGCTCGGTAGTAATCGAACCATGTTTCAGCAGATGGTCGATAACGGTTTTCGGGCGCTTTTCTTTAACAGCGGCAAGGCGGGCAAGAAACGTTGCGGAATATTTTTCAGACGCCATTTTGCGCCAAGAGACTAAACTGTTTTGGCGCGAGGGTCAAATGCCTTTTTCTGATTACCCCTATTCGTTCGATTAACGCGGGTGAAAGGTATATCGATTCGTAAGTGATGTGATCTCGACCAAGTAGGGTGGCTTGCGAAGATCTTCCAGCTTCAATTTCGATATGCACAAGACGAAGGTCGTCCGGCATGGGCCTCCCGTAAGATTTCGCTCCGGTCTTGCCGTCGTAACTCAAAATGAAAGAAATGTCTCGGCGATTGAGGTTGCGAAGGCTTGCGGTGAAAGAGTCAAAATCCAATAGACTGATGTAACGTGGATCGCGATTCAAGCACACGCCTTGATAAGGCGGGTCCATATAAACCACATCTTGCGGTTTTGCCGATTCAAGGCTCTGACGGTAGTCACCAAAGGTAACCGTGGCCCTTCCCTTCAGCAGCCGTGATGCCGCCAAGATGTGCCAGCGCATCGTTTCTGGGTTCATGCCCAGACGCCTATTGTCGGGACTCTGATTGAATTGCCCTTCGGAGTTGTAGCGAATGGATGCTTTGACGCACCGGGCCAAGAGGTAAAGCAGGTACTCAGGTTCATGGGTCTCATTGAACTTGGCACGTATGGTGTCATAGTATTTCCGCTGGTTTCCTAATTGGGCCTTCCACAGCCGTTCATAGCCCAAGGTAATCGTCTCAGGTGATTCGATGATGATTTCCCACAAGCGCATTAGCGGCTCGTTGATGTCGTTCAGTACGAACCGGTCTGCCCGGCCATGAAGGGCTGCCGCAATCGAAACCCCCCCTGCCCCTGCAAAAGGCTCAATTAGTGGTACTGGATTCTTGGGAAAATAAGCCAGGATAGCTGGAGCTAGAAGCCGTTTGCTTCCCTGGTACGGAATTGGATGTGGAGCCTTCATCATGCCTATACTATCGGCATGTCTTGAAACCGGCAAGAGGGTCTTTCAAGAGATTCTAGGACACCACCCAGGTCGCCCTACTCCCCCAACCATCAATCTCACCCCCGAATGGGCATTCGCCCTCCCCCACAAAACCACTTTCCGGTGATATAATGACCCCCTTCAAGTTCAGGATTGGTTCAGGAAAATAAGGGGACGAGGGCGCCAGGCGGCGCCGGTTCAGCAAACAACACTCTGCTTCACCACAAGAGGAGCCCAACATGCGAAGGAAGAAGAAGAACGCACGGGAACATCCACCGGATGGTCTTTCGCGACGCGACTTCTTAAGGGGCGCCAGCATGGCCGTATCCACCGGATTGCTGGCCGCGCCGGAAGCCACGGCCGCCGCGCCGGAACATTCACCCGGCGTGCAGGGGCCTGGTGCTGTGCCGATTACTCTCCAAATCAACGGCAAGGCGCACAGCTTGAAGGTCGAGCCACGCGTGACCTTGCTGGACGCTCTGCGCAATCAACTTGACATCACCGGCGCCAAGAAAGTGTGCGATCGCGGAGTCTGTGGCGCCTGCACGGTGATCCTGGATGGTCGCCCGGTGTACGCGTGCAATGTGCTCGCCATCGAGGCGGAAGGCCACCGCATCGAGACCATCGAGGGATTGGGGTCGGCGAGTGAACTTCACCCGGTGATGGCCGCTTTCGTCGAGCACGATGCGCAACAGTGCGGATTCTGTACGCCCGGCTTTGTGGTCGCATGCAAAGCCTTCCTGGACAAGCATCCCAACCCAACAATGAAAGATGTGGAACGCGGCCTGGGTGGCAATCTCTGCCGTTGCGGAACCTACGCAGGGGTTCGAGAAGCCGTTCTGGAAGCAGCCCAAACCCTGAAGGGAGGACGCGCCAATGGTTAAGTGTAAATATGATTGGCCGGCGGCCGGTGAACGCAGCCTCATCGGGAAACGCATCAAACGCGTTGACGGGCCCGCCAAAGCGAGCGGCAGCGCGAAGTACACTTACGACATGAACCCGCCCGGGCTGCTGTACGGCAAAATCTACCGCTCGCCTTACGCCCACGCGAAGATCACCGCGATTGACACTTCCGAAGCGGAAAAGTTGCCCGGGGTGAAAAGCGTGCATGTCGTCATGGGAGTCGGGGATGAAACCCATTGGGTCGGCGATGAGATTATCACCCTCGCCGCTGAGAGCGAAGAAATCGCCGAGGATGCCCTTCGCAAAATCAAAGTGGAATTCGAGGAACTCCCCCATCTGGTCCTGGAAGAAGACCTCGAGCAAGCCGGAAGCAACGCCAAGAAAGCGGGGGCCAAAACCGCCGGCGATCCCGCCAAGGCCTTCAGCGATCCCGAAGTGGTTATTTCCGAGGGCTATTACGGCATCGCGGCCATCACCCACTGTTGCCTGGAAGCCCATGGAAACGTGGCGGAGTGGACGGGTGAAAAACTGCTCACCTATTCCTCCACGCAGAATGTCCCCGGCCTCCCCGGCCAGATCGGACAGGGGCTGCGCGAGCAAAAAGTCGACGTTACGGACAAGAATATCGAGACCATTTGCAATTACGTCGGGGGAGGATTCGGCAGCAAGTTCGGTCCCGACGAATGGGGCATCCA